>ERZ1370068.11336-contig-9959_pt1 | contig 36035 bp, 59 predicted proteins | sample MGYA00561227_ERZ1370068 | MGnify/ENA primary metagenome ERZ1370068 (study PRJEB38410, sample SAMEA6850437) | metagenome | study: Metagenomic assessment of the ecological functions of the soil: analysis of the soil microbiota associated with the... | reverse complement strand
TACGTATTGCTAATGGTCGCGCAGGGCAAGTTTAGAGAAGATCTTTATTACCGGCTTAACGTGATCCGGCTGCGCGTGCCGCCGCTCCGCGAACGGCGCTCGGAAATTCCGACCATCGTCAACTACTACATCAATCACTACTCGGCGAAGTTTGGCCGTCGCGACATTCAGATTACGCCGCCCGCGGTTGACCTGCTGATGGTCAGCGACTGGCCCGGCAACGTGCGCCAGCTCTGCAACGAAATCCAGCGAGTGGTGGCGCGCGCCGACGATTCGACGGTCATCACACCAGATCATCTTTCGCCGGAACTCAAACGCACCGGCGCGCCCGCCACGCCCAGCTCGCCGGCTTCCACGCTCGCTTCCATGCCCGCGAGCTCACTACAAAACGTCACTTTGGCTGATGCTCTGGCTGACGTTGAACGCCCGCATGATTGCGGACGCTTTGCGCAAGCACAACGGAAACATTTCCCGCGCCGCCCGCGAGCTTGGACTGACCCGTCGCGGCCTTTACCTCAAACTTGAGCGTTACCAGCTCAGCGCCAGCGCCTAACTGGTTTGAGTTTTGAGTTTTGAGTTTTGAGTTCTCAGACTGGAACGATCAGGAATCAAACTCAGAACTCAAAACTCAAAACTCAAACAAACTCAAAACTCAAACTCAAAACTCAAAACTGAGATGCCGCAGCCTGATACGAAGCCAGCGCGGTCGGCGGGAACGCGGGCGGCGCCGCAATGCGCTCCCAACCAGCCGGATTAATGAACCGTCCCGGTGCAAACTCCCGCCACGCGTTGTGCCCGTGCCTTACGTAAACAAAAACACCAGGGTTGGTGAGCCGGACCAGACGCACACCGCGCCTTACAGCGTAGTGAAGCAGGTAGGCATCCTCCGCCAAATTGATTTCCGGATAACGAAGGCCCTGCATCAGCAGTTCCTTTGCGATAAACGAGCGTGCCGCCATGAACGTTGCCGACGAAAAGCTGACGATGAAGTTGGGGGTTCGTGGTCCAGAACTCGCCGGTCGGCAACTGCAGGACAAAAGCGTTCTCCAGGCCCGTCATGTCTGCCTTGCCGGCGATGATGGGCATCACTTGATAACGCAGACGGTCCGATGAATACCAGTCGTCGTCGTCCCAGTGCGCAATGATCTCGCCACGGGCGCGGGTGCAGGCCAAGTTGCGTTTGGCGCCGATGGATTTCCGTCCCGGCAGATGAAAATACTGCACCCCGGCCATGTCTCGCGTCAGGTCGCCAATCGCGTCATTGCCATCGTCAACGATAATCAGCTCGCGATTGGGGTAGTCCTGGCGCCGAAAATATTCGAGCGCCTGCGGCACAAACGCGCGCCGGTTGTAAGTCGGCATGATGCAGGAAACGAGCGGCCACGCAGCAGTGCGCGCTGTTTCTGCAGCGCGGTAAAAATAGACGTCGTCGCCAAGCAGTTCACGCAATGGCTCGCTCGCGATAGCGTTGCCAGTAAACTCCGCCCGTTTCTTTCCGGCTGGTGTTCCCCGAGTGGACCATCCCCACACAAAGCTTTGGCTCACGCAGATCGCAAATGATCTTGCTCGCGCGGTTCCAAACGAAACGCGAGTCTTCTCCCACTTGAATGTTCGGAAACTTGTTACGCTGCCAAAAACTCTTGCGATAAGCGAGCGTGTTGCCGGCGACCCACGCGGCGCCGGCGCCCGCGTATCGATATTCCCAAGCCTGCTCACTGGTGGGATTGTAGTAAGACACGAGACTCGTGCCGCACAAGTCTCCGCCGCGATCCCTGAGGGCGGCGACTTGCGTGCGCACGCGCCAGGGCGGATACCAATCGTCGTCATCCCAGTGGACAATGAATTCGCCGCGAGCCTGTTCGCAGGCAAGGTTGCGTTTGGCTCCAATCGTCATTTTCTGATGGAGACGAACGTAGCGGATGTTCTCGCTCTCGGGCACACAATCAGCCACCGGCTCGGTACCGTCGTCAATTACCAGCAGTTCGCAGTTGGGGTAATCCTGACGCAGAAAGCAGCGAGATCGCCTGCGGCACAAGGCGCGCCGGTTGTAAGTCGGCATGATGCAGGAAACGAGCGGCTCGGGTTCGATGCGAGCGGGCGGCGACGGGACAGTCTCGATGGTTTTGGATTCCAGTAGCGAATGCACCTGCGAATCAGGAGATTGAAATTCAGCGACGCCGGACGGGACGCCCGCGGTCTCGGTTGGTCCCGGGTTTGCCGCCGCGACTGACTGTTTGATCTTGATAAGCTGGGCCGGAGCAAAATTTGGACAAGCATCGCCCCGACAATGCGCGCGATAGTCAGTCTTCTCGCCACGCAAACGCGCGCCGCAAAACTTATCCTGGTAGTGGCGTTTGCTCGCCTGGAAGTAGCGTGCCTCCTCGGATTTTCTGCGGGCAGTAAACGGTTGGCGATGGACGTACGCCGCACCCGCCCAGACGCCGCGCCAGCCGGCGCGCGCCGCCCGAATGTTGTAGTCCATCTCCCAGCACGGGCCGAGCTTGTAGCCTTCGTCAGCCGTGCCCACCGCTTCAATCACTTCTCGCCGGACCACATAACAAGAGTCGGCCAGGCTATAGAGCGGCTCGAGCGTGCGCGCCTCTTGGGCCAAAGCGCCTTGACGCCTCGCCGGCGGTGATCTCTATTTCCATCGTGCTCCCGCCGCGCCGTGGAAAAGCACCCTGCTCATTCCAACAGATGTTGGTTGAAGGACCGGCAAGACCGTTGCGCGGGTCGGCATCAAGCGCCGCCAGCAGATGGTCCAACCATGCTGGTCCAACCTGGGCGCCGCTCTCCAGCAGCACGATGACCTCCGCCGTGGTTGAACCGGCCAGACGATTGAAGCAGGCGGCGGTTCCCGCAGGAGCCGCTGTGCCAGACCGGGAGATATCACCAAAGCCGGGCAACGCCTGTCTGAGCGCCACGTCCGGTCCGTCCGGCAGGATAATGAACTTAACCGAGGCAGCGGTGTTCCGGCGCAGACTCTCCAGCGTCGCTCGCAACCGCTCTGGCTGTTCGTGACAGTGAATGCCAATGCAAACCTTTTTCATAAGTGATTGAGCGAAGTTCAAATCTGACCTCTCAAGTTTCAAAGGTGCACCGGCTCACAGTGAGCCAGGCGTTTCAAAGTTCCAACACCCCAGTACGGATCATTAGGACGGGGGCCGGCGATGGCAGACCAACCTCGCTTAGCGAAGTTTCTCCGAATGAACTCGCGATAGTATCCGCCGACCTTTTCGTACAGATTCGGGTCCCAACGCGTCGGATGCGAGACATGAAAGCCGATGGGAGAAGCGATCCTCGCTATCTTGTGGTCGGCGATTATGAAGGAGATCGGCAGCCAGTAGTCCCACCAGGGCACGCCAAAGAAGAAGGGCTCATCTTCGATGCATCCCAGGACTTCTCGATCCATGAAAAGTAATCAAAGCCCCAGTAATACACCTGGCCGGCACGTGCGTCCGCCTCTGGAATGTCCATCCGCGATCCGAACACCATGCCGCCCTCCACCCGAGGCCAGAGCCGCCCGACGAATTTGGCCGAGACGCGCAGCATCACGTCTGAGTTGATAACTCCAATCATCGCGGCGTCGCTGGCTAAGCCTGCCGCGATCGCGTCGTAGATTTGGATGACCGGCTTACCGACAATCTCTCGTCCATCTCGGTGGGCCTCCACGAACCGAACGCTTGGGTCGTAGCCCTCTCGTTGCAGCAGCGGCAGCTCGACGGCTGAGTTGAGTGAAATCACTTCAATGCCCGGAACCGCAAGCCACGAAGCTATCGCCCTCATCTGGGGAGCGGCGTTCCCGGGATAAATAGAGGTGACGAGTGTGAGCTTCAATTCAGACTCCCGTGTACATAGAATCGGTCCCATTCGATGATCTCATGCAGCCGATAACCCTGGTTTCGTAAAACTTTGTCGATAGCTGGGTCGTCGTAGTTATTCTCTACCGTGATACATGGGTTGCCGATTGCCGGAGAGGATCGTTGAACGCAGAATCAGAAGTTCCGATCCTTCCGTGTCGATCGACAGATAATCAACGTGACCAATACCCTGCTCGTGAAGCAACGGCGTGCAGGTGTCGCATCGGCACTCGGATCACGCCTTTGCTTCCACCGAATTCGCTGATCTCGTCATCGACGCGCACCAGATGCCTCGGGTCGTACTCAGACAGCACGCCGCTGAGCATGCGGGTTCGGGCGGCTTCGCTCTGCACGGCAAGAAACTCGACCGCACTTTCCTCGCGGTTGCCGAGGCACGCCTGCACGCAAAGGCAGCGGCGATTTTTCCGCAGCTCAGCGAAAATGTCCGGCAGCGGTTCAATGCAGATGCCGGTCCAATCACGTTCTCTTTCGAGCATGAGCGTGTTCGAGAAGGTGACGCCGTCATAGGCGCCGATATCGACGAAGACGCCGCGGCGTTTTCCGCCGAGGTAAGCGTCGACAATTTTGTCCTGGCCGAGACTGGCTCATGCGCACTTCTCGCTTTCGGCTTTGAGATGGAGCGCCTCGTGGCTCATTGCCGGATTGAACGCGAGCACGCCGTTGGTGACGGAGGAGTTGCCGTGAACGAGGTGCTGACGCTCAGCCATGAGCAGCACATCGAGCAGGCACTCTTCCGCCTGTTGCGGACCGCGGTGGGGACCGAGATGCAAAGCGGTCCGATCGTGAGACCGTGCGGCTTGCGTGTAGAGAACTCGATCTCCGTAGGTTCCAATCATCCATTCCAGGAAGGGCGCATCGTCCGTGGCGACAAAGAGCTTGTGTGACGGATCAACGCGATGTTGCAGTGCCTCGTAATATTCGTGAACCGTCTGACGCGGCGACTCGCAGAACTTATCGGTGCCACGATAGTGCACCGCCGTAGCTCACTGGTGAGGGTCTCAACGAGCGTCGGGTTCAGCTGCCGGAGCACTGCGCTCTTTGCCCGAATGCGGCGTTCGACGATCGCGGCATATTCCTGTCGCTGCGCCTCGGTGTGGTCATAGTGGCCGACGTGGTCGAGGATGTAGTCGGACATCACCAGGTCGTTGGGCAGGGCGGCACTGGAGTTGCTGTGGCGATGCGTGGTCCAGACTACCGAGTATCTATTCGTTCCGAGCGAATTCCGTGGCGGACACCCGTCCGACAGCCTCGAAGAAGTATTTCCAGGCGTTTCGGCCGCCGTTGTAACCGTCTTTGGACCACCAGCACGTCGTGTCGTTGAAGTACACGACCGGTTCCAGCCCGTGGCGCTCGGCGTACCGGATGAGGCCGATGACCTCGAAGAACATCGACCACAGGCCACAGTTGTGGCGCGCTGCAATCAGCAGATGGCGAGCCGGCGGGCGCACGACGCGCTCTCCTGCAAACGAATGAGAAGGCGCCCGCAATCTCTCGCGGCGTGTGGCTCCGCCAGACGAAGGTGGCCGTCATTCCTGACAAGATCCCTGGCTGCGAGCATAACCTGCGTCGGCAACACAAAACGTTCGCCTGCACTCCGCTATCAGCGACCAGATCTCAAAGCCGGACTTGGCTTGAGTTTCAACTAATGGCAACGCTTCACGGAAACCGGTGTGACTCAGCCACTCGGTGTTTGTGTGATGACCCGCCCAGTCGTTTCCCACCAACACGTACAACTTTCCCGAAGTGAGGAATTCGATCTCCACGGGAGACACGGAACAGGCGACCACCTGGGTAAAGGCAAACCAGCGAGTGGTTCGGGAATCGCCGTGAACGGCCGCGACTCGTTGTTGTGCGACGAAACGCCGAGCGCCAGTCGCTCGATGGTGTAACCCATCGTCTCGTGAAACGTGATGCGCGCCGGAGCAACTTCAGGCGCTGGTCCACGGGCACTGGGATAACGTGTCTCCAGAAATGTCGCCGGCACAGTTTCAGTTGCACCCTCAGACGCTGCCGCTCGGTGTAATTTCGGACCTGACTCAGGTGCAGGTGGTTTGCCTTGACCGAACGACCCGGGTTTGAAAGTTTCAGCCCCGATTTTTGCGCCTCCCAAGCCAGCCGGTTTCACAGCCGGGCACGCCGAGCGGAAAGTCGCAGGGAAATCCACGGACCGGCGCGCGAAAGATCCACGCATCCTGGCTGGCTGGATGTTCAAAGAAGCTGGCCGAGCCGTCCGCTTGAACATCCCAACGCGAAAGACAAAGTAGTTTGCCCCGCAGGTCGCAACCCTCAAGCAACGCCAAACTGTCATCGAAGAAGATGTCGGCGTTAGCAGCAATCACGCAGTGGCCCGCCAGTTTCCGGTTTGCGTAGTCAAACGAGATCGCGATAGGTGAGCCGCCGACCATGCTGCACGAGCCGAACCTTGTCTTGGCTCAGAACCGGGTCAGACTGCAAATCATCGGCGACCACAGCCTCTTCATTGAAAAGGTGAATTTCCTTGATCAGTTCATTAGCCGCATTGCGCCGCAGACACTCCCGCAACTCGGCGCGGCGCGGCGGATCGGGATCGTTGTAGTAGCCGGTCAGTAGGATCATTTCAAACCGTTCTTATGCTGCGGGCATCATTCTTCATTCGAAAGATCAGCGGTCTTCTCTTCCTGCTTGTGTTTGCAGTAGTGTCAGAGAATCGAGATACATCACTTTTTTCCCTGTTGTTCCCGGATCAGATAGTTCCCATCGGATCAATCTTCGTCCTCGTAGTCGATCTCATGGTTGAGTAAGTTGTCCTGATAGATAAACCGGAGGTATTCGCGTGCTTCATCATCCGTCTGCACATTCCGATTAGCCGCTTCACGCACCAGCAGACGCAGTGTTCCAGACGCCAGCTCGCGCTCCGAGCAGGTGCTTGAAGGCATATCCGAGTTCACGGCGGTATTCCGAGGACGGCCTGAGCGCGTCGAGCGCTCGGGTAGTGCCAATGAGATCGCTATGTTCGTGATAGAAGGCCATCAGAAACGTCTCGATCAAATTCAGCTCTCTCTTAGCTTCAGTCATGCCGCTCCAATGAAATCTGGCCTACGGGTGTGGCCAGCCAGTCTCGACCATGTAAATCCGTGCTTTCTCATCCTGCACTCGAAGGATCAGACTCACCGAACTCATCGGCGCTGTAATCCGCGCGGCTTGCATGCGTTCATCCATCTGGTAACCGATCCCGAGGTTACCACCCAGCACATGCGTGATCTTCAGGGGCTTACCGGGGGCTTTGTCGAGACCTTCATCAATCTCCGCCGCCTTTGCCTCCAGCGTCTTCATCACCGAGGCCCCCAGCACCTTATTGTTCACAAAACGGGTCTTGCGCAATTCGTTCGGAGCGCGCGGCCCACCAGCCGCGCGCGGCTGCGCCACGGAGTCGTGCTGCATCGCTGCCGCGGCAGCTTCTCGATCAGTCGGATTGATCCCGTTCCAAAACTCAAACAACTCCCGGTTGGCGTCTAAGTTCTTGGTTAGGGTCAGCCCAATACGCTTGTCGCGCTTTTCCTCGTCCCCCGGCTTCTTGGGCGCCTTCACCTCGGATAGCGCCTTGGAAATGCTCGCCACCTGTCCCCGGTAATAGGCGATGAGATTCTTTCGACCCTGATTGAAAGAAGCGATCATTTTCTTTGACCTCATCCTCGAGGTCAAGCAGAACGAGACATCATTGCCATGTCCGCCAAACAGGTGGACTCCCTTGTCTGAGGTGAGGATCTCACCTTCGTGTGACTGCACAAACTGCCCTCGGCCAGTTTCCACTTTCCGGTTGCGATGTCACTGGCACCACTGTCCTTGCGGGGGTTGATCTCGGCGTGCAGGTGAATGGTCTCCGTCGCCGCAGCTTTCTTGTCAACGACCAGTTCGAATCGCGTCAGCTTGTATTTGGTCTGGATGTTTCCGAGTCCGGCTTTGATCTTCTCTTCCTTCTTGGCTTCCCGAACAAGCTTGTTTCCGTCGGCAATGGCACTGTCGAGATCCTTCAACATCTGTGCGTCGGTTCGCTGATCAGGCTTACCGTCCTTGCCCTTCCTAAATAGATAGGCGAAAAGCGCCTTGGCCTTGCCGATAATGAAAGCTGATCGCAGCGTCGAGCCCTTTGTTGACGGCGTCGCGAACTTTTTCGACTATGCCCTGCACCTTGCTGGCAATTTTGCCCAGCCCGGCAAAGCCGAGCCAGGAAGTTGATGGCCAACGCCAGCAGACGCGCCAGGATGCTTTCCACCTTTGCCGGCGGCGGCGCCGATATTGCCCGCTGCGATAGCCACGATCGAATCGATGAAGGCGGTGACTACCGCAATGATCTGCGCGATCTTGTTCACGAAGACCATGACCATGTCGTAGATCGAGATGATCGCTGAGATAAACCCAGCGCCGGGAATGAACATGGCGACGAGTTTGGGGATGGCCTTGGTAACGATGGCCTCGACCACCATGCTGATGATGCCGCTAACGATCGTGATCCTTGAGGGTCGTGAGTTTGTCCTTGAGCACTTCCCAGGCCGCCGCTGGTCCGCCCGTAACCAGCGCCTTGATGACGTCGAAGCCGGCCTCCAGGCCTTTCATTATCAACTCGCCGTTTGGCCCGAGGGCCAGCACGATCTTGGCGCGAATCTGCGTCCAGCTAAGGCCGAGTACGCTGAGGGCCATCTTGCCGAACTCGATCAGCGTGAGGGCCTTGGGAATGTAGATCCCGGTCAACGAGCCAGTCAGCCAATCGATCAGACCGTTCTTCAAATGCGTGAGGAAGTTGCCGGCGAAGTTTTTGAAACCGGCCATCGCGGCTTTCGCCAGGTTGCCAACAAAGGGCAGCGGGTTCTTGAGGATGCTCTGAAGCGCCGCGCCGGTCTTCTGGATGTAGCCCCACGCGCCCGGGCTGACGACGTCGAAGACGATCTTCAGCAGCTCCCACATCGCGTCGACTCCCCAGGTCACAAATTTCGCCATGAAGCCGACAAAGACTTTGCCGAGTTTTATGAACGCCTTCGGGATCAGGATGATGTCTTCGAGCGTGAGCGACTTCAACACGCCGATAAACGCGGGTGGTATTGCGGTGACGATGGCCAGCAGTTGGCCCATCGTGCTTTGGAACCAGGCCCAGCAGCGCGGAATCGCTTTCGCGTCCTGCATCTTTTGCCAAACGTCGCCGAGGCCAATCATCTTCAGGAGTGGACCAAGCAACGTCTCGGCACTGCGTGTTACCGGCTCGTTGGTGATCGGGTCTTTGCCCAGCACGCCCTTCAGCAGGTTGTAGCCTTCGGTGCCTTCGGCCAGCTTGGCGATGGGCTTGAGGATCGCTTCCTTGACGAGTTCGACGAGGCCGACGACTAACCCAACCCAGAAATTCTTGATCTGTTCGATCGGCGCAGTGAAGATGCTCTTGGCGCTGTCCCAAACGCCGCCCGGATCGGTAATGATTCGCCTGAGACTCAGGCCGCTGATAAAGGCGGTGACCGCCGACTTGATCGCGCTACCCGTCATTCCCAGCGAGGCGATTTGTTTTTCGACGAAGGCTCCCGCCTTCTCAAAACTTCCGGAGCTCTCCAGCGCCTGAGAAACCAGGCCGCCGCCGGGTAGGAGCTCGATCATCGCCCGCAGAATGTTCGCGCCGCTCCGCGCCACCGGGCTCATGTTGATGGGGTTCACGCCTAGAATGATGGTCAACAGCCGAAAGCCCGGAATGATGTTGGCTTTGTTGGCCAGCCAGTCGAGCGGATCGGGAATATCGATGCCGAGAAGTCCCTGCGGGCGGGAGGCAGTCGTTTGTTGCACCGTAAACGACTCGCCGCGCACCACGGCTGCCGACGCTTGCTGCGCTTCGACCTCGCACGCGTCGCCACCGCCCGAGGTGAACGGTTGCATCGCCGACGAGCCGCGTTGTTGCAACGAGTGCGCGGTTTCGTGAGCCATCAGTCCCAGGTCGTCGGCACGCTCACCGCTGCCCAGGTAGACATGATTCGCCATCGTGAAGGCGCGTGTGGAAAGACCCTTGGCCATCGCCTGCGCTTGCGGATCCTGATGAACGCGAATCGGCGAGAGGTCGGCGCCAAAACTGCGGGCCAGCGGGTTTCTTACCGCCACCGGCAGCGAAGCGCCGGAGCCAACGGTCGAGTAGGTTTCCTTCGGCGAGTAAGTGCTCCTCCCGACACCGGCCGTCGGATTCAAGGAGATTACCGGTGGAGCAACACTCGGATCTGCGTTAGCACGAGAGACCTGAATGGTTGAAGCCGAAGCGGTACCAGCGCCGCTCGCAGCTGGAGAGCTGCGCAAAGGAGATTCGACTGCTACTCCTCGTTCATCGAGCAGCGGGATCGCGCTGTCGCCCTGCGGCGGAGGAAAGGAAGTCATCGTGAACGTCGGCGGCTCCGCAGATGGCGCGTGCGGACCTCGAACCATTGGTCCAAGAGGTGGGAATGGAGCCAAAGGACGAGGTTTGGCGGCAGTCTTTCGTCGGGCAGGCTGACGCCGCGCCGGCGACTGGTTGGTCGCCGGAGCGACTCCAGGCACCGATGCCGGGATCGGTGTGCGTGAAGCAGTTGCCAACATCAGTAACTAATCCAATCGCAACTCTGTTCGTTCCTGACCACAGCCAACGGGCGTCAGACGCCGGCACACTCAGAAGAGTTTGACCTTGCTGTCGCCTCGCAGCAGTGTCACCGTGGCGTCGCCAATGCCGTCGGCTCCGGAAAGATCTTCGTAGACGTGAAAGTCTCGCTTGAGTTTGTTGCGCAGCTTTTACGATTCGATCTGCCAGTACTGGGCCGATGCCGGGAATGGTTGCGATGTCGGCGCGGCTACCCGAACTCAGGTTCACCTCCGGCCGCACCAGTCCGACAGCCACATCCGGACCAAGCGTGTTGTCGATCGGGAAGTTCGAGAGCAGCACGGTGCCTTCCTTGGTCCACTTACCGCTATCCTCCTCGAGCGTCACGGCGTGAAGTATCAGTTGAGCAGGCAGTTCGCTTTCCGCTGGAACGAATTTGCGCGCCGGTTGCTTACCCTTCGCGGTCACGGTGTAGCTAATTACCAGGTTGTCTGCCAGGACGGCCTTCTTAATGATGTGCTCGCCCTGACTTTCCATGGTCGTGTTGGCTGAACGAGTGATTGGCACCAGGTTGTCGTTGCTGCCGGGTCCGAACACATGGTGATTTAGCAGATGCCCGCGAATGTAGACGCCCTCACGTTGATTGACCGCCTTCCAGAGCTTCGACTCCTGATGAGGCTGACTGCCGGCCAGACCACCTGGATCTACGCTGAGCGGGTTGGCAACCATCGAACTGCCCACCTTATCGCCAAGCGCGTTTCGCGTATTGAACTTCACTTTTGACTTGGGCACGGCGGCGAGGCCCGCAGCCGCCAGATTGGCAGCGATGATCGTCATTGACTGCATGATCTTTTCGCCGGCCTCCTGCCCAAAACTGCCGCCGGTCTCAGCCTTGAGTTTGTCGATGTTCTTCGCCTCGGCTTCGATTTTTCGACCGCGCTTTTCTTTGGTTCTTTGAGTGGGCCACCGGTCCTCAACGTGCCGATCACGTTTTCCAGCGTTTGCGGTGTGCTCTTGACCATCAGCTTGGCCGACTTTTGTTCGCCCGACACATATAGCTCGTGCGACACCTTGCCAATCTTGAAAGCCTTTCGCGCTTTCCACCAAGCCACTACTTTCCCGGCGGTTGCCTTGACGCCGCCCCAAAGTTTCTTCGCTTTGTCTGCGACCCACTTCGCAACTTCGGTCGAGCACGCCATCCACTTTCCCACGAATCTTGTCCAGCACCTTTTTGATGGCTGTGGTGATCCCTTTGAGTCGCAGCAGGCGGGCGAGAAATTCGATCACGAGTACCAGCCCGCGGGCCAGACCGTCTTCCAACGCCTCGGCCGCAGCGCCGATATTTCCGGCAGCAATCTCGGAAATCGAACCGAGGAAGTTGCCGATCATCTTCATGATGTCCTTCGCCTTCTGAATGAAGAACACCACGGTGTCGTAAATGCCGATGATGGCGCGAATGATGCCGGCGCCGGGTGTGAACGCGGCGACCGCGGTTTTGATCGCTTCCTTCACGATCGTCCACTTGATCCAGTCGCTCACGGCCGTGACGAAGGCGTTCTTCATCTCCTCGGCCATGCCTTTCAGTTGCTCCCAGGCGGCCATCATGCCGTCGCGGCGCAGCGTCTGGATTAAGGTGAACGTCGTCTCGAACCCATTGATAACCGGCTCCGGGATGTACTTCACCAGGAACTTTTTGAAGTTCTGATAACTGATTCCCACCAGCTCGAAGATGAGGCCGGCGATCCCTTTCAGGTCCCAGGTCTGCGGCAGCTTCACGCCGTCAAGCGAGCCGGTGAGCCACTCGAAAACGGCGTCTTTCAAGTGATCGAGAAAGTGCTCGCCAAAGTTGTTGAAGCCAAGTTTGGCAGCGCCGATCAGGTTCTTCACAAACTGGATCGGTTTTGTGAAGATGGCCTTGAGCACGGCCACGCCTTTGTTGATGATGCCTTCGATTTCGGAAAGCGAGAAGCCGAATTTTTCGAGCGCCCAGGTGAAGAATTTCTTCGCCGCCCATAGCAGCAGCTTGCCAAGTTTCGCCAGCGCGCCGGCCATCGCCTCTTTCATCTTCTCGATTTTCTCGTCGATGGCTTTGATGGCGGCGGTCTGCTTGTCTTTGAGCTGGTTCTGAAGTTCCTCTTCCCGCTTCGCGACGAACTTGTCCATCTCATCGAGCTTCGAATTCATCTCTTCGGCGGTCTTGTTGCCGATGTCTTTCAAACCGGGGGCCAGCGAATCCACATACTCCTTGATCGTCGTTCTCGCGTTTTGCAGTTCGTCTTTGCATTCCTGGACCACTCGCTTGTTGTCAGCGGAGATGGCCGCAACCAAAGCATCTATCGTGGTGACAAATATTGCCCGGTTACGATCGAAGATCGCTTTGACCGCGGGCAGATCGTCCATGCCCTTCCACCAGTCCCCGATCTTCCTGGCCCAACCGAACCAACCCGAATAGCGATCGGCCTTGAAAGCGGCGAGCTCTTTGTTTACGTCCTCTTCGAATTGCTTCGTGGCTTTCTCATTGCCTTTGTCGAAACGCTTCATCGACTGGGTTTCGAGATCGGCGAGCTCGCTTCTCTTACGTTGTTCTGCGCCGTCGTGTAGATCGTATTGATCTTCGCGGCCACTTCCTCACGCTTTTTCTCGAGCGCGCTTTTCGCGCCCTTCTGTTTCTGTGCCGTGGCGCCGAGGCCGGCCTTGCGCTTCGCGTTCATCGCCGAGCGTTGCTTCGTCTCCTGCTGCTTCAGGTCCTGGTCGACTTTTTAGTCTCCTGCTGGGCAAACTTCTGCACCGCGATAGGTTCTTCCTTCGCCGCCTTCTCCATCCCCTTCTTTTCTTTGTTGGCCGAGGCGAGGTCGCCGCTGTCAACCATGTCAAGCTGCTCTTGAGTGACGCCTTCTTCCTTCAGCTTGCTGTCGGCTTCGTTCGTGTACTTGGAGACGTCGGTGTGCTCTTTTTGCAAAGGCGCGATGGCGTCCTTGCCGAGGTTCATGGTTGCGGTGCCCGGCGCAACTTCAGTAGGCGGCAGGCTTTCCGGCTCGTACTCGCGAGGGGCCGGCGGCGGCGTCTGGCCCACGTCCTGAAAGGTTGAGACGACTGCGTTCTTGTCACCTTGTACCACTTCCATGACGTCGGCGCCGACGTGCTGGGCTTTTTGTCGCGCTTGAAATTGTCAACGTCTTCAACTTTTTCGGAACGCTCTCCTGCAGCTTTGCCTGAAACACCTGCTTGCCCTTGTTCGGGTCAACGACCGGCGCCGGACGAGCGCTAACGGAGTTCACCTGGCCGGCGTTGCTTTTCGACTGACCGTCGCTCGGAGGGATGACAACGGCAGCGTCGGCCTGCGCGCGTTTTTCGGCCGCATCGTCGTGGGTCTGTTCATTCTGTCGCAGTTTCTGCAGACGATTGAAACCTCGGCCAAGTACGGGCAGGGCTTTGGCCGCGAGATACTGGGCAACTTTGCCGTTGCCGACTGATTTGAGTGTGGCCGTTGCGGTCCCGCCCGGTTTGCGACCGCCCGCGCCCCTCCCTTTGCTGCCTTTCTTACCCTTGGCGGCGGCCTTTGGCTTTTTTGCCGGTTCGGCGGGTTTAGTTAGGTCGGGAACCGGCTTGGGCGGCGGACCTTTGCCCAAGCGCGTCTGCCCCGCGAGTGCGTCGGCCTCGAGCTTAATCGCTTCCTCGGCGCTGATATCAGACGGCAATTCAATTAGCTTGCCCTCGTTATTCCGAAAAAGGGTCTCTGCCGAGAACCTTCACAATTTTTGAACTCATCCGCACCGCCGGGCCGCCACCGAGAGCAGGCGTCGTACGCGCGGGAGTAGCCGGCCGCGACACGGTAGCCGGCGCAGAACTTGTGCCCGTTCGAGTTGTGCGGATGTTTGCGGAGATCGCCTAAGCCGTCCTTCTTTCCCAGTCTTCCAACCGGCGCAGCGGACATACTCCACCGCTCTTGCGGTACTCGCGCTGGAGAGCTTCGGTAACCATGGGGAAGTGACGATGCCGCCATCGTTTAGTGCGAGCAGTGAAGCATGCAGAATTGCGTTCCGGATTTGTCCGCCGGTCAACTCACAACGATGAGCGACATCCTCGAGCAGGGCATCGTGGACCAAATGACCGGGCGGCAGATGCGATTGCCAAATTGACCAACGCTCCATGGCCTCGGGGGTGGAGAAGTTGATCACTACGTCCATGCGGCGCCGAAAAAGCGCGGTCAATGCGATCGCCGGCGTTGGTGGTGACAATCAGGATGCCTTCGAACGATTCCAGCCGCTGCAGCAGGAAGTTGGTTTCCAGGTTCGCGTAACGATCGTTGGAACTCTGTACTCCAGTTCTCTGCGTGAGCAAGGCATCGCCTTCGTCGAGTAACAGGATCACGTCGAGTTCTTCAGCACGTGAGAAGACCTGGTTCAGGTTCTTTTCCGTCTCACCGATGTACTTATTTACTACTGCCGACAGATCGAGCCGGTACAAATCCATTTGCAAAACTGCAGCCAGCAGACGCGCGGCGAGCGTCTTGCCCGTGCCGCTTGGTCCGCTGAACAGGGCGCGCACGCCCGGATTCAAATGTGCACCCAGCGCTGCGCCGACTGCCTCATGCAGGTGCTCGCGATGGCGACACCGGCTTTCCAAATTCTCCAACTCCAGATAAGTGTCCAAACTCACCGCCAGCTGATTCCAGTCGCCGGAGGTTTGCAGACGCGCCGCCAGCGTGTCGAGGGTTTGCCGGTTGAGAGCGCGGCTGGCCTCCTGAATGTCGGCAAGCGCGATGGCCCGGCGGCCAGCTAAGGTTGCGTAGGTCTCCGCGAGGCGCGCGCGCTCGTTGAATGTTTCCGCCAGTCAGGCGAAACCTTTCGCTGATGGCGGTAAGGTCACCGAGTCTTTCTTCGCTGCAGGCGCGTAGCCAGTGCAATCGGCGCAGGTTCGCCTCGGGCATTTCGATGACCAGACTCAGAGCACGCCCGACGGAATATCCGCTCACGCCGCCTTGCTTACCCATGACGATGCCGCTCGGCCCGTCGTAGGCCGTCAGCCGGGGCACTTCTGCGGTCTCTTCGGGGCCAACTCAAAATTGATCACGGGCAGAGCATGCAGCGCGGTGGCGAGCGGTCCCACGGTGAGCCAGCGTTCATCATCAGCTTTTGCCGCGTCCGGCTGACTTCGAGCAAACCGCGACCAAGCGCGCGCGCGACTGCGCCTAACATCGTGCGCGCGGCCATTGCGTTGAGCGCCACGCACAACCAAAGCCTGCGCCTCGCCGGACGCGAGCAGTGCCGGTATTAGTTTCAACCGATCGGTAAGTTCCGCAGGCAATATCAATCTCATCCAACGCCGTCAGGCTCGCTGGCGGTCGATAGCGGAACCACGAGGCCGGCGCTTCGTGACATTCACCACGCAACGCATCCCACAAAGGCGCCGGCACCTCGAGTGCCCATTCCAACCGTGGCGCGTCCGGATTAACCACCCGCACGAGTCCCTGCTCCAGCAAACTGCGCACGCTGACGCGCACATCAGTGCCTTCGAGTTCGTCGGCGCGCCACTGATTGCAGCAGGCTGGGAGTAGCGCGATGTTGCCCGGGGCTCCCTGCACCGTCTCAAAAACCAGCCCGAAGCGCAGATCTTCTTCGATCAGGCCAACCGTGATCAGGGACATCATCGTGGAGTGGTCGAGGCCCGCCGCTTCTCGCAACGCCCGCAACGGGAGGTGCTCCGTGGTGCTCTCTTCCCACGAGCGCAATGAGTCGAGCCACCACTTAATCGCCTCGCGTGAGCTAACGCCTTCAAGGCCGCTTTGGGCGAGCTCGTTGTTGTAATCTCAGCGAGAAAAGGAAACTGGGCAAACACCGCTTCCTGTGAATCAAACCCGTTGGTGACGTGATGAAGCAGATTCAACACAGCCGCATAAAAGAACAGCTTGAAATGTTCAGTCGGAGTCGGCTTTAAGTCTGTGAATAAGTTATTGGACATATTCTTACTCAAAATGGAACGCGATGAATTTTCCGGCAGCCGGAACCCAACCCGGATTCCGATCGAGTCCGGCATAACGAATTTCAATCGGCAGGTCAGCCAGGAAAAGAACACGTCCAGATGCGTCGGCGTCACGCAAACGCGCGCGCGCGTTGCCGGCAAACGAGTGGCCCAGGATCGTCCTGTTCACTAAGACCAAGCGCCTGGCGCAAACGAGCCCGAACGTGGGGCATCAGTCGATCAATCCACGCGGCGACTGCGGAAGACGTTTCGAGTTTCGAGTTTCGAGTTTCAAGTTCAGCATTTCGGGTTTTGAGTTTCGAGTTTCGAGTTTCGGGTTCTCCCGAAACCTCTTCATCTAACTCGGAACTCGAAACTTGAAACTCGAAACTCTTTACCGTGTCCGGATCGAAGCCGCTGCCCAACAGCTCGCCTTCCTCACGCTGAGCCAACTGCTGAAGCAGGGGCCAAACCGGATCTGCCTTGACCTCGTCGCCAACAAGTTCGCAGGTGAGAAGCGCCACAAAGTCCCAGATGCTCAGCTGTATGCCGGGCTCATCCGGCGTGGTGAAATCGCCATAGAAACCCAGAAACAGTCCCAGGTTGATCAGGTAGAAGCTGCCGCCAAATTTGGTGGCAATCCGCGCTTCAATCGGCTCGAACTCGGCGTCGTCGTCCCACAACTTAGCTGAAGAACTGTCGGGCGATGACGAAAGCCCACCAGTCGTCGGTTGCCCGACCTCGTCTTCAACGATTGGCAGATCGTTTTGCGCAACTGGAGGCGGCGCATCTGTCGCCGGAATCGGCGCAGTGAGCATTGATCGCGCGCTTTGGGGATCGTGCGTAGGACGGTCTCCCTGAATTTGCGTGACGCGCAGCGTCTGCGAGCTACTCGTATCACTTAACGCCGGATCGGTAGCATCTTGAGAATCGCGGACGTACCTCGCAGTGTCAGACTCGGAAGGCGCACCGAATCTTCCTTCTGCGCGAGCTCGAACCGCGGCGCGCGAAACCTCGAGGTCTTGAGCTGGGGAAGCAGCAAGCGCGGCTCGTCGAGATCGACTGCGTCTTGCGGTTGCTGTTCCAGCGTTGCCGCTCGGTCGTCAACGCGAATTGGTTGCGCGGCCTCACCGGCCCGGGCGGACGCAATCGTCACGTTGCCACTCGCGGACGTTTGCGTGAAACTCCGGAGCGCGCGCCTGACTGGCGCCCGCTGCAGCATCAGTGACACCCCGAGGAAAACTCCTCGCTCCGGTCGCAGTGTGACAGCCCGACATTCAGGAACCCATGGTCGCCAGGGCGCGGGACCAGGTCTAATTTGAACGCCCTGCGCGCGTGGCAGTCGCTGGTTGGTCAGATCCGCGAATCGCGGTCGCTGCTTGCCGGAGTCTCAAAGTTACCAAGCACGCGGGCGAGCGCCGGGAGCGAAAAGCTTTCCACCACGCCGCGCAACAACTGCAGCGCCTCGGAATCACTCAGGACACGAACGAAGTCCGTCGCTTTGCTATTCCCGGCGAGTTGTTGCAAGGCGGCCGGCACATATTGCGGATCGCGTCGCCAAAGTTCCTTCACGACCTGCGCGGTTGCACCCTGCTTGAGCAGACTTTGCCACCACCAGCGCGACATGATCCTCCCCTTCACACCAATCGGTTGCCAGACACGCCAGCAACTCAGATCGATCGATAAACATAACCGCCTCGGCGCTCGGTGGCACCGCCTCCCGCGCCGGGCGCAGCGCTCTGCTTGCCAGTCGGTCGAGCGTGGCGCTCAGCGCTTCCTGCCAGGCGGGCGGCGGACGAACGCCGGCCTGTTCCAGTTGCAGCGAGCCGGGCAGCGGGTCTCGCAGCTTCCGAATGTAAAGGATCGCAGACGACGGTAGCTGCTGCGGGCGCAACTCGATCGGGTCAAGCAGCCGCCCGATGCGCAGTTGGGTGAGAAGCGAGTCCTTACCACTCGCTCTCACCCGTAAGCGTCCGATCACTGTCGGTTGGTATCCCAGCATTCCGTGTTACCCCGGCCAGCTGAAACGGCGTCCCCGAGTTCCACTGCTCACTTAATGTGAAACAGTTTTTCAGGAAGCAGATCAGCGCAGCCAGACAGCCTTTGCACTTATCCGGCGGCGGCTTAACCGTCCCATCCGGAGGCAACGGAGCGTCGTTGTCGTTCTCGCGCGCCTGGATCGCGGTGTCGACATAGGCCGAGCCGTTGTTGGGAACCCGGATGACGTAAAGATCCTCGGCGAGTTTCTCCGCGTCATAGATCCGTGTTTCCCAGCCAACCAGCCCGGCATCGTGTTGCACGAAGTAGCCGAAGGCAGTCTGCGGCCGCAGGATCGGGACCTTGCTCTTGTCCGCCAGCTCCAGCTTCTTACCAGTGTCGATATAGCAATGGACGGCCATGGTGGGAACAAACGCTGCGATCTCCTCGACGTCGCTTATCGGCGGCCCCTGCGAGCCCGCCACCCGAACGCGGAGTTGGGTCTCTCTTCAACGCGTTATTCAACGCGAGGTCGCCGCTGCCATTGCCGTCGCCATCGCCACCGCCTCGATCGACCACCTTCGGCATGTTGAACTTTTGGACGTAGAGAAACACATCGCGCGGTTGCGCGCTGATCGGCGGCGCGCCGACGACGCTGATCTCGGCCGCCCGCCGGAAAGTCGAAGCGCTGGCAACGTTCATGTTGGTGTAAGCACTGCTGGTAGTAACGACTACGGTCGGATCTTCGGCGGAGAGTTCGACCAGCATGCACTGGTGCGGGTTCTGCGCGCCGGCGGGCTTTGGACCAGGATCGTTATTCAGAAACTTGTTGATGTTTCGCACCAGCGTGGTGACGAACGAACCTGGCGCGGTGGGCTCGGCCGGCCCCGGCCAAACGAAACGGGCCTCGGCATTGGCATCCGTGTAGTGAACATCCGTGCCGCCCGGAATTGGTCTCCAGGAAGCGGCCGTCGGAGTCGAAAACTGTGAGCCCCAGTTGGCCAGACTGAAAGTCGCACGCACACTTTCGCGCTGGGCCTGAGAGAGACCGCCCGGGAATGTCGGTATCGCGAAGAACTGGTTTTGGTGTTCGACGTTCACCACATCCGGAATGAGCGCTTCGTCATATGGTTTATTGTTCGGCGGAAACGGCTTGCCCAAGTCGAGCTGAACGGTGTTGTGATCGGCACGCACGATACCGCCCGGCGCTTCGCGTGAACCAAGATTGGTCCATCCGGTCAACTGCACGCCGTTAGTGCAGCCGCCGCCCGTGCTCATGTCGAGCATGCCTGCTTCGGTTATGCCGGGGAATGATCTGCAGGACGCTGTTAGTTTGCGGCGCGGTCGTGGGCCATTGCTGCGGGACCGCCATCCCGCCAATCGACGACCACATTTCAAACCACAATCTTGAACGCGCCGGCAGCGGGAACGTTGCACGGCGATTCCCGGCGCCCCCAGTTGACGCCGAGCGGAATGGCCACCTGAAATCCCCAACGAGCTTGAATCAGGCGCGTCGGACTGACGACGCTCAACCCACATCCGTCCGGTGGTTTCAATGTCTGCGCCGTCAGTAGTGCTCGGATTGACGATCGAAACGACGCCGGCAGCCACCGAACAACTGTTCACCCGGTAGTTAAAGATAGCGGCGTTTTGCGTCCCCGCAACTGTGCTGGCGGCGGTGTTGAGCCTCGCATTGAAGGCCACGTAAGGGCCACCGGGAACGCCGATAAGCACGTGTCTGCTCGATCGATGGCCGTGTCGAGCATGGAGGTGCGCACTACCCATTCGGGCAGCAGGTAGTCTTGTCCTCCCAGCACTCCTCTCAGCGCCCGGAACAGCATGTCCCGGTGCTGGCGCCGTTGCCCTCGGACAGGCTAAACGCGCCCAGCCAGTTTGGATTGTCGGGGTAGTAGCGTATTAGGGTCGGATCCGGGGGCGCTACCCACCAATCGAAATCACTAGCGGGCGAACCCGGCAGGCTCGAAAGTGTTGGAACGCAATATGTAGGCATCTTACTTTTCCTTTCGTTGGTTAGTTGCTGGCTAAATAAACGCTTCAGCCAGCGGAGCAAGGCAGGCAGGATCTGCCCCTTGCAACGAGGCGGAGCTTCCGCAGGCAACGGCGGTTTGGTGGCCGTGCGCGCGCCGCCGGCCGACCACCAGTCGAAATCACTGACTGCTGAGCCGGTCAGCGCCGAAAGCGTGGGAACGCAATAATGTGTTTCGCGCATACCAGGCCTCCTTTCGAGGCGATTGCTACCGTAAGTTCAGGCGATACGAGACCCTGCGCGTACCACCTGTCAGCAACAACGGGCGTAGCAGGGTCAAATGCAAAGTCACCGTCGATGGCACCGACGGCGCGTCGATGTCATAGAAAATCGCTACCGGACCACCGGGACTGTGCACCGTCAGCGGGTTCTGCATGATTGGGTTTACGCCGGCCGTCCAGTTGCCCTGGCGGATCTATCGAGGCGCTGATCAGGTAATTGTTGGAGGTCGCAACCGGAATGCCGGTGAAGAGCGCGCCAACTTCTATCGACGCTCTCGTGCTCGCGCGAACACTGATCGTGCCGTCCACGCCGGGCATGCCACCGGTGGCGGTTGAGAAAATCGCATCGCCGTCTGCAATCGAAGAGAACTCGAAACTGGAGACCGTCGGATCCGGCTGCTCGGTCGGCTGGCCCACTTGCTGCGTTGGCAGCGTCTCCACTCTGGAGGTTACTCCCGGGGCGCTCGCCATTGCGCTCAGCGAATACCGCAGGTTGTTGACGTTATTGGGCAGCGACAAGCGCAGGCTTATTGTTTTGGTCGTTCCTTCCAGCAGCGAAACCTGGTTGTTAAGGCGCTCGCTCTGGTCGGAATCCAGCAACACGAGCCGGGTCTGAAGTTCGGGATCGGTAACGCCGCCAGGCAACGGCGGCACGACGGCTATTGTCGGCGTGATGGTTACGATCAGGTTTTCACTCGCCTGCGATCTCAGTTCAAAGTCGTAGAAGAACGCTGCGTTCTGAGTCGGCGTCGGGCCGGGACGGGTTCCAAGGAAAGTGAACTGAATATTACCGCTCGTGACTACCGGTCTGGACCTGACGGTGATTGGCCACGTTGCGGTGCCGACCAGGTTGCCGACGATCAGCACCATGCTCGCCCCTTCCTCGGTGGCTGCGGTTACGGGGTCGGGAATGCGCACATTCAGCAGCGTGTCGCTGGTGCCCGGCAAAAACCGTAACCGCGCGCGTGGTGCCAAAAAACACGCCATGCCCGCCGGCGCTGAAGTCAAAGTTGCTGCCGAAAATACTGATCGTGTCACCGGCTGTGACTGGTCCCGACGGAATCACTTGCGTGATGTGTGGGTCACGCGGGTCGCCCGGGCCAGTCTCCGAGTTGAGTGATGCGGGCGTCCATCGCATTAATCATTGTGATTAGATCATTCCAGTCGAGGGCGGTAATCAAATCCCCGGGGTTAACATTTTGTAGTGGCATGATCTTCTCTCCTCTGTTAGCCGAAATTGCTGAAGTCCCACCGATTCACGTCATAGTGCGGATCACCCAGGAAGGCCACGTGCCCCGCTGGCAAAAAATTAAGTAGTGCTGCACGACGGTGGTCGTGTTTCCGGCCACGATTGTTTGCCGGTTCTCGCGGACGCGATAGACCCAGAGCATCGCCGGACCGTCCGGAGCCTGCAGATCGACGGGCGGATAACTCAAACCAGCGCACCAGCGCCTCGACGCGCGAGCTTTCGATAAACACCTCCGGATGGCGTGTGAGCGAGTCAAAAAACAGGTCGCCGTGAGAGCCCTGCGCGAACCCGTTCGTTGACAATGGGAGAATCCCCACCGGCGGCAGGTAACGGAAACTCCTCAACTGCCCGAACCTGATCCGGATTAGCGCGGGTCGTACGCAACGCGTTCAAGTGATCCTCAAACTGAAGGAACACCGCTTCCGCTTCACTCTGGCGACGTTCTGAGGCCAGCGGCAACCAGCTGGTGTCCGCGCCGCTCGCGGCAATGCGTCGGCGGACAGACCACACTTATCCCACAAACTTGATGCCGTCCGTCAGCGTCCAATACAAAACTCCCAGCGGCACGTCGCAATCGGTCAGTTGATTCGGCCGCAAACCGTCGAGCAAGCCATATTTCTTCACCACCGGGCCAAACAGATCTCTCACGAACGCCTGTCTGTCATCGACGCCGAAACATTTGTAGGCGATCAGGTTTTGCAAGTGATCCTGATCCTGCAACTCCGCCGCCGTGATTGGCGGATCGATTTGGATCCAAGCCGAAACTGCACCGCGGAAACCAGCGCATCCGTGTTGCACGGAGCGCCGCCGGTGTTTAGCGCACTCGTCACCGCGCGGCCTTCGCGAGTTTCTGCCGGCGCGACAGTGAGCAGATACACGCCCGCGCCCGCAGACGTAGGTTCCTGATTGCAGTGGCAGGCATTCGCCAAAGATCAGTTCCGGCCGGCGCTGGCGCTCGCCTTGCGAACTCAGCGCAACGTCGGTTTTGTCCTGCAGCCAGAGGGTCTGGCCCTGGCGATTAACGGCGAGCCCCGGCTCTACTGAAACCACCGGCGATTCATTGGTTGACTCGGGCGACTTTGACACTTCAAAACCGTAAGCGATGCCTTCGCCAACCGCCCGCCCCAGGCGCCGGTCTACTTCGCGGTTTGCCGCCTGCTCGCGAGTTAGATCGCGCGCAGTCAGCATCCGGCCATTGAAGAAATTGACCGAGCGAATGCCGCCGTCGACAACCGGCTGCTGCAGATCAGTCGCTTGAATCCATTCCGTGATACCTCCCGGAAAATGCCACTCACGATGTTTGTGGCGCGGAGTTACTCGCCGCGAACATTCGCTAATTGCGCCCAATGATGTGCCAGACGCCGTTCCCACCAATTACATTTCCGACCAGCTCGATGAACTTGAATTGTGCCGTCATGGCTGCTGATACCTTGCCGTCAATGAGGTCCGGCGCGTCGGCCGTGATCTTCATCTCCGTGCGGGCCGGGGCTAATGTGCTTGACGATGAAGACGCGGCCGACATTCTCGTCCGCGGGCGGCAGATCCAAAGTGACTGCCGCTACGGATGCTGTCGCAAGCAATCAGGTGATGAGCGCTGGTCAGTTTCAGACTCACCGGCCCCGCCAAATTCGTAATAACCAGATTCGTGTTGTTGCTGTCGTCGGCAACGACGGCGTCGGTGAAAGCCGGCGGGCTGCTCAGGTTGTTGTTGCAAGCGCAGCCACACATCAACCACTCCTGCAACATGCGCAGATGGACCAGGAACGGACGGCGCGACTCGTCAACCTCGACCGCGGGCGAGTCGGCGACTGTCCAACTTCCCGGCGAAGCTGCAATGATCCGGCACCGTCACCTCCGCCAGCATCAGCGTCTTCTTCCGTCTCGTCGTCGGTTTCGAAGTGAGTAGCGGCACAACCGTGCCAGCGCGCGGATCCACTTCGGGCGCAGCTCAGTTACCCAGAGCCGAAAGGCGGCGCGCATGTAATCGCAAACGTCCTCCGGGCGAATCTGGATAGAGCCTGGCGGCGAACCAAACATGAAGTCGCCGGGCGACGATGAAGGTGGTGAGCTCAGCCACTGGCTGCGGCAGCGCGAGATCGCTTCGAGCACCTCGTCCAGCGGCGTGGAGACTGCAACCAGGTCGCTGACGTCAATCTGCTATGAGCCAGGCGACAAAATCGCGCACCGCGTTTCCTCGCGCTGGTTCGGCGCAGCCAGACGAAACTCCAAACAGAAATCGTCAGTCAAACGCGAAGCCGCGACCAACTGGTCTTCGCTGCGGCAGGGTCTCGCCGGCGATCGGCACGTTGTCGGTAGGGCAATCGCGATAGCAAAGCACCACGGAAAGTGTCACCGAATCCGGCGGCGGCGAGCTCGCCGAAAGTTCGCTCGAGTGTTGTTCAACCCAGTCCTTGAGATAGGCACACTGGGCGTCGGGCACGCAGATCAATTGACCGCGCGGACTGACGGCCACACCCGGCTCGACGGCGATTCGCGGTCCTTTGGTGACGTCGACTTCCAGATCGACTTTCAGGCCCGCGCAGTGCCGTAGCCGATCAGATCGCGCGCCGAGCCACTGGTCCCGGCCCGAAAGGTAGGCAAACTCCTGCGTGAAATCGTCAACGCCGAGGCACCATGCCCAGGTTGTAGTTCACATGTTTCGTCGGGTTAGCCCGGCCATAATTGCCGTGGTTCGCCTTGCTGGAAAAACAACTACAACTCATGATCTTCCCTCCTCGCGAGGATCGTTGCGGAGTGAATCGCGGCCCAGGATTGCGCGGTCGCTCGCATTCTCCGGCACCGGCGGCGCCAGATAACTCCCCCGACAAATCCCTGGTCCAGTATCAATCTGGGCATCAACTCGGGGCCCGGCTGCCTTGCTCGATCATCGTGTCAAGCTGCAGTCTTGCTTCGCCAATGCGAAAGATTGCCCAGTAAAACTTCACGTCAAAAACGGTGTGCGCCGGCTTCTCGAGCTCAACGACGCGGCGCGATGGATCCATCCGGAGCTGGTGTTCCTCGGGACTAAAGGCGAGCGAAACCGGCACCGGCAGCAGCACCGTGAAGCGGTGTGCGGTGCGCTGCATCGGGATCACGATGCCTTCAAACTGATACCAATCCCGGAGCGGATCGCCATCCGGAGGCAACAAGTCCGGCAGCGAGACGACGTCGAAACTGGTCCAATGGGTCCCGTAAGCATCGTTGAGGGCGTTGATGCGTTGATAACGACGCGCCAGAAAGTCCTGCCACAAGTGCCGGCCCAGCGGCGTGACGGCAGGATTGGGATCGTTAACGAAGTTGAGCCAATCGGTTAACGCAGCGGCGACGCTCGGCAGATCGCGCGGCAGGGAAATTTCGGCATAGTTCGCATAGTGCGCCTGATGGTCTCGATTGAGCGCCTCGATGTTGCCGTAGCGGGCGCCCAGAAAAATCTGCCAGGCGGTGCGGTCGGCTGCCGACGTCGCCGGGACGAAACCCAGCGTGTCATCGGAAAACTGCTGCCACGTCGGTGCACCTTCAGTCGTGGTGGCCAGCGCTGCATCTCCCGGATCGCTGACCGGCAGGACAATTGGATACTCAACCAGCGACGGGAGGGTCAGGTTTGCCGGGCCTGAAGAACTGCTGAAATCCGTGTAGCGTTGGTTCAGATTTGCCCGGCCCTGATCCGGCTGCCAACGAGCCCGCGGCAACACATCGCGCAGTCCGTCCGGTCCGGTTGGGTCGCCGAAGATTACGCCCGGCAACGTCCGCGTCAAATATTTCTCAACGATGCGAATCTCTTCCGGCCGCCGGCCCGTGCCGGTCGCGAAGATTTTTCGTCAACGCAGGGATCCAGCGCCAGATGCAGCGCCATCGTCAGCCCGCGAATGGTGCCGCGATACTGGAAGAACTCCATCGCATGCGTGATGAACAAACGCCGTCTTTGCTCGTCCCAGTTTGGATCGAGGGCGACGCCAAACCACGTCGCCAGCCACTCCAGCGTTTCCGCCGGCGCGCTCCGCACATCGAAGAGCACTTGCGCCGCCGCGATCTTGTCTTCGATCGTGGTGTAGATGCCCTCGAGGTTGGCGAGGAAGCGATCCAGAAACGAAGCCGACTGTTCGTCCTCGCGATAAACTCCGGGCAGGTAATTTGCCAGGTACGAAAAGCGCGGGTAGTAACTACGCAAAGCTCGCAACCGCGGGTGCTGCGCTCGTTGCCGCTTAGTTGCAATCGTAGTTGCAGATAACGGCCCCGCGCGCGTTGAAAAGAGCAGTTCCCAGCTGCCGTCGCCGTCTTTCAGTCTTGTTGACACCAAACTTGTGGCCGGCGGGTTTGTTGAATTTTGGCTGCATATTTTCGGCAAACTTAGAAACGGTAGCTCCGATCCGTCGCCGCGAAGATAAAGCGAAGGTTCCGGCTGCCACTCGGTCAACGGCAGGTCGTGCTTTTCGTCAGCCGCGCGGCTCCATATTTTCACCGTCGTCTCGGGTGGAATCGCCGCATCAAGCAACAGCCGATGCCAGACGCAGTTGGGTTCAAGGCCGTCGAAAGCCGGCGTCTCCAGCGTCGCCTCGGCCACGAAGCGAGGACGCCGTTGCCTGACCAGCGGAATCCAGCTGTCCGCAAAATCGTAGTAGACGCCGGTGCCGGCGCTGACCAGTCCTTTGCCGCCAAACAAACGCATCGGCAGGTATTCGGCGATTGGCTGCAGCTCGAGTCTCTCCTGGCGCCGGCAAACCCGAAAGACAAAACTTTGATTGCCGTCGGCAGCCGCAACGTACAAACGATCCGGGATCGTCTCGTCGCCTTCCTGGTGCTGCGGCACAAAAGCAATGTCATAACCCACCAGGCTGACGTCGTTTTGGAGATCGTCCTCGATGAGCCCGAGCAGCGCGTTCGTATTCAGCTGGTCCGGTAACAGCTCGTCGCAGTCGTAGCGAAAGATGCGCGAGAATCGTTGGCTGGGATCGTAGTCGAGAATCAGCACGGTGCCGTCAGGCAGAGCCTCGATGGCGATAGGCTCCGGTGAACGCGAGCGGCGAAGAGAGTAGGGAGAACGGGGCGGGAAATGTGGAGCGCTCGCTGCCGTGGATTGATCTGCCGTCGACTGGTTGAAAGTCGTCGGTGCGCGACGCAGCCAGCAGCGTGTCTTTCTCCTTGGGCCCAAGCACATTGAACTTGCGATCCAGCACCCAGTAGCAGAAATTCTCGCCGTCCAGAATTGCCACGCCACCGCCGGGCATCGCCGTCATATCAAGCGGCGCAAAAGGAATGCTCGCCGGCCAGACCAGCTGACGCGGCTCGCCGCCGGAGTGGAGATCAAAAATCAAAAGCGATCCGGGATCGACTACGCCGACCACCAGGTAATGATCTTCCGTGACTGCCAGGCCGCTCAGTTTCAAAGAGACAGGAGCCGGCGACGCCAGGGGCTGAAAATCTCCTCGCGTTGGTCGCGAAGGTTTACATTGGTTGGCTTGTGGCAACGGCCAGAATTCGGAAGTTTGTTGACTTCCGCTCGAGAGCACGCGCACGCGACGCTCAGGACTCGTCGATCCAATAAAAATTTCCGTAGCGATCGCCGTCGGCGCCGCGCCGGTTGCTGATCGAAGGAAAGGTATCCCTGGGCGCCGCCACGAATCTGAGGAGGCGCTCCTGGGTGTCAATTCCTGCCGCTCGTCTCTCCATGACAACTTGCCGCCGCTCTGTCTGTGGCGGCGAAGCCTCGCCAGATATTGCGCAACTTTGTGCCGTCGACCGTGCACTCAGCCCAGTCGTCACGCCCCAGCAAGAGATGGAAACGGCTTCCGTTTGCGTCCATTGCCTAACACTCCTCGGGAACTATCGGCACCGGAACAATTTTCGGCGGCGGAGTGGTGCCGGTACCCGCTGGCGGCGTCACCACCTGACCCCGCAACTGATCGAGATCCATCGGGTCGCCGATGGTGACCGAGATGCCGGCCACCCGCGGCAGCTCGAGTCCGCTCATCGCTATCTGTTCAACCGCCGGCTTGGTGTCTTCACAGATCAGCACGTCGTTAATCAGCAAAACTCCCGACACCTGGCTGGCAACCGCGAGCAGCTCGCGCGCGGTCACCGGCTTGCGCAGCGGCCACCCCTTCTGCATGTAGGCATACTGCGGTGTTTGCAGAAACGCACCCTGATTGTCGAGTTGCGCGGCCTGCGACTGACGCAGCGGCGCCAGAAAATCCAGCAGACTCTGCTTGACGGCCTCGCGCACTTCGGCAATTGACGACCCGGCCACCACGTTGATCCCCACCGACAACCAGACGGGCTTGTAGACTGGTCCACGCAGGATGAGTTGGGTAGTAACCAGGCGGCGCGGATCGAGATAGCGGCAGATCGTGTTCGAGGAAGATCGAATCAGCGATTGGGTGCGTCCGGTTGCTTTGGGTCGTAGCGCGGAATCAGCATCAAGCGTGACGATGCCCGGTGCATCGCCGGGTTCACTCGGCGTCAGCTCGGGACTGAAAGCGGGAATCACTTCGACCCGCCCGATATCAACTCCTGGCGTGCGCAAGGTGATGGTCTCGAAGTCCGTCGCGTTAACCAGTCGATCGCGATGCTGTATGTAGCGCGCTATCTGCTTCTCGCCTTCGCTCGTCTTCTCCGCTTCCGTGCCGTTCCAGGTCCGCACCGGATTGCTGACTTTGAGCCCGGCGGGCAGCGCCGGACTGCTGTTGATCGATCCGGCGCCAACATTTCCCGCTGAACCGACTCCGTAGTCATAACTCGCGCGCAGTTTCGCGTTGCGCGGCGGCCGCTTGCCACGCAGCCCGTCGCCAAATCTGATCTCGCCTGACTCGGCGTTTACCGTGAACACTTCGACCGGCCTTGCCGGCGGACGATGGCGCCCCGGCGGCTGCCTGGGATCAGGCACTTGCACTTCCGGCCCGGCGCTCAACAAATCGTCGATCTCCTGCCATTGACGCGTTTCGCCTTCCGCTGTTGTCACCCGTAAGCGCACGGACTTGGAAACGATGGGCCGGTTTGAAAGCGTAGCCACCTGATCCGGAGCGCCCGTGCCATTCGGCAGCACTTCATCCGTCACGTGCGCGCGTTGTGTCACCGTAGACGGTATTGATACCCACCGAGAGCACCGCGTGCGCACAGCCGCGGATGCCTGATTCGTAGCCACGTAATCAGGGCGATCGTTGCAGGTTGCTGTCTTCGAGCGACGGCGGAAAATCGCCGACACCCTGTTCGAGCGGATCGAGATTGGTCCACAGCTTCAGGTCGGGAACAGGCGGCAACGTGATTTCGACAACGCCGGGGTTCTCGAGCACATCAACTAATGGCCGGGCGTCAACCGGTTTGTATTTGGGAACGCGCTGCGTCGGGTCATCAGGCAGCAAGCCGTCGGTTGGGATGTTCGGAATCAAATACTGCAGCAGGCCTTCGCCCTCGGGGTTGGCCAGGCCGCCCGGCGCCAGCTGGCGCGTCGCTTCGTCAGTCGCCGGCACAAACGCCGAGGCTGATGGTCTTGCCGGCGATTGCATCGCGCGACCTTGTTCCTCAGGTCCTCGCGCGCCGCTTCGGTGTCTCCGGCGGGTTTGTCGCCGGAGCGCACCATCAAGGCAATCCACAGCGATCCGTCGGTGCTATCCTGACCGATGGCGACTTCATTGTCCTTCCCGGCCGTCAAGCGGCACCGACTCATAAAGTTGAATTGAGGCGTCGGCAGGTGGCTGGCACTTGTAAGACGCGTAGAGCAGCTTGTAGTAGTCCGTTATCTGCGTGGTCTGATTAACGTACCTTCCGCTTGAAGTAGACCTGCGCTTCGATCGGCAAAACATCGAGGCCGCGATCAGTTCGAAACGGCACCTGGCCGGCGCGCACTTCCAGGCCGCCATTGAGCGTGACGGTCTCGAGCGGTCCGCGATCGTTGGTGAAACTCGACCAGACCCACCGCCGAAGACGCCGGTTGCAGCGGCACGCCGAGCAGTTGCAAAAACTTCAGCCGGTTGCGCTCCGGAATCAGGTTGGACCGGTAGAGCAGGTTCTCCGTCAGGAACGCAAACAACTCGAGCAGCGTGACGCCCGGATCGCTCTTGTTGAAGTTCGTCCACTCCGGATTGTGCACGGGGATGCGCGCCAGTGCTTCGTCGAGCAAATCCTGGTAACGGCGATTGTCGATTGTGGGGATCTGCAATGGCATCCTGAGACTCCTCAGAACTAACCTGCAAGCGTTACATTCAAAGCTCACGCGCTCGCGCGTCTGCGTTGCCACCAGCTTGTAAGTGATGCCCGCCACCGCGGCCTGCGGGTCATCAGGATCCGGACCGACGTCCACAGCTTCGACGTGGATTCGCGGTTCCCACTGCGCCAGTTCTTTAGTGATGCGATCCTGAATCGAGCGCCGCGTGGTGACTGTGTTCGGCTCGAAACGGAAAGCGGCCGAGGCTGCCGCCGAAACTCGGCGTTCGCAGATCGCTCCGGCTGCTCCGTCATCAAAATGATCCGGATGGATTCGCGCACGTTGTCTTCGCCCTCCGACCAGCTGACCCGGACCGTCTGGCCCCAACTCGCGGCGGAAAACTGATTCCGCGTCCAAATAAGAGTCCGTTGTCCATAGATCAAAATTTCCGGATTTCGGATTGCGGATTGCGATTTGGCTTCGCCGCCTCATGCTGGCGCTGAGGCGCAGCGGATACAGACCGGCAACTCCCGGCAAACAAAAATCCGCAATTCGAAATTCGCAATCCGCAATTCTTCCCTATCCTTTCGACTTAAACTTCGGCAACGGAAAACAGAAAATCAGAAACGGTACCCAACGAAAAATGATGTCCAGCAAGCTGACGATGATCATGAGCAGCAGCAGGGCACAGATCGTGATGATCGGAATCGAAAGCGAGCAGATCATTCCAATTTCGATCCCGCCTGAGGTGCATGGCCCGCCGTCCGTATTTGGCAGACTCTTGTGAAACGGCCAGGGCAAAACTGAGAGCACCAGGTCGGCGAGAGTCAGTGCCCTTCACTGCGATCAATCTGGCCGCAGAGCATGTCTGAAATCATGAAAGCGGTGTTCTTATCAAACTTCCGCAGGCCCGCTGGCGACGTGTCGATCGGCAACGCGATACGGATCGGGCGCGCTGGAGCGTCAGGATCGGAAAAGCCGGCCATCTGAAACGCCCCGCGTCGGTTCGCTTAAGAGCGGCGGATCGAGTGGCCCACACTCCGGCCGATCAAAAACGCAACGGATCAAAAACCAGCCCTCCCGCATATCCATCGGCTGCTTGGCGACGAGCGGAATTTCCGGAGCTGGAGCAGTCGCCTGCGCCGGCAGTGCGTCCTGGACCAACTTCGCTAGCGCATCCACTTTTTCTTGTTGGTATCGACCGCCTCGTCTCCACGCAGCGGGCAGAAGCGGAGGGAGAGGCGGCAAGGCTCGTGGTCGGTATTGCTGGATCGGCAAGCGGAAAAGGAAAGGCGGCCAGGCTGCGCCAAGCTTGGCGTCTCGCGCTCGTAAGCCGCTTCACACTTTCCAAAAGTGTTTCCGCGTTAAATGCTGCCAACAGTGCGGCGCTCAAATTCGCCGGAATCGTTGAGGCGCTTTGGTAATAAGACAGGTTAGTCCCGTCGACCTTTTTCTTTAAATCGGTCGCGAGTGTCGCGTTGACGACAGTGTTATTCAACGCGTCAACCAGTTTGTCTTCAGCGGTGACCACGCTGCCGACCGCCTGACCCAATCGCGACCAAACGCGTTCATTTGCTCGTTCAAGAACTTCGCGAAGTCGAGCAGGATGTACCACGACCCGGTTTGTATCTGTTCGCGCGAATCCTTCATGCGCGCCCTGTAGCGCCGGACCAGTGACCGTGAGTTTCCGTCGGCAGCTCATCGGGGTCGTCCGGCAGCTCCATCCCCTTGCTGAGCGAGCTTGAGGTGGCGGCACGCTCAATCAGGCTTTTCCACGGCTCTGTGACGGTGGACCACAAGAGACTCATCCGCGCATCCGGCACCGGTTGCGGCGGCACAACTGGCGGCGGATCGCCCGGCTGCGGCAGCGTCATCGCTCCCATGTAAACTTCTCGCTTGCCCGAAGGCTACACCAGGCCGGCGAACAAACGCCGGCGGCGGCCGTCGTCTTCGGTGAAGTTCATGGCAAACATCGATAGCTGTCTCTTCACCGTCGACCGCGATGCCACCGTTTGACTGACTGGCGCGCGCGGAATACGACGCCAGGCGTCGCCGCTTGACCCGGAAACCAGCGCGTACTCTTCCCAGGTGGCGGCGTTGAACGGCGGCAGCGGGGAGTTGATGTCGAGGAGCCCGGGCGGAAAGAGACGACGCACGACGAAGGTCGCTTTTTCCTGTCGCACCGGATCGACAGCGCGATCGGGTAAACCGGCGCGCCCGCAAACGAGGCAAGCGGTCACGAGGTAATAGCGCTGATGCGGCCGGTTGATAAAGCTTGAGTTTCGGCTGCGGCGCGCCGCCTGTCAGCGTTGCGGTGATCAACGACGAAGCTCCCAGGCCACCTGCCGCTTCCGGCAACGCGGCGCTCTTTTGTCCGGCGCGGCGGCGAGGCCAAGCCGATTGAGCGTGCGCGCAAACGCGGGCACCTGCTTGATCGGCAGCGGTGCGGCGGGTTGGTCGCCCGCGCCAGGTCTCCGGCGCTGCCACAAACTGCGGCAGTCGCAGGGATCCGTGTCGAGCAGGTTCACGAAGTCGTCCATGAAAGTGTCCTGGGCAAAGCGCAGAATTGCCGGCGGTTGCAGACAGCGCTCGTCGATGAAGCCGTGTCAGACGCACGTGCGGCGTCTGGCCAAAACGGCGACGGCGATGTCCATTGCACCTGCTCCTGTAGCCATGACTCACCCCAAAACTCATCAACGTCTCACCAAATATTTCCCGCGCCCGGCGTGTGCGAAGCGCCAATCACGCTGTTGCTGATCAGCGTGTCGCACTTCGACTACGCCGCTAAATCTTCGACATGCCCGGCGTCAACCGTGACCATGCCCGCGCGAGACCGCCACCTGCGACGCGTTGATGCGTGACTTTCGCCGCCGCAGTGATCGTGATCCCGCTCGTTTCCAGCTTGATCGAGTTGCCGTTGCTGTCGACGATCTCAACGGCACCCGGGCCGTCTTTCAGCGTCATCTTTTGACCGCCCGGCGTTTCCAGGATCATCTTTTCCTGCCCGTCCTGATCGTCGAGCGTGACCTTCACGCCGTTACGCGAACGCAGAACTTTCTTGATAATTGTTACCCGCGCCGTCCATCGATTCCGGCGGAGAGTCGCTGAACCATTCCACATCCCGCCGATCGACGAACGGACGGCGCGGGTCGCCCCCTTCGAAAACTACCAGCACCTCATCGTTGACGTCGGGAACAAACCAGCTGCCGCGGTTGTTGCCAGCCCATCATGGTCGCGAGCCGCGCCCACGCCTTCGTAGCGCGTCGCTGCCCGTATCGGCCGACCATGGCAGCGTGATCTTCACTCGTCCCTGACCGTCAGGGATCCTTGATGTCGCTGACCAGCGCCGGAAACGCGCCATACCTAGCGACCGCCCAATCCGTGGGGCGTCCCGACGTCAAGAATCATTTCGAAAGGTGACTTCTCAAACACGCTTCACTCCTGATGGCAGGACAGGCATTCCTGCCTGTCTGACTTAAGGGACAGAACAAGAATGTCTGTCCTACTTTCTCAAGCCGCAATGCCCAAGGCGCTCGGCGCGAAACTCGCTGCGCAAACCCTTGGTGCCGTCGAACAGTGTTTTCACGTCCGACACGTAATACTTTCCGTTGAAGAGCGGGCCCAGCCCCTGCAAGTCAGCTCTTACAAGCGACGCGCAACTTTGCGTTCGCTTCCGCTACGCCGTGACCAACCACAAACCTGCGCGCGCTCATCCGGAAAAAAGCCTCCGCTTCAAACTGCGCTTCCTGGCTGTTGAGCGGCACCGTGTGGGCCAGCGCTTCTTTGCGCGCGCCGAATGCCGACTGCAAAATACTCACGCCGCTCTTGTCGCCGTTTAGCTCGCTGCTGATCGCAGAATCGGTCGCTTCGTATTGCAGCGCCGCCTTGCTCGCCACATCCCAACCGTTGACCGCAACGCTGGTTCGCTGCGTAGCTAGGTCAGCCAGCACCGTAAACCCGCGCAGCTCGTTGCCGTAAGTCATCTTCAATGTTTCGCCATCGCGAGTCCCATGCGGCTTCCGCATTCAGCGTGTTGCCCTTCATCCATACTTCCGCGTCGATCGCTCGCGCCCGTTCGCGCACAAAGGCGAGGTCGCTTTGATTGACCTGCGCCAGCACCTTGTAAGTCGGGCCGTTCACACTGACGCTGGGACTCGAGACCATGGTCGTTTGCAATTTGGCTGATGACATCCGGAGTCCGGTCACATCGCTAAACGTTCGCGTTCGCCTCGTCATCCGCAGGTCCTGGAAACGATCTTCAGCCAGCAGCGCGAATCTCGGGTGACTGCCCTTCGGGAAAACACGCCTCCAGCCCCATGATCTTTCCGTCAAAGATGGAATCGTCCTTCAGTTTGATTTCAAACCCTTTGCCAAACTCGAGCAGCTTGCGATCAAAATAGAAGAAAGTCGGTGGTGTTGTTGACCGTGCCCCAGTTGCCAAACTTCGCCTCGCAGCGATAGAGACCGCTGGTGTTCTCGACAATCATCAGCTCTAACAGACCACCGGCGAGCGGCGCGTTTTCCTGCCCGTCCACCACGATGGTTGGCCGCAGAGACTTTTAGTCCGGTAGTGTTGTTGTCGTCAGGCATCGTTCAGTGTGCCCAGATGCGTTCGTCGCGACTGACCTTGTGTGCGACCAGCCGCCCAATTTCATGTTCCGACGGTGGCGACTTTTTGTCCGCGCTGCCGCCTTCGGGGAGGCTGGGCTTCCTGCGCCGGTGGCTTTGACTCGCCTGGAACCACTTCAAATTCATTAATCACAACGGCCATCTCAATTCACTCCTCTCAAAGGTCCACGCCCGCGGAAACTCCGAATTGAGCACCCGAACCTCCGGCATCGAGCCCGGCGCCGCCGGTCAGCGAAATGCCGGCCTTGCCCACGCCCGCACCGGCCGTGATTCCGGCGCCAATCGATGCACCCCCGTCAACGAAGCCGAGGCGCCAAATGAACCGCCGCCCGACAAGCTCGCATTCATGTCCAGCAGTTGGCCGGGCTGAAGCAGGCGAGGGTTCTCGATGTTATTAGCGGCTGCGATGTCCTGCCATTTGTCACCCTTTGCCCTGCTTATCGGCTTCTTTCGGCACATTTGAGCCTGCCGGCGCTCTGCGTCAGCGGCCGCGTGCCTGGGGATGGCGAGTTGTCGGGACCGGCGGTCGGACGGAAGACAAACTCGGTAATCTTTTGCTGGGTCAGATTGATCGTGACACTGGCGCGCAGCGGCCGTCCGTCGCTGGAGAAAAACTCGAGCGACTCTTCAAGCGATTCCATGATCCCGTCAAACTGAAACGAACCCCAGATGAAGCGCACGGCCGGCGGCACAAACTTGTCGCCTTCCTGTTTTGGCGTGATGAAGTACGCAACCTTGCCGGTTAGCTTGCGCACGTCGTCTTCTTCCGTCTCGCCAGTCGGCATCGGCGCAGTGACGTCAAACCAGAGTTGCAGGGAAAGTTTGGTAGTGCCGGCGCCGACAAATTGGCGCGCCGGAGTCCCTTCTGATCGCCGGCGCCGGACGGTGTCGCCACCTGGTTTGCGAAGCTGACCTTCAACGACTCCGGATTGAACTGCACCTTGCAGTTCTTGTCCGCATTGATCTCGTTCTTAAACTCCGCGTCGACTTCGTGGAGCTCAGCTTTTTCCAGGTTCACCGAATTCGGCATTTCACATCTCCAACATCCGCTAACCGAGCTAGGTTTGCTGTTTCGGCATCGTCAGCGACACTGATTCGTACGAAAGCTGCAGCTCTTCAATCGCGACTCCACCGTCCTTCGCATTCAGCGGCGGCGACTTCAGCTTGGTGGGACACGCAACGTGACAGGAGAAACCTGGCACGCTCGGTGGTCCCATCCGGTGCGAAGATGACGACTTCCGCGTCAGCCCGCAGCGACGGCTTGGTCAGCATCAGATCGAACCAGTACCAAAGATCGAAGTTTTCGGTCAGGCCGCGTTTCATGGTCACCTGGCCGTAATTGATCCGGAGCAATACGTAACT
>ERZ1370068.5600-contig-4620_pt1 | contig 36047 bp, 40 predicted proteins | sample MGYA00561227_ERZ1370068 | MGnify/ENA primary metagenome ERZ1370068 (study PRJEB38410, sample SAMEA6850437) | metagenome | study: Metagenomic assessment of the ecological functions of the soil: analysis of the soil microbiota associated with the... | reverse complement strand
GCCGCAGACTCGCACCCGGCGGACCCGCCAGCCATGGCCGTCCCAGAAACGCTGTGTCACCCATTCGCAACTGCCAAAATCGTCGTATGGCCCGCGACCTGCTCCGTAAGGGGCGGGCTCATAATAGCGGCCCGGAGCCGCGACGCCTGCGGCGACGCCACGCTGTGCGCTTGCGGGCGTCGCGGCGAGCGAACCGGCGATCGTTGCGACCGCGACGAAGGCAGCAAATGTCTTCTTCATTCTAGGGCCCTCCTTGCAGGATGACGCCTTCGGTCAGCGCCGGTGGACGGTCAATCCCCAGCGGGCCATCGTATCAGGCCAACTGAGTGCATTGATAGGGGCTGGCTTCGAGTTGCTTGTCGCAAAGTCCCGATGTCTATTGTGGGTCATACGCGGAAGTCGCCTTATTATTTAAACATCTCGCAAACCATCGGCGGCGATCGGGCGGCAGCAACTCGTAATCTTCGCAGAAATTCCCGCTAAGGATCAGCCACGGTCTTCCCTCTTGGGGAAGTACAATCAAATCTGTTCGTCGCGTAGAGAATGCAAGGCGTCCCCTGTATTTTGTTGCAATCCGCCAATGCGCTTTCGCCTCCCGCTTCAGCGAGCGCGTTTCCCACCGGTGGCAGACTGCAAATCTTCGCTGGTACGGTTTTCAGGGCCAGGGAACTTTTGGTGCGGGAAAGCAATTCAAACTTCCGAAGAACATCTTCGCTGACTTTTGGGAAGAATGGCAGCTTGTCTAGCCGGAATTGGCCGGTAAAATGGACCTGCTCCATATCATGTAGAGGCGCCTCAGCAGGGTCGGTAGCCACAAGCGAATCATCTCGCGCGACTAGAATGCAAGGTTTCTGCTTGCAACTGCCTGACAATGTCCCAGCGCCATTCGTTCGGCGATTTCGAGTGAAGGTGCTCCATCCCAGTGACTCCCACCTTCCACCTTCGCCCTGGTTCAATCGCGAGCGCCTTCGACGACCGGGCCAGTGCGCGATAGGCCTCAGCTCAGCTCTTGACAGCGCCACCAACCTCACAGCCTCGGAGATTAGCGGGTCTTCGCGGGCGGCCTGGGTCCGGTTATCTTCAAAGGCAAAAACCACATGGTTCTTGACGGCATATAGAAAACACGGCCCGTCTCGTCCGGGCCGCGATCCGAGGTCTTCATTGCACTTTTTAAGTGCGTCTGCTTCAGCCGAACGCTGATCAAGACTGCCAAATGACGTAAATATTCGGCCCCACGGATGGATCGCGGGCAGCTGGCCAGTACGTCGAGAGATACTCACCGACGTCTTTTTCGCGGCAGCGCGTTTGCAGGACGGCCGACCGGTATCCCCGACGGGGGTCGAATTGTCCTTCGTAGTTTACTCGACTCACGTCTTCGCTGCCGATCCAACTGCCGCCAGCCGGAATGCTCGCGATGATGCTGTTAGCGGCGATCAGGATGCGCGGATTGCCAGTAACTGAATTTGACAGCCTCCAGGGCCGCTCTGCCCGGCGAAGCAAATGCGCTCTCCCGGCGTCCGGTGCGCCATGTCAATGCCACTTCGCGAGATCCAGCTTGGGCCTTGTTTTCCGCGTCTCCTCCCCGTAAAGGCGCGCAACCGCGTACCAAGGTAAGGTACCGCTATGCCAGGAAGCGCTTTTGCAGCGTATCTCTGAAAATCTGTTGAAACGCGACCCAGGATCGATGCGGGCTTGCGGACCGATCATTCTGGTGTCGATGGCGCGTTCGAGATTGCGGCTACCGGCTTAAAGTAGAACTCCACCTTCCAGCGCCGAATTTTCCGCACGGGAGTTGTCGGCCACTCGTAGATCTCTTCTGACCTCCCCTCTGACCTCGCCCAGCATTCGTCCGGACTTAGGGGGCCTGCTCGCTCGATATGCATGCAAGCAACGCTTTCGTAAACGGACTGTTGCTCGAATCGCCGTCCTCTGCGGTTTTGCCGGGCTGCGAAAGCAGCAATGAGCGTGCCCGCCGCTGCGTCGATAGAGCCGAAGACCTCGCAAGCTTATCGTTCGAGAGCTCGCAACCAATCGCTTGCTGAAGGATTGTCCCGACGAATCCAAAATAAGCAGCGAAACCCTGGCCCGCCCGGAGACGCTATCCAAACGCTATCCAGGTCGACGGTTTCGAAACGAATGTCACGATCAGACTCGACTTTTAGCAGGCGCAGGAATGAGCAGGTTCTGGCCACTCACTTCCATGGCATGGCCAGCATAGTAAAACACCTTGCTTCGCCTCCCTCCGCCATCGTTCCCAAATCGCGGATCGCAGATTCAAGCGCGGCTCGATCCGGGTCAATCAGCGACACTACCTGGAATCCCAGGCGCTTTAATGCCGCCGCGACTCCGTTGGCATCGTTCGCTGTATTCGCGAGTTGAGGACATATTTGTACTTGGAAATCCCTACGACTAAAGCGACCTTGCGCGTCGTCTGCGCGAACACAAGGGAATCCGAAATAAGGAAAAAAGCAATAAATGCAGCCAAAAACCCCAACCACCGTGAACACCATGGAAAAAGTCAGCCGAATAACGCAGGTTAAGTTGTACGAGAGCTACCGACAAGCGGCAACTTTGACGGAACCGGACGGCTGGTGCCCTTTTGTATGGACGCGAGAGGGCTGATGTCCGAGTTGGTCATTCGCTACAGAAAACCATGGATGTCCGTACTACCGCTTTTCCTGATAGAAGCATCGACTTTACGGATTTAACGGACACGTCGCAAAAGTGCCATGAACGGACCTACATGCACCGTGGCAAAGAACATCGTTTTTCGATCACCATAGGCGATTGCGAGCAAAGCCCGGCGGCGGTAGGCATAGCCCCGTTCACGCATTCCGTGCGCTGAGCGCCACACAGCGATGCCGTCACCGGGGCGGGGCTGATGGCTAATGGCCCAAACATAGTCGACACCGCGTCAACATCCGCTGGCCTTAAGTCGCCATCCATTCCAGGGGCCACCGCCATGTTGTAGCAAGATTGTCCGCTTTAGCTCTTAACGCTGAGCGTCGCTCCAAACGAACATACCGGCGGTCAGGTCGTTCCCGTTTGCGTTCCTTCCGCCTTGCCGTGACAGACGCTGCACTGCCCGTTCGCGGCTTCCCGTGATGGAAAACGCGATCGCTATGCAGGACCCGTTCCTCGCCAAATCCGGTTGGCACTGGCAAGGCGTCGGCAGAGGGCCGTATCTGTTCTCTGAACATGCTGAGCGGCGGCGTAACGAGCTTGAGCCTGCTGATCCGATTGCGCCCTTGACGCGTTAGGCGCCGCGGAAAAACATCACGCACGCCGCTGCTAAAATAATGAAACGCACTGCCATAAATCACCTCCCAGAATGTTCCATTCCTGACGCTGATTCCCGCGCGAGGCAGGCCTATGTTTGCTCACGGAACGCTAATCGGAACAGCAGAGGTGGGAAACTGAAAGGCTCGTGAATGTCCGGTCCGGGTCAAACTGAGAAGAACTCAGTACGAGCAATGTTTTCCGCTTCTTTGCACTCGAACTCGATATCGCTTGATGCTGCGGCGCAACCATTTAGGCCGTTCCCGCGGATTTATCGGAGCGCGAGTTTCGCCTCGGGAACGGCGGCACATCAAAGTCTGCGAAGGGTCGATCGCGTCGGTTGCTGGCGTGACCGTGGTGGATCAGCCGTGGTTTGTCGGGTGACGTCAAATTGACAGGATACCGCTCCGTTTTCGGCCGCCTGCCGAGCTCTCTAAGCCCAAAAATAGTCACGTCGGTCAACTCAAACGGCTTTGAACGTCTAGTCTAGTTGCATGGTCAATTGATATTGGTTCCCGACCAGAACACCAAAGGACCTTGTTTGTATCGCGCTTCTTTGCACGCGTCGACTTCTTTTGAACACGCGCCTTTGTAGCTAGAGTATTGACCAACCGCCCAACTGGTGCACTCCCGCCCTTGCTCCAGGCAACTTCTTTTGCAAGTGGCAAACGTGTGCTTGCCATCGAAAGCATCCCCAATGGCAGCTACAAGTCCTGCTGATTTAAAGCCAATCATAATTCCTCCCATCATTGAAACTACGACCCGTTGGCCGGATTCTTCGGATATTGAAACTTGGATGAGATAGTCAATTCGCGCGCCAAATTATACCGAGATTGAGCATGTGACTTTGCTGTGACAAGGGGTATCTCGCGTTCCTGAACAACACACCAGTCGGCAGCGAGTTACTGCGCGCACGCGGCCTTCGTGGTTGAACCTCACTCGCTGCTTTCATCGGCGGCGTAGAGGCAAGCCCCTTAGCAAGACGGGCGCCGTTCGGGGCGCCTCGATACCGATCAACTCGCCCTTGGGCTTGAAGACTTTCTACCAGTGAACGGCAGACTTCATTCAGCACGTAGGGCGCAATAGCGATGAAGTATTGCGCCGAAAGGCAATTGAATTGACGGAATACGATCCCATTGCCGCTTGACCCAGCCCTCACCCTTTCACCGCGCCCGCGGTGAGCCCGTGGATCAAATGGCGCTGCAGGAAGCTGAACAGCACCGCCACCGGGACCGTGCTCAAGATGACGCCGGCCGATAGCGGGCCCCATTGCACCTCGTACTGCCCGACCATGTAGAGCAGCCCGGCCGACAGCGTGCGCATGCTGGTCTCGTGTCGTGAAGGAGATCGCGAACAGCAAGCTCGCTCCAGGATACGACGAAAGCGAAAATCGCGGTCGCCGCGATGCCGGGGCCGCGCAGCGGCAGCACGATGCGGCAGAGCGCGCTGAAATGATTGCAGCCGTCGATCATCGCGCTTTCCTCGAGGTCGCGCGGGTATCGAGCTGAAATAGCCGACCATCATCCAGACCGTGAACGGCACCGTGAACGAGAAATTCGAGTAGATCAGCGCCTGGTAGGTATCGATCAGGCCGAGCGCGCGCCATTGCGTCGAGCAGCGGGCGCGATCAGCAGCACGCTCGGAAACATCTGGGTGGCAAGAAAGATCAGCAGCAGCGCATCGCGTCCGGCGAAACGAAAGCGGGCGATGGCATAGCCGGCCAGCACCGACACCACCGTGGTCACGACCATGGTGACCGAACACACCCACAGGCTATTGAGAAAGAACCGGCTGAACGGCGTCACCGGCGAGGTCCAGGCATCGATATAATTCTCGAAGGTGGGGTGCACCGGCAGATACTGCAGCGGCGTCGCGTAGAGTTCCTGGCGATCCTTCAGCGACGTCGAGCAGCATCCAGATGAACGGCCCGAGCGCAAACGCGGTCAGCAGCACGAGGCCGATCCAGACGACCGGGCCGGCCAGCAACTCGCTCGGCAAGGTCGCTCGGGGCGTGGCGAGCGTGTCATTCAGGTTTCCTCGACGCCCTTGGTGACGCGGAGGTAGAGCGCCGTGAACACCAGCATCACGATGAGCAGGACGACCGAGAGCGCGCCGGCATAGCCGAAGTCGAGGCTCGAATAGGCCTGCAGCAAGGTGTAGGTCGAGGTGATCTGCGTGGCGTTGGCCGGGCCGCCGCCGGTCATGACGAAAATCAGGTCGGCATAGTTGAAGGTCCAGATGATCCGCGTCGCCGTCGCGACGACGATGATCGGCCGCAGCAGCGGCAAGGTGATGTGCCAGAAACGGGCCAGCACGCCGGCGCCATCGACGTGGGCAGCTTCGTAGAGCTCGTCCGGCACGGACTGCAGCCCCGCCAGCAGCATGATGGCGAAGAACGGGATGCCGCGCCAGACATTGGTGAAGACGACCGCCGCCATCGCGGTGTCCGGCGACGAGAGCCAGGCGAGGCGCTCGTGCATCCAGCCCGCGCGGATCAAGAGGTCGTTGATGACGCCGTAGTTCGGTTGATAGAGCCACTGCCAGATCAGTCCCACCACGACGCCCGGGATGATCCAGGGCAGCAGCGTGAGCGTGCGCACCAAGGCGCGGCCCCGGAAGGCCTGCTGCAGCAGCAGTGCGGCGGCAAATCCGAACACGAATTGCAGGATCACCGAGCCGAACACCCAGACCACGGAATTCCACAGCGTCAGCCAGAACACCGGGTCCTGAACCAGGCGGACGTAGTTGCCGAGCCCGATGAAGCGGTAGTCCTGCAGGCTTGTACAGGACATCCGCATAGAGGCTCATCTTGATCGCGAGGATGATCGGCACCACGACGGTCGCGAGCATGCACAGCGCGGCCGGGACGAGGTATGAATAGCCGATCAAGAGCTTGCGCACCCGCCAGCTGATCAGCGGGCGGGTGCGGGGTTTTGCGAGCGAGAGCGTGGTCATGATGGTTCCCGACTAGATCGTGATGACTTTCTTCGAATCGTCATCGCGATCTGTCTTCTGTTCGAGCGTGATCTCCGCGCAAACGCTCCGCGTTTGTCGCGAGGAAACTGGTACCCACCATCGGGTCGTGGCCCGAGGCATGCTGTCCGGATCATGCTCTACGACATTTCCTTCTTCAGGATGTCGGCGAAGCGGTCGAGGCAGTCTTTCGCGGAGATCTTTCCAAGGATCGCCTGCTGGATCAGCGGCACGCCGTCGGAGTCGATCTTGCCGCCCCAGCCGGGATAGGCGAGAGATACGGGCTGACGATCCCGATCGCGAACGAGTTCACGAAGCCGGCCAGCGCCGGGTCGTTGGCGAATTCCGGCTGCTTGAGGATCGACTGGCGCGCCGGCAACAGGCCGAGCGTCGAGTTGTATTTGAGGCTCGGCTCGTCCTCGAGCATGAAGCTCATGAACTGCCAGGCGCCTTCCTTGTTCTTGGCGCCCTTGAACATGGTGAGCGTCTCGGAGAACCAGAACGAGGCGCGCTTGTTCGCCGGGCCGATCGGCAACGGCAGCGTGGCGAACTTGTCGGCGCCGACGTTCTTCTTCTGCTGGCCGCTGGAGCCGGAATTGTGCTGGTACATGCTGGTGACGCCGCGCCCGAAGGTCTCGACGATTTCGACAAAGCCGTCGGTGGCGGCACTCGGCGGCGTGACCTTGTGCTTGAGCGCGAGGTCGAGATACCAGGCAAGCGCGTCGACGGCTTCCTTCGAATTGATCACCACCTTGCCGTCCTTGAGCACTTCGGCGCCGTTGGCATAGGCGAATTCGCTCGGATAGAGCAGCGCCCAGGTGCCGCCGCCGCGCATCCCGTAGCCGTACTGGTTCTTGTCCGCCTTGGTGAAGGCTTTCGCGAGGCTAAGGAACTCGTCCCAGGTCCAGTCCGGTGTCGGCTCCTTGAGGCCGAGCTCTTTCAGACGGTCGGTGCGGTAGTAGATCCCGTCGAGCGTCACCGCGAGCGGCAGCGAGATGATCTGGTTGTTGATGGTCACGGTTTGCCAGGCCGTCGGCGCCACGTCCGCGTAGTGCTTCCAGGACTTTGCGCGCGCGGTGATGTCTTCGACCGCGCCCATGCCGTTGAACTGGCCGACCCAGTTGTCCCAGACCTGGCAGAGATCGGGCGGACTTCCGCCGGTGATCGAGCTGATAAGCTTCTGACGCGCCTGCGCCTGCGGCACGTATTCGATCTGCACCGCAAAATCCTTTTGCGACTGATTGAAGCGCTCGGCCAGCGAGTTCATCAGCGCGATGCGCGTCGGCTCGGGAACGCTCCACTGAAAGCGTACCGGCTCGGCGCCCCAGGCCTTGCGCGGGCCGATGTAGGGAGCATCCCACCAGGCCAGATCGGCTGCGGCGATGACGCCGGTGCCGGCCAGTGTGTGCAGCAGCTTGCGACGAGATAGCGAAGTACGCTCATCCATGTTGGACCCTCCCCTGGCTGAAGCCTTTCCGGCTCTTGTTTGCGCCATCATGCCACAGCATTTCCTGCGGGAAAAGCAGCAAACACATTCGTGGTTGTTCGATCCTGGCCGCCGGAAGCTCCTTCTCATGGCCTCTTGGGCAACGATGCCGCCCGACGCACGGCTGCAAGAAGACACGATTGGTCCAGCTCGCAGCAGCCGCTTTATAACTCTTCTAAGGAGCGATCTCTTTCGTCTCGCCGGGCTTCGACCTGCTTGCCCGTCAGGTTGGAAAGAAGGACCATGCACGGCACAAACAACAATGCTCGGCAGCAGACGCCCCTGGCTTGCTGGCGCGGTTTCGCGGCAGTCATCCAGCATCTCGCCACCCATGATTTGAGCTCGGCGCTGTCGGCAACCGAGCTCGAAAGCCGATTGATCGAGCTCGGTTTCGTCGAGGGCGCGCGACGTCGAGGTGCTGCACGAGGGCATCGTCGGGCGCGACCCGATCGCGGTGCGGGTCGAGAACGTCACCATCGCGGTGCGCGCGGCGCGAGGCGATGGCCATCATCGTCGCCTGACGAAACGCGTGACGAGGCCATGGAAGCCCCGTTGATGCATCTGGCTCTGGTGGGCACGCCGAACAGCGGCAAGACCTCGCTGTTCAATGCGCTGACCGGCAGCCGGCAGAAGGTCGCGAACTATCCCGGCGTCACCGTGGAGCGCAAGGAAGGCTCGTTCGTCACGCCGCTCGGGCGCCAGGTCTCGGTGGTCGATCTGCCCGGCACCTATTCGCTGCGCGGCCGCAGCCCGGACGAGGAGATCACGCGCGACATGGTGCTCGGCCGCACCGCCGGGCGAGACGCTGCCCGACCTCGTGCTCTGCGTGGCCGATTCCACCAATCTGCGGCTGACCATCCGCCTCGTGCTCGAACTCAAGCGCACCGGCCGGCCGCTGATGCTGGTGCTCAACATGTTCGACATCGCGACCCGCCGCGGCGTCAGCGTCGATGTGGCGGCATTGTCCGAAGCGCTCGGGCGTACCCGTCGTGACATCGATCGCGGTGCGCAAGGGCGGCACCGCCGAACTGCTGCGCCGGACCGACGAGATCGCGGCGCGGCGCTGCGACGCCGTTCGCGGCAAAATCTCTGGCAGCCGCTCACGCGTCGCGAGCTGCGCGCCACCCAGCGCGAGGCCGACCGCATCATCGCGGCCACCGTCAGCCTGCCGGCGACGGCCCGACACCTGGACGGCGCGGATCGACGCCGTGGTGCTGCACCCGGTGGCCGGGCTCGCGATCCTGGCGCTGATCCTGTTCGTGATGTTCCAGGCGGTGTTCGCCTGGGCGCAGCCGCTGATGGAGCTGTTGTCGTCCGGCCTTCGACGCGCTCGGGCAGCTGGTGCATGACACGCTGCCGGCGGGCCTGCTGCAAAGCTTTCTGCAGAACGGCGTGATCTCCGGCGTCGGCAGCGTCATCGTGTTCCTGCCGCAGATCGTCATCATCTTCCTGTTCATCCTGCTGCTGGAAGATTTCGGCTACATGGCGCGCGCCGCGTTCCTGATGGACCGCATCATGGGCGGCGCCGGCCTGCACGGCCGCGCCTTCATTCCGCTGCTGTCGAGTTTCGCCTGCGCCATCCCCGGCATCATGGCGACGCGCGTGATCGACAACCGCCGCGACCGGCTGACCACCATCCTGATCGCGCCGCTGATGACCTGCTCGGCGCGCATCCCGGTCTACACGCTGATCATCTCCGCCTTCATCCCCGACACGCAGGTCTGGGGCTGCGTCAATCTGCGGGGCCTCGTGATGTTCGGCCTCTACGCCGGCCGGCATCGCCAGCGCGCTCGGCGTGTCGTTCCTCGATCAAGTTCTTCATGCTGGCGGGACTACGCGCCGGCGCCGTTCATGCTGGAACTGCCCGACTACAAGCTGCCGCGCGCTCAAGAAGCATCGCGATCGGCGTCTATACGCGCGCGCCAAGATGTTCCTGCAGCGCGCCGGCACCACGATCTTCTCGATGATGGTGCTGATCTGGTTCCTGGCGTCGTTTCCGCAGCCGCCCGCGGGCGCCGAGGACCCCGCCATCAACTACAGCCTCGCCGCCGTGATCGGCAAGGCGCTGCGAGCCGCTACTGGCGCCGCTCGGCTTCAACTGGCAGATCGCGGTGGCGCTGATCCCGGGCATGGCCGCGCGCGAAGTCGCGGTCGCGGCACTCGGCACGGTCTATGCCATCGAGGGCGGCAAGGAAGCGGCCGAGCAGATCGGCCAGATGCTCGCCGACCAAATGGAGCCTTGCGACCGCGCTGTCGCTGCTCGCCTGGTACATCTTCGCCCCGCAATGCGCCTCCACGCTCGCGGTGATCCGCCGCGAGACCGGAAGCTGGGCGTGGATGGCGATCAACCTTCGCCTACATGTTTGCGCTCGCCTATGCTGGCGAGCCTTGCGACCTACAATATCGCGGTCGCGCTCGGCGCTGGCTGACGTCAAAGCCAGAATTTTCATTCCGAACCGAACAACCTGATCCGAGGCCTCCGACTCACCGGCTCCACCGCGAATCCCGCCTCGGCTCGGTTTCTTCCCGACTCTGTCCTCGACCGCTCGCAACTCTTGATCTTGTCGTTGTTGATAGCGGCGTTTCTCGGTCCATTGCTGGCGACGATCGACCCGCCGCCTTTCCGTGGTCCGCTTTGCGTCGGCGTCCCGCGGCCTGGAGGCCTCTTCCGGGTTGACGTTTGGGGGATAGCCGTTTGCTCGTGCGCCGCGCGCCTGCGTCGTTGCAGCCGCCTCGCGTCGTTGCCGCGGCTTGCGTGGTTGGAGCAACGGGTTGCGCAGGCGAAGCTGTCGTGATTGACCTGCCGCGGCGTCAACCGGCGGCGCGGGTGTCGACGGCGGAATCTGGTCAGCTTGCGTCTTCGCTCGGTGTCGGCGCCAGGAACCGCCGCGGCGGCCGGGACTGGGTGCCGACGGCTGCGGCGCCGCCAGATAGGGCACAGGAACCGGACGCCCCCGCCGCGGCCTGACCGCGCTCGCGGCGGCGTGCGCCGCTCCAGCCGGGTCAATTCATGGCCTGTTTGGGATTTGGGACTGATCATGTCCGCGATCGTGAAGTACTCGCCGCCGACACCGCCAGGACGATCGCGGCGATAACGGTTCCCGCCTCCCTGCAAAATAAGCCATCGAAGCGCGCATGTGATGGTCTCCCTGTCCGGCGGGCAACGCCCAACCCGCTCTGATGTTCCGGCCGCGTGCGGCGTCCGGGCGATCATCCGGGAACCAGGCATGGACCGCGACCGCCGCGTTGCGACAACAGAGCCGCGAACGGCTGCGCTGCGCGTTCCAGCTGCGCTTGAACCTGTTTCAGATCCAGCGGGAGCACCGTGATGCCCATTACCGGCAGCTGCCATCGCGGCGCGAACGCGCGCCTGGAGATCGAGGGCGAGATTCCCGAAAAGCTGACAACGCTGCACGTGTTCGTTCTGGCGCCAAACGCGGCGCGCCGCATGCGTATTTCCAGCCCCACCAATTCAAGCTGACGACGCCGGCCGGCGACCTCGCGACCTACCGCTGGAATTCAAAACTGGCGGCGCACAACTTGCGTCCGACCTGCGGATGCGCTGTCTTTTTCGCAGTCTGGCGTTTCGACCCGACGGCAAATGGGATGGAACAAGCCGCAGATACGCCGTGAATGCGCGACTGTTTGACGGTTTCGATGCCGCCGAGGCACCGGTCACCGTGATCGACGGCAAGAATTTGTGGTGATGGGACGCGTCGCTGCCTGCATCGGTCAGGCGTCACAACGAGACGAAGGCCTTAGCGGCATCCGTCTCGACTCAAATCATCGACGCCACTTTTTCCAGTCCGATCAGGCGGGCCAGCGCGCGCACTTCGCGCTTCTGGTCTTCGCGCAGCTGAAGCAACAGCGGCATCGCAGCCGATTTCAGCTGCTGGACTCCTCGGCTTCGGGATCGATCGGCGTGCCGGTCGCGTTGGGGTCGGTCTGGCGGGTTGCGTGAATCTTGCGGGCCACCGCGCGCAGCGCGTCTTCCACCGCCGGCCAATGAGATTCCTGCGACGAGGAAAGTTTCAGGCGCTCCTGATGCCGGCGATCTGCCCGTCGCTGAGCAGCGCGTAGGATTTCTGCAGCTGGCGGCTTGCTGGCAACCTTCGGCTTTGGCGGCGCAGTCGGGCACCGACGCCGGCGCTGCAATCATCTTCGGCGATTCCGATATCGACCGGGTCGGCGGATGCATAGGCCTGCCGCAGCGGCTCGCTCAGCGCCGCGACGGTTTGCGGCGGTTCGGTACGATGCCAGCGCCGCCGATGCCAGCGTTGCGGTAGCGACCGCCAGCCTGTCCTTCTTGCTTTCCCTGTTCGCGACACGGGCCCTCGAACTGTCGCGGCGAAGCCATCTCCGACGCGGGCCACCCACGCGCCGTCACTGCCGAGAATGCTGGTGAGCGGCCGCGCCGACAACGAGGAAACACGATCAGCGCGATCAGGGTAATTGCTCGGGTCAAGCAGCGCTCTCCGTTTCCATCGACGAACCACGGATCACTTTGCTGAAAAACTGGGAGCTAATTAAGGCTTAACCGTGCCGGCGCGCGGGGCGGCCGCCCAATCTGCAGGCAGCAAACCAGCGGCGCGGCGCCGAGAATCAGGCCGCGGCGGCGAGATCGTAGGCGTCCTGGATATCGGCGACGATATCGGACGCCTCCCACAGCGCATCGGGCGCGACCGACCTGCAAACTGATGGTCCAGTTGCCGCCCTTGCTGGTCGGGGCATGCTGACGATGTCGAATTGCACGCTGCGGCACAGCGGGTGGCGCTCGAGCGCGTAGGCGACCCGGGCCCTGATCTCCTCGAGGGTTGCCGGGGTTTTGCAAAAAGTGCCTCGAAATCCATGTCGCATCCCCTTCACGGCGGTTTCCAGCGCGGCACGCCGCACGCGCGGAAACGGCGCAGGAGACGATTGTTGGGACGAGAATTGGTTAACAGCGTCGTTAAGAGATTGCGCCGCGGCTGCGCCCTGCGCGGATTGGCGTCGCCGTCAGGCGCCGTAACGAGCAGCCTCGTCGCCGCCTCACGCGACGCTATCGAGGACGGGCGATGTCACGCGCGCGCGATACCGTCGCGCGAGCGGTGCGCGCGACGAGGTCGTCGACCGACAACACCCCGGTCACGCCCGACGTGGAATGCCCCGCGCTCCAGATATCGCGCCAGCGCGCCGGGCGGTTGTCGCGCGCGCCGATGTCGATGTCCTTGCCGATGTCGATGGCGCCGCGTTGCGGCAGGTCGTCGGGGTCGAGGCCCGCGGCGGCGATCGAAGGCCGCAGCATATTGGTCTGCAGGCCGGTGAAGGCCGTGGTCAGCAGGATATCGTCGGCGCTGCTCGCGACCAGCATCTCCTTGTATCTGACATCGGCCATGCTCTCGCGGGTGGCGATGAATTTGGTGCCCATATAGGCGAGATCGCAGCCGAGCGCCTGCGCCGCGCGCAGCGCGTGGCCATCGCCGATGCCGCCCGGCCAGCACGACCGGCCCGTCGAAGAACGCCCGCACCGCGCGGACGAACACGAACGGGTTGAGCCAGCCGGTCTGACCGCCGGCGCCGGCGGTCAGCAGCACCAGTCCGTCGGCGCCCGCTTCCACCGCGCGCTCGGCGTGGCGGATGCTGGCGACATCGGCGAATACCAGCGCGCCAGCGTCATGCAGGGCTGCGAGCACCGGCGCGGGCGATCCGACGCTGGTGATGACGATCTCGGGCCTTGTGCCGCAGCAGCACCTGCACGATCCTGCGCAAGCCGCGCGTTGGAACGGTGCACGATCAGGTTCGGGCAGATCGGAGCTGCAGGTTTTCCGCTCGCGTCGGAATGACGCCGCAGCCGGTCTTCGATGTCGCCGAGCCAATCATCGAGCTGTTCGGGGCTGCGGCAATTCACCGTCGGGAACGCGCCGATCACGCCGTTGCGGCAAGCGGCCACCACGAGATCGACGCCGGAGACGAGGAACATCGGCGCCGCGATCAGCGGCAGGCTCAGGCGGTCGCGAAAGCGTGCCAGCGAGTCGGCGGCCTTCATGGTCTGATGAGGTTTGCAGTTCCGCGCCCGGCTGTTTCGTTGTGCTAGCGTTGCGGCAACATTGGCACGATCGAAGGCTCAAAGACAAAGACAAGCGACAAAATCAGTCTGGAGGAACCATGTCCGATCCGCTCTATGCCTTTCCGACCGTGTGCGGGCAGACGCTGCGGGCGCTGGCGCGCTATCCATCGCGGGTCGGCGTTCAGCTGGCCGGGCGGATCGATCACCTATGCCGGCGCCACCGAATTGATCGGCCGCATCCAGAAGGTGTTCATGCAGCTGGGCCTGCAGCCGGGCGCGCGCGTGGCGTTCCTCACCGCCAACCGCGCCGACACCTGGTGCGCCGGCGTCGCCGCGCAATTGTCGCGGCTTGCGATCACCTGGCTGCATCCGCTGGGCTCGCTCGACGATCAACTCTTTCAGATCGAGGATTCCGGAAGCGCGGATGCTGGTCGATCGACGCCGATACGTTCCGCGATCGCGGCGGCGACCTCGCAACCCGGGCAGCCAGCCTGAAGAACGTCTTCACGCTCGGCCCCGCCAATTACGGCGTCGATCTGCTTGGCCGCGGTCGATGCACGCGGGCACGGCGACGCCGCGCTGTCTTGCCGGCCCCGACGATATCGCGACGCTGAACTACACCGGCGGCACCACCGGGAAATCAAAGGCGCGCTGCGCTATCATCGCGAGTATGGCGGCTTCGCCAACGCGATCCTCGTCCGACTTCGAAATTCCCGACAACCGCGCTATCTCACGGTCGGCGCCGATCAGCCACGTCGCCGGCACCAAGGTGCTGCCGTCGCTGATGCCGCGGCGGCACCGTGCACATGCTCAAGGGCTTCGATCCGGACGCCGTGTTCAAGACCATCGAGCGCGAGCGCATCAATTTCACGCTGTTCGTGCCGACCATGATCTACGTGCTGCTGGATCATCCGGCGCTCGACAAGACCGACTCTCCTCGCTCGAACTGCTGCTGTACGGCGCCTCCGCGATGTCGCCGAGCCGGCTGGTCGAGGGCATCGAGCGGATCGGTCCGGTGTTCTCGCAGCTCTACGGCCAGACCGAGTGCTATCCGGTCTCGGTGCTGCGCAAGGCCGATCATGATCCGAACGACCGGAGCTGTTCCTGTCCTGCGGTTTCCGATCGCCGCCTGCGAGGTCAAGATTCTCGACGATGACGACCAGGAAGTCGAGACCGGCGAGGCCGGCGAGATCTGCGTGCGCGCGCCGCATGTGATGGCCGAATACTGGAAGCGGCCCGAGCAGACCGCGGAAACCCTGAAGAACGGCTGGCTGCATACCGGCGATATCGCGCGCGCCGACGAGCGCGGCTACATGTTCATCCTCGACCGCAAGAAGGACATGATCGTCTCCGGCGGCTTCAACATCTTTCCGCGCGAGGTCGAGGACGTGCTGTCGCAGCATGCCGACGTCGCGATGGTCGCCGTCGTCGGCGTGCCCGACGACAAATGGGGCGAGGCCGTCACTGCGGTGGTGGTCGTGCGCGAAGGCGCGCGGCCGAACGCGGACGAACTGATCAACCTCGTCAAGGCGCGCAAGGGCTCGGCGCATGCGCCCAAGCACATCAAGTTCGTCACCGAGTTGCCGATGACCGGCGTCGGCAAGGTCGACAAGAAGGTGCTGAAGGCGGGCTTCTGGGCCGGGCGCGATCGGATGGTCGGATAGCGGTCTCCGCAAAGCGGCATCGGTTTGCGAATAGAGTCGCCCAGCAATTGATCGAGCCGGTCGCGCAACTGGTCCTGATGATAGGGCTTTGGCCAGCCGCGGCAGATCGAGCTGGCGCTCCTCGGGCAGTTCGGCATAACCGGTCGCGAGCAGGATCGGCAGCGACGGCGCGCACCTCGCGCGACGCCGCCGCCAGTTCGATGCCGGTCATGCCGGGCATCACGTGGTCGGTCATCATCAGGTCGATCGGCTGCTCGCTCCTGATGATGTCGAGCGCGTGCAGGCCGGAACTGGCGCCGATCACGCTGGTGACCGAGATCTTCCAGCATTTCGGTGGTCGACATCGCGATCAGCGGGTCGTCGTCGACAAACAGGATCACCGCCGAGCGGTTGACCTTCTGCGCGGCATGCGCCGGGCTTTCGGCTTTCGGCAGCGTTGGTCGCGACCGGCAGTACCAGTGTCGCGGTGGTGCCCTTGTCCCACCGTGCTCGAGAGCTGCAGCGCGCCGCCGAGCTGCACGGCAAGCCCATGCACCATCGACAGGCCAAGGCCGGTGCCCTTGCCGAGCGGCTTCGATGAGAAGAACGGCTCGACCGCCCGCTTCAATATCTCCGGCGTCATGCCCATGCCGGTATCGATCACCGACAGTTTCAGGTAGTCGCCGGACTTCAGCGCCGGATCGCTGGTTCGCCTGGTATTGCGACGACCTTGATGTCGATCGAGCCGCCGTCCGGCATCGCGTCGCGCGCGTTGATCGCAAGATTGAGAATCGCGAGCTCGAGCTGGTTGGCGTCGATCCGCGCCGGCGGCAGCGCTCGCGGAATATCCAGCCGCAGCGCGACGCGCGGCCCCGAGCGACCGCTCGCAGCAGATCGCTCATGCCCTGGATCAGCGCGCGCAGATCGACCGGCACCGCGCGCAGATCCTGCTGCCGCGCGAACGCCAGCAGCCGCTGCGTCAGCGACGCGCCGCGCTCGGCGCCCTGCACCGCGCCGTCGATCAGCCGGTGCAGGCGCGGATCGTCGGGCAATGCGCTTGCGCAGCAGATCGAGATTGCCCATCACCGCCATCAGCAGATTGTTGAAGTCATGCGCGACGCCGCCGGTGAGCTGGCCGATCGTCTCCATCTTCTGCGCCTGGCGCAATTGCTCCTGCGCCTTTTCGCGCGCGGCGACTTCCTTCATCAGATCGGCGGTGCGCTGTTCGACCGCGCTGTTCGAGCGTCGCCGTCAGTTCCGCCAGCGCGGTGCGCTCGGCCGCCAGCTGCGCCAGCAAATTCTCGCGCTCGATTTCGGCGGTCTTGCGCGCCGGTGATATCGGAGGAAACACCGACCAGCGATTTGATGCTGCCGTCCGGCCTGCGAACCGCGCGCGCGCGGACGTCGACCCAATGCTGCGATCCGTCGGGCCAGATGTTGCGGTACTCGATGCTGTAGTCCCGGCCCGTCTCGATGGTCCTGGTCCAGCACCTGCGAGGCGCCTCGCGCGGTCGTCGGGATGAACCGCCGCCAGCAAATCCTGATACGATAAACGGCTCGCCCGGCTTGCGGCCGAAGAACGCCTTGCAGGTGTCGGAGGCCTCCAACTCGAGCTCCGGCAGATGCAGTTCGAGCGCACCGAGATGGCCGGCGTTCAGCGCGGTCTGCAGCAGGCCTTCGCTTTCGGTGAGATCCTCGAGAATGGCGCGGGTCTGATACTGGCGGCGCCTGCCGCGGACCGCGGAGCCGACCACGCTCACCAGCGTGGTCGGATGAAACGGACGCTCGATGAAAGTGACGTTGCCGAGCGACTTGTCCGAGCCGCACGGCATCCGGATTGCGCTCGGGACCGCCGCCCTGATGCGTCAGCAGCACGATCGGAAAATCCGACCATGACGGCTGATCGTTGAGCCAGCGCACCAGGCCGCGCAGATCCGCCGGTCTTGATCGCCTCATCGGCGATCACGGCAAGACCGGCGCCGCCTTCGATCTCGTGCAAGCAGCGCCGGCGAGATCGCCGCAGACATTGGCGTAGTAGCCGCGCCTCCTGATCAGCGCCGCAGCGACCGCGGCATCGCGTCCCGTCGGCGCGAGAATGACGGCACGCTCGGAAGATGCGCCCGGTCTCACTGCGACCGGCTCTTCGCAGCAGCGGCCTGGCCTCGCCGACATAGACCGGAACGCCGCGCAGCACGCCCTGGAAATCCGTCGAGCGGCTCGCCGATGGTCAAGTCCGCGGCCGTCGATGCGGTATTCGCGAATCGTGCGATTCATGCGCGCCGGTGCGCTTCTTGATGATCGACATCGCGCGCCGCACCGTGCCGAGCGCCTCGAAATAGCGCAGCAGGATCACGGTGTCGGCGAGATACGTCACATCGACCGGCGCCTTCATGTCGCCGACCAGTCCGTGCTGCGCCACCGTCATGAAGGTCGCCGCGCCCCGGCGGTTCAGATATTGCAGCAATTCGTGCATGTGCAGGATCAGCGAATTTTCCTCAGGCATCGCGGCCTGATAGCCGTTGAGGCTGTCGATCACCACGGTCTTGATGTCGATCCTCATCGACCCGCTTGCGGACGCGGTGCGGCGAATTCGCCGGGCGACAGCTCGGCGGCGTCGACCTGCTCGATGAAGAGGTTGCCGCTGCGCTGCATCTCCTCGAGATCGATGCCGAGGCCCTTCATGCGCGCAAACAACAGGCCGAGCTCTTCGTCGAACACGAACAGCGCCGCCTTCTCGCCGCGCGCGATCGCGGCGACGATGAAGACGATCGCCGAGCAGCGATTTGCCGGTGCCCGCGGGCCCGAGAATCAGCGTGCTCGATCCGGCCTCGACACCGCCGCCGAGCAGCTGGTCCAGTTCGGCGATGCCGCTCGACATCGTGGCTCGCACGAAGTCGCTGCGGTATTCGGACGCCACCAGCCGCGGAAACACGTTCAGTCCGCCGGTGGTGATGGTCACGTCGTGATAGCCGCCGCGAAATTTCACGCCGCGATATTTGATGATGCGCGACGCGCCGCCGCTCCGCGCCATAGGCCGGCGCCAATTCCTCGAGCCGCAGCACGCCATGCGCCACGCTGTGCACGGTCTTGTCGGCGACCTCGGCGGTCAGATCGTCGAGCAGCATCACCGTGGTGCCGAACTTTGCGAAATAGTGCTTGATCGCCAGAATCTGCCGCCGGTAGCGCAGCGAACTTTGCGCCAGCAGCCTGATCTCGGAGAGGCTGTCCAGCACCACCCGGCTCGGCCGCGCGCGTTCCACGGCTTCGAAAATCTGCTTGGTGGTCTCGCCGAGTTCGAGGTCGGACGAATAGAGCAGGCTCTGCTGCTGCTCGAGATCGAGCAGGCTTTCCGGCGGCAGCAATTCGAAACACACTCGATGCCGTCGTCCAGCGACCCAGCCGTGCGAGGCCGCGCCGTCGCGCAACTCGCGCTCGGTTTCGGACAGGGTGATGTAGAGGCATTTCTCGCCGGCCTGCGCGCCTTCCATCAGGAACTGCAGCGCGATCGTGGTTCTTGCCGGTTCCGGGCGCGCCCTCCACCAGAAACACGATGTCCGCGCGAAAACCCGCCCGACAGGATATCGTCCAGCCCCCAAATCCCGGTTTTCGCCTTGCCGGTCGACTGGTTCAATCAAGTTCATAAATCCCCTAACCGGGGCTAAACTTGCCTGACATCATACGGTTCCGTGAAAATGGAACTATTTTTGCGGGAAGAATTCAGGCCACATCGCGCGCCACGCTCTGGGCCAGCGGCCTGAAATCGTCGGGACCGGTCTCGTGGCATTCGGCGCCGGGCGCGGGCAAGACCCCATGGCTGCGCGCTTCTGACGATACATATGCGCGACCGGAACCAGCCATGTCGTATCGTCCAGCGTTCCCGCGCGAAGGTTCATCGAGTGCGGACGTCCCGGCGCGTTCGCCGTAGACTCGGCCGCCGCAGTCGCCGCAGAACCACGACGTGACGTCCGCACCCGACGGCGACTTGCGGCGCCATCCCTTCGGCTCGCCCTGCAGAATACGAAAATCCTTTGGCCGCGACCGGCATGTTCAGTGCGAACGCGCTGCCGGACGATCGCTCTGGACAATCGGTGCAATTGCAGAGTGTAGAGCAGCAGCGGAAACGACGCGATCTCGTAGCGGATCGCACCGCACAGAGCAGCCGCCGGTCATGGGAAGCGCAGGTCGCGTCGGGCTCATGATCAACCCCGATCGAAAGATACGATCGGAAGATTATCCGGAAATTGTCGCGCTGCGACGACGATCTCCGCAAGAGCGCGCGACGCTCGTCCACGTGCTGCCTGATCGTCAGCCGGCCGCCGCGATCAATCGCTGCGCATCCGTTGGGCAATTCGATATCGACTTCAAGCGTCGAGACATGCTTGCCCCTGCTCCATCTTGACGATGACCTTTTCCGGATCGAGCACGACATGCCGCGATACCACAGCAAGGATCTCTGCCCGCAGCATTCCCAGCAAGTCAGGCTGGCCGCGCAATCCGCGTTCGTGCGCCAGAAGAATCTGCAACCGTTCCCGTGCAACAGGCGCGGAAGCAGTACGGCCACCAATGAGCCGCAGCAGGCTGCACTCATGCGGCCCTCCGTCCCAGCAACCGGTTCATCAAGCCCTTGCGCTCGACCGGCACCGGTCATCGTGACGGTCTCGCCCATCAGGCGACGCACCGCGTCGGTGTAGGCGCGGGCCGGCGCACTGGCGGCGTTGTTCAGAGTAACCGGCGATCCAACGTTCGACGCACGCAGAACGTCCTGGCTCTCAGGAATGATGCCGAGCAGCGGCGTCGCGAGGATTTCAAGAATATCGCTCGATGCTGAGCATTTCGCCACGTGATGCGCGCGCTGAATCGTATCGGGTGATCAGCACATGCTTCTCTACCCGCTCGCCCTGCTCGGCCTTGACGGTCTTTGAATCGAGCATTCCGATGATGCGGTCGGAGTCACGCACCGATGAAACTTCGGGATTGGTGACGATGACCGCCTCGTCCGCATAGCGCATCGCGAGCGTCGCCCCGCGCTCGATGCCCGCCGGGCTGTCGCAGATGAATCCAGTCAAACTTGGTGCGCAGGTCTGCGATAATGCTTCCGACCCCCTCGTCGGTCAGGGCATCCTTGTCCCTGGTCTGGGATGCAGGAAGCAGCCACAAATTCTCCAGCCGCTTGTCGCGAATGAGCGCTTGCGAGAGCTTTGCAACGCCCTGCACCACATTGATGAGGTCGAACACGACCCGTCGTTCCGCCCCCATCACAAGATCGAGGTTGCGCAGACCGACGTCGAAGTCGACGACGACCACTTTTTCTCCCATTTGCGCGAGCGCCGCACCGAGCGCAGCCGTGGAAGTTGTCTTACCGACGCCGCCCTTGCCAGACGTCACGACCAGAACTTTGGCCATTGTTACCTCCCTTACTCGGTTAATTAGCTTAGCGGTGTAATTTTCATGATCGTCGCCTTCCAGCCACGCCTGAGCCGGCCGATTGCGCAGGGTGGCGTCTATTTCTTCCGCAGTCTGGTAGTAGCCGTCGATGGCCAGCAAGCTCGGCTTCGATCTTCTGGCAATAAATCCGCGCGGCGGGATTGCCGTTGACACCCGCCATCGCACGGCCGCGAAGCGCTCCGTAGATATGGATAGACCCGCCGGCGACAATCTCCGCGCCGGAACCGACCGAACCCAGCACCGTCACGTCGCCCTCGGTAAAGATAATCGATTGACCGGAGCGCACCGGGCTTTCGAGCAACAGCGACGTTGGCTTCGGCTTGGCCTCAGGCTTTTTCGGTTCGTTCTGCGCGAGCACGCAGTGGCGTCCGCCGGTCAGCAAAGGCGGCATGCTCGTCGTGAGGTGAGCGGCGTCCACGCCCTCGATGCCCAGGATGCGGATATTCCGTGTGTTCGAGGCTTGTGACGAGGTGCGCGATAGCGGATTGGCTAAGGTCCACGGCGGACAGGTCGAGCACCACCGGCTTGCCGACAAAAAGCCGGGCGAGCGGGCCAGCGTTGCGTCTATTTCCTCAAGCCAAGCCACGATCGGCACGACAGGGACAAAACACGAACGCAACGTAGGAGCGGCCTGCGAAGGCGCACCAGTTGGCGTGTTGGTTCCGCCCGTGCCTCCATGATGGTCGACTCGTCCTCTTCTTATCTGAATGGTTAATGATGGGCGATACTTAGTTAACGATTGATTAATGCCGCTTTTCGCGAACCCTCACGCCTCGAATCGCGAATCAGCGCTTCAATCAGCTCAATCACTGCGAAAATTGTGGCCACATTTGCGCTGAGGTCGGATTCCGAGCCACTCAAACGTTGCGTCCGATGGCCGGTACAACCGAAAAACAACTACCAAGAAATTAACATCCATCTTAAGATTGTGGACGGCGCAAAATCTTACCTCAGTTTCGTCTAGTTTCGGACCTATTAATGTCCGGTCACCGTTCCATCACATAGCGGTGACTTTCCTAGGCCAAAAGTAGTAGAAGCTGAAGGTCATTTCCGCCGCCGGTCGAGGCGGACATTTGCCGGGGGATGAGGGCAATGGAAGCGGCGTGGGCGAGCGCGGTCTCGAGATCGTATCTCGCGGGCTGACGCAGGTTACATCGACCGGTGCGGATCTTGCATCACGCACTGTTGATTCAGACTACTCGAACCGAACTTTACATCTCGTTTTGACCAGTCGCAGGTTTTCCCGTGCGACGGACTTCATTGCTTGGAACATTTGTCAATTAACCAGAACAACGTCGAACAGGCCAGCTACCGCAGCGCCGAGCGAGTGACTGCGGTACGATAAACAGTGTAACCAAGGTAATGAGGGAGTGTGGAGTAATGAGTAGCTGTGAGTGACCAGGACCATCTCAATCCGAACGATCAATTGCTACTATGCACCACGCTGGTTGCGTGAACGAACCGAGCCACTGCCCGCTTCGCCTGCTCCCCGAAAAGATCCCAGAGCCTCCTGAAAGATCCCAGAGCTCCCGAAAAAAGATCCCAGAGCCTCGGGCGCCCTAATCAACCTCCGCCATTCTTTCGACGCCTTGCTTGAGGAAGCGGTCGCCGAGTCTCTACGGCATCCGCTCGACCCTGGAGGTGATGCACGAGCCGCCGGGCTTCGTGCGTGAACTGGATCGGCGAATGGCGATCCTCAGCGTCGCCGGCCGCTTCGCCGCAGCGATCGGCGTTTCAGCCATCGTGGCACTGTTCTTCGTCATCATGGTCCCTGCTTCGCGAGATTATGCACGGACAACCGGACGGCGACGCTTCATCGGTCTCTGGGATGTTGCAGTCGGTAAGAACCGCGCTGTCGCAGCCGCGTCAACGAGACGATGACGTTGAAGCCGGCGCTTTCCGAGTTTCAGGCGATCCTGCGTCACCTCCAGCTCCCCAGCCTGTGTCACCCCAGCTGCCCAGTCTGTGACGCGCGAGGAGTCCGACATCGCTGCTTCAGTCAGTTCGTGCAATGGCAGCAAAACCGACGTCGCCCACAGCCCCCTGATCCGGTCACGCCATCGATAGACCTAGGACGGGGAGAGAAGCGTCGATGCCTAATTGAGGCTCTTGATCTTGCGGAGCCTGCGATGACCCTTCGCTGGATGATGGTTGTATTCGGTGCTTTGCTCGCTGGCGCCGGGGACGCAGCGGCTGGTGACAAGACGACGTGGTGCGCAATCTCGCAGGCCGCGTCGGACCGATTATCGGTTCGGCGTTGGCCTGCCGGGACATCGCGCGGCCCCGTATTCAGATCATCGTCGATAAGTTCACAGCGGTGATCACGGAAGCCTCGACCAACGAGGCCGAGCGCTCCGACCTTACGCAGCTGCTCGATCGCAGTGTCGCGGACGGCCGTAGCGCCGTGACGTCGGGACGGATGGATTGCGGACTGGCGGACCGCCAACTGCGCCGATCTGGAGCGGGCGATTGCGCCGGCCGGCGCCAAGTTTGCCCGCTGTTGTCGCGCCATCTTTCTCCGCCGCCGCCGCCACGGCTGTCGCCGCTACCGCGCCAACCGCAGCGGTCCCCGTCGGCCCGCGGTCCGCGGCGTAACCGACCGGAAATCCGGTTCGGCATGTCGGCAACCTTGTCCGGCGCTGCAAAGGAAGCTCGGCCGCCAGATGAAGCTCGGGATCGACCTTGCTTTCAACCGGGTCAATGACGCCGGCGGCGTGAACGGCCGGATGCTCAAGCTCATCGTGGCCGACGACGGTTATGAGCCGGCGCGAACCGCCGAGAACATGAAACAGCTCTACGACAAGGACCAGGTATTCGGTTTTATCGGCAATACCGGCACACCTAACGCGGTGGTTTCGGTGCCGTATGCGCTGGAGCGGCGGATGCTGTTCTTCGGCGCTTTCACGGGCGCCAGCGTCGTGCGCCGTGATCCTCCCGACCGCTACGTATTCAACTATCGTCCGAGCTACGCCGAGGAAACCGACGCCGCGGTGCGCTACCTGGTGAAAATCCGCCGGATACCGCCCAGGCAGATCGCGGTTTTCGCCCAGTCGGACCCGTTCGGCGATGCGGGGTTCTCGGGTGTCGCAAAGGCATTTCGTGCGCTCGGCCTCGGCGACAACGCCGTTCTGCGGCTCAACTACCAGCGCAACACCGTCGACGTCGACGATGCCGTCAATCAGTTGAAGGCGCAGAGGGTGCCGATCAAAGCGGTGGTCATGGTGGCAACCTATCGGGCCGCCGCGAAGTTCGTCGAGAAGACGCGCGATTTCTTTCCCGGAATGATTTACACCAACGTGTCGGCCGTCGGCGCCACCACGCTTGCCGAGGAATTGACGCTGTTGGGACCACGCTACGCCAACGGCGTCATCGTCACCCAGGTCGTGCCGGCTGTTTCCGGTTATTCGAGCATCGTTCTCGAATACAAGAATGCGCTTGCCAAATATTTCCCGGCGAGGCACCGGACTACAGCTCGCTGGAGGGCTACATTTCGGCAAACGTCCTGATCCAGGCGCTTAAGCGTGGCTGGACCGCAGTTCGATACCGAGAAGCTCGTCGACGTCCTCGAGAACACCACGCAATCTCGACCTGGGTCTTGGAACCGCGCTCAATCTTCGGCCGCGCCGAACACCCAGGCTTCACACAAGGTATGGGAACGGCGCTTGATGAAACGGGAAGTACCAGGCAGTCGAGTTCGAATAACATCGGCCATCGTCCCGGAACGGGCAATCGCGGCACCGACAGGACGTGCTTCCGCCAATCAAGACAAGACGCAACCGCGGATCGACGGCTATGAATACTCGTTGGACTACTCTTCTTCTTTGTCTTGCGCTTTGCTCGCTGGCGCCGGCGGCGCAGCGGCTGGTGACAAGGCCAACGTTGTGCGCGATCTCGCAGGCCGCGTCGGACCGGTTATTGGTTCGGCGCTTGGCCTGCCGGGACATCGCGCGCCCCGTATTCAGCTCATCGTCGATAAGTTCACAGCGGCGATCGCGGAAGCCGCGAGCCAACGATGCCGAGCGCTCCGACCTTACGCAGATGCTCGATCGCAATGTCGCGGACGGCCGTGGCGCCGTGACGTCGGGACGGATTGATTGCGCACAGGCGGACCGCCAACTGCCGATCTCGAGCGGGCGATCGCCGCGGGCCGGCTTTGCCCGCCGTGATCGCACCGCCTCCGCCTGCCGCCGCCCGTCAGTCGCATCGTCTTTCTCCGCCGCCACTGCCGCCACGGCGCCAACCGCACCGGTCCCCGTCGGTCCCGCGGTCCGCGGCGTAACCGATCGCGAAATCCGGTTCGGAATTGCGGCGCCGTTTTCCGGCTCTTCAAAGAGCTTGGGCCGCCAGATGAAGCTTGGGATCGATACTGCTTTCAACCGGGTCAACGACGCCGGCGGCGTGGAAGGCCGGATGCTCAAGCTCGATCGCCGCCGACGACGGTTTTGAGCCGGCGCGCACCGCCGAGGCCATGAAGCAGCTCTACGAGAAGGACCAGGTATTCGGCATGATCGGGAACGTCGGAACGGCGACCGCAGCCGTCGCGTTACCGTACGCGCTCGAACGGCGGATGCTGCTTCTTCGGCGCCTTCACAGGCGCGAACGTCATCCGCCATGATCCTCCCGGATCGGTATGTATTCAACTATCGGGCGAGCTACGCCGGAGAGACCGACGCCGCGGTGCGCTATTTTGTTAAAATGCGCCGGATACCACCCAGGCAGATCGCCGTTTTCGCCCGCAGCAGGATGCGGGCGGCGATGCGGGATTCGCGGGTGTCGCAAAGTCATTTCGTTCGCTCGGCGCGAGCGACAGCCGGCATTCTGCGGCTCAACTACCAGCGCAACACCGTCGATGTCGACGATGCGGTCAATCAGTTGAAGGCGCAGAAGGTGCCCATCAAGGCGGTGGTCATGATTTGCAGCCTATCGGGCCGCCGCGAAATTCATCGAGAAGACTGCGCGACCTCTTTCCCGGAATGACTCTACAGCAACGTATCATTCGTCGGCAGCACCGCGCTCGCCGATGAATTGATGCTGTTGGGACCGCGCTACGCCGCCGGCGCTATCGTGACGCAAGTCGTGCCGGCGGTTTCCGGCTACTCGTCCATTGTTCTCGAATACAAGAATGCCCTGGCCAAATATTTTCCCGGCGAGGCGCCGGATTACGTGTCGCTGGAGGGCTATGTTGCGGCAAACGTTCTGATCGAGGCGCTTAAACGTACCGGACCGCAACTCGATACCGAGAAGCTCATCGACGTGCTGGAGAACATGCGCGATCTCGACCTCGGCCTTGGAGCCCAACTCGGTTTTGGCCGCGCTGAACACCAGGCCTCGCACAAGATTTGGGGAACGGCGCTTGATGAAACCGGGAAGTACCAGGCGATCGAACTCGAATAATCTTGAATGATATTTGCGCCATCGCCCAGAACGGGCCGTCGCCGGTGCTGACAAAGCGTTTTTGACAAAACAGGGGCCGCTCGACGCAAAGACGCGCCGGCCTCGGGAAGCTTGGCGATGACCATTCGCTGGATCGCGGCCACATTCGTTCCTTTGCTGGCGGGCGCCGCGGCTGACGACAGGACAGCACTCACCGCGAGGGACGCCGTTCGTTCGGCGCCTGCTAGCACCAACGGTACGCAGTGGTACGCCTTGATCCTCCCTGTCGCGTCCTGTATTTAACTATCTTGTGAAGTTATGAGTTGGAAACCGACGCCGTCGTGCGCTACCCGATGAAACTGCAGCGAATACCAGTCAGGCAGATCGCCGCCGTCGCCCGCAGGATCGCTGCGGCGACTGCGGGGTCGCAGGGTCCCAAAGGCAGTGCGCGCACTCAGCGCCGATGAAAGCGCGATTGTGCGGTTCAGCTACAAGCGAAACACTTCTGGACCTCGATGATGCCGTCAAACAATTGAAGGCGCAGACGGCGCCCATCGAAGCGGTAGTTACGGTTCCAAACCATCGGGCCGCCGCCAAGTTCATCGAAAAGACACGCGACCTCTTTGCCGGAATGATATACACTGACGTGCCGGCGGGCGTTCAGGCACTGCCCGTTGGACCGCAGCTCGATACCGAGAAGCTCATCGACGTCCCGGCGAACATGCGCAATCCTGACCTGGGCGCTGGGACCACGCTCAATTTCGGCCGCGCTGAACTGCAGATTTCGCCCAGGATCTGGGGAAGCGCCGCTTGAGGGATCCAGGCGATAAAACTTCAATAATATAGGCGCCTTGCCCGAAAGGGTAGTCACCCTTCGAACGATAGATGCGTTTTGATAGAAATGTCATATGGACTGATCGACAGCAACTGATCGACACAGTAGAAGTTTTGTACCTTGGCCTCGCGGAGGTTTGCGATGACCACTCGTTTGACTCTCTTTTTGTTTGGTGCGTTGCTCGCAGGCACTGCGGCGCGGCGGCTGGTGACAAGACTGACGTTGTACGCGATCTTGCAGGTCGTGTCGGACCGATAGTTGGTTCGGCATTGGCCTGCCGGGACATCGCGCGGCCTCGTATTCAGGTCAATCGTCGATAAGTTCGCAGCTGTGATCAAGGAAGCCGCGATCCAACGAGGCTGAGCGTTCCGACCTGACGCAGTCGTTCGATCGCAGTGTCGCGGATGGCCGCAGCGCTGTGACGACCGGAAGGACTGATTGCAGGTCGGCAGACCGCCAGCTCGCTGATCTCGAACGGTCGATCGCCGGGCCTGGGCCTGGGCTAGTGTCGGCTGCTATCGCACCGTCTTCCGCCGCCGCCGCTACGGCACCGACCGCACCGGTCGCCGGTCGCTCGGCGGCCCCCGGTCCGCGGCGTAACCGATCAAGAAATCCGGTTCGGAATCGCGGCACCGTTTTCCGGCTCTGCCAAGGAGCTTGGGCGCCAGATGAAGCTCGGGATCGATACTGCTTTCAACCGGGTCAACGAGACCGGCGGCGTGGAAGGCCGGATGCTCAAGCTGATCGCGGCCGATGACGGTTATGAGCCGACGCGCACCACCGACGCCATGAAGCAGCTCTACGAGAAGGACCAGGTTTTCGGTATCATTGGAAATGTTGGAACACCCACCGCGGTGGTCGCGGTGCCCATATGCGCTCGAGCGGAAGCTGTTGTTTTTCGGCGCTTTCACCGGCGCCAATGTGCTCCGCCATGATCCTCCGGATCGCTATGTATTCAACTATCGGGCGAGCTACGCCGAGGAAACCGACGCCGTGGTGCGCTACCTGGTGAAACTGCGCCGAATACCGATCAAGCAGATCGCCGTTTTCGCCCAGCAGGATACCTACGGCGATTCGGGATTCGCCGGTGTCTCGAAGGCGGTGCGCGCGCTCGGCGTCAGTGACGCTGCGATTGTGCGGCTCAACTACAAGCGAAACACCGTGGACGTCGACGATGCGATCAATCAGTTGAAATTGCAGAAGCCGCCGATCAAAGCGGTGGTCATGGTGGCAACTTATCGGGCCGCCGCAAAGTTCATCGAAAAGACGCACGACCTCTTTCCCGGAATGATCTACACCAACGTGTCATTCGTGGGCAGCACCGCGCTTGCCGATGAATTGATGCTGCTGGGACCGCGCTATGCCAGCGGCGTCATCGTGACGCAAGTTGTGCCGGCGGTTTCCGGCTACTCTTCCATGTGGTTCTCGAATACAAGAATGCGCTTGCCAAATATTTTCCCGGCGAAGCGCCGGATTACGTGTCGCTTGAGGGCTACGTTGCGGCCAACGTTCTGATCCAGGGGCTTAAACGTACCGGACCGCAACTCGATACCGAAAAGCTCATCGACGTCCTGGAGAACACGCGCAATTTCGACTTGGGTCTTGGAGCCAATCTCGGTTTTGGCCGCGCCGAACACCAGGCTTCGCACAAGATCTGGGGAACGGCGCTTGATGATAACGGCAAGTACCAAGCCCTCGGAACTCGAATAACAGAAGGATACTGGTGCCACCGCCTGAGAAAGGGCATGCGTCGTGCTGATCATGCAAACGATGCCCGACATCACAGCGGCGGATCGACGGCTTCGTCGTATTCCTTCTTGAAGCGCGCGATCAATTCGGCGGCGGGCAGAGATCTTTGCCGACGCTGCCGACACCCTGGCCGCTGCCCCAGATTTCCTTCCAGGCCTTCGGCTTGGCGCGTTCGCCCGAGGCGTCGGTGCCGAAGCTCATCTTCGATGCGTCGGACTCCGGAAGGTTGTCGGGATCCATCCCGGCCGCGACGATCGACGGCTTCAGGTAATTGCCATGCACGCCGGTGAACAGATTTGAATAGACGATATCTTCCGCGGTCGATGCGGTGATCATCTGCTTGTAGCCCTCCACCGCGTTGGCTTCGGTGGTGGCGATGAAGGCAGAGCCGATATAGGCGAAGTCGGCGCCAAGCATCCGCGCCGCGCGGATGGCGCGGCCGTTGCCGATCGCGCCCGACAGCGCGATCGGCCCATCGAACCACTGCCGGGTCTCCGCCACGAACGCGAATGGCGATATCTCACCGGCATGGCCGCCGGCGCCGGCGGATACCAGGATCAGGCCGTCGGCGCCCTTCTCGATCGCCTTGTGCGCGAATTTCTGGTTGATCACGTCGTGAAACACGATGCCGCCCCAGCCATGCGCGGCCTGATTGAGTTCTTCGCGCGCGCCGAGCGAGGTGATGATCATCGGCACCTTGTGCTTCTCGCAAAGCGCGAGATCCTGGTCGAGCCGGTTGTTCGACCGGTGCACGATCTGATTCACCGCGAACGGCGCCGACGAGCCGGTCGGGATGCGCCTTGTCGTGCGCGGCAAGCTCTTCCTTGATCCGCGCCAGCCATTCGTCGAGCAGCGCCGGCGGACGCGCGTTCAGCGCCGGAAACGATCCGACGATGCCCGCCTTGCACTGCGCGATCACAAGATCGGGCACGGAAATGATGAACAGCGGCGCACCGATCACGGGAATCGACAGACGGCCCTTGAACAAGGCAGGCATGGACATTCGAAAAATCCTCTTCGTTATTCAGCGGCCAGCGTGATGCGTCGGTCTAAAGATGCCAGACATCATACCAACAAGGCAATCGTGCCATGCATATCGCCTTCGCGGCGCTACTGGCACAGCGCGCGGGTAACGTAATTTTCGGTCCGGCAGTCGCCCGGCTCGCGCTTGCAGCCCGGCAGGTAGACTTTCGCGGAGCATTTCTCGGCCGCGTCGGTGTCGAGGCTCTTGCCCTCCTTGAAGCCCTTGGCCTGACAGAGCTTGTCGGCGCCGGCCTTGCAGTCCGGCGCGCCATTGCCCGCCACCGGGCATCCCATGCGCCCGCGTCACCATCGATGATGGCTTGGCCAGACGCGACAGGCTGTCGCCCGCGTCCTTTGGTCTGCGTGCGTTCAAATCATCGATGGTTTCCTGCGGGCTTTTCAGGGCGTGGAAGGATCGACAGGGATTTCTCAAACAGTTTTCCCATTTCGTTGAACAGGCCTGGATTCTCCTGGCGCGCCGGCGGAGCGGATGACGGCGCAGGCTCGCCTTGCGGAGCCTGGCGGCTCCGGCGCCGCTTGCTGGGCCGGCGTCTGGATGCCAAGCGAGGGCGGCGCCGCCGCTTGCGGCCACGCAGCGCCTGCGCGTGATCATCAACATCGACAGCGCCGCGCCCGCGGTCGCGACATGCGTCCTGGATAAGCGCGATCAGGTTGCCGGTTCGATCGAGGCATGGCGTCGAGGCGTAACCCGAAGCAGCCAACCGGCAAAGCATTTCACGGCGGACGCGTCAAAACATTCGAAATGCGATGACAAAACCGAGCACGAGCACGCCGGCCGCCAGCGCGACCCAGAGCCCCAGATGCTTCTCGATCCTCAGGCCCGGATCGATGTCGCCGTAGCGGTTGAGCAGGATCGCGACCACGAAAAAGCGGCCGCCGCGCGCGATGATCGAGCAGCAGCGATGAACAGCCAGATGTTGTAACCGGCAAAACCCGAGGTGATGGTGCACGAGCTTGTAGGGGATCGGCGTCAGACCCTTGCAGCAGGATGATCCAGGCGCCCCATATTCGGCATAGGACGGCGCGGAAGGCCTCGACCTTGTCGCCGTAAGGCCGTAGAGATTGATCAGCCACTGTCCGACGGAGTCATAGAGCAGCGCGCCGATGGCATAGCCGAGCACGCCGCCCGGCAACCGACGTCGACGTGCAAACCGACGGCGTAAAGCCACGCCCGCTGCGGCCGCGCCAGCGACATCGGCAGCAGCATCACATCCGGCGGCACCGGAAAGAACGAGCTTTCCGCGAACGACACCGCTCCCATGATCCACAGCGCGTAGGGCTTGTGCGGCGGCGTCAATACACCAGTCGTAAATCCGTCTCAGCATGGCGCGATGAACCACCATGGAGCGGATTTGTCCATGCCAGGAATTTGAAGACGGAAAGGCGTTAGTGCCGCTTGCGCAGGCCGCGGCCTTCAAGCGCGACAATTGGTCGCCGTGCGACCGGCGGCGGCCGACCTTTGCGGCATTTTCGACCGCCGATTTCGGCAGCTTCTCGGCAATTCCGAGCAGATGCTTCGCGCCGCTCCATTTCGCGCCAGACGTCCTCGGGCCGCACACCGGCCGCCGCCCACAAAACGGTGAGATTATAGAGGAGATCGGCGCTCTCCCGGACCACCGCTCGGGTATTGCCATTGACGGCATCGATCACGACCTCGATGGCTTCTTCGGCCAGTTTCTTGGCCATCTTGGCCGGGCCGCGCTGAAACAGCCGTGCGGTTCGCGACGTGGCCGGATCGAGATCCTTGGCCGCGATGACTGCGAGATAAAGCCTTTCGAGCAGATCACTCATCCCCTGAAACTAATCCAAACCCGTGGCCAGCGTGTTAACGGCCGGTTACCAATTGTCGCAAAACAAGAAATCCGCCGGCCACAGCCAAGCGGCCGGCGGATTAATGCAGTGCGGGAACTGGCCGCGATTACCAGCCGGCCGATCGGATGACCGTTGAAATAGCAGGCACGCCGGACCGGCGATAACCATATCCGCCGCCATAATACGGCTGACTGCCGTAATAGGGATCCCACCGTAATAGGCCGGGCCGCCACCGTAATAGGCCGGAGCGCCGCCATAGTAATAGTCGTCGCGACGGTTCTGGCGCGGCGGCGATCGCAATGCCGGTGCCGACAATGCCGGCAAAAGCGGCTGCCGCGGCGGCGCCACCGCCGCCACGATAATAGCTGCGCGCCGGGCGCTGAAGTCAGTGGCGTCGCTGGTCGGGTCGCCGTCGACAGGCCCTTGCCCGGCGGGCGCGGACCCGGCGCGAGCCATGCGACGGCTCGACCGCGGTCAGCGCCACCGCCGCAACAGTCGCCACCACGGCGGCGCGGCCGATGTGATGAAAACAAAGCTTTTCGCGCGAACATCTCGATGTCCTCCGTGGCAGCCTGGCCTCGCAGGCCTCCGGGTAGCTAACCACTGAGACGCACGCTTAGGTTCCCCAATCCGAATGCAAGCTGAACGATGATGGCGAAATCGGGCGCTCATCGACCGTTCAGGTTTCCTCAGGCAGAATGCTTGCAACTGGCGCCTCAGGCGTCGATGAAACCAGACATAGCCGGCACGGGCAACATGGTCGCCGGTCGCGATGTAATCTCAATGCGCGCAAGTCCGATAATTGCAGCCCGTTGGTTTTTGGCTTCGCTGACAGGCCTGCTGGTTCTTGCGTGTTTCGGCCTGGGAGAGAGCCGGGCTGCGGACGAAGTTCGGCCACCGGTCGCGATCCAGTTTTCCCTCGACCGTCCGATCGATGCGAGCGCCGCGCCTTTCGTGATGGCGTCGGCGAGCGGTTTGTTCGGCTCGGAAGGTCTCGCGGTCACTACCAACATCGCCAGCGGATCGGCAGGACGCGATTGCGCGCGTCGCCAGCGGGCGACCAGCGATTTCGCGCTGGTCGACATCAACGCGCTGATCCGCTTTCGCGACAAGACCAGCAGCGCGCCTCCGATCAAAGCGGTATTCGTGCTGTTCAACCAAGGCGCCCTACGCCATCATCGCCCGCAAGAGCCGCGGCATCCATGCGCTCTCCGACATCGAGGGCAAGACATCTCGGCGTCGCCGAAGGCGATCTTTCGATCCGGCTGTGGCCGGCGCTGGCGCGGCAGAACGGGATCAAGATCGCAAGCGTGAAGCAAAGCAGCATCAGCGCCGCGGTGCGCGAGCCGATGCTGTCGGCCGGTCAGGTCGATGCCGTGACCGGGTTTTCCTATCTGTCGGCGGTCAATCTGAGGGATCGCGGCGTTCCGGCCGACGACCTCGCGGTGTTTCCGCTACGCCGACTATGGCTGCGAGGCCTACGGCTTCGCGGTCATCGTCAATCCGGCGTTCGCCGCCGCGAAGCCCGAGGCGGTGAAAGGCTTCCTGCGCGCGGTGATTGCCGGCACCGCATCTGGCGATCAAGGAGCCCGGGCGCGCGGTGGATGAAGTTGTCAGCCGGATGGACGGCGGATCGCGCGATCTCGAGCTCGAACGCCTGCACACCGTGATCCGCGACAACATCCTCACCGGCGAAGTCAGGCGCAACGGCATCGGCGGCATCGATCCGGCCCGCCTCGAGCGGTCGATCGATCAAATCGCCGAGGATTTCAAGTTCCAGAAGCGGCCCGCCGCGGCGGATATTTTCGACGATGCCTTCCTGCCTCCCCTCGACGGCCGCCTGATCAATTGAGCAAAACATCAGCGGACGCTGTATCTCCGGCGGCGATCCCTGATTAGAATGCACCTCCGATCGATCACGTCCCGCCCGCCGACCCTCCGAGCCCTTAACGGCATGTCCCTGCTTCGCCTCTATACCCGCGTCCTTCGAGCTGCTCGGCAAAGAGGCGCGGCTGGGCTGGATTCTCGCCGGCGCCAACCTGCTGCTGGCCGGCGCGCAATTCGCCGAGCCGGTGCTGTTCGGCCGGATCGTCGACGTTCTCTCCGGCAAGCCATCCGCGAGTCCGCTGGCTCGCATCGTCGGCCTGGCCGCTGCTGGCGGCCTGGGCGGCGTTCGGCCTGTTCACCATTGGATGCAGCGCCGCGGTCGCGCTGCATGCCGACCGGCTGGCGCACCGCCAGCGCCAGGCGGTGCTGACCGATTATTTCGAGCACATCATGCAGCTGCCGCTGACCTTCCACACCGGCACCCATTCCGGCCGCCTGATGAAGGTGATGCTGAACGGCACCGACTCGTTGTGGCGGCTGTGGCTCGGCATTTTCCGCGAGCATTTCGCCGCGATCATGTCGCTGGTGGTGCTGCTGCCGCTGGCGCTCTTACATCAACTGGCGGCTGGCGATCCTGCTGTTCGCGCTGTGCGTGGTGTTCACGGTGCTGACCACGCTGGTGGTGCGCAAGACCTACGGCATGCAGAGCGAGGTCGAGGAGCATTACAGCGATCTCTCCGCGCGCGCTTCCGACGCGCTCGGCAATGTCGCGCTGGTGCAGAGCTTCGTGCGCATCGATGCCGAGGTGCAGGGACTGCGCTTCGTCGCCGACAAGCTGCTGGCGGTGCAGATGCCGGTGCTGTCGTGGTGGGCGCTGGTCACCGTCATCACCCGGGCCTCGACCACCATCACGGTGCTGGCGATCTTCACCGTCGGCATCGCGCTGCACGAGCAGGGCCTCACCACGGTCGGCGAGATCGTGATGTTCGTGAGCTTCGCCACCATGCTGATCCAGAAGCTCGAACAGGTGGTCAGCTTCATCAACAACGTGTTCATGGAGGCGCCGCGGCTGCAGGAATTCTTCAACGTGCTGGATGCCGTGCCCGCGGTGCGCGACCGGCCCGACGCGATCGATACCGGGCGGCTGTCGGGCCTGGTCGAATTCAACGACGTCTCGTTTTCCTATGACGGCAAGCGGCCGGCGGTCGAGGACCTCTCCTTCACCGCGCTGCCCGGCCAGACCATCGCGCTGGTCGGCCCGACCGGCGCCGGCAAGTCGACGGCGATCGCGCTGCTGCATCGCGCGTTCGATCCGCAGTCGGGCTTCATCAGGATCGACGGCATGGATGTCCGCGGCCTGACGCTGACGGCGCTGCGGCGGAACATCGGCGTGGTGTTTCAGGAGGCGCTGCTGTTCAATCGTTCGATCGCGGACAATCTGCGCGTCGGCAAGCCGGACGCCACCGAAGAGGAGCTGCGGATCGCGGCCGCCCGCGCGCAGGCGCTGGAATTCATCGAGCGCGGCGAGCGGGGATTCGAGACCAATGCCGGCGAGCGCGGGCGCATGCTGTCCGGCGGCGAGCGGCAGCGGCTGTCGATCGCGCGCGCACTGCTGAAGGATCCGCCGATCCTGATCCTCGATGAGGCGACCAGCGCGCTCGATGCCGTCACCGAAGCCAAGGTCAACGCCGCGCTCGACGAAGTGATGAAGGGACGCACCACCTTCGTGATCGCGCACCGGCTCTCGACCATTCGCAATGCCACGCGCATCCTGGTGTTCGACAACGGCCGCGTGATCGAAAGCGGAACTTTCGATGAACTGGTGGCGCAAGGCGGCCGTTTTGCGGAACTCGCGACGGGCCCAGTTCATGGTTCAGGAAAATGCGCGGGCCAGCGTTCATGCGAAGAAAGCTGACAGCGGCACTGTCAAGATTTAAGTATCGCCGAAATTCGGCCTATTTCGTCCACGATTTAATCGCACAGCCTCTGTTCCGGACCGGCAAGCCGGTATAGATTTGCAGCCGCCGTAACCGACGGCGCCGGACACGCTTGAAACCCGAACGTCACATGCCAGGACCTCCTCTTCAAAGGCGGGTCTCAAAGGACCGGAATCGGATAGTGCATCTTCTTCGCCCGTTGCTTCGCAAGTCATCGTTGTGTCTGGATCGTTGTTGCCGCAGCGTTCGCCATCGTTGCGCCGCGCGTCGCGCATGCGGAAGCGCTTGCTGGTCGTCGAAGCCGATACCGGCAAGGTGCTGCAGGCCGACAACGCCACCTATCCCTGGTATCCCGCATCGGTCACCAAGCTGATGACGGCCTATGTCACGCTCGAAGGCCGTCAAGGATGGACGCATGACGCTCGACACCCTGCTGACGGTATCGCCGGTCGCGGCCTCGCAGTCGCCGTCGAAGATGGGGTTCCGGCCGGGGATTCAGGTCACGGTCGATAACGCGCTGAAGATGATGCTGGTGAAATCGGCCAACGACATGGCCGTGGTGCTCGCCGAGGGCGTCGGTGGTTCGATCGACGGTTTT
>ERZ1370068.1214-contig-11107_pt1 | contig 36047 bp, 54 predicted proteins | sample MGYA00561227_ERZ1370068 | MGnify/ENA primary metagenome ERZ1370068 (study PRJEB38410, sample SAMEA6850437) | metagenome | study: Metagenomic assessment of the ecological functions of the soil: analysis of the soil microbiota associated with the... | reverse complement strand
CAGCAGTAGGGGTATTCCCGGCCAGTGGTTCGTACGGAAAGTTGTTGGTGTAGGAATGCGAAGTGCCGGGACGCACAGCCGCGCCGACGCCCTAAGCCGTCCAGGCGAAGAAGGCGGTCAGCTGGCGTAGCTCCCGCGGATCGCTGACAGTCTCCGGGGCGAAGGCCGCCATTTCTCTCGGGCCCGTCGAAATATCTGCGTCCAATATTTGACCTGGCCGTCGAAGGACTCGAGTCGTACCGGCTGGCAGAGCCAGCACCCCGCTCGCTGGATCGTAGCGATTGGCCTTCAGGACGAGGGCGACGGCGGCGTCGACCGCGGCCTTCTCCTCGGGTGTAAGGTCAGCGTAACCGCGGCTGAGCCGTTCGCGCGCGATGCGATCAGCGAGGTCGAGGGCCAGGATATGGAGGGACTGTGCGGGAAAATCGGGGCCGAGATAGCCGCCGTGGCTCCAGATCGTCCCATTGTCCATCAAGCCGTGCTTCAAGAAAACCTGCTGCCCGGCAATGACGTCGTCGGCCGTGAAGACAACGGCTCCGGCGGTATTGACGAATTTATCCGGGATCGGGGCGCGTTCTGGTAAGCCTTGACCGTCAGCAGAATAAGCACGGCGAAACCGCCCGCCATGGTAGCGAGAGCGGCGACCCTCCACCACGAAGATAATGATTCCAAGGGCTCGGTGAGCGTGTCTGCCATCGTCCCCCTCCTCAGCGTATTAATTCGACCCACGTCTAGCCCAAATCGCCGCAGTCTACTAGGCAACCCAAGCGTCCGCCAATACGGGCTCCGCACTGCCAGGTCGAGAGGGGCCCTTCCACCTGGAGAGCGTCGCGGCGGCGCCCGTTGGCGCGACGCAGCCAACGCTGGGCTCGCGGCGACGGTCCAGGTCGACGACATTTCGAGGACAGTTCGAAGGACTTGCCCAAAGATGACCTTCTGTGGTCAAATTCAGCGTTTCAGTCGGGTGGCGAGATGGCCGCTTTCGGCGCGTCCTGCTCGTTCGCTGTTCGCTCCAGCGGAGGGGTCCCCTAACCGAACATATAATGCCACCAGCCCAACCGCGGGAACGGGTCTTCCTGCCCCATTCCCGACGTTCACCGTGGCAGGGTTAATTGTTCCTAGAAGCCGGAACCGCGGTGCAAAGATCTTTTGATTTTGGCAAATGGCGCAGTTCCGCATGCGCGCTCGCGGATCGCGCAACGGCCCCGTCGATCCGAACGCCCCGCCGGATCACGTCCATGGCTGTCCGGTTGAGCTTTACGCTGCAGCCTTGCGAAAGTGCTGCTGGGGCAGATGATAGTAGACGCTACATACGAGATGTTATCAGCGCAGCCCCGGAACCGACACGCGCGCCCGAAGGCGCCGCTGAAGGTGCCGGATTCTTTACACGCGGTTACGATGACGCCGGATCAGGCCGAGCCCCAGCAGAGCACTGCCGAGGAGGACGAGCGTGGCGGGTTCTGGCACTTCACGCCGACATCCGAAGTAGCGGAGCCTGTGAGGAACGGGGCGGAGAACAAGAACGGCGTAGCCTCGGATACCACGGTCGCTCCCGGCGGAAGCGGCAGCAGAGGGATCGAGGTCGGACACGAAAGTGCCCGTCATAAGGCCCGCCGCAGCGCCGCCGAGGGTGGTGTTGCTGAAGGCGAGGGTAAGGATGTCGCTGACGCCGGCCGAAGCGGGCGTCGAACCCTCCTGGAACGCGATCGTCTGGGTCGACGGCGTGAGACCCCCTGGTGTGAGCCAAGTGCCCGAGAAGCTATGAGTAATCGGAGCGCCGGCCGTGCCTTCGGAAACCGTGCGCGATTGCAGGTTGTTCAAACCTGTCTGTAGCAAGGTCCCGTCAAGGGAAATGCCCCCTCAAAGTCGTTCGCAGCTGAAGACGATGCTGCCCTCCGTGCCGGCATCGTTGATGACGATGGCCGCGGCATTTGCGGAGTTTGGCGCGATCAGAGCGATCGCCGAGACCGCAAGGCATGTCGATATTAAGCGGTTCATCCTGCTCCCTCCTTTGCAGTTACCGGCCGGTTCGCCAGCGCTGCCCCCAGTCGGCTCCCGGCCTGGTTAACAGCACGGCAAGATGCGTGCCATCTTAGTATTATGAAGAAATATCAACTAGTTACACCGTCTTGAGGTGGTGGCGGCGGAATCAAAGCCGCAGCTCAGCCTGAAGAGTAAAGAATCGCGGCGCCGACTTATTCCGTTACATCAGGTTACAGGCAAGGGACTGCCGCGCTTCGGGTATTCGAGCTGCGCCAGTGCACGTTTCGAGTGTAAACCGGTCCAAGGGAGACTTATGCCTTAACTTACGGTAGCCAGCAAGGTCTGCGCCGATGATGGGAGGACGATTGAAACGGGCATGGCGAGCCTCGTCGGTCACGACTAACAGCGTCGCCGGACTTTGGTTCTATCGGCCAGTAACTCGAGTGGTTTAATTTTGTATTAAGGAGGTCGTTGCAGCCGAGTTTGCAGGCCGCCCTGCGGTGCACCTATCCCGGCGGTTTCCCTAAACGCCGACGCCGAGTTGTCCTGAAAGCTCCCGGGATCCCGTTATTCTCCTATCGCCGCTGGAAGCGCCGACGCTTATGCCTCCGCTCCGAGCGAGATCAACATGTCGTAAGTGGCGGGCCGCCGCGCTGCCGCGAAGCCGAGGAGGGCGAGGAACGCGGCGTCCCGGTCACGGCGGCGGTTGAAGCGGATAGACGAACTCGTCGAGATAGGACTGGAGATGCTTGCGGCGCAGGCCGTGATAGACGCTCAAGGCCCAGACTTTGAGGTCGGAGAAGATGCGGTGCACCCGTGGACTGGCACTTTCAGCGGCGGATCGAGCGCGCCGATGACACGGGGATCGTCGTTGATGCCGGGACCACCGCAATAGCCGGCCTCTCCGCTGGTCTGGGCGGTGGTGCCCGGCGCTACGCTGGCGGCGAGGAAGGCGTGCAGGCTCGCCGCGGAGTCGTCCGGCACGGTAGTCAGGCGGATGCGGCCGGAGCCGGAGATCCTGAACCTCGACGGCACCGACGACCAGCATCTTGCCATGGTCGGCTGCTTCCAGCATCGCCGGTCATCGGAGTCGTTCTTGCTGCGGCAGGTAATTTCGGTCTTGTCGACCTCGACCAGGCCGGAGAGCGGAGCTCCGGCCGGGCGCGACCATGGCATGGCGGAGCTTCGCGCAAAGCAACCAGGCGGTCTTGTAGGATCCAAGGGCTAAGTTCGCGCTGAAGTTGCAGGGCCGAAATGCCGTTGGGCTGCGTCGCCATCACAAAGGCGGCCCAGAACCAGGATGGTGAGCGGCAGCTTTGAATGGTGCATGAATGGTTCCGGCGGTGACCGAGGTCTGGCGGCCGCAACGGGCACACTCGTAGGTCCAGGGCTTGCTTTCGAGCCGCCAGGCTTTGCTGCCACCGCATCCGGGGCAGGTGAAGCCGTTCCGGCCAGCGTGCCGCCGCGAGGTACTCGGCGCAGGTGTCCTCATCGCCAAAGCGTTGCTCGAACTCGGTCAACGACCGCGGTAAATTGCGACCGTCATAACTGGGTAATTAAGATTAATTCATTAGAAGCAACCAGCGGTTTCGTCACGGTCATCCGTGACATATTTGGGGCATCGCGAAGGTCGTCGAGTGGCCGAGAGCACCGCGAGCGTCTTGAAAAACGCCGCGGCGGCGCAAAACCTCAGCGACGCCAGAAAAGTAGCGCGCGTCCGCCGCTACGCGGCGGCCTGCAATCGCTGGTAAGTGCCGACGATGCGCGCAAACGTTGAATCGCGTCAGATACAGCAAGCCGCCATGTCCCCGACAACGCCATCGTAAAATGGCGCTGAACAGCCATGGCCAATTTCCACTTCTCGGCTCCTCAGTGTGCCAAACCCACACCCACCGATGAACCAACCTCGGCCCGCTCCAATCCTTTTAGGACACGATGAGAAAATGCAGGCTAACGCCGACACAAGGTGATCGGATGGACAGACGAGATTTCATCACCCTTCTCGGCGGCCCGGCGGTTGCGTCTGCCGCTGGCGCCATGCGCTCGCCGGCCGGCGACCGCGGGCGTCGGATTGGTGTGCTTGGCAACGCGCCCGGGCCGTCCCAGGATTCGCTGACGGAAGGCCTGCGCGCAGTGGGCCTGATCGACGGGCAGAACATCGCCGTCGAGTGGCGCTGGGGAGCGGGTCGGCCCGAGCAGCGCCGCCCGGAGCTGGCCGCCGCCGAGCTGGTCCGGCTGCCGGTCGATGTGATCGTGACCATTTCGCATCGTGTCGCGCGGATAGCAAGGGAAGCCACGACGACGATTCCTGATCTGTCTTTACCCCAGTGAACGATCCCGTGGGTGTCGGACTGGTGCCGAGTCCGTCGCGACTGGGGGCCAACCCCACCGGGCCGTCAGTACAAGGTTGTTTGGGACTTGATCGGCCAAACTGTCAATCGGCGCTGAAACTTGACCCTCAATCGGCGTCCAATCGTGACCCCTCTGAAGCCGTAGGTTCAGGCTTGTCCCGGTAGCGAACGGGAGGGCCCCGCGCGGAGCGGAGTGACCGCCACGAGTCCGACGGAGCGGAGCGCGGGAGGGGCCTGTTTGCCCACCGGGGCAAGCCGGGGTGGCACAATGGTTCAGGCGCGGTTTTGAAGCGCCAGGACTCGTTGCCGGTTTCGATGATTTCGCAGTGATGCGTCAGTCGATCGAGCAGCGCGGTCGTCATCTTGGCGTCTGCGAAGACGCTCGGCCATTCGCCGAAGGCCAGGTTGGTCGTGACGATGACGGAGGTGCGCTCGTAAAGGCGGCTGATTAGATGGAAGAGCAACTGGCCGCCGGTCTGGGCAAACGGGAGATAGCCGAGTTCGTCGAGGACGACGAAGTCGAGCCGGGTCAGGTAATCGGCGAGGCGGCCTTGCCGGCCGGCACGGGCTTCACTTTCCAGCCGATTAACGAGGTCGACGACGGTGTAAAAGCGGCCCCGCGCGCCGCCACGGATGCAAGAGCGGGCGATAGCTATTGCAAGGTGGCTTTTGCCGGTGCCGGTCCCTCCGATCAACACGGCGTTGCGCTGCTCGGCGATGAAGCTGCCGGTCGCCAGCTCGCGGACCAGGATCTCGTTGGTTGGGGTGCCGGTGAAGTCGAAGTCGTCGATATCCTTTGCCAGCGGTAGCTTGGCAATCGTCAGCTGATACTTGATCGACCGGGCCTGCTTCTCGGCGATCTCAGCGCTGAAGCAGGTCGCCGACGATGCGCGGCGGTTCGTGCCGGCGCTTGATGCCGGTCGTCATCACCTCGTCGTAGGCGGCGCGCATACCGAAGAGCTTGAGCGTCGACATCAGTTCGAGGACTTCGGTTCTTTCCATCAGGAAACCCTCCGCAGGCTGTCGTAGCGGGCACAATCGGCGATCGGCGCGTGCTGCAGCCGCAGCGCGTCAGGGGTCAGGATTGTCGCTGCCGGCCCGGGGTCGCGTTGCCGCGCCAGGATGTTGAGGATGACATCGGCCGAATGGACGCCGCCGGCGAGCGCCTCGGCGCAGGCTGCCTCGACGGCGGTGAGACCGTCGCTCAGCACTGCCGACAGTACCTTGACCATCTGACGGTCGCCGTCGTCGGAGCTCTTCAGCTTGCGGCGCACCCGCTCGAGGCCGCCTGGTAGCAACCAATCCTTGAACGGCGCGCCGTTCCTGAGCGCGCCCGGCTTCCTGGCGAGCACCGGCACGTAATGCCAGGGGTCGTAGATCGTCTCGCTGCGGCCGAAACGGCGGCGATGCTCGCCGACGATCGCGCCGTCCTGGCGGATCACGATGCGGTCGGCGTAGGCCTGGATCTCGACTGGCCGCCCAACGGCGCGTGAAGAGACCGAGTATTTGTTGTTGTCGAAGCGCGCCAGGCAGGTCTTCGACACCGATGCCTGGATCGCGTGGAAGCCGTCGAATGGTCCGCTGATCGGCACGAGGTGCGGGCGCTCCGCCTCGAAGGCCTGCCAGATCGTGCAATCGATCAGCTCGGGGTGCTTGTGCGCCTTGGCGTAGGCGATGCAGCGGTCGAGCAGCAACCCGTTCAGCTCGTCGTAGCTCGCCACCCGCAGCCGCGGCGTAAAGAAACGCTCGCGCACCAGCCCGACCTGGTTCTCGACCTGCCCCTTCTCCCAGCCTGACGCCGGCGTGCAGGCGACCGGATCGACCAGGTAATGGTTGCACATCCGCAGAAAACGGCGGTTGTACTGGCGGTCCTTGCCGATGAAGACGCTATCAACCGCCGTCTTCATGTTGTCGTAGATGCCGCGTGTGCAGGTCCCCTTGAAGAAGGCGAAGGCGCGGTTGTGCGCGTCGAACACCATCTCCTGGGTCTCGCGCGGGTAGGCCCGCACGAACAGCATCCGGCTGTGGCACAGCCGGACGTGCGCCACTTTCACAGTGACCGTCGTGCCGTTGATCAGCACGACTTCGTGTGACCAGTCGAACTGGTAGGCCTCGCCCGGCGCAAAGCTCAGTGGCACATACGCTTCCGCCGTCGCCGCTCCGCGCTCGACGCGCCACTTCTTGGCATAACGCCGGACCGCGTCGTAGCTGCCCTCGTAGCCGAGCCCGCGCAGCTCCTCAAATATCCGGATTAGCGTCAGCCGATCGCGCGACCGGGCCTCGTTGTCCGACAGCATGCGGTCGAGATCGCCGTGCCATGCTCCCAGCTTCGGCCGCGGCTGCACCGCTCGCGTGTACTCGAAGGATATCGCTCCCGACCGCAAAACCTTGCGCACCGTATTCCGCGATACCTTCAGCTCGCGCATGATCTCCTTGATCGGCTTGCCCTTAACGAAGTGCTCCCGCCTGATCCGGCCAATCGTCTCCACAACCAGCATCCCCCGCCACCCGCTCGGCATCCCAAGCGGGGCAGCCTGCCCACCACAGGAAATAGAGGGTCAAAGTTGGACGCCGATCACCCCTCTACAGGGGTCAATCTTCCACGCCGGATCACAGGCCAAACGCCTGCAACTGCTCCAGGAGGCAATGCCGGCGGTTCGCCCGAGTAGCCTATCTCACCGATCCGACGGAGCCGTATTCGACCGCTTATCGGCGTGGGGGTCCAGGCCGCCCGCGAAAGCGTTGCGGCTGGGATGCCAGCGCTCGAGCTCGAGGTTCGCGCGACGGAGAAGTTCGCATCGCCGCCTCGGCGGCGCTTGGCGCGCGAACGGCCTGGACGGGGTCCGGGTCGAACCTAATGCCGTGAACTTCACCGACCGCAAGCGGATTGCCGACTTCGCTCTCGGGCAGCGGCTGCCATCGATGATGCAGAGCGGGCCTTTATGGCTGGCAATGGCCTGATGTCGTACGGGCCGGCCCTGCCCAATCATTACCGACGTGCCGCGGTCTACATCGACAAAATTCTCAAGGAGTGCAAAACCCGCCGACCTTCCCGTTGAGCAGCCGACCACATTCGAGCTGGTCGTCAATCTCAAGACCGCCAAGGCGCTCGGCCTCACCGTCCCGCCATCGATCCTCGCCCGCGCCGACGAGGCCATCGGGTAGAAATGGGTCACTTCGCGTCGAATCCACCGGTTAGATCGTGCTTACCGGTGACCGCTATCGGCGCGGTCCAGCCGATCATGGCTGGACCGTGATTTCGGCCGGAGTTGCCCATACCTGCCGTTCGCAATACCCGTCGGGATTGGCTCAGTTGGTGACGTGTTCATTCGTTTCCCCGGCCATCGGTTGGCGGGGTGGCACAACCGACCATATTGACGGTTTCACTTTCAGATCGGCAGCAACGTCAAAGACGGATCACTTTCAGTCGTCTGATCAATGACCTCGTCGGCACGGGCGAGGATCGCCGGAGGACGGTAAGGCCGAGCGATCGCGCGGTATTGAGATTGATGGTCAGCCCGAATTTACGGGGCGGCTCGACCGGCAGATCGGCAGGATGAGAGCCCTTGAGGATCTTGTTGACGTAACCCGCGCGCGCGGCGGAATAGGTCGCCGTAATCGGCGGCGAACGAGATCAATCCTCCTTCGAAGGCGAAGATGCGGAAGGAGTAGATCACGGGCAGCCGAGAATCCGCGGCGAGTGCAATAATCCGGGCGCGCTTGACGGGGCCCAGCGGGCCGGAGGCCACATAGATGGCCTTGGCGCGATCGCCGCGTAGCCGCGCAAAGGCAAGTGCCACGGCCTTCGCGGTCGTTGCTTGGAGCATCAGAGCCTCGATCCCCATGCGCTGAGTATTACTGCGAATGTCCTGCAACTTTTGATCGAGGCCGGGATCGTCCCTGACGATGACTGCAAGGCGGTGCAGGCCAGGGACAAGCTGCCGCAGCAGCTCCAACCGTTCGGCAATAACTTCGGATGAGCTCAGAGATAATCCCGTAACGTTGCCGCCGGGCTGCATCAGCGTGTCGACGAGGCCGCGGGAGACGGGATCGTCGACGCCGACTAGAACGATCGGGATCGTCGCGTCCGCGCGCGTGGCGGCGAGCGTGGCCGGTGTTCCGGCGGTGACCAGGATTGTCGCACCGGAACCGATCAGTTCTTTGACGATGGCGGGCAGCGCCTCGGTGCGCTCTTCGGCCCAGCGGTCGAGGACACTAACGTTGCTGCCGTCGGTCCAGCCGAGCGCCGAGAGACCGTCGCGGAACGCAGCGAGAAGAGCGTGATTCTCCTGTCGCGACCCCGCCTGGACAAAGCCGATGCGCGGGGTTTCGACCTTGGCCGAGGCCTGGTTCCAGGCCATCGCCATCACGCCGGGGAGCAGCAGAAAATCGCGGCGTTTCATTCATTCAACTCGCCGGCACGGTTTTCCATCGGGGACGCGATCACTGGTCCGTCAGATGCTGGCGCCGCGATTGCAGCGGGCGGCTGGCGCCGAGGCTCAATTTCGCTCATGCCGAGGTCCTCCAGGTTCAGCATGGTCAGGTCGCGCTGCTTCGAGACGCGGGCTCGTACTGCTGCATCTCGAGGCCGTGGAGCCAAGCCGCGACGTCCACGCTCGCCTCCTTCCGATGTGTGCCCGCCCTCCCCGTGACGCGGGTGTCCTGGATCTAAACGTCACCCAGCGAGCAGAGTGTGAAGCGCGTCACACATCGAAATGTTTTTGCGCATTCGCCGGCCACGGTCACAACGTTATCTTGTGCGGCGCGGGGGCTGCTAGTGCGTGAGTATTACCGCGGTCGTTACGACCTGGTGAGGGCTGATTAGTTCTCGCCCCCACAACGCGGACCGTGAGCGGCAGAGCGATCCTTGCCGCCTTGAGCGCGGCTGTCTGCGTTCTCGGAATTCCGACCCATCTCCGGGGCTCGCTTGGATCAGTCTGGCGCGCCAGCAATGGATGACGGCTTTCGGTCGAAACCACTGGTTCCCGGAGCGAGCGTGCCAAGGTCCGGAATCGTTAAGGGTTTTCGGATGCCTGCCATACGCAGGCGCCAGGGGTTGCACGGAGGCAGGCGTCCGAAAAGCCTCGAGGGAGGAAACCGCGGGGAGTTTGCGCTGGTGGTGCTGTCGGGCTATGGGGATTTAACGCCCGCGTTTGATTTGATTTTTCGATCTCGGATCGGGACGGCGTTGGAGCGAGCGCTGCGCGGGTGGTGTCGGTCGCCCGGGATGCGAAGGGAAGGGTGATGTCGCGCCGAGCGATCTGCGTTTTGGCGGAGGAAGGCGGCGGCGACGGTTGCCGTTGGCGGAGCGTGGGCGTTACCGGCGAGATGTCGGGGTCGGACAGGCGCAGCGGCGGAGGGTGGCGACACGAGCGTGTTGGTCATGAGCTATCGAGCCCGATTGACGGGAGGGGCCACAGCCGAGGCTGGCAGCCGGGTTCGAAGGTCTCGATGATGACCATACGCCCACCGCAGCAAGGACAAGTGTTCCACTCTTCGTCTGCGTGACCCGCTCCGGCGCCATCGCTCTGACTGCTCGACGGCGCTGCGGGCATGCGTGAGGAGTTGGCGGGCCAATGCGATATTGGCGGCCCGGTTGGCATTGGCGAAGAGGCCGTAATGACGGATGCGATGGAACCCGTCGGGCAGGACGTGGATCAGGAAGCGACGGATGAACTCGTCGGCGTCGAGCGTCATCAGCTTGTAGCGCGCGTCGGCCTTGGCCCGGTAATCCTTCCACCTGAAGGTCACGCGCTCGCCGTCGAAAGCGACGAGCCGGCTATTGGCGATGGCGATCCGGTGGGTATAGCGAGACAAGTAGGCGAGCACTGCGTCGGGTCCGCCAAAAGGCCGCTTGGCATAGACCACCCATTCGACCTTCCGGAGCGCGTCGAGGTGGCTTTTGAAGGCAGCTGGCTCGGCGAGCGCGGCCTGGTCGGCGAAAACTCCAGCCGCCCGGCTTGGTATGCGGCGGTGAGCCTTTCGACGAACAGGCGACGGAAGAGGCGTGAGAGCACCCGGACGGAAAGGAAGAAGCCAGGCCGGCACAGGAATCCAGTGCTGGTTATCGGGCGAGAAGCCGCCGCCGGGGACGATGATATGGGCGTGCGGATGGTGGGTGAGCGCCGATCCCCAGGTGTGCAGCACCGCGGTGAGCCCGATGCGGGCGCCGAGGTGCTTGGGATCGGCGGCGATGGTGATCAGGGTTTCGGCGGCGGTTTTGAGCAACAGGTCATAGACGACCGCCTTGTTCTGATAGGCGATGTCGGCGATCGGTCCCGGCAGGGTGAAGACGATGTGGAAATAGGGCACGGGCAGCAGTTCGGCCTGGCGGTCCGCCAGCCACTCCTTGGCCGCGGCGGCTTGGCACTTCGGGCAGTGCCGGTTGCCGCATGAGTTGTAGGAGATGCGCAAGTGCGCGCAGGATCTCGCAGCGTTCGACATGACCGCCCAACGCCGCCGTTCGGCAGCGCTCGATCGCCGACATGACCTTGAGTTGGCCGAGGCTCACATGGCCGGCATGGGACGCACGCCAAGCCGGTCCGCGGTGGCGGAAGATGTCCGCCACCTCGACCGCTGGCCGTGACAACGGCCGCGCGTCAGCCGGGCATCTTTAACAGGAAGTCGAGCGGGCTTGTCACCTGGCCGAGCGCGCTGACGGCGACGCGGGTGTAGAGCGCCGTCGTGTCGAGCTTCTTATGTCCCAATAAAACCTGGATGATCCGAATATCGGTCTTCTGCTCCAAGAGATGGGTGGCAAAGCTGTGCCGCAGTGTGTGAACGCCGACACGTTTGGTAATGCTGGCACGCCCTGCTGCCAGGCGAACGATCCGGTGGAGCTGGCGCGCACTCGTATGCTGCCCCCGGTAGCCAGGAAACAGCCAGTGCTGACCGGGAGACATCCATCCCTTCTTGCGCGCGACGCGCCACCATTCGCGCAATATCTCGAGAAGCGCACCGCGTTGTGCGATCGTGATGGTCGACCACCTCCGCTTTCCGCACCCCGCGATCGACGCCGATTCTTTACCTCGGGATTTACGATCGCGTGCGTGAACTCTTCGCCGCGCAAACCGGAAGCGATGGCTCAAGGGCTGACTGCGAGCGCGTTTTCCTTCAACTCCGGCGGCGGGCGTTGGCGAGCGCTGCGGTGGAACCGGGTTTTGAGAAAATCGAAATGCAGTTCCTGAGCGATCTCTACGTTCGCTGCGCCGAATGCGAAGGCCATCGCTTCCAGCCGCATGTCTTGAAGGTGAAACTGCACGGCCATTCGATCCACGAGCTCCTCGAGCTGACGATTAGCGAGGCGGTCAATTTTTCGATTCGTTAGGGGTAACATCTCGCTCAGCCGGCCGCTGGCGGTCCTCGAAGAAGTTGGACTTGGTTATCTCCGACTCGGCCAGCCGCTAAACACCCTTTTCCGGCGGCGAATCCCAGCGCCTGAAACTCGTCCGGCACCTGAGCACCGGAAATCTCGAGCACGGCAAAGGCGGCGATCTTTTCGTCTTCGATGAACCAACCACTGGCCTGCATTTCGACGATGTCGCGCTTCTCCTTAGGCTCGTTCCAACGCCTGGTCGCTGGTGGGCATTCGATCGTCGTCATCGAACACAATCTCGAGGTCATCAAATGCGCCGACTGGATTATCGACCTTGGCCCCGAAGGCGGCGAAGAGGGCGGACTAAGTTGAGGCCACCGGCACACCGAAGATGTCGCGAAAGTCGAGCGGTCATACACGGGCCTCTATCTGCGCGAGCTGCTTCCCGTTTGGGGCTATTACGCGCCTCGCCGAGAAGCTCTCTGCGCTACGAATTGCCTAACGAGGACGAACCTCTCCTGCGCGCGGCGGGAAGAGCCCGTTCGCCGCGCGCGTCGAATGGAGCGGGCGGAGCACCCGCGCCCCTGGAAGGTCTTCGGTCCCGCTGCAATTACTCGATTGCGATCCACGGCGCGCGCGAGCACAACCTCAAGAATCTCTCACTTTCTATTCCACGCGACCAGCTCGTCGTTATCACCGGACTGAGCGGCTCCGGCAAATCAACCGTCGCCGTTCGACATCCTTTTTCCGAGGGCCAGCGTCGTTTCCTCGACAGCATGTCGCCATACGCGCGGCAATTCGTCGAGCAATTGGAAAAGCCGGATGTCGACCTGATTGAAGGCCTTCCGCCAAGCGGTTGCGATTGAACAGCGCGTCACGCGCGGCGGCGGAAAATCAACCGTCGCGACCGTGACCGAAGTTTATCATTTCCTCCGGCTCCTCTTCGCCAAGACCGGCACCCAGTTCTGTCCCGACTGCGATTTGCCGGTGGAAACGCAGAGCGTTGCCGCGATCGTTAGGCAAGTGGAGACGGCAGTGCGGCGCGGGGCCGCTCAGGTGCTTCGCGCCGCTCGTCAAGGCGCGCAAAGGTTTTCACACCGAAGTGGCGCGCTGGGCGGAGCGGCAGGGTTTCGACACGTCTCTTATGTCGATGGCCGACTGATCCCGATCGCGCAATTCCGCAAAGCTCGAGCGCTTCAAAGAACACACCATCGATGTCGTCGTCGGCGCGATCGACGCGAAACGAATTCTGAAAGCGCGCAATCTCGTCCAGCGCGCGCTCGAAATCGGCCGCGGCACTGCGCATCTGCTCGACGACAAGAATCGCCTCAACGATCATGAGCACGGAGATGAGCTGCCCGGGTTGCGGTCGCGCCTTTGAGGAACTCGATCCGCGGCTGTTCTCGTTCAACTCGCCGCACTGGCTGGTGCGAAGAGCTGCGACGGCTTCGGCGAAATCTGGAACGAAGCGGTGCAGACACGGCAGCGGAGACGATGCCGAATCGGTGCTCGACAACGAGCTCGATGCGCGGAAGCAATTTGAATGCGATCGAGGAAGAGCGAGAGCCAGCCATGCCTGGAATGTCACGGCGCGCGGCTCGAATGCCGATCGCGCCGGCACGTGCGGCTGCAAGGGTCGAACGATCGATGAATTCAACGCAGCGCTCCGCCGGTGAAGCGCTGGCGCTCGATCGCAAGCTTGCGCTTCCGCGGCACCGCAGAAAGTGATCGTGGCCGATCTTGGTGCCGGAGATCGAGCAGCGGCTGCAATTCATGAAAAACGTCGGGCTCTGGATTATCTCGCGCTCGGGCGTTCCGCGAAAACGCTCAGCGGCGGCGAATCGCAACGCATCCGGCTCGCCGCCGCAGCTCCGGCTCCAATCTGCGCGGCGTGCTTTATGTGCTCGACGAGCCGACGATCGGCTCTGCATGCGCGCGACAACCTGCGCCTGCTCGAAACGCTGAGCGCGCGTTGCGGCAGAAAGGGAACTCGTTCGTCATCGTCGAGCACGATGAAGAAACGATGCGGCGCGCCGATCACATCATCGATCTCGGCCGGTGCGGGCGATGCACGGCGGCGAACTGGTCGCCGCAGGGAACGCTTCGAGCGAGATCGAACAGGACGAGCGCGTCGCAGACTGGTCGCTGCCTGCGTGCACGCCGCTTTGCCATCCGACTGCGGAAAGTCGGCGCATCGTTAGGCGAGGTCGAGCACTGGCTCGAGATCCGCGGGCGCGAGCGAACAACCTGAAGAACGTCAACGTGCGTTTCCCGGTCGGAAGGTTCTCAGTCATCAGCGGTATCTCCGGCCTGGCAATGACGCTCATGCGCGAAGTCCTCCTCCCGCGGTAAGAGGATCTGGGAGCGCGCGCATCTGCGCCAGTTGGAGCCGTGCCCTCAGCTGCGCCTTGCGTTACGGCGTGGCGCCTCCGGAGACATGGTGCGGTCAAGCGAATAACGAAATGGCAGACACGAATCTGCGCTCGGCGTGGCAGCAAACGAAGTGACAGCGAGACGCAGATTCTCGGCGCCGATGCACTCGAGGCTGTTTACGAAGTCGATCAATCGCCGATCGGCAAAGACCTCGCGTTCGACACCGGCGACCTACATCAAGGTCTTTCGACGAGATCCGCAATCTCTTCGCGCAGCTGCCGGTCGTCGCGAGTGCGCGGCTACCAGCGCGAGCCGGTTTTCCTTCAACACCGAAGGCGGCCGCTGCGAAGCCTGCGGCGGCCAGGGAGTGATCAAGCTGGAGATGAGGTTTTCTCCCGAGCAGTTATGTGCCGTGCGAAGACTGCGGCGGGCAAACGCTACAACGCGCCGAACCTGGAAGTCCTCTATCAACGAAGCGCAGCATCGGCGACGTGATGGAGATGACGATCGCGCAGGCCGGCGGAGTTCTTTGCCACGAATCAGAAAATCGCGCGCCCGCTTTCGCTCCTGGTCGAGACCGGACTCGGGCTATCTCAAACTCGGGCAGCCCGCAGCCCGACGCTGAGCGGCGGCGAAGCGCAACGGTTAAAGCTCACTCACGAAACTCAGCCGCGGCGTTGGCCGCGCAGCAGAACGAACGTTTGCGCAAAATGCGAAAGCCGAAGTCGACTCTCTATTTGCTCGAGGAGCCGACGATCGGATTGCACATGGCCGACGTCGAATTGCTCCTGAACGTGATTCATCGGCTGGTGGATGACGGCAACACCGTCATCGTGATCGAGCACAATTTGAGTGTGATCGCGGGAAGCGGATTACGTTGTCGACATCGGGCCGGAGGCGGGTTCGTTAGGCGGAGATCGTCGCTACCGGTGCACCTGGAAGAGCTGGCGAAGAGTCGCACCAGTCGAACGGCGCCCTTCCTCCGCGACAGTCCTCAAGCCGCGGCGCGCGTTATCTGCACGCAACAGTGTTGTCATCCCGAGGCATCGCACAGCGCGGCGAAGGCTGTCCCTGGAACAAGCCACGGATTGGCAGTAGGCGCGCCTCACGCTGGTTTGAATGGCCCAGGCTTGCTCTGCGAGGGGCCCTCGCGTGCGTCGCAGCCTCAGGATGACAAGACAACCGCCAAAGCTAGTTTGCTGTTGCCGCCCGCGCGACTCGCGCAGAGTCGCGCGGCCGATGTTTGCCTATTACCTGCACCGACTTTGATCGCGTTCATCTTCCGGATCTCGGGCAACATCGGCCCGCGCTGGTATGGCATGGCCTATGTGCTCGCGTTTGCCTGCGGTTTCTGGCTCTGCTGCGCGTTCTGGCGAAACGCGGCTATACCCAGCTACGCGTGGAACAGGTACGGTGACTTCATCACCCGGGCCGCAGCTCTTTGGCGTGATGCTCGGCGGCGCCTCTCGGTTACGTCCTCTTCTACAAGTCCGGAAATGCTTGCGCGATCCGCTCCGATCGTGCAGAGTCTGGGAAGGCGGGATGTCGAGCCACGGTGGGATGATCGGCCTGATTCTTTCACGCTCTGGTATGCCCGGCGACCACAAACTCTCCTGGACCAATCTCGGCGACAATCTCGTGGTGGTCGCGCCGATTGGTCTGTTCTTTCGGGCGCTGCGCCGAATTTCATCAATGGCGAGCTTTATGGTCGCGTCGACGAATGTCTCCTGGGCGATGCTTTTCCGAAGGAATTGCTCGAGCCGGTGAATGCCGCTGGAAGCCGATCGCGCCGTCGCCGCGTCGCCAGCAGCTCAATCCCGGCGCTAACGACGTCCGGACGCGGTGGTGAACGCGCTCCATGCCAACCCTCAACTGCGGCTGTGCTTGCGTCCCATCCTCGACGCCCGCGCCATCCGTCGCAGATTTACGAGGCGCTTCTCGAGGGCGTGCTCTTGTTCGCGATTCTCTGGTTCGTGCGCACGCGCACCCGTCAGCCGGATGGCGTCCTCACCGGCTTGTTCTTTTGTCTGTTACGCGATCTTCCGCATCGTCGCGTCGAATATTTTCGCGAACCGGATGCGTCGCTCATCGCCGGGTTTCACCCGTGGTCAGTTCTTTTCCTTTTTCCTGATCGCGATCGGGCTGGCTTTTATCATCGTAGGAAAATCCGAAATCGCCGCGCCGCCGCTAACCGGAAGTCTACTCGCCGAGTCAGTCAACGTGGCTGACCTCCAGCACTCAGGCGTCGCTGCAAATAATATCGCCGGAGAACGCGGCAATTATCTTTCTTCGCGGTGATTTTCGCTATTACTAACGCCGGATGACGGATCTGATTTTCCCTGGCTTCCTCGCGGCGGGTGGGCTCGTTTTCTTCTCGTTCGAACACGCGACCATCGCCGGGAAAATGGTCCTCGCTGCTGCTCGCGGTTGGATCGATTTTCAGTTGGTCGGTCATGATCACGAAGCTGCGCGTGGTCCAGTTTGCGCGGAAACAAACCGACGCGTTTCCGCGCGGCGTTTCGGCAGGACCGCCAGCCTCTGCGCTTGTTCGAAATCGAACGCACGCTTTCCGGGTCGCGCCGTCTTTCAATGTTTATCGCGCCGGCTGTCAGGAGCTGACGTTTCCATCTCCTCGGCTCGGCGGAAATCGACGAAACCTTTCGTGCGCCGCCTCGAGATCGCGGACAAAATTGCGCCCGCCCAGATGCACGCAGTAAATGCGGCGATGGAGCGCGCGGTCGGTGAAGCCGCGCTCAAACTCGAGTCGCAGATGATCCTGCTCGCGACCGCGGTCAGCGGCGCCCCGTTCCTCGGATTGCTTAGGCACGGTCTGGGGCGTGATGGACACTTTCACCGGTGTGGCTGGAAGCGGGCTCGCCGAACCTGGCGGCGATGGCCCCCGGGGTTTCCGGCGCGCTGATCACCACCGTGACCGCGCTCTGCGTCGCCATCCCGGCGATGTTTGGCTACAACTTTCTCGTCACCAGCATCCGCGCGATGATCGTGGAGATGGACAACTTCGCCGCCGAGCTGGCCTCGGAGTTCGAGCACAAATACGTCGAGCACAGTGCGCGCGTTTCCGGATTTCCGCCGATGAACCGGGCCTTGTTCATGAATAGCGGGGCCAGCGGAACGTCTGCTGACTCTGCCGCAAACGCGATCCGTTGGGAGTAATCATGCGCCGCTTTTCCAATCGCACTTCCCTAACGACGCTCTCGGAGATCAACATCACCCCGCTGCTCGATCTCGCCTTTGTCCTCCTGATCATTTTCATGATCACCACCCCGCTGATGGAGAACAGCAAAACGCTCATCATTCCCTCGAGCGGAACGACGAACGCACCGATCAATCCGGCCGCGGTCCAGACGCTTTCCTCGATCGCAATGAAGTCGTTAGGCTGAATGAAGAAGTGGTTCCGCCGGCGGAGCTCGACGGGCGGCTGGCAGCGCTGAAAGGCGCCGATCCCAATGTCGCCGTCATCATTCGGCCGGATCGCAGTTTGCCGGTGCAGAAACTTGTTAGTCTGATGGACGCGTTGGCAGCGCGCCGACATTACCAAGGTCGGAATCGCGACGCAGGAAGAACAACCGGGAAGATGACTCGCGACGCGCGTTTCTGGCGCAACGTCACGATTGTCGGGCTGATCCACCTCGCGATCCTGCTTGGCCTCTTCTGGTGGAGTCGTTCGCCGCGATCGCCGGCGAAGGACATTGTCTGGATGGAAGGCGGAGCTGGTGCGCCAAAGGCAAGCCGGCTCGAAGCGGCCGCGCCCACTCCCGAGGCAGCGGAAGCAGAAGCCACTCCGGAAGCAACCATCGAACAACCCACGCCCGAAACTCGCCCGACGGCGAAAAGCGAGATCGAGATTCCTTCGCCGACCGTGGCCGTAATCGCCGACACCAACTCCCACTCCCACGCCGAAGCCAATCGTGACCCCCACGCCAACTCCGGAAGCCAACGCCCAAGGCCACTCCCAAACCGACACCAACTCCAAAACCAAAGTCAAAGCCCTCGCCCACGCCGAAAAAGAAAGCGACCCCTGAAACCGAAGAGCACGCCTAATCGACGAGGAGACGGAAACAGCGAAGAAAGCCGAAGAAAAAGGCGTCCGCGAAAGCGAAGGGAAAAAGAGAGCGAAGCCGAGGAAGGCGCTGACGAGAAGTCAGCGAAGAAAACAAGTGCCGCAGGTAAAGGTGGGGACGCTCATGCCAAAGGCAGCGGGGGTTCGGGCGGCAGGGTCCGGAGCCGGCGGCACATCGGAATTCGGCTGGTACGGCAACATGTTGCACGATCGCTTCTACAGTGAGTGGGTACAGCCGACCTCGGTCGTCCACAGCGCCAAGCTCACCGTCTTGCTTCGGATCCGGATTCAAAAGGATGGCCGCATTTCCGATTATCTCGATTTCGAAATCGTCGGGCAACCCAGTAATCGACGATTCCGTGACCGCGGCGGCGGCGCGCGGTTAAACAGGTCGATCCTTTGCTCCGCGGGATTGGGCGACGAATATTATGATGTGAACATCAACTTCGAATTAGAGTGACGCCGATGAGGAAATTCTTGCACCAACAGCTTCGATTCTTACATCTGTTTGCCGCAACCCTTTTTGCCTAACGAGTCAAGGATTGAGAGCGGCTGAAAATGTGCCGACGATCACGATCAGCAAAGGCGACCAGATCAATCTCGCGATCACCCGCTGGGCGGCGGCGAAGGCGCGACCGCGACGAAGGTGGTGCAAAACGACCTCACGCTCTCCGGTTACTTCAGCTCGGGGGCGCTGACAGTTCCTACACCGTGCGGGGAACGGCGAGCGGGGGAAGTCTGCAAGCGACAGGTGGTCGATCACAGTGGCGCGACGGTGCTTTCGAAAACTTACAGCGGAAACATGCGCACGAGCGCGCATCAATTCGCAAACGACATCATCGAAACCCTGACCGGACAGAAAGGAATCGCCGGGACCAAGATCGCGTTTATCGCCACTCGCAGCGGGAAGAAGGAGGTTTATGTCGCCGATTGCGATGGCGGCAATGTCAGGCAACTCACTCACGACAACACCATCAGTGTGCATCCCTCCTCAGCCCGAATGGTGAGCGCATCGCCTACACCGGTTACCAGAGCGGGTATGCGGATGTTTACCTGATCGATCTCGCGAACGGGGCGCGCAATCGAATCATCAATTTTCCGGGGACCAACAGCGGCGCATCCTTTTCGCCCTGATGGCGGGCGAATTGCCCTAACGATTAGCAAAGACGGTAATCCTGAGCTTTACACTGTCGGTGCAAATGGTGGCGGCGCTCATCGATTAACGCACACTCGCGGAGTTGAATCCGCCCCGACCTGCGTCGCCGGATGGAAGCGAAATCATTTACTCCTTCGCCGAGGCTGGAGGAGGGGTCCAGCTTTATCGGATTTCCGTCCTCAGGTGGAACAGGCCAAAGGCTTTCGACTGGTTACGGCAACTGCACGAGCCGAACTGGTCTCCAGATGGAAAGAAGTTGGCTTTCAATGTCCGGAAGTGGCGACTTTCAAATCGCGGTGCTCGATCTCGCGGGCGGCGGTGCGCGCATCCTTGCCTCGGAGAAAACCCAATTTGGGGTGCGGATTCGCGACACCTTATTTTCACGCAGGGCGGCGCGCTCTACATGCTCGACACGGTCAACAGCAGGAAGAACAAGATCCTCGATGGGCTTGGTAAGATTACCGAGCCGAGCTGGTCGCGCTGAAGGATTTTTGACCCCTAAAGGAGCGCGGAGCGATTTGCCTTCGCGGCCTGTGACTTGATCCAAGGTGCATTGCCGCGGGCCTTGTCTTTACGCCACCTGGCTACCTTGGTCCCATGCCGGAAGCGTCCGCCGGTGAAGTGATCGTAGGTCACCTCGACGACTACTTTCGGATCGACTGGTTCCCATTCGCCGCTCCGTTCCGAACTCCATCGGCTCGGTCCGCCGGGAGCGTTGCCCGTGAAGCCAGGCGGCTTCTCAGAGCCACGAACTTTTTCGTTAGGGCACGCTTCTCTTCTGCTTTGAAGGCGGAGAGTGAACCTGACGTGATGGAGCAGTCCGGCGTCGTCATAAAGGCCGAGCAAAGCGAGCCGATAAGCCGCGAATTACTCAGCATAACGAAAACCGCCGACCACGCAATCGACGGTGCGAATCTGTTTCGATCTTTACCATCGCAGTCCGCTCGCCCGAAGCATAGGAGCAGTCGATCCGTTTGGCGACAATCCCAGTCGAGATCGCCGCCGACTTTGCTTGAACCATTTTTGCGCCTGTTTCAGCTGTCGTCGCGGGCGAAAGTCGGATTCTGGTTTCGTTAGGCAAGAATTTCCTCGGCGAATTCTTCCAGTCGCCCGCGACGCTCCTGCAGGGGTCGGTCGAGAAGCGATTTTCCGCTCTCGCGCGCGAGCAGATCGAAGACGACAAAGATGGCCGGATGCGCCGCGGCTGCTTTTAACACGGCTGGCGGCCGGGTGAAGGCGCAGTTGCAATTCGTCGAACGACAGCTCGCCGCCGATCAGGATGGCAAGCTCGCCATCGAGCACGAACCGTTTTGCCTTCAGTAGGCCGAGTGCCCTAACGATATCGGGAAAGTAACGCGCGAGCGGTTGGCCGGCTTTCGATTGCAGAAAAATCTCGTTGCCATCGCGGAAGGCGAGACAACGGAAGCCATCCCATTTCGGCTCGTCATGCCAGCCATTGCCGCGCGGAATCTCATCGACCGAACGCGCTTCCATTGGCGGGAGCGGCGGCTTAAGCGAGAGCGACATCAGGTATAGCGACGCGGTTCCAGTTTCGGCGGACGCTTTCCTTTCGCACCGCACCGTGAACTGGATGTAGGCGAGTTCGGTTCGATCGATCGCGCAACGAAGAGGAGACCGCCGCGGCTCATGTCGCCGCGGCCAACAAATTCCGCTGGGAATTGAATTCGCTCCCGCAGGATCTCCGATCAGGATGCTGACGCATTTTTGCCAGTCGCGACGCTGCCGAGCAGAACCACTTCGCACGCCGGCGTCAGTCGTCTAACGAGTCGCCGCAGATCGCGTTCCAATGGCCGGCGATAGCGAGGGATCGCTTTCTTCGATATCGACTTCCGCGAATTCCCGCAGATCAGACAAAGTGACGCCGGTTGAGGCTCGGCACGAGCTCCGCGCGTCGGAGTAATGACGAGCACCCGCGAAAGATCCGGCTGGGCAAAGGCATTGGCGTAGGCTAGTTTTCCTCGAAAATAGAGGCCGCTGAGGAAAGTGAACACTTCGCCTAACGACACCAGGTCGCTATCCTGCAGCCGTCGGGCGAGCGAAAATGTCGGCGTGATCACCAGCAACATTTGCGCGCGCCGCCCGCCGGCGTAGGCTGGCGAAGCAAAAACGTCCGCGTCATTTGCGAATCGTCCGATCGACCTGCTGCACAGCGCCGCTTTCCGTTCTGCTTTCGCCATCCTGTTCATCCGCCAAATCCTGTCTAAAATACGCCGCCGGTGAAACCAGGTTTCCTGAAAAATTGATCGGCTCTCGGCCGGATCGGGCCGAGGAGGTGCAGAATATCTCCCTCCGTCTCGGCGCCGGGAGAAAAGGATTTCTCGAGACCATCTTTAACATTCCATCCAGGAAGGAAATCGTCGCTGACCGATTCCACTGGCTCGCATCCACTTATCTGAACGACGCCGCCTTGCGAATCTTCGGTGCCTCGATGGCGACAACGCAGATCGGCGAAGCGACCTGGAGGAGCAGGTCCGAGGTTTCGATTGAGCGCTCTCGCGATCGGACTCCGCGATCAGCCGGGACATGGAAATTTCTATCCAGCGAATCGCTTCATCAATTTCTATGTTGTGCCTCTGATCGACTGAACGGCGATGTCAGCAAGCGATCGCCTGACCCGAATCGTTGGCGGAAGCGGTTCGGTCACGCCATGATTCTGCGCGACATCACCCAGGATCGCCGTTCCGCCCAGCAAACGATCGAGTCGGAGCGTTTGTCGGCGCTCACTTTGCTCGCGGCTGGCGTCGCCCATGAAATCGGCAACCCGCTTAATTCGCTCCACATCCATCTGCAATTGATGGAGCGGAAAGTGAAAAAACTTCCGGAGAGAAGACCGGCGCGAACTGGAAGAGTCGATCGGATCGCGCGCGCCGAAATCAACCGACTGGACTCAATCGTAACCCAGTTCCTGCGCGCGATCCGGCCATCAAAACCGCAGCTCCGGCGCGAAGCCGTGAATGCGATCGTCGAAGAATCGCTCCGTTTTTTCCAGCCGAGATCAGGGATCGGGGATCGTGGTCGAAACCGAATTGCGTTCCGGATTTGCCCCGGATCGAAGTGGACCGCGACCAGCTCAAGCCAGGTTTTCTATAACGCGATCAAGAACAGTTTCGAAGCGATGAAACGTCGCGGCGTTCTTCGCATCCGCACCGATCGCGACGACAGCCACATCATCATTAGTTTCACCGATACCGGTGGCGGGATTTCTGCCGAACACCTCAGCCGGGTTTTCGAGCCCTATTTCACGACCAAGAGCGGTGGCTCCGGATTGGGACTCCTCATCGTTAGGCGAATTGTCCGCGAACACGGCGGCGAGCTCGCGCTCGAAAGCAAGGAAGGGAAAGGACTCACGTTAACGATTCGATTGCCGATCTTGGATCACCGGGTGCGGATGCTGCCGGAGAGGGCGCGGGAGAGGATGAGGGCGGAGGGATGAGCGGATGAAGGCGGAGGGATGAAGGCGGAGGGGCGGCAGGGCGAGGCAATTTGCGGGCGCGCAGCAACGAAGTACGCCCTCCGAGTCATTCGGCTCTACGAGGCCCTGCCGAGTCGCGATGGCGTGGCGGAAGTTCTCGGCAAACAGCTGCTTCGATCGGCGACGTCTGTTGGCAGCGACATTATCGGGAAGGTTGTCGCGCAAAATCAAACGTCGGACTTTGTCAGCAAGCTGGAAGGCGACGGTCCAGGAATTGACGAAAGCGCGCTTTGGCTCGAATTGCTGGTTGAGGTGGACGTATTGTCATGCACCAGCGAGTGCAACCGCTGCGAGGACGAAACCAACGAGCTTATATCAATGTTTGTCACCATGACGCAAGAGCGTGAAGCGTCAAAACCGGACTTCGAGTTTCATCCCTCCGCCTTCATCCCTCATCCCTCTTGCATGCAACCCACGGTTCTAATTGTGTCGACGACGAAAAACATACCCGCGATGGATTGCGTGCTTTGCTCGGCGACAACTGCGACACCTATGTCGCCGCCGATGTGGCCAGCGCGCTTGATGTTCTGCAGCGCGATCAGATCGATGTTCTCCTCACCGATCTGCGCCTCGGCGGCGAAGACGGAATGGTCCTGATCGAGCGCGCGCTCAAACTTCCGCATCCGCCCGATCTGCATCATGATGACGGCTTACGGCTCGGTCGATACCGCGGTCGAAGCGATGAAACGCGGCGCCTACGATTTCGTGACCAAGCCGCTCAACCTCGACAAGGTCGAGATGCTGATCGCGCGCGCGCTCGGCAGCCGGCGAATGGAGCAGGAGAATCGCGACGCTGCGCCAGCAGGTCGACGAACGATTACGCGCTCGAAAATATTCATCGGCGAATCGCCGGCGCTCCGGGAAGTGCTCGACACGATCCGGCAGGTCGCGCCCTCTTCCGCGAATGTTCTGATCGAAGGAGAAAGCGGCACCGGCAAGGAGCTGGCGGCGCACGCGATTCATAATTTGAGCCGGCGGACACGCAGGCGAAATTCGTCACCGTGCATTGCGCGGCGCTCTCGCCGCAGTTGCTCGAGAGCGAATTGTTCGGCCACGAGCGCGGCGCGCTTTACCGGCGCGCACGAACGGCGCATCGGACGGTTCGAACAGGCGAACGGCGGCACCATTTTCCTCGACGAGATCGGCGAGATCGATCGCCACGACCCAGGTCAAACTGCTGCGGGTGATCGAGCGAAGAACGCGCCTTCGAGCGAGTGGGCGGAACGCAGACTCTGCGCGCGGATGTGCGCCTGATTGCGGCCACGAACAAGAACCTCGAGAACGCTGGTCAGCGAGGGAAAATTTCGCGACGACCTCTATTTCCGGCTCAACGTCGTCCAGCATCACGATGCCGCCGTTGCGCGAGCGGAAGGAGGACATTCCGCTGCTGGTGCGCGCGTTTCCTGCGGCATTTCTGCAAAGCGAACGAGAAGCCGCTGCTCGACATCACTCGCCGACGCGATGAACGCGCTCATCGCCTACGACTGGCCGGGCAATGTGCGAGAGCTGCGCACCGCGATCGAGCACGGCGTGGTCATGGCGACGCGCTTCGAAAGTCACGCTCCGCGATCTGCCCGCGGCGGTGCGACGGGCCGCGCCTGCAACGGGCACGCGCAGCACGAGCGATTCGATGAAAACGCGAGCCCGCTCGATCTGCACGCGACCGAGACGGCGCCTGATCATGCCAGGCGCTAGCGGCGACGAACGGGAAACATCACTGCCGCCGCGAAGAAGCTCGGGATCAGCCGGCGCACGCTTGCACCGCAAGACTGAACGAACTAAAGGAACCGAAGGCGCCGAAACAGAAACGCGCGCAGCAAACGCGAAACTCGGTCGTGACGATTTTGATTCGCGACCGTGATCGTGAATTCATAAAGTCGTCCCGATGCCGAAGAAATGACTACCACGAACCAAGAGAATCTTTGGCACGGACGGCGTCCGCGGCGTCGCGAACGTCGAACCGGTGACGGCGGAGACGGCGCTCAAGCTCGGCGCGCCGCGGCCCATGTTTTCACGAAACTCAATCCGCGGCCACATCCGGCCGGTGCGCGGCCGAAAATCGTTCTCGGCAAAGACACGCGCCTTTCCGGCTACATGCTCGAGAACGCGCTCGTCGCCGGGATTACGTCGTTAGGCGTGGACGTTCTCCTGATCGGTCCGCTGCCGACTCCCGGCGTCGCCTACATCACGCGCTTCGCTGCGCGCCGATGCCGGGATCGTGCTCTCCGCTTCGCACAATCCCTACGAAGACAACGGCATCAAATTCTTCCGGCACGATGGCTACAAGCTCGACGACGAGGTCGAGCAACAAATCGAGCAGCTGGTTTTCGCCGGCGAGATCGATTCCATCCGGCCGACGGCGGAAAGATCGGCCGCGCGACGCCGGATCGATGATGCGCTCGGGCCGTTACGTGCGAATTCGCGAAAGCGAGTTTTCCTCGCGGACATGTCGCTCGAGAAAATGCGCGATCGCGGTCGATGTCGCGAATGGCGCCGCTTACAAATCGACGCCGTGCATTCTGCGCGAGCTCGGCGCGGAAGTCATCGTTGCGCACGACCAGCCTAACGGCACCAACATCAACGCCGACTGCGGCAGCACGTATCCGGAGTCGGAGATCCAGCGGATCGTAAGGAAAGCGGCGCGCAGATTGGAATCACGCACGATGGCGACGCCGATCGGGTGCTGCTTTGCGACGAAAATGGCGAGCTGGTCGATGGCGACGAAATTCTCGCGATTGCCTCGGTCGATCTTGCTGAGCTCGCGGTCAGCTGACGCCAGAACACCCTGGTCGCCACGGTGATGAGCAATTTCGGTCTTGATGAAACGCTCGCGGCTCAGCTGGCGGCAAAGTCGTCCGCACCAAGGTGGGCGACCGCTATGTGATCGAGGAAATGGTGCGGCGAAATCTGAATCTCGGCGGCGAGCAAAGCGGCCACATGATCTTCCGCGATTTCACCACCACCGGCGACGGCATCATCAGCGCGCTGCAGATTCTGCGGATCATGCAGGCGACCGGGCAGCCGTTGAGCGAACTGAAGAAATGCCTGAAGAAATATCCGCAGGCGCAGCGAAACCTGCGTCGTGAAAGAAAAACGGCCGCTCGAGGAGCTGCCGCAGATCACCAGTTTGGTCCAGGAAACCGAGAACGAACTGACACGGCAAAGGCCGCGTGCTGCTCCTGCGTTATTCCGGGACTGAACCAAAAGTCCGGCTGCTCATCGAAGGGCGCGAGCAATCGCAGATCGATCGCCAGGCCGACCGGATCGCCGATGCCATCCAGAGCGCAATCGGTGCCTGACCCGCTTGCGCGCGGCGGCCTGCCCTGCTTTCCTGCTCCGTCTCCATGAACCTTTCGCAAGTTGTCGAAGCGCTCCTTTTAGCGCGCAAAAGCCGCTTTCCGCGCGCGAACTGGCAACGGCGATCAAGAGCGCTGGTGCCGAGGACGACCTCACGCCTAACGAATTTGCGAAGGTGACTGAAGCCGATGTCGCGGCCGCGCGTCGAGCAATTGAAACTCGAATACACCGAACAGGACGCGCCTTCCAGTTATTGGAAAAGGCCGAAGGCTGGCAGATTGGCAAGCGATCCCGCTTATGCTCAGTGGGTTCGGCAGTTGTTTCCGGCGGCTAAGCCGGCGCGCTTGCACCTCGCCGGCGCTCGAGACCCTTGCGATTATCGCCTATCGGCAGCCGATCACCCGGGCGGACGTTGAAGCGGTTCGCGGAGTCGCGATTGAAAGCGTTCTCCAAACTTTGATGGAACGTGGCCTGCGTGCGGATTGCCGGCCGCGCAGAAATCCCCGGACGTCCGTTTGCTGCGTACGAGACGACGCAATTTTTCCTCGAACATTTTGGGCTGAAGAATTTGGACGAACTCCCGAATGCGGAGGAATTGAAGCGACGCGAACTGCCGCGGGCGCCAGTGCCCACGCTGGAGCCGGTTCCAGCGCCGGCCTCAACTTCGTCCGAGTCGGCGGCGGACGAGACCAAGGTTGGCGGCTGAATTTTGCGGATAAGTCCGAAAAGTCCGCGATTTTACGAGTGACATTCATGGCGAAACGGCGAAGGTTAGTCAGCAAAGAAACTTACGATGAAAAAGTTTGCCTTCTGGTTGCGGCGGAATTCTTGCTCGTGGTGCTTCATCGCGGTGGTGATCGCGATGATGGTGATGGGTGTAGCATAACACCCTGGTTAAGCTCGACCAGAGCGTGAACCAATCCTGGGCCCAGGTGCAGAATGTTCTATCAAAGGCGGGCCGATTTGATTCCGAACCTGGTCAATACCGTCCAGGGCGCGGCCAATTTTGAGAAGTCGACGATCATCGCGGTGACTGAAGCGCGCGCAAGCGTCGGCCGCGTACAGATCAATGCCAACCGGGCGCCGGCAAGTGCCGAACAGCTGCAACAATTTCAGGCGGCGCAGGGTGAACTGGGAACGCGCTCTCGCGTTTGTTGGTCGTGGCCGAGCGTTATCCGGAGCTGAAGGCGAACGCGAATTTTCAGCAGCTCCAGGCGCAGTTGGAAGGAACCGAAAATCGGATCTCGGTCGAGCGCGGGAAACTTCAACCCAGGCGGTGCAGGCTTATAACACTGCGGTGCGCAGTTTTCCGACAGTGCTTTTTGCCGGCATGTTGGGCTTTCCGCCGAAGCCGTTCTTCAACGCGCAGCCCGGAGCGGAGAAAGCGCCGACGGTGAACTTTGACTTTGGGAAAACGTCGCCTGCACCGGTGAATCGTGTCGCCTCCGCCAGTGAGCGCCTCGAGTCCGGCAGGCACGCCCTGATTTTAACCCTGGCGCTGACGCCGACGCCACCGTTTGATTCGATGATCCGCCTTGCTCGCCTTTTCGTTGGCGTCCTGGTGCTGCTCGGGCTGGGTGCATCGTTAGGCAAAGCGGAAACGTTGCCTTCGAAGCCGGACCGGCTATTTCAACGACTACGCCGGAATCGTCGATCGTGCGACGGTCTCGCGCCTCAACGAAAGTTGGCCCAGTTCGAGCGCGAAACCTCAACCCAAATCGTTGTCGCGATTTACCGGACGATGCAGAGCGAGTCGTCAGTCGACGATTACACTCAGCGCGTCGCCAAGACCTGGGGCGTAGGTCAACAGGGACGCAACAACGGCGCGGTGCTTTTCGTTTTTGTCGAGAACCGGCAAATGTTTATCCAGACCGGCTACGGCCTTGAGGGGCGCTGCCGGACGCAATCTGCTTCGACATCACGCATAACGTCGTCGCCCCGCGTTTCAAAGTCGGTGATTACGCGGGCGGGCTCGAGGCCGGCGTGAACGCGATGATGCAGGCGGTGCGCGGCGAATACAAGGGAACGGGGCGGACCAAGGCTGAAGGAAAGGACATCGGACCAAAACTGCCATTCGGGATCGTTCTTCTGGTCTTCATTGTCATCATCATTGTCGATGAGCCAACTCCAACGGAAAGGGCGGCGGCGAGGTTACGGTTACAGCGGATGGGGTGGCCCGTATATCGGCGGCTTTGGCGGCGGCAGCAGCGGCGGCGGATGGTCGAGCGGAAGTAGCGGCGGCGGGTTCAGTGGCTTTAGCGGAGGAGGCGGCAGCTTCGGCGGTGGCGGCGCCGGGTCGAGCTGGTAAGCGGATGCGAACGAAAGAGTTTCTCGGAAAACTGGAGCACGACCGAATCGCCAGGGCGATTGCCGACGCGGAGTCGAAGACCTCTGGTGAAATTCGAGTCTTCATCCAGCGCGGCGAACTCGCCGACGCTTATGAGGAAGCGCGCACTCGATTTGAAAAACTCGGCATGACGAAGACGCGCGAGCGCAACGCCGTCCTCATTTTCGTCGCCCCGCGCGCGCAGAAGTTTGCGGTCATTGGCGACGTGGGAATACACGAGCGGTGCGGCAAAGAATTTTGGGAAACGACCGTTGGCACGATGCGCGAACATTTCCGGGCCGAGAATTTCACCAACGCCATCGTGCACGCGATCGAGCGGACCGGCTTCCGCTTTGGGGCAACATTTTCCTCGGCAGTCCGACGATCGCAACGAACTGCCGGACGCCGTCGAGGAAGGATGAGCGATCAGAAAGATCGGCTCGGCAACGGACGCGGGCCGAACACGCTGAGCTTCCGTTGCACGAAGCACGTACCGCTCGATCAAACCTTGCGAGACGCTCTCGCGCCGATACGGTCGCGCAGTCGTATGCGCTTCGTGGAACTGAAACGGCTCTACACTCAGCCGCTGTTCGACCTCATTTCGCAGAGTCGCGCGCTCCACTCTGCAGCATTGGCCGGGCGAAGAGGTGCAGCGTTGCAGCCTGCTTTCGCATCAAGACCGGCGGTTGCAGTGAAGATTGTGCTTATTGTGCGCAAAGCGCGCACTATTCGACTGGGGTCGAGCGCGGAAGAACTGCTGCCGCTCGATCAAATCTTGAATGCAGCACAACGCGCCCGGGCCCAGGGCGCGACCCGCTTCTGCATGGGCGCGGCCTGGCGCGGGGTGCGCGATGGAAACGGAAATTCGAGCGCGTGCTCGAGACCGTGCGCGAAGTCAGCCGGCTCGGAATGGAAGTTTGCGTGACGTTAGGCGAGATCTGGGCCGGACGAGGCCCGCAAACTCCGGGCCGCAGGCGTGACCGCCTACAATCACAACATCGATACGTCGCCGGAGTTTTATCCGGAGATCATCACGCACTCACACCTTTGAGCCGATCGGCTGACCACAATCGCGGCAGTGCAGGAGAGCGGGATGTCAGTCTGTTGCGGCGGGATCGTCGGGATGGGCGAGAGCGAGGATGACCGTCTGCGAATGCTCGAAGTCCTGAGCAATTTCGATCCGCAACCCGAGAGCGTGCCGATCAACTGCCTGATGGCCATGTCCGGCACCCCGCTCGCACACCAGCCGCCGGTCGACATTTTCGAACTCGTTAGGCTGATCGCCGTCACCCGGCTCGCCATCCCCAAGGCCCGAGTCCGCCTTGCCGCCGGGCGCACCCGCCTCACCCGCGAAGGCCAGGCGCTCTGCTTCTTCGCCGGGGCAAACTCGATTTTTTACGGCGACAAACTCCTCACCGCCACCAACCCCGCGGCCGATGCAGGATGTGGCGCTGCTCCGCCAGCTCGGACTGACGGAGCTGACAGATGCCATAACGCAGCCTGAAAGGGCGAGGCCGCTTTCAAAGCTGAAACGCTGAAATTTTCTGGCGGGGAGTCGCTTTTAGGTGGATCGAGCAGTCCCTTGCTCGATTGCGACCGAAGGTCAGCTTCAAAATCGCCCGCGGAGCGGCCGATCCACCAAGGTAACTTCAGCTTTTAGCTGTCAGCTTTTCTTCGTCCTTTCCTGTCGACAAACAGCCGTAAAGGAGTGTAATTAACGCTTTCCCCGGCGCCGAAGGTTTCACGGATTTATCTTTTCCATGACACGCACAGTCAAACTTTACCTCACCATCACTTCGCTTGCCATCCTCGGCATCTTTGGTCTCATTCGCCTTGGCGGACCGTTGCCTCCGCCACCGGCACCGAGTGGAGTCACCACCCAACTCGCACAACCGGCGGCACACGCCCCGGCCGCAGCGAGCGAAGGTTTCCTGGCCAGCGCAACCCAATCGTTATTCCAGAATAGCGCGAGCGGCCTGGGCAGGCTCTTTCTTCAGCTGTTCATTATTATCCTCGCAGCTTCAGTTATTGGCGGGTTGTTCACCCGTGTTGGCCAGCCGGCGGTGGTCGGAGAAATGATGGCTGGGATTCTACTCGGGCCGTCGCTCTTCGGTTGGCTCGCGCCCCAGGCGTTCAATTTTTCTTCGCCCCTTCCACCCTTGTCCCACTTCAGCTTCTCAGTCAGATCGGGGTCTGTCTTTTCATGTTCGCGGTCGGGATGGAGCTCGATGTTTCCCAGCTGAAACGGCAGGTCCAGACCGCGATCGTGGTCAGCCACTCGAGCATCGTTATTCCTTACCTCCTGGGGGTGGCGCTGGCGCTCTACCTCTATTCGACCCTCGCCCACGCCGGGGCCTCCTTCACCGCTTTCGCCCCTCTTCATGGGTATCAGTATGAGTATCACCGCCTTCCCGGTCCTGGTGCGAATCTTGAAAGACCGGGGGCTTTTTCAGACGTCGTTAGGCGCAACCGCCACCGCCTGTGCCGCGGTTGATGACGTAACCGCATGGACCATCCTCGCGTTCGTGGTCGCGATCGCCCGCGCGGCCAATCTGAGCGCCGCCGTGTTCAGCTTCGCATCGTGCTCGTCTTCGTTGGTCTCATGCTTACAATCATGCGGCCAGCGATCGTGCGAGTTGATTGGGCAGCCGGCGTTGGAACAACCTGAGCCGGACAAGAAGACGCTCGCGATTGTGATTGCGGTTGTGCTCGCATCGGCCTTTAGCACCGAGACCATCGGGATCCACGCGCTCTTCGGCGCTTTCCTCGCCGGTGCGATCATGCCGCGCACGAGCAACTTCCGCGAAAAACTGGCTGTCCGGGTGGAAAACATCAGCTCGGTTCTGTTTCTGCCGGTGTTCTTTGTTTCACCGGGTTGCGTACTCAGATCGGACTTCTGGATACCGGCTACGATTGGGCGATCTGCGGGATCATCATTGGCGTCGCCAGTCTCGGGAAACTTGGCGGGAGCGCCCTGGCCGCGCGCCTGACCGGGATGGATGGCCGGACTTCTGCCCAGCTCGGCGCGCCTCATGAACACCCGCGGCCTGATGGAACTGATCGCGCTCAACATCGGCTACGACCTCGGGATTCTCTCCCAACAGATCTTCGCCATGCTCGTGATCATGGCTCTCGTCACCACGATGCTCACCGGCCCGCTCCTGACTCTTTTTCGTTCCCGCGAAAGCGCCCCTCGTCCGCGCCGGCGAAGAACCGAGCTATTCCTGAATATCTCTAATGAACGCTCGCCACGGCGAGTCCGTCCAACGGCGGACAGGAGGCAGAGGAAATCTGGAAGCCAGGAAAACCAGGAAAGAACAGCTTGCTAATCAGGGATGAAGAAAGGTCGGCCTGCTTGGCGGTTGCCTCGACATCTTCAAATTCATACAAAACTAGGTTTGGTTTCCTGCGTTCCTGCAGCGATTTTTCTTCATTGGTGGCGCGCGCTTTAGCTCCGGTGCGTCGATTGAAGGATGAAATGAAAATTCTCCGGTCGAGGACCACGAAGATAGTCGCGATATTTTGCCACATCTCTAACGCGCTGCGGGCACGAGGTGAACACCGCCGGCACCATGCGCGACGCCATCGAATCTGATGAATGCTTTTCAGTTCGAAGGCTTGATCTGCGATATCGGTTTGCGCCTGACGGCAACGGCCTGGAGCTGGCCGCGGAAGCCAAGCGACGCCAGGACTGGAAGCGGATGGTCGCCTCACTGGTCGCGAACGCGAAGACGAGAAAGAAGTCGGCCTCGCCACCGGCTTCGATGCCTACCTCAGCAAGCCGTTCTGATCTCCACGAGTTGCGCACCCTCTTTGCCAACCCCCGAGTTTGCATCGTGACTGGGATCGTTAGGCAAAACGGTGAGGTGATCGGGCATTCGCCGGAATGCTGATGCCAACGTCCATGGTAACGGCGTTATCTGTCTCGATCGGAGTGGAGACTGATCGGAACGGCCGTTTCCAAACGTCATGCCGCGGCGATTGACAAACGGCGCCGCTCCGATACAGTCGCCTAACGAATGGTCAAGGACGACCGGCTACGGCGCCGCGCGTTCATTTACGCCGCAACCGCGGAGTGCGCGACGAGGTTCTCCATACATTCGCTCGTAGTGCCCGCTGCCAGCGCCCAGGAGAAATCGAGCGCGATGGCGCGTTGCATCAGGCGCCGCCATTCCTCCCGGTCGGCAAAGAGTTCCTTCGCGCGCTTGATCGCGTCCCAGAGCGGTTCGCTGCTGTATTCGTAGAAGAGGAAGCCGTAGCCGGAACGGGTGGAGGGTCGCAATCGGCGATAATTTGTTCGACCCCGAGCGCGCCGTGCGCCACCGGGAGTGACGCCGTGCTTCAAACTGTGCATCGCGCTGAAAGCCCCCGGCTCGACTCGCGAAGGAATAAGCGCGACATCGCTCCCGCCTTCGATCAGATGCGCGAGCTCTTCGTCGTAGGCGTGATGATAAGCGAGGCGGTGGGGATATCTGCGTGCGCGCGACGCCGAGTCCGGTCTCCGTAAGCCGGGTCGCCTTTGCCAAGAATCACCAGTCGCACATCATCGGCGAGGAGCCGATCGAGCACCGGCATGAGAATATCGAAACCCTTGGCTTCAACCGTCCGCGTGACCATGCCAAAGACCGGTCCGCGGGGTGAAGGAGCAAGATCCAGCCGGGCAGGCAACGCGTCGCGTGACGCCGTTTTCGGCTCCAGCTTTTTCAAACCGTAACGGGCGGGGAGGAACTTGTCGGTCTCCGGATTCCAGCGCTGGTAATCCGCCCCACCAAGAATCCCGCACAAGCGATAAGCGTGTTCGCGGAGGATCGCCATCGAGACCGTCGCCGAACTGACTGGGTTTGATTTGGTAAGCGTAGGTTTCTGCTCGCAACCACGATCCGGTCGGCGAAAAGAATTCCGCCTTTGAGGAGATTGAACCGGCCGAAAATTCCACCCCGGTCGGCTCGAAATAACGGCCGGGCAAATTCGCCAGGGCAAAATCCCAGCTGTCGAAACTTCCCTGGTCGGCTAGATGATGAATCGAAAGCACGGTCGCGAACGGCAACCCGCGGTCACGCACCATTACCGGCACCAGCGCTGCGGTCCAATCGTGACAATGCAGTGATCTCCGGCCTCGGCGTCATCCTTCGGGCGACCTCGACCGGCGACTTTGCTGAAGAAAATGAAGCGCGCGGCGTTGTCGGCATAGGGTTCGCCGCGTTCCTGGTAAAGGCCTGGTCGATCAAACAATTGATCGCAACGAACATAGAACATTTGCAAACCTTCCGCAGTCCGGTCCTCGAGCAGATACGGCGTAGGCGCTGATCGCCTAACGGAATCTCGATGCTGACACTGAGCGGCCGCACCTTGAGTTTCCGCCGGTCGCGAACCTCGCGGTAATAAGGCATCGCGAGCGCGACCTCGTGCCCACGCGCTTTCAACTCGCGCGGAAGCGCGACGAGCAGCATCGGCGAGCGCGCCCGGCCGCGCCAGCGGCCAGCCTTCGCTGCTGATCATGAGAACTTTCATTTGGTTGGCTGGTTTAGGGTTGAAAGGTTGACTGGTTACAAGAGTTACATAGTTACAAGAGTTAAATTGTTAAAAGGGTTACATGTTAAAATGGCTAGCTTGCAGCTAGTCTTTTCGCTCGTTGCTCGCGGTGCTTTGGCTGCCGATTCAACAATTAAACGATGTAACCTTTGTAACTCTTGTAACCCTTTCAACCGGTCAACTGCTTCGCCTCTCCACTTCCTCCCTCACCCACTTCAACGCTTCCTCTCGATCGCGCAGGGCGCCTTCCAGTTGCCTCGTTTCCACGGCTTCGAGGATTTCGCCGAATTGCGGGCCGGGCTTGAGACCGAGCGCGATCAGGTCGTCGCCCCTGACGAATGGCGGCGGGATAATCGGTTCGTTGGCAAATTCTTCCTGTTTGCGAACGAGAAACTCGTAGTTGTCGAGCATCCCGTGGCTGCCGAGACAATCGACCCGGTGGAGCTCGAGCTCATCGGTAAAATGCGGGCGAGCCATGAAACGTTTGAGCCGGGCGACGCGCATTCGCGGGACATCTTTGAAAATCATGTGCTGCTCGACCGCTTCGACAGTGGCTTCGATTTCCGCGCGCGAAAAACGGAGCCGATGCATCACCGCGTCGGTCATGGTGGCGCCGAGTTTGTCGTGACCGCTAAAACGGATCCGGCCGGTTTCATCCACACTCGCGGTCGCAGGTTTGCCGATATCGTGAAAGAGCACGCTGAAAACGAGCGGGATTGAGACACTCGTTAGGCAGGAGCGAGAACATGAGGCGGGTGTGCTCGAAGACGTCGCCCTCGGGATGGAATTGCGGCGGTTGCTGCACGCCTTTCAGGGCGTCGACCTCGGGGAGGATGACCTTGAGCAGGCCGCTGGCATCAAGCGAGGTCCCAGCCGCGGACACGTTGCGGCGAGAGAAAAATCCGCACCAACTCTTCCGGACCCGTTCCGCGCTGATGGTTGCGATGCTCGCCGCCGCCCCGACGATGGCGTTCCAGGTCGCGGGCTCGATTTCAAACTCGAGCACTGGTCGCGAAACGGATCGCACGCAGCAGGCGGAGCCGGTCCTCGGCAAAACGCTCGCCCGGGTCGCCAATCGCCCGGACGACGCGTGCGGAAAGATCCTCGCGGCCGCCGACAAAGTCGATTACCTCGTCGTTAGGCGGATCGAAGAACATCCCGTTGATGGTGAAGTCGCGCCGGCGCGCGTCTTCTTCCGGCGAAGAAAAATGGACCTCGGTCGGATGGCGTCCGTCGATATAAGCCCCATCGGAACGAAAGGTCGCGACCTCGAACTGGAAATCATTTTCGAGGACAACAATCACCCCAAAATGGGCGCCGACCGCATAGGTTCGGCGAAAGATTTGCTGCACTTCCTCGGGGCGCGCATCAGTCGCGATATCGACGTCTTTTGGCACCTGGCCCCTGACAAGATCGCGGACGCAACCGCCAGCCCAGTAAGCGACATGCCCTGCTGCCCGCAGTCGCTCAACTATCGAACGCGCGGTCGTGAGCATCGGCGTTTCCTCACTGGCACCCGGAGCGCGATTCACGGGAGCAATGCTCGCCTGTCGCGCCGCGGCTGTCGAGGTGGGACGCTATTCCGCAGGAATCGCTGCCTAACGCCTACTCACGAAGACGTTGAAGAACTGAACCGCTGCGGCGCCGCAGCTGTCGAGCACAGTGACCCGACTGTGGTTGTTGTCGAGTCGTGGTGTCGGTGGTCATGATCGTCACGGCGCCGCGTGATCGTCATGTGTCATGTGCGATACCGAAGCCCAGCTCGACTGCGGGCAGAACGTCGCCCAGGATCGCCCGACGGAGCAGCCGATCCACCTGGGCGCTCGTTAGTCAGGCTCAGCTTGCCGCCGCTGTCTTTCCGCGCGAATCGCGGAAGGAATAAATCATGAAGCAGACCACCGCGATGCAGATGCAGGAATCGGCAACGTTAAACGCGGGCCAAGGGATCGGCAAAGCGGACGTGCAAATTGAATAGGAGAAAATCGATCACGTGACCGTGGAGGAGGCGATCGGTGAGAGATTGCCGAGAATTCCGGCGAGAAGAAGGCCAAGGGGCGACGCGGCGCCACGGATCCGGCTGGCCCGCGGCGAAGAGGCAACCCGGTCACGATGACAAGGGCGATAACCGAGAGCGCGACAA
>ERZ1370068.6534-contig-5510_pt1 | contig 36049 bp, 53 predicted proteins | sample MGYA00561227_ERZ1370068 | MGnify/ENA primary metagenome ERZ1370068 (study PRJEB38410, sample SAMEA6850437) | metagenome | study: Metagenomic assessment of the ecological functions of the soil: analysis of the soil microbiota associated with the... | reverse complement strand
CCATGTATTGCTCAGTGGTGTAGGCCCTCCGGGTTTGCCGGGGATAAATGCAAGGTCATGAAACCGCGGTGTCCGTGCGTCCTAACCAAATCGCCAGTGGTATTCCCTCAGGCGCCAGCCGACCTGCTCGGTCAAACGAAAGCCCATCACCTCTTGCCAAAAAATGGAGCGATGCCGGCGTATTCAGGCGTCAAGAAGTAAATGTATGATCCATGCGTGGAGGGTGGATTCCAAGCAGATCATCGGGATAAGGCGGGGGATTCGTGGTGGGAAGCGCCATTGCCGACGATCGTCATATCGTAATAGAGTTCGACTCGATGCTTCAGCTCGAGCGGTGAATCGGATCGCTTCCCCTAACTCATATTTGTTCCGCCCCGCCGACACGCTCTACTCGGTGCATCCACAGTTGCGCTCCAGTTTGTTTTCGAAGAAAGGCAGTCACCTCAAACCTCAAGCCGAAATGCCATGTGGTTGAGTCCTGGGGATGGATCTTCAACCAAAACGAGTTGATGATGTTCCCACTCATTCCAAGCCTTGAGATAAATCTTGCCAGGCGGCGCGGGCGGTTTCCGCGAGTCCTAACACCTGCGTGTAGTATTGAGCTGTTTTTGTTTATTTCTTTGACGCGAATCCTGCAGCTCCAAGCGTAGAAGTCCCATCGATTTTCCCTCCAGCTGAACCTTCGATATGCAACGAATCGGACGAAAAGGAATTGCAGCGCGTCGCCTGTCGTCCGATGCTTACTCATAAAGGATATAGCGGATCGGCGAAGTTGTCCGAAGATGACTTTCACCACGCAAACCAACGGCCGAACTTTGAATCCGATTCGATGAAGTTGATAGGATCTTCGCTCGACGGGAGCTTGATCGCTTCGCTCTCCGACCGGCATTGCCTTGAGTTCGATCACCTGCAAAACATGTAGAGCTGGCCGCAGGTTTTATCGGGCCTTCCCAGGCAGCAGTCTCCGAAGCTTACAATTTTGACTCGATCTGATATTTCTCTGACATCCAATCTGGTTAGTTTAGCAAGGAGCGACATGGCAAATCCAAAACAAATCGTTGCAGCCATCAGACTTACCCGTTCGCAAATCTCACTCGCAGGTCGTCGCCGTCACCGGCGGGACGCTGGTATTCATAGCTGGTGCATGACATCGCGGAGCGAGAAAGACGCAACGCCGGTTCATCCGGCGACATGCGGGCGCAGCTGCGCCAGGTGTGCGAAAACATCGGCCGTGCGTTGCGTTCCGTAGGCGGTGATTATTCAGACGTCGTCAAGACCACGACTTTTACCACCGACGTCGGACGAATACCATCGCGTGAGAGATGAGCGCTACAAGTATTTTACCAGCGACTTTCCTACCAGCGCATTGATCGGAGTAAAGCGGCTCGCCGACCCGGCCCTGATGGTAGAGATCGAGTGCATGGCGGTGATTACCCACGGAACGGTTCAAACCAGCCAGCTGATATCGAGAGATCGTTACGCGGCGAAGCAAACGGCACACGCTGGCGCGGAAAAACAAGACGGGTTTAACTGCTAAGGACCTTTGCCAATTCCCAGGTCGCGCGCTGGGCTTCCTTTAGAATCGAGAAGGCTTCGATCACCCGTTTCCGGCTACGATGCTCATGGCCGGAAGTTTTAGCTCCCTTCCCGGGTGGCTGCCAGGGAGATTCTTCTTTTTAACCCGTTACCTCCGTGGGTATGCCGCTGCGGTGGCCGAAGATCTTCGACTCTGCGGTCGTCGTAGGCCAGTGCCGCGGCGCTGGCTAGCGGGCATTTTGAACGATTGGGTCAATAACGCTTTCGCTCCCTCGCGATCGTCACATTGACGAAACGGAGCGCATGGAGCAGGGCGCAAAGACCCAAGCTGCGCGCCTCGTCGCGACTTCTCCTTGATCCTTTTTTCCGTCGTGCTGCTCAATCCTCCCACATGCCGGCACGCGTCCACGAGCATCCCCGGCGTAGACCAACACGTTGAGTCCCTGCCTTTAGATCGCACGGCAAAATCGGGCGGCAGGAGCGTCGCCATGGATGGCCCGGCCGACCAATGCGGAAAAACGGATGGAGTCCGGTCCAAGCGCAACGCGGATGGCGAGCATCCTGGGAACGCTCAGACCGTAAAAATTCCGTGCAGCTAAGCCCTGTTGTGTATAATGGGCAGCGCCGCCAAAGATGAAACGGCAACCGTGCGTCCCGAAGCTCTTTGGCTTGCTTGATCTCCGGCAAAGTGACGAGGTAATAGATCGGTTTCGCCACGTAGTTGAAAAAGCGTCTTTGACGCCGCCGCCGGGCGGCGGTGGCGATGATCCGCGAGTTATGCGTGATGTAATCCGACGTCGCCGGAAAGCAGGGCGAGCGACGGCCGGCGAGCCGGCGATCTGAACCAGCTCCACGTTAAGTCTCTTCGGCGCGAAAGAAGCCCCGCTTGCTGGCGGCGAACAATGGCAGTTCTGAAAAGCGACGGATGGAAAGCCAATCCGAATGGCCCGCTCTTGGGCCGCAGCGGTGTGCCCACAAGCAAGACGGCGACAAGAAGATATAGAGGAAAATGCAACGAGCGTTGCTTTACATGGAAATTGGTGCTAGTCTGCTCTGTTTGTGTCCACGATCGACAATCGATGCTGAAAATGCGAACCCCGCACTACCTACTTCGCGCGACACACTATCTATTGGTGGATTACACGATCTTCACATCCCAACCGAGCACTTTTTCATCGGGTCTCATCTTCCATGGAGATTTTTTGCCGCGCCGTAGATGGACGCTAGATTGTAGAGCGGCACGAAGGCGCATGTCTTCCATGAGGATTTTTGCCGGCCTGCTGCAACAGGGCGATGCGTTTTCTGTTGTCGGCGGTCATTGCTGCTCTTCGTCGATGAGTTTGTCGAACGCCGGATTGCTGTAATTGCAGCGCTTGGTCGTGCCGGTGCGAAAATATTGATCGTAGAACGTGTCGGCGTCGGTCGAGCGAGCCGCGATTGTTGTAGTAGAAGGGCAGCTTGCCGCCGTTGACGCCTGTCCGGTCCCCAGAACAGCGCCCATTCCTGCGAGATCAGTTCCACTCGAAATCCGCCTTTGACCATCTGCGCCGCGACGACCTGGCAGACTTCGCGGTCTTTGGGATAGCGGCCGGCGGAATAATAGAGCTGGCACGTCGCAGCCGTTGGGATAGCCGGCCTGCGCCAAGAGTTGTTTCGCCTTCTGCGGATCGTACGGATAGCGTTTCAGCTTGGGATCGGCGCCGATGACGTGCGCGTCCGACCGGACCATCGAGTCGGATAGCCGATGCCGTCGAAAATATTTTTGACGATGGCCGGAGCATCGACAGCAGTAATTGATCGCCTGGCGCACGAGCTTGTTGTCGAAAGGCTTGTAGGCGACGTTCATCATCAGAAAATACATCTCCAAGCCTTCGATCTTGTCGACTCGGATGCGCGGATGACGCTGCAAGCGCGCCACTTCATGAACCGGCACATCGTTGATGAAGTCCGCTTGACCCGACTCCAGCGCCGCCAGGCGCGCGGCGTCTTCGGTGACTTTGCGAAAGACGATTTCTTTGATCGCCGCTTTGCCGCCCCAATAGTCGTCGTTGCGAGTGAAAACCATGTTGCCGCCGCGCTGGAAACTGACGAATTTATAGGGACCGGTGCCGACGAGGTTCTCGATACAGCTGATCGCCGAACTTATCGCCGGCGACTTTGCTGACCAGGTAAACGGTTGCGCAAGTCGATCCAGGAAAATTGCCAGCGGTTGTTTGGTGACGAAGATCACGGTCTGATCGTCCGGCGTTTGGATTTCAGTCACGTCTGCTGAAGTTCGACGCTTGCAAGCTGCCGCCTTTTTCATCGCGCATCTTTTCGACCGAGAACGCGACGTCTTTCGAAGTCAGCGGCGCGCCGTTGTGAAATCTTGATGCCCTTTCTGCAGTTTGAACACCCAGCGCGTTCCCTTGAAACTGCCACGACTCGGCGAGTACGCCGACCCAAGTCTTTCTTGGCGTAGTCCAGCTCTACCAGTGGCTCGATGACATGCTGCCAATTGCCGTAGATCGAGCCGGAACTTTGTTGATAGGGATTGAATCGAGTCCGCCTGACGGTGTTTTGGTAGACGGTGACGCGGTCGCGAGTGGCCGCGAACGCATTGCTGTGAATGCAAGGCGCCGCCAATGCGCCGACGCCGAGCGCGGCGCTCTGTCTTGAAAAATCTCTGCGGCTGATTTCGATACTTTTCCTGACATTTCCTACTCCTTCAGAGCTGACAATCAATGTTCGCGGTAAAGCTTGCTTAACGGATGGAAACCAAACGATTTAGAGCAAATACAGTGCCTCCTCGGTTGATTTCCGATCGGCTCAGAATCTGAAGTATGGATGCGTTGCGTTGCAAAAATGCTAGCGGTTGCCTATCTGCTGCCCAAATCGTAAGCAGACGTTGCCGGTGATCTGTGCACTGGAACGTTAGTGGCGAAATATTTTGACACCACTAGCTGCCAGCTAGCGCGGGCCGTCGCGTATGCCAATCCGTCGCACTTTGATAGGCTGCCGCAGTATTCAAAACGGTTTGGTCGCCGAACCAGGCGCCGATCAACTGCATGCCGATCGGCATAGTTTCCGAACTGATGCCGCAGGGAAGGGAGCAGCCTGGCAAACCGAGCATGCTGGGGAAGCGCAGCAGATTGGAATGATTGTAGCTCGCGTGGCGGGTGTCGTCGCCATTGCCTCTTACGCCGTCGACGAGGAGCGGCGCGACTCTGGCGGTAGTCGGCGATGCGATGATGTCGACTTTTCATACGCGGCGCGCACGGCTTCGCGAATCCGGTGGCGCGCGCGCTGGGCGGTGAGATATTCCGACGCGGTGATTGTCATACCCACGGCGATGCCCCGGCTTACGTGCGGCACGTAGTCCTGGTGCCGTTCGCGAAACCAGCGGCGGTTGATGCCGGCGCTCTCGGCCGAACTGGTCAGCATGGAAGTCATCGCGGCATACTTTAACTCGGGAACGTCGATATCGACGATTTCGCAACCCGCGCCGGTGAAAACTTTGAGCGCTGACTCGAAAGCTTGCTTAACGGCAGGATTCACGCCTTCCAAAAATGGCCGCAGCACGCCCGAGTTTCAATCCTTTGATGTTAGCGTCGAGCCGACGCTGCATAAGCCGGGCTTTCTTGATGCACGCTCGCCGGGTCGCGTGGATCGTGTCCAGCGACTGGGTCCAAACCCAAGTGTGATGTCTTTGCACTGATCTCGCAAACAGCCCCACGTGATCTTGACTCCAGGCGCCGCGAAACGATCCGTGTCTGCTAATGATGCCGAACGTCGGCTTGAAGCCGGTGATTCCGCAATAGGATGCCGGCCGGCGCACCGACGATCCCGTCTCGGTGCCGTAGGAAAGCGGCCCGATGCCAGCAGCCACCGCGGCAGCCGGAGCCGCCGCTCGATCCGCCGGCGATGCGATCTGCATTCCACGGATTGTGGACCGGACCGAAGTGGGAAAGCGTCGACGTGCCGCCGTGGCCGAACTCGTCGAGATTCGTTTTGCCGATGATGATCGCACCGGCTGCGCGCAGGCGTTCGACTAAATGTGAATCCGTCGTCGGCACCCAGTCCGCCAGAATCTTCGATCCGCCGGTGGTCAGCACGCCGGCGGTCTCGAACATGTCTTTGATCGTCACCGGCACGCCGTGCAGCGGGCCGCGAGGTCGGCCGCGAGCGATTTCTTCGTCGGCTCTTTTCGCTTCGGCGATTGCTGGCTCGGCAAGAACAGTGATAAAGGCATTTAGCTTCGCTTGCATCCGTTCCAGACGGGCGAGCGCGGCGTTTACGACCTCCGATGATGATAACTCGCGGGACGCGATGCGCCAGGAAAGGTCAGCCAAATAAAATTCATTGATATCCGCCATGATCAGACTTTTTTGCCTGTAGGTTGCATTTGCTGCGCAACCCAGGGGGTGTCTCTCGACCGAACGTTTCGAGTTCAGCCACCACGCGGTCAAGATCCTCGAGCTCGCTGACGATCGCTTCCAGATCCGTTGGCGAGAGATCTCACTCCCCTGCAGCAGCGCCAGTCGATGAGCGATTTTCTCTCTGTCGTTCACTAAAGGTTCCTTTAAGCCGTTCGCATGCCGACGATTGACTGCGACGCTGCGACAATTCTTAATACTGAAAGGTGAGCGATACAAGGGACTCGAGGAACGTCCGTCATTCCCGCATGCTTTGAAGCGGGAATCTAGGCGAGTTCGGAGCTGGACTCCCGATAAAAGCATTCTGGGGTGACGGTTTTGAAAAAATATCAATTGATTGGAGGCCGTTCAAGAATTTTGTTGTGCCTTCCATTCTCGCGGCTGTTTGACAGGATGGCAATCTGTCGAATAGTTTAGTTTGCAGACTATTGGAGCGTGTCATAGCTCTCTAAATTTTCGTGCGCCTCGCCGTGTTGAGAGGAAAGTTTTCAAGCAAACAATGCCGCTCTTCGAGTTTCAATGTAAAGAGTGCCAAGCTGTTACCGAGGTCCTTTGCCGGGAGCGGCGAGCCGACGAAGCAACAGGTGATTTGCAGTCGGTGTGGCAGCGGCGCGACCACCAAAGTGATTTCACCGGTGAGCTTCAAAGTGGCGAAACCGACGAAATACAGCGAGGATTTTGCACACGGCGCGGCCATTTTTACGCAGGCAGAAAGAAACGGCGGAGTATTTCGCCGAGGGAAAGGGCTCGGAAGATTCCAGGACGTTTGAACTCGCGGAGCAGATCGGCGAGCGTATCGATCGAACGCTTGCGACTCGGGTGCCGTCGCGCAAATCGAAGTAATTCGACTCGATATTCAAACGGAGGCAAAACAATGTGGAACGGATTTAAGGTCATCGATTCGGACGCGCACCATCATGAACCCATGGACATGTGGGATCGATATCTAGAGCCAGAGTATCGAGAGCGCGTTCCCAAGGTCATCGGCATGCAGCGCAATTTCTACGTCTATGCGCAGGATAACCAGTTGTCTCCCGTGTTAGAAGCTGGCTCGCCGATACCCGCCCATCACGATAAATGGATGGCGGACAAGTACGGTGAAGCGTATGACCGATGGTGGTCGCCTGACGTTCGCCTCAAAGACATGGATCGCTACGGCTGGGACATTCAAGTCATCCTCTCGACCAACGCGAACCGCGTCATGGAGAGCGCGATAAAAGACCCTCAAGTTGGCGGCGCCATGGCTCGGGCCTATCACAACTGGTGCCATGATTATGCCAGCGCCGACCCGGCGCGCCTGAAGTTCACGGCCACTTTGCCCGCGGGCGATAGCCAAGCTATGGTTGCAGAAGCGCGGCGCGCGGTGGAGACGCTCGGCGCCGTCTCGGTGCGCAACCCCTTGCTGCCACCCGGCAAATGGTTGCACGAGCCTGAATACGATGCCCTGTGGCAGCTCGCCAGCGATCTCGATTTTCCGATCTCTGTCCACGGCGAGTCACGCCATGTTCGGGCGGCGCCGTTTCGCGCGCTGCGCGCAGATGAGGGCCTTTCAGCGCGCTCGACCACGTGATCGGTTTTCCGATGGACAACATGGTGACCATGGCGCACTTTATTTTCACCGGCATCTTGGATCGCTTTCCCAAGCTGCGGCTCGGCATCTTGGAGTCCAACGCCGGCTGGGCCAATTTTGGCTGCCGCGCATGGACGATCACTCTCATGGACGCCGGCTCATCCTCGGCGCCGGCTTGCCGATGAAACCGAGCGAATACGTCAAGCGGCAATGCGTGATCTCCGCCGACCCGGACGAGCCCGGTCTCGACGGAGTGATCGACTTCATGGGCGATGATAATCTCGTCTGGAACACGGACTATCCCCATCCGGATGCGCCGGACCCTGCCCAGGTTTTACCCTGGTTCTCGGCTCAGCCTATTTCAGACGACAGCAAACGAAAAATATTGTGGGACAACGCAGTTAGGCTCTACGGGGCGCGACTGTTGGAAAGCGCCCCATAGGTTTGCAATGGTTTGTTCTTGGTCTGAATACAAAATACGGCTGATTCCGGCATTCGCCGGAATAACGAAAAAGCGAGTCGAATTCGAGTCGACATTTTGAACCCTGACGCTGACCGGTTAGGGAACAGTTGACCCGGTTGCTTTCTTTGCGCCAAGTTTGCTCGGACGAGATCGTCTAGAGTCATCTCCCTTCCAAAACTGGATTGTGTCCGGTGTCGTCACTGCGGGAAGCGAGTCCGTCACCGTTGATGACGAGCAGGGAATTTATGGACTAATGAAAGCGCTTGTGTTTTATTAATTTAAACGAGGTCATCAATGAAAATATGGGCGTTTAGATTTTGTCGGGCGAGCCGAGGCAAAGCCATTTTTAGTCATCGTTTTTGTCGCCGCAGGGTGCTTGATCGCGGGCCTTTCAGCGGCAGAGACCATCCAAGGCACTATCCGGTACGTCGGCGCGCCGATTGAAAAAAGAAACGCCGCAGTAACGATCGATCAGTACATTTGCGGCAAGGAAAAAGAGCCGGAAGACTTGCTGCTCTCCTCGAACAACGGCATCCGGAACGCCGTGGTGTCGCTGCAGAATGTTCCGTCCGGCGCGAAGCGAGACTGGAACTTCCCGGCGGCGAAGATGGATCAGAAGCAATGCTCGTTCATTCCGCGCGTGGTCATCGTGCCGGTGGGCGGAACCGTCGAGTTTCTCAATAGCGACCGGTTGTTGCATAACGTCAGAAGTGCCGGCAAGGAGAATCCGCCGTTCAACCGCGCACAGCCGCATGCGCGGAGCATTTCCTTCGCGTTCAAACAGCCCGAGCTGCTTCGGGTCGACTGCGATCTCCATTCCTGGATGCGCGGTTGGGTCGTGGTTGCCGAGCATCCGTTCTACGCCTTAACCAACGAACAGGGCGAGTTTACCTTGGAAAATGTGCCGCGAGGAAAGTACACGTTGCAGGTCTGGCAGGAAAGTTTGGGAAATGTGACGCAGGAAGTGGTTGTGGGAGACAAAGGAGCCACGACGGTCTCCGGTGGCGATGGGCAAAAAATAGCAACCAACTGTCCCTTCACGCGCTAAGGAGCCACGGCGATTTTTTTGCCGCTTCCCAGCCTGCCGAATGGTTCGGTTCCGCGATCGCCCGAAGCGAGCCTCCTTCATCGAGCGCGATGGTAAATGTAACCTTCGGAAAGGAATAAACCGGGTGGAGATAGACCCGCGCGATCTCAGCGGTGTTGATGTACAGCGCGATGTAACGGATGGCATGTTCGCTCAAGGAAGGATGTTCCCCACCAGCCCCGATGTCGATGGTGACGTCAAACCATTGTCCCCGCTTGACCGAGTCCGGCGCGGTGATTTTCGGCGTATGTTTGGGATCAAAGGAGGTGCGCAATTCCTTATACTCGGGTGTGAACTGCTCTTCCTGCCCAGCCCACATAGGTTGCGTCCCCCACCGGCGACAAACACGCCAAAACAAGTCCGACCGCTGCGGCGGCCCAGGTACGCGACCGTGGATGAACAGTTGTCATTTTTTTAAATCCTCCCGTGTTTGAGTAGCACCCTTATAAATTCCACTACACCCCGCTAAGCACGTCATAGGCCAGAACGCCTTCCTGCTTGCCGGCCACGCGCAAGAGCCCAAGCTCACGAACTTGCACTGCCTGTTTCACCCGCTCGTAGGTGTTTCCTGTAATCAGGATTTGTCCCGGTCCGGCATTCGATTCGAATCGCTGGGCGGTGTTGACCTCGTTGCCGATCACTGTGTAATCGGTTCTTCGTTCGGAGCCAATGTTTCCCGCAATGACGATGCCCGTGTTGATGCCGATTCCCATGTGCAGACGAACCTCAGGAAATTTGGTGAAAGCTGATGCTCATCAATTTTTCCTGAATGGTCAGAGCACAGCGGACCGCGTTCAGGGGATCGTCTCGCGAGCGATGGGCGCCCCAAAGAACGCCATGAATCCGTCGCCGCGAAACTTGTCGAGTGTTCCTCTGAATTCAAAGACGGTGTCGATGACCAGCTTCAAATAACTATTGAGGATGTCGACTACGTCTTGCGGATCGAGTTGCTCGGCGAGTGGTGTAAATCCCCGAAGATCGCCGAACAGAATCGTGACTTCGCGCTTGTCGCCGCCCAACTTCAGGTGACGCCCGGGATCGGCGACGATCTCGGCAGCCACGTCGGCAGAAACATACCGGCCAAAGAGGTTACGGAGCAGATGATTCTTCGTCTCGACGTCATCGTGGAGCGTTTTGATCCTGAGGAGCGACTTGACACGCGTGAGGAGCTCTTCCCGGTTGACGGGTTTGCTCAGAAAATCGTCGGCCCCTGCTTCGATGCCGCGAATTCGGTCAGCCACGTCGGTGAGCGCGGTCAACATCACGACGGGAAGGAGGCAGGTGGCTTCATTCGCGCGAATATGCTGGCACACTTCGTACCCTGACATACCCGGCATCATCACATCGAGCAGGACAAGATCCGGCTTTGCGCTGCCGATGAGCTTGAGGGCCGTGGGGCCGTCCTCGGCGGTAACAACTTCGTACTTTGCCGATGTGAGAGCCCTCTCAAGGAGAGACAGATTCTGCTTGTTGTCGTCAACGGCCAGGATGCGGGAAAATCCACTCACGATGAATCAACTCCCAAAAATCTATTGCTCAGGAAGCAGGTTCCGGATCATCTGCATCAGCTCACGCGGACTGTATGGCTTTCGCCATATAGGCCGTTGCCCCCGCATCCTTCGCCTTCTGGTCGTCGCCGCTGAGAGCAAACGAGGTAATCACGATGATCGGGATAGCGGCGGTCTTGGGGTCCGCGCGAAGCCGGCGCGTCGCTTCCAGTCCGGACATCTTGGGCAGTTGGATGTCCATCAGGATCAGGTCAGGAATCTTCCTTGAGCGCCGTTGCCACCCCAAGCTCGCCATCCGTCGCCTCGATCAGCCGGTAAGCGGTCCGCGCCAAAAGCTGCCGCACCATCTTCAGGTTAAACTCATTGTCTTCTACGTAGAGAATTGTCTTGCCGCTCATATGACCTCACCATGATTCATGCGCAGCGGGATGGCAAAGAAAAACGTCGATCCCTTGCCCAGTTCGCTTTCCACCCAGATCCGGCCGCCATGCATTTCTACGAATTTCTTGGTGATGTTCAGCCCGAGTCCCGTCCCACTGAACTCACGGGTGATCGCTGTGTCCACTTGCTGGAATTCCCCAAAGATGTTTTCGAGTTCTTCCTTAGGTATGCCAATTCCGGTATCCGACACGCGATAGAGCAAGTTTTCTCCTTGCTGTTCCACCCAGACCGCGACACGCGGCCGTGCTTGCTGAATTTCAGCGCGTTTCCCACCAGGTTCATCAGACATTGGGCGATCCGCTTTCCATCGCCTAGGGCGAGTGGAATATCGTCCTCGACCGCGGCGACAAAATCCAAACCCTTTTCCAAGGCGAGCGATTGGAGCGAGGTACGCACGGTCTCCACAATGTCCTGGACTGAATACTCCGCCAAAACAAGCTCCATGCGACCCGCCTCGATTTTGGAAAGATCCAGCACGTCGTTGATCAGGCGAAGCAGATGCTTGCCGTTGGTTTGGACATCCGTCAGAGGCTCCCTCAGATGGGGTGGAACCTCGCCGTAGATCTCATCGAGCATCATCTCGACAAAGCCGAGGATCGCATTCATCGGCGTGCGCAGCTCGTGCGACATATTGGCGAGAAAATTCGATTTTGCTTTGCTGGCTTGCTGGAGCTGCTCGTTCAGCCTCTGCAGTTCCTGCGACGCCTGATGCTGGCTCTCGTAAAGCCGGTGCAACTCCTGGCTCATCGTGGTTCATATGCGCTGCCAGGGCACCGAACTCGTCGCGATTTGGCACGTTGATCGTCGCCGCAAAGTTTCCTTCGCCACCTCGCTCAGGGAAGCCATGGGCTTTCTGCACTGGTAGGATAAAGGACCAGTGAGATGATGAAACCCAACAACAACCCGTACCAGCATCAAAGTCGCTGCGCTGATCGCCATCAGGATCAGCGTATTTCTGTTTGCAGCGGCGACGCTGGCCCGGAGCTGGTCCATCTTGCTGCGCTCGCGCTCGACCAGCTGAGTGACGAACCCTTCGATGCGCCCATAGAGCGGATACTGCTTGCTTTGTTGCAGCCGCATCGCATCTTCGACTTTACCGTCCCGAATCAGGTTTGCAATATCGGCCACGGTGGTCAGCGCTTCTCCCTGGGCAACGCGGATCCGTTGAATCAACTCCACCTCTTCTGGTTGAGCGGCCTTCTCAAGACGAGCCAGTGTATTGTTGAAACGGTTGTTCTCGCGCAGAATGTTTTCGACCGTCGCTTCGCTTCTCAAGAGCAAAGCCATGGCCGTGAAGTTCATCTGCATGGCCAGGGCGTGCTGGATATCCTGCGACCAGTGCACTCGTTCGTGAGCCTCATCCAAGAGCTGGCCCTGACTGGACATTTTTGAGATCGTTTGAAGGCTCATTGCGCCCATGCCGATAACCAGGAAGGTGACCAGGAGATAGCCGGCGAGCAATTTTGCATGAACCGAGGCCTTGATGGCCGCAACCCAATGCACCAAGCTTCCCAATGGTGATCGGGTCAGGAGAAAATGGACGATTCTTTCTTCTAAGCCGGCCGGCGCCGGAGCGGAGATCAAATCGACGTCAGGAAGAGTGCCTTCTTGTTTTGACACGTACCAACTCTAGGGATCTAGCGCGAAGCTAGCAAAGGCCAATCTACTTCGTCAAGGTAGCTGTCGCTATGGGTGATGTAACGATGAGTGTGTAAATAGGGTTTTGGGAGGAAGCGAACTCAAGAATGGCTTGCACATTTGGCCGATGCGACGGGGAGTGATTTCCCATCCTATACTAAAGCATCCACTGTGCTTTCAGAAACTCTGGCAAAACCGCATCAGAATTTTAACGTAGTGGAGATACGGTGTCGGTGATTTGCGTCAGGGCCGCGGCAGCGGTTTTCGTTTCCGTGAAAAGCCCCAGTTTCGTGAGGGTGTAATTTCCAGAGCCGAACACCGGCCCATCGTCCAGGCGACAGCCGAGACCGAGCGTCATCTGCAGCTGGGCATACGGCATATCCATGCGGTGGTCGATCTCGATAAAATATCCGTCGATGGGACCGGCCGGCGTGTCAAAGCGCGAAGGCGAAACCTGTTTCACCCAATGAGTTACCCGGCCGGCGCGCTTCAGTCTTCCGGTTGCGAGATCGAACATTTTGAAGCTTGCCTGACGCTGGATCGCGCTGCCGGAAGTGATATCGGTTGTCAGAATCGGCAGCGCCGGTTCGTAAACGACATAACTGTGACTTTTGAATAGGTCGAGGCGCTCCATCGCGAGCCCGCCGCTGCCGTCGTTGCGCAGCAGAATCCCGGCATAATCGCCGAACACGAGATTCCACCGTCCCTCCTTGGCCTGATCACGGTGCAGGGTGAGCGGAACCACTTTGCCGCGGTCTTTGCCTTCGGTGATTTTAAACTGCTTGTTCCACGTGGACAGGGGAATCAGCTTCTTCAGGCTGACATCTTGTGACGATGGAGTCACGACAATGCCGGCTATGGCCGGCGTGGAAAGAGCAAACGACGAGGCTGGTGACGATGCTAACGAGACGGTTCAATCGGAACTTCTCCAAAGTTTTCTCCTAATAGTCAAACAAAGGAAACGGCGACAATCAAGTGGGAAGAAAAACAGAGATTCGGTCCCTGGGGTTCGGGGTCAATCGCTCGTGTCATTTCGACCAACGGGAGAAATCTTTCTCGGATCTTCGGAAAGATTCCTCACGTTCGTTCCGGAATGACCAGAATAGAGCGGTTGAACAGGCTGCTGTAGATCGAAGTACATAGATCGTGAGATCAAGAGCGGAAAAACCATCTTCGCTTGCTCAGTCCAACAAGATCTTTTCTTTGAGCTTTCTTGGCAAATAGGTCTTGGTCAAATACTGAAAATCTTTGTTGGCGAGTGCGTCGAGCTCGAACTTGAGGCCGCTGGAGAGCATGCCTTTGATCTCATTCTGCCATTCTTCTTTCTGAAACCATTTGTATTTCATCAGTTCTTTGGCGCGATTGATATCTTTGTCGTTGAGCTTGATGCCGACGTTGCGCGGCAGGCCGTAGCGGTCGGGATCGGCGCTGGAAAAGCCGATGAACTTGGCTTTGGGAATCGCCATGCGCTGGCTTTCGAAGGCGAGATTGATCGAGCCCTGCTTGACGACCGAATAGATGTAGTAGCCCCAGGGATCGTTATCGACGAGGACGTAAACGGGAAGCTTGTATTCTTCGTGCAGCCGGCGCGCGAGGCGGCGCACGCCGCGCGGCGGCTGACCGTTGCCGGTGAGCAGAATGCAGTTGTAGCGGCGCCAAAATTTATCTTCCGACAGACGATTCCACTGGGTGCCTTTCTCGACGAGCAGGACGAAGTCCGCAGTGCATTTGCTGATCTGAATGTATTCCGGCTCGACGATCGGACGGCACCGAGTAGCCGCCTTTGCCGAGCCGCGTGCAATCGACTGCCGGTCGCCGTCGTCGACCAATCACCAATGGCCCGACGACCGTGCCGGAATTCTCGGCGCGCACATGCAGCTCTTCGCGCAGCGCTTCGAGCGTGACTTCCAGGTCTTCGATCGAGCGGGTCGGACTCATTCTGATTGTCGAAGGTGTTTTCGTGAGAGTCCTTAATCGTGTGCTTGGTACGGTAATAAATCTCTCGGAGCGAAGTCGTCAGGTTGGCGCGCTGCAGTTCGGAGAGAGCGTCGGCGACGAGCACGGTCTGCATGAACTTCTTCGCCATGCCGACGTTGAAAAACGTGCGCGCCTGTTTGCTCCGACCCATCTCGATGATGACCGCGCTTTGCGTTGAAGGTCGACGTTGGCCAGACTGCGCACGGGATCGAAAGCGCTGGATCCTTGCTCCGCTGCGCGGCAGTGATGACAGACGTCGGCGATGCCGATCGAGTTTCTTTTCTACGACTCCATTATTTTTGGCTTTTTTTGCGCCATGTTTCTTTCCTGTCTTTGCGCTGCGTCTTTGCGCTGGATTTGGACTTTTCAAATCCCAACGTCATTTGCTTTGCGCTTTCCGCTTCGTGCGCCGCGCTGCTTGCGTAACTTTTGTCGCTTTGTTCTTGTCCTTGGCTTTTGATCTGGCCTTTCCTTTGCCATCGTCGGCAATGCCGGTTCCTTGCTCATCGGCCGCGATTTCTTGCGGCGCTTCGACAACGTTTTCTGCTCGTTGCTCGGTAACGTCGAGCGCCTCGCCTTCGGTGCCCTCGGCGGTGACGATAATCGAGTGCGGCAGACCTTCCGGCCCGCCGCCGTCGCGTCCCAAGTATCTCATCGGTCTTTTCGCCGCCGGTGCGTTTGGCGGCGATCTTCTGCAGTTGGTCTTTGAGCTTTTCTTTGGCCAGCTTGCCGCCTTTGAGACGGTTGCACGCTTCCGACGACTTCTTCGATATACAGCTCGAAAATATTGCGCCGGCGGAACTCGTCCTTGGCGCTCGCTCGCGCCGTCGCAGAAAAACACCGAGCCGCCGGCCGCATTCTTGGAGAGCGAGCTTGATTTCTTTGCTGATCTCGTCGTAGTCGGCGATCGCTTCCTTCGATTCGCTGGTGAACGGCACCCAAACCGACGCCATGTGGACAAAGATCACCATCGGCCCGGCCGGCAGCGCGCCGCTGGATTGCGCCACGCCGTAGTTGCGCCAGCTGGTATCGAGCACGGCTTTGAACGTCGCGCAGGCCGACTGCTGATAGAGCAGCGGCACGCGGTTGGCGTAGCGAATGACGCGTGCCAGCTCATTATCGTCGTCGTGACTCCTCGCCTTCAGCGAGGGGCCCTTGTCGGCTGCTCCGCGTTTGCCCGCCGCCTGTTCCGGCCCTTTGCCGAAAGCCAAGCCCGCTTCGATGACGAACGGATTGCCGCGGTAGACCGCCGGCGGCCGCGTCACGGCGGTATAGAAATCGCCTTTGATTTGTTTATACAGGCCGTGGAGGATCGCCTTCTCGCCGATGGGCGAGATGCAGTTACTCGGCGGCGCCATGATCTTGGTGGATTGAATCGCCTTATAGAGATGTCTCGGCGGCGGCGCCGTGGATGTTTCTGGGCCGAGCATCGGGCGAAAGCTTGGCCGCCTTGCAAATCTCGTGGGCGAGCTGCGACGGAGACTCGGCTAAACTCGCTCGACAGAAATCCCGCGAGCGAATGGCTCTTGGTGTCGTGGAGCATTTTCAGCATCATGCCGAACTCGATGCCGTAGGGATGCGGTTTGATTTCGCGCGGCTGCGGCGGCAGCTCTTCGATCGTCCGGGGATATTCTTTGGCATCGCCCTCCGGCGTGTGGTACGACGAGCTTGACGTGCGGGTTGGCAATCGCCGTCTGCTCCAGATACTCGTCGACCGAGGCTCGTCCTTTCTGATAGCGGCCTTCGATTTCCAGCGTTACCTGGGTGCCGCGATGGTTCTCCCAATCGATCTGCTTGTTGCTCGAAGATCCGCGGCTCGTTCTTCTTGGTATCGATCTGCACTTCGAAATAATGCGCCGGCGCGCGCGCGCCGGTGCGCGAGATGATCTGCACGGGCTTGCCGGTGGTCAGTTGCGCGTACATGCCGGCGGCCGATATGCCGATGCCCTGCTGGCCGCGGCTCATGCGCAGCCGATGAAATTTCGAGCCATAGAGCAAGCTTCGCGAAGATCCGCGGGATCTGCTGGCGCACGATGCCGGGGCCGTAGTCGATCACGGTGACGCGGAAGCGCGTCGCCTGGCTCGGCGCCGGCGTCGCTGCCGCTCGTTGGCCGCGACTTCGAGCTTGACGATGACCTCAGGCAGAATTCCCGCCTCCTCGCAGGCATCCAGCGCATTGTCGACGGCTTCCTTTGACGCAGGTGAGGAGCGCCTTGCGTGGATTGTCGAAGCCCAGCAAATGGCGGTTTTAGTAAAAAACTCCGAGACCGAGATCTCGCGCTGGCGCGCGCCCATCTCGGCTGCCGATAGCGGCCGTCTTCGGCGTGGCAGTCTGGGTGTCTGACTCGGCGCCGCATTGGACTTTGGCATGGCTTTAGACATTGCTTCTTTCACGATCTCCACTGGAATCAGATTTGGAACGGATTGGAGTAGTGGAGCGCGAAAACTGTGGGCGGTTAAGAAACGAATGGGACAGTACTCCAATACTTAAACACCAACTCGGCTGAGTATTTAGGTTTGCAACACACTCGGGCGAGATGTCGTCGCCGAAATTCGCTTCAGTATATCAGAGACGAAAATATTTTGTAGCCTGAAATCCAATATCGCAGAGAAAAATCAGAAGGATCTTGGCGCGCGCTTGGCTACGTGACGAATCCGAAGTTTGCGCGCCACGCCAATATCCGTTATTTTTACAATCTAACGTTACGATCTCGGATACAATCTTGACCGCCACCAACGACCCGACCCGAGCACCCGGTTTACTCGCTACGCCTCAGAAAGTCGCTTTCGCCGCGCTCAAGCATCGTCACTTTCGCGGTTTTTCTTTACCACGATGCTGGCGATGATGGCCGACAATATCGAGCACGTGATCAGTTATTGGGTGCTGTTCGAAAAATTTCCAGTCTCCTGTTCTGGCCGGCTTCGCCGTGATCAGCCACTGGACGCCGTTTTTGTTTCTCTCAGTCTATTTCGGGGGTTTGGCCGATCGTCATGATTGCCGCAGACTGATTCAAATCGCGCAGATCATGTATATGTTCGTGTCGGCGGCCTGGGCGTATTTGTTTTTCACCGGCACGATCAAGATCTGGCATGCGTGCGTCTTGTTAGTGATTCATGGCATCGCGGGCGTTTTCTGGACGCCGGCGGAGCAACTCATCATTCACGACATCGTCGGCCCGGACGATCTGCCAAGCGCGGTGCGCTTGAACGCCACGAGCCGTCAATTGGGAATTCTTTTGGGCCTGCGGTCGGCGGTGGATTGCTGTTGTGGCTCGGCGCGTCCGCCGGTTTGGTAGTGAATGCGGCTGATCTACGTGCCGTTCACGATCTGGCTGGCGCTCGTTCCCTATACGGGCCATACTGCGGGACGGAATGTCGGCGCGCCGGGCGTTGCGCTGGCGCGATGCTTTCGACGTCATCCGCGATATTGCCGATAACCGTCCGATCCTCACCATGATCGTGCTTGGCGGCGCAGCGTCGCTATTCGTCGGCAATGCGTTTCAAGCCAACATGCCAGAGTTCGCTCACGACCTTGGCACCGAGAAAGCTGACTTTGCTTACAGCGCGCTGCTGGCCGCCAATGCCGCGGGATCGGTCTTCGGCGGTTTTGTGCTCGACGGCAAGGCCTGGTTGGCGCCCACGGTGAAATCGGCGATCGCCTGCGCCATTCTCTGGTGTTTGACGATGACCGCTTTGCTGTTTCGCAGAGTTATCCACTGTCGCTCGGCCTTGTCGTTGTCGCCGGCGCGTTGAACCTGTCGTTCTATTCGATCGCGCAAACGATCGTGCAACTAGAAGCGCCGCTGGCTTTGCGCGGCCGGCTGATCGGACTCTTCTCCGATGTCAGCCTATGGCTTACGTGCTTTCAGTGGATTAACCATCGGCGTGGTCGGCGGGCTGATCGGCATTCATTGGTCACTGGCGCTGAAGCTCCATGATTCTATTGGCCGTGACGGTCGCGCTGTTCGCTTTCACCGCGCAGGCGACAAAGCAGCGAAGAACTGGGCTAAAGCTGCCAGCCATGGTCGCGCCATAAAATTTTCACTGTAGAACGGATTGGACGCTCAAGATGACGAGCCCTTCGCTGTTTGCGTGGCTCTCCAAGGATTCGTTACTGTCGCCGAGTTGATCCTAGAATTCACGGAGAACGCATTGGCAACCGCGAGAACATCCATTCAGCGCCGCTGACCAATCGAGCGAGAAAGTCGCTTTCGCCGCGCTGCATCACAAGATTTTCGCGCCTACTTTGTCGCGACCATGCTGGCGATGATGGCGGACAGCATCGAGCACGTCATCAGCTACTGGCTGCTTTACTAAAAATTCCATTCGCCGGTGCTCGCCGGCTTTGCGGTGCTAAGCCACTGGACGCCTTTTTGCTGTTTGCCGTTTATTTCGGCGCGCTCGCCGGATCGATTCGACTGCCGCAAGGTTATCCAGGTAGCGCAGATCATGTACATGAGCGTCTCCGCGGCATGGGCGTTTTTGTTTTTGACCGACACGATCAGCTCCTGGCACGCCTGCGTTCTGCTGGTGATTCACGGCATGGCGGCGTGCTGTGGGGCCCAGTGAGCCAGTTGCTGATTCATGACATCGTCGGCACCGAAGCAGCTGCAGAGCGCGGTGCGTCTCAACTCAACGAGCCGGCAGTTGGGCGATTCTTTTCGACCCGGCGGTGGGCGGCGGTCTTGATGCTGCTATTGAGTCCGTCGATGGGCTTGGTGGTGAACACGCTGATCTACCTGCCGTTGACCCTTGTGGTTGTTGACTGTGCCCTACACCGGCCATAGCCGCGAAGGCGTGCGGCGCCGGCCCGCGCGCGCGCTCGGCTGGCGCGACGCTTTTCAAAGTCGGTGCGCGAAGTGTCCGGCAACCGGCCGATCATCACCATGGTCGTGCTCGCCGGCTGCGTGTCGTTTTTTGTCGGCACGCGCGTTTCAAGCCAACCATGCCGGAATTCGCCCACGACCTCGGCACGGGGAAAGCCGACTTCGCCTACAGCGCGCTGCTCGGCCGCCAATGCCGCTGGCGCGGTGGTCGGCGGTTTTTTGCTCGAGGACGAGGCTGGCTACCGCCGCGCGTGCAGACTGCGATGATCAGTGCGATCCTCTGGTGCGTGGTCATCACCTGGCTTTGCGCTGTCGTACGAATTACTATCTTTCGTTGGCGCTACTGTTCGCGGCCGGTATTTTGAATTTAGCCTTTTCTTCCATGGCGTCAAACTATCGTGCAGTTGCTATCGCCGCCGCAGCTCCGCGGCCGACTGATCGGCCTGTTTTGCCATGGCGAGCATGGGGCTCAAAGCTTTCAGCGGCTTGACCGTCGGCGTGTGTTGGCGGGCTGATCGGCGTACACTGGTCGCCGGCAGCGAGCGCGCATGGTATCTGTTGACCGTTACCGTCGCGTTGTTTGCTTCTCGCTTCCCAGCGAGCAGGCGACCACGAAGAGCGTTCAACTAACGCCGAACCGATCGGACTGTCCGAAAATTACAACTTCTTGCGAGCGACGTATTCATCAACGATCCCAGAGCGGAACAGTCGCTTTTGCGGCGCTACACCATCGCCGACTATCGGCGATATTTCTTCGTGATCATGATGTCGCGCAGATGGGCGACAACATCGAGCATGTCATCAGTTACTGGCTGCTCTACCAGAAATTTCACTCTCCGGTGCTCGCCGGTTTTGCGGTCATCAGTCACTGGACGCCGTTTCTGTTTTTCGCGGTCTATTTCGGCGCCCTTGCCGACCGGCACGATTGCCGCCGCGTGATTCAGAGCGGCCCAGGTGATGTACGCCAGCGTTTCGCTCATCTGGGGTATCTTATTTCTCACCGACACAATCTCAAGTGTGGCACGCCTGTGTTCTCCTGGTGGTCCATGGTATGGCCGGCGTTTTGGGCAATCCGGCAGCCAGCTGATCATCCACGACATGCGTCGGGCGCGAGTACTTGCAGAGCGCAGTCAGCGCTCGAATTCCACGGGACGAAATATCGCCGTGCTGCTTCCGGACCGGCGGTTGGCGGCGCGACGATGTTGATGTTTGGGGCCCGCGGGACTTTTTATCAACGTGTTTATGTATCTGCCGATGATCGTCTTCATGTTCATCCTGCCTTACACCGGCCACGGTCGCGACGACGCGAGGTAGCGCGAACCGGGCGCGTCAGCTTTGCTGAGCGGCGCGTTCGCAGTTGATTGCGCGAGACCGCGCCGCGAATCCGGACGATACTTTCCATGATTCTACTCGGCGGCGCGACATCGTTGCTCGTCGGCAACGCGTTTCAAGCTCAAATGCCGGGATTTGCCCATGACTTCGGGCATGAGAAACAGGATTGGGCCTATAGTATGTTGCTCGGTGCCAACGCCGGCGGAGCGGCGATCGGGCGGTCTGTTGCTGGAAGGCACCGGCATGGCTGCGGCCGAACGCGCGTAACGCGCGCGATTTGCTCGATCCTCTGGTGCGTGGCGATCGTTGGTTTCGCCGCCGTCGACGGATTATCATCGTCGCGGTCGCGTTGCTGTTCTGTCGCCGGCTTTCTCAACTTGGCGTTTTCTCTCCATGGCGCAAACCTCGTGCAGCTGCAGGCGCCGGCCCAATCTGCGCGGGCGCTTGATCGGGTTTGTTCAACACTGTCCAAGCAATGGCCTGCGCGCTTTCAGCGGCGTGACCGTCGGCGTGATCGGACGGCTTGATCGGCATCCATTGGTCGGCTGGCGATCAGCGCAATGATCTTTGCTGGCTGTGACGATCGCGCTGTTTGCGCTGGTTACTCCGGGCGGGGCAGCAGTGATTTGAGCTGAACGAGAGGAACTCTTTACCACGAAGTACGCGAAGAGAACGAAGATCGGAGCTTATTTCTTACTTCGTGAACTTCGCAGTGAATTTATCTAAATTATTAACCTACCGCTTGACGGCGCGTCGTCTTGCGAAGTGGTCGCTCCGTTGCGAAATTCATTTCTCTTCAAAACGGCGTAGCTGTCGAGGAGCTGTTTTTGTTCCGGCTTCGGAAATTCAGCGTTGTGGACGGCGCACTTTGGCGGTTTGATCAGTCCCCTCGTGCTGGAGAACGACTTTGATGCGCGCGACGGCTTCGACGATCGGCGCTCGCTGAAGACCAATTCCTTTCGAGATTCGAGCTCTTTCTGATCGCGCGCTTCGTCGAATTTGCCCGCGCGACCCGGCGTTATCCAGGGCGGCCCATTGTTCGGTCGCGACGTTGGCGACGCCGATGAGCGCGCCGTTGGCGCCGAGCTTGTAACTTTCGGCGACAAAGCGGTCGTTGCCGGTGAGCACCCGCATCGCAGCTTTGTCGCGCTTGAGTGCTTGAACTGTCTCCGTAAATAGATTGATGTCGAAGGATGCTTCTTTGAACGCTGACGACGTTCTCGAGACGCGCGATGCGGCAAACAGTTTCCGGATCGTAGTAATAGCTTTTGACCGGTATCTGGAAGAGCACCACCGGTAGTTTGGTTTCACGCGCCAGGTCTTCCGAAGAAACGGACTTTCAAGTTCGAGATCGACTTTTCCCCAAGCGAAGAGCAGCGGCGGAAAATCATCACGGCCGTCGACCGGCAAGTTTTCCAGGTCGCACCATGACCGACTGCTTCGTCGGTTGACTGCGGCGCGATGGCGGCGATATGCACTTGCCGGCGTCGTGCACGGCTTTGCCGGAGATTTCGTAAACACGGCGTTTCTCTTCTAGGCTCAAGACGGGCTTTCACCGATGCGGGCGCAAGAAACCAGCCGGCCACTCCGGGGAGAGACGAAAAGTATTTCTGTTAGTCGCGCGAGGCTCTTCAGATCGAGAGCTCCCGAGCTGAAGGGGAGACGTGAGAAGTGAAAAGCACCGCTGAAACGCCTCATGAAGGCTTGTCATAAAATCCTCCGCGCGTGATCGACATCGCGCTGAATTTGCTGCGCTTGGCATGGGCAGAACAGATTGCGAGAATAGGTCAAGCTGGCCGCCGTCAAGAGGTTCCTCCGAGGTGAAGATCACTGGGCATGAGCGCTTTGACTTCGTTGCAAGCGGAAGGTCAAAATGCCGAATTGGAATGACATACGGACCTGGTCGTTCGCTGTGTCTCGACGTGCGTGAGCGCGGCGAATACAACGACGGCAGCCAGATTCCCGGCACGACTTCATTGCCGCGTAGCCAGATTAAATTTCGCATCCAGTCTGGTTCCGGATCGCAAATTTCCCTCATCGCCTGAGTGACGCCGAGGACGGCAGGGCGCCCTCGGTCGCAAAGACGCTGAATGAGCTTCGCTATTCAGAGGTATCGATCCTCGACACGCGTGGACGACCGCGTGGCGCAACGAGCGGCAGGCCGACCGTCGGCCGGCGTCAATGTGCCGGCGGCGTTCGGCGAAAAAGTGCATCACGAGCCGAAATATTCCGGACGTACCGCTGGAGGAGCTGGCAGCTACGCGAGAGCGGCGCCGATCTGCGGATACTTGGACGTGCGCACCCTGGAAGAGTGGGGCAATAGGCAGGTTTGTGCATCCCCGGCGGAGCGCGCGAGCGTGCCCGGCGGCGATCTCATTTTGTGGGCGGATCGAGCCGACGCAAATAGCGACGCCGCGACGGGTGGTCAAACCGCGCCGGGCGGACGCGCAGCATCGTCGGCACGGCGGCCTTGGCGCCGCTTGGGGCTGACGAATGCGGGCGCTCAAGAATCAGGAAAACACCCATGGGGCTGGGCGCTGGCGGGCTTGGAGTTGGAAACCAAGCCGGCGCGCAGCGCGCCGGCTGCGCCGTCAGGAAGCCGCCACACGCGAGCTGACGGCGCAAAGGCGGCACAAATCGCCGCGGAAGAAAAATTGCGACGATCTTCGCGCAGCCACAGCAAAGTTTCGGTGCGGTGGACGCGCTGGCGAGAGCGCATGAACGGTGTGTCACGTATCAATCGATGCGCGCTGCGAAACCGGAGTTTCAGCGGTGCGCGTGGCTTCAGTGCCTGATCAGCATCCTGGGCGGCCAGGCGGGTGCAGCGCGCGCTGACGAGTCTTTCGTGGCGGCGCGGAAACGCGCAAATCATTTTCATTGGGCAGCTGTGAATCTCGCACGCGCCGTTATGGCTTCGCTTATTGGTATCGGGCAAATGGACGCCTCCGCATGTCTCGGTGTTGCAGGGCGGACTTCGCGCATGGTCGAAAACGGTCATCTATTGGCGCGCGGGGGTGCCGTCCCACGAGCCATTGGGTGCAGCTTCGCAAAGCGTCGGTACTTTTGTCGATGCGCAAATTCTCGCCGAGTGATCATGAGCGGCGATCCTGACGTCGGTCCGAGTCTGAATTCCCAACGCCGAGGATCGCTGACGTGATCGACGACTCGATGCCGCATTGGTTGGTGCTGGTGAAGCCAGTCGCGGGAACTTTCAGCGCATCGCGGCCAGGCCGAGCGTGCCGTGGGCGCCGCCGCTCTTCTCTCACGCGATCCAGCATTTGAAATAGTGGTCGCCGTACGGATGCCGCCGGGGCAGTTGTAGCGGAGCTGCCGATGCTCTTTGCGCAGGCCGCCGAGCGCAGGTCACGATCTTGAACGTGGATCGTGGAAGCCGCCGACGGCGCGGCTCACGAGCGGATGGCTGATCGTCGTTGAGCATCTTCCAGTCCTTCTCGCAGATGCTGCGGAATGAGACGTTGGGATCGAACGACGGGCATCGAGCCGGCATGCGAGGATGTCCCCATTGTTCCGGATCGACGATCACGGCGGCGCGCGACCAACGGGGTGTCGCAGGGCCTGCTCGGCGATCTACTGGATGCGGGCGTCGAGCGTGAGGTAGACGTTGTTTCCCGGCCTGGGCGGGTCGAGGCGCTTCTCTCGCTTCGATGATCGCCCTCTTCACGCTTTTGCTGCAGGCACGCGCGATGCCGCGGCTCGCCGCGCAGATATTTGTCCATGCTCACTGGCTCGATCTGCGACTTCCCGTCGACGTCCGCTGGTAAAAGCGTAGTCGGCGACATCCGGGCAGGAGGTTCACGTGATCCTGTGGGAGCGCCGACGCGTAGCCGAGGAGAGCGCGGCGAGCGCGCCGTAGATTTACTTGCGCGCGACGGGCCGCACGGCGCGATCTCCGACGCCGGGCAGGCCGGGATCCATGCTCGGAAAACTCGGCGATCGCCTCAGCTGAAGTCGACTTCCTCCCGGTAGGCGAACGGCACTGAGCGGTGTCGTTGCGGTAGTGCTTCGGAGGCGCTCGACATTGTAGTCGCCGTCGCGAGCTCCAGTCCTTGACGGTGGATGACGCTGTCGTTGCACGATCTCTGACCACTGTCGGCCTCCTTCTTCTTCGCGTCTTCTATCCGGGCGAACGGTGGAGATATTCTGACTGAGCGGACTCGTGCCCCATTCCTTTGCGATAGCCGCGCACCATGTCGGGCAGATAGAAATCGACCCGTAGCTGGCGCGATTGGAAACGAGGTGTGACGCCGTTGCGGTCGCGATCTCGCCCGCGCACGGACGGGATGCGACGGTCACCTCGAGCGGCTGCCGGCGATTTTCTTTCTGTCCACAGCTGGTGCCGCGGGCGACCTGTTCCCACCACGAAGCCATGACACGAGCGGGCAGCCCAACCCGGGCAGAGCATGGTGGCAGGTGAAGCGCGTTGGTGAGCGAAGATGACCCGCCACTCGGCGCTGGTCTCCGGGAAAAGGACTCGCCAGCTGCAATTTACTGGAAGCGGCGCGCGTTTCTTCCGGTTGCGGGTCGAAAAAACCGATGAGAAAGGCGAGATGCTAGTTGAGGGCAAAGAAGAAGAACAACGCATCGTGTGAGCGACGGCCACGGTGTGGCCGGCCCCGCCAGGATGCCACCAGCCAGGTGATCTTTGTTGAATTGAAGAAACGACGGCTCGTGCGTCGCGGAGGCGCAAGCGAGATGAGTTCGGCCAGCACAATGATCGCGGTGCAGACGCCGCTGAGCAAACAGTGGGGACTTCCCAGCGCCCTCGTTGGAAGAGAGGCCGGAATCCACCCATCGTGGCGCTGAGGGGTCCCGGGTAGAGCGGCAGTAGAGCCGCAATCGACCAGCCGAGCGCGATTTGCAACATTGGCGCTCCACGGTCTCCGTCCCGCTGGGCGTTCCAGACAGAAGGTAGACATCTCGAGTGCAACGCGTCCCACATCAGCGCCTCCGCAAAAGGCGAGCGCGAGCATCCCTGGGCACTGGGCAGGTGCCAAGCGCGCCGTAGAACGCTGACGAGATGGGCATGAGGTAATGCAGCAACGCGAACCGATGACCGACCGTGCACGGGGCCGACGAAGTGCTGCGCGACCAGCGCTGGGAAACATCGCGACGAGGAGAGAGGGATCGTGCCAGCATGATCACTCTGCTTTCCCGGATACACTGCACTTGAATCACGTCCTCGAGCGTGTCAGATCGATCTGCCGGATCTGATTCGACGCGCAAGCCGTTCGAGCTCGCAAAGCATTCTTGAACTCCTGACCTGGCCGATTGGAGCACAATCGCCGCGGGAAGACCCCGCCGGCAACCCGAGGTGTAGACGTTGGAGCCCGGCTGAGTCTTCGCCTGCTTGTCGAGGAAGAAGAGGCCGATTGGTGCAGGCGGCGGCGCCGCCGTCGCGCTGCGCTTCGCCCTCAGTACGATGCCCCGATACCGCGTGCCTCGACCTGGCCGCCACCTTTGCGGGAAGGCTCTTTCGTCGCAGATGGAGCACAGACCGTGGTGACTTCTCCGCGACCGACTGCATGGTTCGCTGCCGACGAGCCAGCCAACGTCGGTGAGCTACGGCTGTTGATCATCCTGATCCCGTCCGCGGTGCCGCGGTCGATGACGATCTTGTGCTGTATCCAGGTCGAGGCGTCGCTTTGGGCTGATTTCGATCCGCGCGGGCATGAGCTTGAAGCAGACCGCGCGCTTTTGTAATCGAGTGGAAGCCCGGAGCCTCGGCATTCTCCGGACTCTGCCAGGCTGCAGTAGTCTGCCGTTGGATCGTCGCTCGATTCCTTGTTCGCGACGGATGGAGGCCTCTGGTCTCGATTCGAGCCGCTCGATGGTTTTCAGCCCTTCGCGGAAGGCGCTGGTATTTGTTCTCCATCGATCGAGCCCGTCTTGAGGAAACGGCGCAGATCATGCCGAGTGAAGCCGGCCCGCATCGCGCTGCACGGCGCGCGGGCTGGCGAGGAACATGTAGACCAGCCCGGTGAGATGGTTGCAAAAATGAGAGACTCGCTGGTGCAACGCGCAAGGCGCCGGCTCATGAAGCAGATGGTTCTTTCGGGTGACGCGGAGAACTACGTGATGGGACATCCGACACTGACATCCAACAATCTAACATTCAATAAGACCCTGATTGCGCGCGGCAGCTACAACTGGGTGTAGGGTGTTGGCAGCGCTGGACGTTGGGTGTTTTTTTCCCTGGGGTCATGCCCGCGATGCGCATCAGCGGGACCAGCGGTTGTCGCTCGTCGCCACCTGACGCAGGAACTTGATCTCGCTCAAGCGCGCGGCCGGTGCCTTCGGCCACGGCGCTGAGCGGATCCTCGGCCACGTGGACCGGGAGTCCTGTTTCTTCGGTGAGCAAACGATCGAGTCCGCGCAACAGCGGCCCCGCCGCCCGCGAGCACGAGCCCGCGGTCGACGAGGTCGGCGGAAAGTTCCGGCGGGCAGCGCTCGAGGGTCACGCGCACCGAATCGACGATCGTCGAAATCGGTTCGAGCAGCGCCTCGCGCACTTCCTGCGAGGTGATGGTGAGAGTCTTCGGCAGGCCCGCCACGAGATCGCGTCCCTTCACTTCCATCGTCGGTCTCCTTCTCGATGCGGATAGGCGCTAGCCGATCTTGATCTTGATGTCCTCCGCGGTGCGCTCGCCGATCATCAGATTGTAGGCGCGCTTCATGTATTGGATGATGGCCTCGTCCAGTTCATCGCCCGCCACGCGCACGCTGCGGCAGAAGACGATGCCGGAAAGCGAGATCAGCGCGACCTCCGGTGGTGCCGCCGCCGATGTCGATGATCATGTTGCCCGCGGCGTCCTGCACCGGCAGCCCGCAACCGATCGCCGCCGCCATCGGCTCCTCGATGAGATGCACCTCGCGCGCGCCGGCGCGCAGCGCCGATTCCTTGACCGCGCGCTTTTCGACCTCGGTGATGCCGCGACGGCACCGCGATGACCACGCGCGGGCGCGGCTTGAAGAACGTGCGCCGGCGGTGAACCTTGCTGGATGAAATGCCGCAGCATCGCCTCGGTGATCTCGAAGTCGGCGATGACGCCGTCCTTCGAGCGGCCGGATGGCGACGATATTGCCCGGCGTGCGCCCGAGCATGCGCTTGGCCTCGTCGCCCACGGCCAGCACGTGGTTCGTGCCGACCTGAACCGCGACGACCGAGGGTTCGCGGAGCACGATGCCGTGGTCCTTGACGTAAACGAGCGTGTTCGCCGTTCCCAGAGTCGATGCCGATGTCATTGGAGAACAGCCCAAATAATCCATTAAACATTCAAAAGTAACCTCTTCTTAAATCGTGAAAGCTGCGGGAGACGCCTTTGAAGGGTCGCAAACGCGGCGGAAGTGTCGTTCCGATCCGCCCTTTAAAGGGCGCTTCGCGGGGTCAGAAAGTCGTTACAATTAGGGGCGACCCCAGCAGCGTCAAAAGAAATCAACGCCCGCCATGGGACAAGCGCCGCCTTCTCATCCGTATCGTTCCCACCGCCATCGCCGTCCTTGGGTGTGCTGCTTTTCCAGCACAGCTCCTCTCCGGTGCGGTCGTCAACGAAGCGGGGCGGCACGGCGCGCTATGCGCACTCAGTTCGGGACCAGTGGAGCAGGCGCTTCGGGCCGCAGAGCTACCGGCAGGTGTCCTCGCCAGTAGCGGGTCGGTGACTCCGGCCCCGGTTAGCGAGCATCGTGAAGTGGGTGGCCGCGCGGCTGGCGGCGGCCACGGGCTGAAAATCAACGCGAGAAAGTCCTGATTTGGTCGGTATTCGGCGGTTCGGAGCAAGCGGCGCTGAATCGCCTTTTGTTCCCCGGTGGGAAGATCGTCGTCTAGCGACGGGGCATCCTTCCCGTGGCGCAAACCGAGGCGGGCCTGGCGACGGTGATGGGGCACGAGATGGCGCGCGCCACCCTGCGCCACGGCGAAGCGGAGTCGGCTGCTCCAGCAAAAGGCCACGCAGACGATCATGACCGGGGTGCAAGTCTCCGTGGGCGACGATGAGCCACGGCCGAACAGCGGGCGGTGATGGGGGCCTGAGTGCCCCGGGCGCAGTACGGCGTCCTGCTTCACATGTCGCCGCGAATCACGAGAGTAGCGCAGGCCGATTTCCGCGATCGTGGGCTGCGCTTGCTACGGCGCGCGCCGGGGCATGATCCGGTGGAGCCGCTGTCGAATTCTGGCAGCGTATGAGCAAGTGCGGAAGCGCTGGCGGAGAGAAAAGCCGCCGGAGTTCATGTCCACCCACCCGAGCGACGCGACGCGATCGGAGGATCTCGAACGCCGCATGCCTCGAGCGCGCCAGCAGGAATATCAGAAGGCGGGAGGGGGCATTGAAAATTGAGAAGTGAGAAATAGTGTGTGGAGGACACAGGGCTGGCGCCGGTCTCGCGCCGGGTAATCTCGAGCGGGCGCGCCTCCGGCCAGGTGCGGCTCTTTCGCACTATGGCAGACGGCGAGGTCGAGACTTTGGCGATGCCGGATTTGATCGCGCGCCCAGCTCCCGGGGCGGCGCGCTTGCTGACATCGACGACGCGTCCTGCAGAATGCGCCGCGAAGTTGTTGATGCACGGCATCGGTCACCGTGCGCCTGGTCGCGATGCCGCGTGGACGGCCACCATCGTTCCAAACGGCGGTGGGTGCGGTGGGCTGCGGTGAATGCGATACATGGGGTCATCAACGCTCGCCGCAGCGCCGTCTTCGAGCATTCATCGCCGTGGACAGGCTGGAGCTCATGCGCGGGCTCGTGGATCTTCTCTCCTTCTCGCCGGCACGGGCGGCGGCAAGGCTGAGAGCTGCCGGAGGAGCACAAGCAGAAACACGGTTTTCATGGGGTTCGCCTTTGTAAGGCTATCGCCCGTCAACAAAGCGTGGACGGACGCGGAGGTAGTGGCCGCGCACCGCGAAACCGCTTACGATACAGCTCAGCGCATGCTGCAAACATCTGCCGGAAGGCGTTCTCGAGGTCGTGCGCAAGTCCGGTGGTCCCCACATCGCGCCGACGTAACGCGCCGGAGCCGGCCTTTCACGTTCACGTTGTCGAAGACCTCGTCACGCGAAATCAGGTCGAGCGTGAAGCACAAGTATCGCCCGCTTCGCCTCGAGAGCCTTTCCGTTTACGGCGAAGGGCCGCTTCCTTCTCCGGTCCGGTCCAATGATAGTGGCGATGTAGCGAACGTCCGGGATTGTTCCGACAATCCGCGCGGACGGGAGCTTTGAAAGAGGATAAATTCCCAACCGCGATGACTCTTCTTCCAGGTCCAGCGTCACTTCCGTCACCGGCGTGTTGTGTGGTGGTGTATGCTGGCCCAGGAGCGAACACAGGAACGCGGGGCCTGAAGCTGCACCGCCGCGAATGCGAGGGCGGCGAGAAGGCGAAGTTCGCGCATGAGGAGATCACCAGCCGCTGCCGTGGATGCAAGGGTGCGAGAGGCAGCCGATATCCGTCTTGGGCCCGGCCGTGTAGCGCAGGTGCTTTTCCCGCTGCACGATCTTCGCAATTCGCCGGGCGAGATTCGGAAGGGTCCCGTGGTTCCATTCGCGATTGGGGAGGATGGCGGCGAGCGCGGCGCACCGCTCGTGGTTCAGGAGCGGGCACTCATTTGAAATGCCCGAGGGACGCGGCTTCGATGCCGTACATGCCGTCACCCAGCTTCGATGACGTTGGCGTAGACGTCTCAGAGGATGCTGCTGGAGAGCAAGCGCCTCCATCCACAGAAAGCGTGGTCAGCCCTTCGAGGCCCCTTGCGCATCGCAGCACGAGCGGCCCTGCCGAGGAGACAAGCGAGCGCGCTATCAGGTGGTGATCGTCAGAGGCAGCCGCGAGTGGGCTGTGCCGGCGCGCTCGGCCCGGGGCGCGGGGCGGCGCGACTTCGCATGCCAGTCGGAAGCCGTGATGCTGGAAGAAACGCGCCGGTCCGGCGGCGAGGGCACAGCGGAGGTGAAGTCGTGGGGAATTTTGCCTGGCGGAAGCCGGCCGCAGCGGCGTTCGCGCGATGTCCCGCCGGTCCAGCGGGGCTTTCCGGCCCGACGGAGGAGCATGAGCGCCGTCACGGGCGGATCTCCAGCAGCGCGCAGGTGACCTGGAGGATGGGAGCGACGGCCAACGCGAGGACGAAACAGCCGAGCCAGAGCCACCAGCGGCGCCGGGCGGCGGGCTTTGCCGCCGCGGATGAACCTGGTTTCTTTGCGCGGGCTTCGGCGCCTTGACAGTCTTGTTCCGGATTCTCAAGCCCGGCTCAGGAGGCTGCGCGGACCTGGGGCGGAGAGTGGATGACGACCGGGCGGACGCGCGGCATCTTGAGGCGGCCCTCCTCGCCCTGGAGCGGGGCGAACGATCTCGGCCCCGCTGGATGTCGATGACGTTGGCTTCCTTTTCCTTCTTTCGCGCGACTTCGACTCCGCGGGGCTTCGCGGACTTCCGCAGGCTCGGCCGACGGCCGCGGCGCGCTGGCGGCGTGGTGGCGGCGGCGGCGTGGCGGCGGCGGGAGCAGTGGAGCCTGGCGCGGAGACTCGTGCTTCGGCGGAGGCGAGAGCTTCGGCCCGGCTCGACATATCGTCGAGCATCTGGCGCTGGTCCCGTGCACGAGGCCCTGATCTTGGCGCGGCAAACCCATCGCGCTGCTGGGCGATGGTGTCGCGCTCTGCGGCGCATCCGGGCAATCTCGCGCTCGGTGCGGGCGCGCATCTCGGCCTCCGGAGGCGGTCAGCGGCGGCGCGATCGCGCCTGAAGGCGGCGCGGTCCTTCCGCGACGCTTTTGCGCTCGGCTTCGAGCTGCGAAATGAAGTCGTCGCGCTGCTTTGGACGTTATTTTGGCCTTGAACTCCGCGTGCTGGCGAAGATCACGCCGGCCCGCGCCTTGTGCGGTTTCGCGGGCCTGCTCGAGCTCGGCGGCGAGCCTTCCCTTTCGACTGGTCACGGCGTCGCGCTCTTTCCGCGAGCTCTGGCTCGCTTCTGCTCGGCGTCCACGAGACCGAGGCGAGGCGCTCGAGTGATCGACGGCGGCGTCGTGCGCTGGCGCTTTCTGCGCGCCTCAGATTTGCAGGGCGACTTCGGTCGTATACTTGCGTCAACGATGATCCGCCAGCGCTTCGCGCACCTTTGTCCCGGATCGGCGGTGAGCGCGGCGAACCGTGGCGTTCATTTCCTCGTCGGAAGATGCTGCGGATGATGCGGCGTCGGACTTATCATCACGCAGCCCATGATCAGATCTTTTCGTGCCCGGCCTTGAGCGGGCGGCGATCTGGCCGTCGAATGACCTCGGCGATCGGCTAAGCTGGTTTGGTCGGCCGTCGGCTTCAAAGCGCGGCAATGGCTTGCATCCTTCTCTCCGCTCCCGAGCGCGGCGAGAACCCGCTCGTGTTTTTCGGCCAGCTTGCAGAGCATCCGCGGCAAGGCGGTTGCCGACACGCCGAGGCTTCCTCCTGTTTCTTGAGGGCGGCCTTTGGTGTCGGCGAGCGCGGTTTGGGGTCTTCTCGAGCCGGGCCTGGAGATCGTCGCCCTTGTGGCGCGCTGCCGCGGCCAGTTTGAGTTCGATCCCCGGCCTCGTGGCGGCCACGGTGTCGTGGCTCGCTGTGGAGCCTCGGCTGCACCGTCCCTTTCGAGCGAGGACCGGGTGGAGGAGAAATTTCGGCGGCGTAGATCGCGTCCTTGGCCGCGCGCGCAGTGGCAATCGCGGTCGCTTGATCCAGGGCGGCGCAAGCAAGGCCGTGCTCCTGCTTGGCGCCCGCGAGCTCCGCTGGCCATGATTTCGATCTTCGTGAGGAGGTCGTCGCGATGCTGGGTGATCTCGGCGAGAGCGACTTTTCGAGCGAGCTGCTGCGGGCGGCGAAGCTTCGTCGGCGGTCAGCGACTCGCGCCCCGAGACGAGCTTCTTCGCGCTGTTTGCGGAGGACGTCGGCTTCCCTGGTGAGCGCGTGCAGACTCCTTTCCCGGAGGTCGTCGCGGTCGGCGGGTCACCGCGGACAAAGTGAGGGCCTTCTCGTGAGCTTCCTTTCGTGGCGCTGGAAAGTCGCTGTCGCGAGGTGCTGGCGGCAGCGAGCTTCGGTGAGGTTTTCTCCTCGGCTTCAGTTCGGCGCTGGCGGCGCTGACTTCCGCGAGCGCCTTGTCGTGGGCGGCCCGGGCGCACGGCGCCGCGGTATTCGGCGGCGGCAAGGTGGGCTAGCTCGGCACAGCGAGTTCCTCTCGGTGCGCAGGGCGTCGAGCGCTCTGGCGCGCAGGTCTCGGCGAGGACTTCCCGTCGTGCGTGGCCTTGGCTTCCTGCCGGAGGATGATTCCGTGCGCCGCGCGCAGGAGCTGATCTCGTCGGTCAGCGCCTTCTTTCGGCAAAGGAATTTTTCGGCGGTGGCGCCGCGAAGCTCGGAGAGGGTCGTAGCTTCGGACTCGCGGGCCCGAGGTGGCCGCGGCGGTGCCCCGGCAGTCCGTGCGCGCCTTGTTCGCCTGCTGGCTGGCCTAGCGGTGAGTTCGCGTCAGCGTGTCGCGCTGGGCAATCAGTTTGGTGCCACGCAACCTGGTGATCGTGTCGTCGGCGCCTCTGGCTGGCACCAGCTCGGCAAGCTGCCGAGGTCGGTCGGGTCGGTTTCGGCTGCCGGCTCGGAGTGCCGCCTGCAACTGGGAGAGTTCTTCCTGATACCTGCTGACGAGCTGGTGATCGATTCTCGATGCCTTTGGCTAGATCGGCCAGCGCCAACTCCTTTCTCCAGGCAGCTTTGCAGGCCGTGTTCGCGGTGGATGCAGCCGCGGCGAAGCCGAGCCCGGCTTTGGCTTTCGCGAGGCTGGCGAGCGCCGCGTCTTTCTCGACGCGAGTTTTGCGCTTCGGTGCTCGCGCGGCAGACCCCGGCGGCGGTCTTGTCCAGCTCGGACCCGGCTTTCTCGCCAAATCGGCGGACACCGCTTCTTTTTCCGCACCGCTTTGCAACGCGGCGCTGGCGGTGGAGGCAGGCCGCGGCGGCTCATTGTTCATTCGGATTTGGCCCTGGCCAGATCGGCGAGCGCGGAGTCCTTCCGCCGTGAGCCTCTGCAGAGCTTCACCGGCACTCGTAAAGTGCCCGTGGTGGTTTTCGAGTTCGACCCGGCTTTGGCCAGTTCCGCAAGCGCCGCATCCTTTTCCAGAAGTCAGTTTTTGAGGTGCGGCGGCGGCGTTCGTGGCACTGGCCGTGAGCTGCGCGAGCTCGGATTTGGCTTTGGCCAGCTCCGATGCTGATCGTCCTCCCGCCGTCAGTTTTTGCAAATGCCGCGCCGGCGTACCGCAGCGCCGGCGGCCGCGGCTTCGAGCGTTCGACTTCGTCGCCAATTTGTCCCGGTTCCGCCTGCAGTGTCTTCGGCACTGCGCCCGGAGCTTGTCGATTTCCGACGTGAGCTTCGCGGCTTCGCCGCCAGGTTTCGCGCGGCGTGACCCGGCGCGTGCTTTTGCTTCCTCCGCTCGGCCCTGGCCAGCGCTTCCTTCTCTTCCGTGCGCTCGGTCAGCTCCTTCGTCCGGGCCGTCGCACTCCTTCGGCCAGCTTCTGCTTCGCTGCTCCGTGGCATTGCGTTCCGGAAGCAACGTCTTGATCCGTCCGCGATAGATTCGATATCGGCCTCGAACTGGATGGCGGCGCGCGCCTCCCGCCCTCGGCGCAGGCGCGGGCGGCTTCCCGGGCGGCGACCAATTGTGTGCGCGCGTCGTCTGCCTGAGCTGGAGTTTATCGGGCGGCCTGGAGAGAGCGGTAGAGCTGATCCGGGCATCCTTGAGCGCGCGGGTTGGACTCGACTCGAGCTTGAGCCCGCCGGAGTCCCGCCCCGCTGCAGCGCGGCCTGGAGCTTGCACCTTGGCGGCGGATTCCTGCTGCAGGCGGTCGGCTGAGGTCGCCGGCGCTCGATCTTGATCTTCGCCTCGCGCTCACGGCCCAGCTCCTGGGGCGAATCGCGCCGGGCGGTTTCGAGCACGTTGATCCGCCGCTAGCCCGCCGAGCTGGCGCTGGTATTCTTCTGCGACCGTTCGGTGGCCGCGCCCGCGGTGGCGGCGGCGGCAACGGGCGCCGCTTCGGTGCCGAGATGTGGCAATTGATCTTCCCGCGCTTTTGAAACTCGGTGAGCTGTTTGAAAGATTGGCCTGCGCTGCTGCGCGAGCGCGTCACGCTCGGTCGCCAAAACCTTTGAACCGTTGGTCGCCCTGGCGAGGTGAGCCTGGAGAGCCTCGACTGATGTTGAAAGCTCGATCTTGAAGGCGTCGCGCTCCCGCTGCGCCTCGTCAGGCCTGGTGCCTTGGCCGCGACGCTCTTCTTAAATTGATCCAGTTCGGCCTCTGTCGTCGATATCCTTCTTCGCGCGCACGAGATCGACGACCACCTTCCTCACCGTTCCTCCAGCAGCGCCTTGCGCCGCTGGTCGCCGGCGGCGAGAGGTGACGTTCGAATTCGCCCTTGATCCAGCGAGCATGATCCGCAGTTGGTCGCGCGCCTTGGAGCGCTCCTCCTTGACATGTTCGGTCCCCTCCTGGGATTGGCCACCGGCAGACCAGCCCGAGGTGCCAGCCCAAAGGCGCCGGACGGCCGCAGGCGCAGGAGATACGGCGGCGTGGCAGCGGGCGCCCGGCCCAGGACGCCGGGATAATATTGCGCACGCCGCGACGGTGGAGCTTCGCCAGCGACGCGCAGGAGCGAGGCCTGCGGGCGCGCCGCCCCCGTTGTCGTTTTGTAGGCCGTGAGCATCTTCATCACTTTCGCCACGGGAAGCGAATCTCCGTCGAATGGTCGAGGGCACTTCCGCGCGGAAGATGCCGGGGATGCGGCGGTAAATCTCGATCAGAGGTGGCCCGGCCGCGGGAGATCCCGATCGGGCTGGCGATGTCGAATCCTGAGGGGGCCTGGGGATCGTGCGCTTCGTCCTTTGAGCATGCTCGCCGGCAGTCGCGACAGGAAGTCGCCCAGCTCAAGGGATACATCATGTTGGGGCCCTCCTTCAGGGGCTGGGGCGTCCTTTTTGGCGGAGCTTGAGGTCGGGGTTGTAGCCGGCGGCCACGGCCGCGGCGGCGATCTGCACGGCATCCAGCCTGCGCTTAAGGCCTCGGCCGGGGAGTCCGTGCGCGCCTCCTTTGGCGGATCGGATTCTTACCTGGGCGCGTTTTCCGACGCTGTCGGAAGCCTGCGTTTGAAACGGTCGAGGAATGACATGAGCCCTTCGTGGCTTGGAGAGAGTTAGCAGCTTCTAGTCCCTTGTTGGGGCGACTTGGCGACTTGTTAAGCAAATACGTAACTGAACGAAGCGCTACC
>ERZ1370068.1162-contig-11060_pt1 | contig 36081 bp, 60 predicted proteins | sample MGYA00561227_ERZ1370068 | MGnify/ENA primary metagenome ERZ1370068 (study PRJEB38410, sample SAMEA6850437) | metagenome | study: Metagenomic assessment of the ecological functions of the soil: analysis of the soil microbiota associated with the... | reverse complement strand
AGTTACGTATTGCCAAGTAGTCGCGCCGACGATCGAATCGCCGGACAACGCGCTGCGGTTCGGCGTTTGGCGCGCAGAGGCACTCTTCTCGAGCTCGAGATTGGTATTCCAATTGAACTCCGCTGAGCGGAGAGTGCTGCGCCGCGCCGACCTTCGCCACGCCCGGGAGCGCGCGACGCGCCGTCGCACCATCTCGCCGAAGTGAGAGCCGTCGCCTGCTCCGTGGAACGCGCCTGCCCACTGATGGCTCGATGCGGAAGCTGGAGAACGCGCCGCGGATCGAACCCGAGATCGACTCGACTCAGACGCCACAGCGACTGCGTCATCAGGCCGCGCCGACGACGAGCACCATCGCGAGCGCGGACCTCCGACGACGACAATGAGCGTCTGCCGCAGTCGCCACGCTCGGCTCGGCTCGTCGAGCCGGCACTCCGACACGCGCAGCGCGCTGTCGGATCGACTCGCGTCGCGAGCAATGCCGGCGCTATCCCGAAACGCGAGTCCGATGGCGAGCGTGACGACCGCCGAAACGAGCAATACGCGCCAATCGACGAGACGCGCGGCACAGCATCGGCAGCGAGCGTGGCAGAATCGGACTTGAGCACTCTGACGCCGAACACGCCGATCGTCGTTCCGGAGAAAGCCGCCGGCAATCGCGAGCGATCACACTTTGAACGCAGGAGCTGCCGCGCCACCTGTCCCGCGCGACGCGCCGAGCGCGCGGCGTACCAGCGAGCTTCCTCGCTGGCGTCCGATCGCCGCGACGAGCATGAGATTGCCGAGAGTTGGCGCCGGCGATCAGCAGAACGAACGCGGTCGCGCCGAGGAGAACGAGCAGCGACTGCCTCACGTTTCCGACCAAGCAGCTCGCGCATCGAGACGACTGTTCCACCGCGCCCGTACTCCGCGGAATAGTTGAACTGCTCCGCATCTGCGGCACGAGCGTCGCGACTTCAGCGGTGGCCGAGGCCAACGATCGCGTCGGGAGCGAGTCGTCGCGAAGCCGAGCGCCGTTTGGCCAGTGTAGAAGGGCGACGAGGGATCGATCTGCAGCGGCAGCCATGCGTCGACGTTCGCTTGAAATCGCCTCGAACCCCGCCGGGCATGACGCCTCACGATTTGCGTCGGCGTGTTGTCCATCTGAACGAGGCGGCCGAGGACGGACGAGTCGGCGCCAAACTGCGCGACCCAGAGCGCGTGACTGATGACCGCGACATTCCACTGCCCGGGAGATGATCTCGCCGGGTGCGAATGGACGGCCGATCGCGGGACGCACGCCGAGCGTTTGGAAGTAGTTCGTCGAAACGCGCGCGCGTCGAGTTGGCGAGGATCGCCCGCGCCGTGTGAGCGCGATGCCCCACCCGGGACTGAACGCAGCGACCGATCTCGAATGCCTTGGCGCGTTGCTGCGAGATAAACCAGTTCGGCGTTCGAGATCGTCTTCGACGGGCCAGATCGATGCGAGCCGCGTCGGGATTCGCGAACGGCAGCGGACGGAGGAGAATTCCGCTGACAACGCTGAACACCGCGGTGTTCGCGCCGATGCCGAGCGCGAACGTGAGGAGCGCGACGGCCGTGAATCCGGGCGATTTTCGAGAGCGTCCGAACGGCGTAGCGGCGTCCTGCACACGCCCTCGAGGTGATCGATGACGGGTGATTCGTCACGCAGCCGCCTCGCGCCAGCTCTCGACCGCCGAACGCGATGACGGCGCCGCGTCGCGCGCGAGTCGGGATCGGCGCCCGCGCGAATCTCTCGCTGCGGCGTGCATGTCGAGGTGAAACTCGATCTCTTCGGCGAGGCGCGACTCGACGTCGTTCTTGGTCAACGAGCCACGAAGTCGGGCGAGGAAATCGGAGAGCCGGCGCATTTCGTCTACTCTCTTTCGACGGTCGAAAGGAACGCTACGATCGGCGGGCGCGGCGGTCAAGGTTCGGGGGATGAGCTGGTCGCGTCTTGGCGGCGACGGCCTCACGACATCGTCAGACCGACCGCCAGGGCGGAATGCCGTCTCTTGCGCTTGAGCTCAGGTTCTCGCGATACAGCGTGCGCCGTCTTTCCGATCACTTGAACGACATCGGCGTCGAGCGCGGTTGCGAGTTCGCTCGCGGCGTCCCGGACGGTCACGTCGGCGTTCTTCGTGAACTGGATCTTCACCAGCTCGTGCGTGCGAAGCGCGTCGTCGACGGTCTGGCGCGCTGTCTCGGTGAGACCGTGTTGCCCGACGTGAACCATCGCCCGCAGATGATGCGCTTCGCCCGCGCAGAGCGGCGCGCTCCTTCGATGAGAGAGGCATAGCTCGAAACTCAATCTGCTTGCTACGCGTCGGCACGCCGAACCGAGTGCCTGAACGGATCGATCGGCGGACCGTTCCAGTACTTGCCGTCCGCCGGCCAACCCATCACCTGGAAGTGCAGATGCGGAACGTCCTTCGGTGCGTTCCCGTCGTGCCGACGTAACCAAGCGTGTCGCCCTTGGCGATCGACCGACCCGGGCGACATCGCGTCGTTGTACCCATCCATGTGCGCGTAGTAGTAGACCGAGCTCGCGACTCTGGGTCGACGGTGTACATCGAGATCCCGCCAAGCGCGCTCGGTGGTCATGCGGAGAATTTTTCCGTCGTCCGGCCGAGAGGATCGGCGTGCCGCGCGGCGCGAGAATGTCGATCGCGCGATGTGTGTCGGTCGCCAGTCGCGCTCCTTCGTTGAACGGAGTCGTCGACCTTGGTCGATGTCCGGCGCCGGCGACGGGCAAGATGATGTGACGCTGCGCCAAATAGCTCACGTCGACGCCAGCGGCGCTGTCAGAAGCTGGATCGCGACTGGACGCTTCACATCGCGCACTCGGGCGTCGGGTAGCTCCGGCGGGAGCACGCGGCGGCGGCGTATCCGCGAGTTGAACGGTAGTCGAACGCATCCGGCGACTGGTACGGTACTGGCGCGGGTTCGCTGAGTCGCTGGCTGCCGCAGGAGCGCAGCGCTGCCAGCAACTAGCACGAACCGGCAATGCCGAACCTCACTGCCTTCGTGAGAAGGCGCTTATCCAATCCCGCCTTTGGCAACGATCGCCGCGAAGCGCGTGTCGCCGCGAATTGGATCGAAGAAATTCTCGGCGAGCGATTCGCTCGAGAAGAACGAATCGTGATCGTCGGCGGCGCGCCTCAAGCAGCGACAGCGCTTGCGCATTGTCGCCGAGCGCGATGTATCACGCGCCGCGCGCCGCCGACGCGCCGCTCCGACGGCCGAGTATCTGATTCTGAGCATTTTCACGATCTCGCCGGCACGCTTCGCCGTTTCCGGCTTTGGCATACGCATATGCCAACAGACCCAACGTCTGAGCGGACGCCGAGTCGAGCTTGCGCGGCCATCTCGAGCTCGCGCGTCGCTTCTGGACAAACGATTGGCCAGCAGGTAGACACCGCCGAGCATGAACCGCGCGACGAGCAGCGTGGAATCGAGCTCCGACCGCGCGACGGCCGGCGGTGATCGCCGCGTCAGGCGTCGCGTCCGACGGCGAGCGCAAGTCCGTACGAGCCGAACGTGATGTGGCGAGAGCGGATCGAGCTCGGTCGGCGCGCTTGAGCTGCGATATGGCCGTCGGCCGATGCGGCCGTTGAGGAGCAGCAACTCGCCGAGCCACTGGTGCGCCGCCGCGTAGTTCGCGTCGAGCGCGACGGCGCGCTGGTAGTCGCGCTCGGCCTCGGGCCAGCGCCAGCTCGGCCTGCAGCAGAGCTGGCGCGCGACGCGAACGCTTCAGGCGAGCGTGCTGTCGAGTCCGACCGCGCGGTTGATCGCCTTGAGGGCAAGCGGCATCAGCGAATCGACGCGAACGTTGGCGTAGAGCGGGCAGAATGCGCGTACACGTTCGGCGATGCCGGCGTACGCACGCGCGAACATCGAGTCCTTCTCCGCCGCCTGCTGGAAGTAGTCGAGCGCGCGACGCAAGACCGGCCTCGCCGCGCTTGTCGAAGAAGTAGCGTCCGCGCAGGTAGAGATCGTACGCCTGGAGATCGCTCGTGCCGTGGTTGCGCCGCCGGCGCGACCGGCGGCTGCCGCGGCGCGGCGCGGTCGTCGTCGACGCGGTGAGCTCCGGGCGAGATCGCGCGTCACGATCGCGGTCGAGATCTCGATCCTGCACCTTGAACACGTCCTTCGACCTCGCGCTCGAACATGTCCGACCAGATCGGTGAATCCGTCGGCGCGTGTTGACGAGGCGCGCCGTCACGCGCAGGCGAGTCTTGGTCGCGCTGCACCGTGCCGCAACAGCACCATGTTGACGTTGAGCGCCTTGCCGATGTCCGGTCGGCGTCGCCGCCTGTCGCGCGCCGCGCTCTCGCTGCCCGATGCGACGCGCAGGCCCGGAATGCGGCTGAGCGCGTTCGTGATCTCGGCGGTCATCCCGGCCGCGAAGTACGCGTCGCTCGTGTCGCGGCTGATGTTGACGAGCGGCATCACGGCGATCGACTTGCTCGCCGCGGCGCGCACGGCGCGCGGCAACGCTGCCTGGTCGCCGCCGCAGTCGCTCGCGCGATGATTCGTGAACCACGCGCCGCCCGCCGCAACCGACGCGAGAATGCCCGCGCCGGCGAGCGCCCAGATCACGCGCTTCGGCTTCGCCGCTGCTCTCGGGGCTGCGCCGACGTGAACGTGCCGCTGACGACCGACGGATCCTCGAGCGCGCGCGCGACCTCGGTCGCCGTGCGCGGACGCTTGGCCGGATCCTTCTCGAGCAGTCTGCATGATGAGCGCCGCCAGCGCCGCGGCACGTCGTAGCGACGCGAGCCGATCGGCGGCGGCGCCTCGGTGAGCTGCGCGGCGAGCAGCTGCTGCGGCGCGCGCCCGTGGAACGGCGGCGTCCCAACGAGCATCTCGTAGCCGACGATGCCGAGCGCGTAGAGATCGGCGCGGTGATCGGTGTTCGGATCGCCCGCCGCCTGCTCGGGCGCCATGTACGCCGGCGTGCCGATCGACGTGCCGACCAGCGTGATGGTGCCGCTGCGCTGCCGGCGCCTGCGGCTAGCGCCTCGCGCGACGCCGTGATGCGCCTTGGCGACGCCGAAGTCGGTGACGGTCGCCGATGCCGCCCGACAGCAGGATGTTGTCCGGCTTGATGTCGCGGTGAATGATGCCGCGGCCGTGCGCATAGACCGAGCGCGCGCGCGACGTCTCGCAGGATGCTCACCGCCTCGCGGACCGAGAGCGGCCCGCGCGACGAGCCGCGCGCGCAGCGACTCGCCTTCGACGAACGGCATGATGAAGAACGGCAGGCGCATCGTCGCCGACGCCCTTGTCGTCGCCGCCGTCTCGCCTGCGCTCAACACCGGCACGATGTGCGGATGCTGCAGCGCCGCCGAGAGCATGATCTCGCGCTTGAACCGATCGACGGAGACCGTCGCCGCGAGCCTCGTACGGCAGCACCTTGACGACGACGCGTCGCCCGAGCGACGTTGTCGCGCGCGACGAACACGGTCGACATGCCGCCGCCGCCGACTCCCGCTCGAGGGTGTAGGCAGTCGCCTAAGGTGCGCTGGAGCTCGTCTCGAAGAACGGTCACGTCAGATGTCGCGGAGCGCGCAGAGTGTACCAAGTTACGTCCCACTCACCACTACAGACAGGCAATCGCCTTGAAAGGTTGTCAGCTATCGAGCTCCTTTACCGAACTCCGGACGATCGGTGTTCCGCCGTGGTGCGCGCCATAGCTGATCGTGGGCTGCGCTGAGTTGATATTCAGCGCTCGTTTCCACGACACGCTCGACGAGGAACTGATGGTCGAATACACTGAACGCCACATTCCGGCCGACACGAACGGCGGCTGGCCGTTCGCCAGCGGCGTCATCCTGCTTCGCGCTGGTGCTGCATCGCGGCGGTCGACGTACATGCACAAGCAGACCTACCGCCACCCGACCGACGTCACCTGGCACGGGCAGACGGGGATCAGGCGACGCCGAGCTGGCCACTAGCAGCACCGGGATTCGCGACTAATCATATGCGGGACCTGTATGGTCCGCCTTTTCTTTTGGCTGCAGTTCGAGAACTTTGACGTCCAGACGGCTCTCGTGACGCATCCGTTCCTGTATCGCCAGGCAACGTCGCTCGAAGACGCCGTCACGGCAGCTCGGCGAGCCGGGCGCCGTCCCGCTCGGTGGCGGAACCGACCTACTCGTCGCCGATCGCCGAAGAGCTCCGCCGACGCCGACGTCGCTCGTGGACCTCCGAACCATCCGGAGACGCGAGACCGAATCGACGGAACGGATGACGGCGGTGTGCGCATTCGGCAGCAGCGGCGCGCATCGCCGACATCGCGCGCAAGCCCGCTCATCGCGGCGAACAGTTTCCCGCGCCTGTGCCGACGGCGTGCGATCGTCGTCGGCGACGCCCGCGTCTCCGTCACATGGGGACGCTCGGCGGAAATCTCTGCCAGCGGCCGCGCTGCTGGTATTTCCGGCGCGCGATTCTCCTGCCTCAAGAACGGCGGGCCCTCGTGCCCCGCCGACGGACGGAGAGAACCAGTATCTCGCGATCCTCGACGGCAGGACCAGTGCTACGCCGTTCGCATCCGTCCGATCCCGCCGTCGCGCTCACGGCACTCGATGCCACCAGTCGAGATCGCGTCGTCCGGTGGCCGTCGAACGGTCCCGATCGGCGAGTTCTACGCTCTTGCCGAGCGAGCGGCTGATCGGGAGACCGCGATGCTGAATCCCGGCGAGTTCGTCTACGGCGTCACGATCCCGGCCGGTACGTCCGTCGGCGGGCATGCAGCGCTATCACAAGCTGATGCAGCGCGACGGCTGGGACTTCGCGCTCGCCAGCGCGCGCCGCCTGCAAGCGGCATGGACGGCGACGATGCGGATCGTGCTCGGCGGCGTTGCACCGCGTCCGTGGCGCGTCAACACCTCGGTGGAGGAGGACGTGTCGCTCGGGAGGATCGACGAACGAGGCGATCGCCACGCTTGCCGGAGCGCGCGTTGTACGACGCGAAGCCGATGTCGAAGAACGGCTACCGAAGGTCGAACCTGCCGGCGTCGCCGGCTCGCGCCAGGTGCATTGGAGAATTCGTCATAGATGCGCCTGGCTCGCCTTCGGCATGGATGACGCGCGCGAGCCCGATGGCGATGATCATCGTCGGGTCCGCGGCCTGATGCGGGCTGGCGCGTGACGACTGGCCACTTGATGCCGCGGCACTTCGTCGCTCGTCACAAACGGCCGTCGAGGTCACCGTTCGCGCCTGCTCGACGGACAACGTGGTCGCCGTGAACGGGCAGCAGCTCGGCCGAGCCGCAGCGCGCTCCACGACGGCGACGTGGTGTCGGCGGGCAGCGCGCGCTTCGCTTACAACGACGATGCGGCGCGCACGACTCCGCTGGACTCGCCTGGAGTTTCACCAGGCGCACTTGATCGACGAACGTCGACCGCCTGGCGCACCCGCTGAACAATCGATCGACCTGATCGGACGCGATGCGTCGAACGACCGTCGTGCTTCGCGATCCAGGGCGTCGCGCTTCCACCGCCGAGATTCGGCGCGAGGCGGGCGGATTCGCGCTTCCACTCGATCGGCGCACCGGCGCCGTCCGTGAACGGAGTCGCGTCGCGGTCTCCTCGGCTCTTGAGCGAGGGAGACGAGATCGAGATCGCGTTCGAGACGTTTCTGCTTTCACCAGCGCAGCTCTTCCGGCCCGAGGTGACGATCGCGCCGATGCATGCGGCCAGAGAACGACGAGGCCGGTCGGCGGGCGACGCTGGGCAGCGAACGGCACGTGGTCACGGAGGACAACGCGTGCCGGGCGCCACCTGAACCGCGTAAAACTGGTCGCGTCGCGCTCTGCGCCTGATCGCGTTCGCGCTGCGCCATTATCTCTTCGTGAGCTGGCTGTAGTAAGCCGCTCGTCGTGAGGTCCGGAAGCGCGTTTTTGCTTCCAGCCGCATACCCGAGTAATTTTATCTGGTTAGCTGACGCTGCCTGCGACACAGGCGGAGTCACGACGCTCTGCGGAGCCGATCCAAGCCCGCAAACGATTCACCGAAACAAGACTTATGAGCAGTTCGATTGAATCTCTGATCAGCCGGTGAGTATCAGCACGGCTTCGTGACCGACATCGAGTCGGACACGCTGCCGCCTGGGCTGAGCGAAGACGTCGTCCGCGCGATTTCGGCGAAGAAGAACGAGCCGGCCTTCATGATCGAGTGGCGGCTCAAGGCGCTATCGGCGCTGGCTGTCGATGAAGGAGCCGCACTGGCCGAACGTGAAGTACGGTCCGATCGACTATCAGGGCATCAGCTACTACTCGGCGCCGAAAACGAAGAAGCCGCTCGGCAGCCTCGACGAGGTCGATCCCGAGCTGCTCGAAGACGTACGCGAAGCTCGGCATTCCGCTTCACCGAGCAGAAGATGCTGACCGGCGTCGCCGTCGACGCGATCTTCGATTCGGTGTCGGTTGGCACGACGATGCGCGAGGAGCTCGTCGAAGTACGGCATCATCTTCTGCTCGTTCGGCGAAGCGCTGCGCGAGCATCCCGATCTCGTCGAGAAGTACCTCGGCTCGGTCGTGCCGTACAGCGACAACTATTTCGCGGCGCTGAACAGCGCCGTGTTCTCCGACGGATCGTTCGTCTACGTGCCGAAGGGCGTGCGCTGTCCCGATCGAGCTGTCGACGTATTTCCGCATCAACTCGGCGGACACGGGCCAGTTCGAGCGAACGCTGATCGTCGCGGACGAGGGCGTCGTACGTCAGCTACCTCGAGGGCTGCACGGCGCCGAAGCGCAGCACGAACCAGCTGCACGCGGCGGTCGTCGAGCTGGTCGCGCTCAAGGGCGCGACGATCAAGTACTCGACCGTGCAGAACTGGTATGCCGGGCGACAAGGAGGGCGTGGGCGGCATCTACAACTTCGTCACGAAGCGCGGCAAGGCCGCGGAGAACGCGAAGATCTCGTGGACGCAGGTCGAGACCGGCATCGGCGATCACGTGGAAGTATCCGAGCGTGATTCTGCAGGGCGACAACGCGGTCGGTGAGTTTTACTCGGTCGCGGTGGTGAACAACCAGCAGCAGGCCGACACCGGCACGAAGATGATCCACATCGGCCGCAACACGCGGTCGACGATCGTTTCGAAGGGAATTTCGGCGGGCGAGGGCAACAACTCGTATCGCGGCCGCGTGCAGGTGCTGCCGAAGGCGACGGGCGCGCGCAACTACACGCAGTGCGATTCGATGCTCGTCGGCAACCGTTGCGGCGCGCACACGTTCCCGTACGTCGAGGTCGGCAACAATACGCGCGATCGTGGAGCACGAGGCGTCGCACGTCGAAGATCGGCGAGGACCAGATCTTTTATCTGAAGGCGCGTGGGCTGAGCGCCGAGCAGGCCGTGTCGATGATCGTGAGCGGGTTCTGCAAGGAAGTGTTCAAGGAGCTGCCGATGGAGTTCGCGCTGGAAGCGCAGGCGCTGCTCGGGATCACGTTGGAGGGAAGCGTTGGGTGATTGGCGACGCGGCGACGGGCTGACTGGCTGACTGGCGTAACTGCCAGGACCAGCCGTACGGTCTCAGCTGACTGGCAGTAGACGCCGATCGCCGCACCCGCCGCACCAGTCGACCAGCAACCAGCTAACCAGCAACCAGATGTCCCTGCTCGTCATAAAGGATCTCGAAGCTCGTGTCGGCGACAAACCGATATTGAACGGCCTCAGTCTCACCGTGGACACGCGGCGAGATTCACGCGGTCATGGGCCCAAACGGCTCCGGCAAGAGCACGCTGGCGCAGGTCCTGGCCGGCAATCCGGCGTACGAAGTCACCGGCGGATACGGTCGACCGTACGACGGAAACGATCTGCTCGAGATGGAGCCCGAGGTGCGAGCCCAGTCGGGCATCTTCCTCGCGTTTCAGTATCCGGTCGAGATCCCGGGCGTGTCGAACGCGTACTTTCCTGCGCGCCGCGTACAACGAGATTCGCAAGGCGCGCGGCGAGGAGGAAGTCGATCCGCTCGAGTTCGCGGACCTGATGGACGAGAAGCTCGCGATGGTCGACATGCACGCGGACATGTTGAGTCGGTCGGTGAACAGCGGCTTCTCCGGCGGCGAGAAAAAGCGAAACGAGATCCTCCAGATGGCCGTGCTCGAGCCGCGGCTGGCCATCCTCGACGAGACTGGACTCCGGGTCTCGACATCGACGCGCTGCGCATCGTCGCCGACGGCGTGAACAAGCTTCGCCGCGCCCGACAACGCGACCATCGTCGTCACGCACTATCAGCGTTTGCTCAACTACATCGTGCCGGACTACGTGCACGTGTTGGCAACGGCCGCATCCTCAAGTCCGGCGGCAAGGACTTGGCGCTCGAGCTCGAGGACAAAGGCTACGACTGGGTGACATCCGGAAGCCCGGTGGGGCGGGTGCCGCGGCGAGGTGAGCGCGTGACCGCACCTCCTGATGACCGACAGCGCCGTTGAATCGTACGTCGCGCCCGTTCGATGACGTTGACGTCGGACGCCGCAACCCCTCCTGGGTGCAGTCCGTGCGGCGCGCCGCCTTCGAACGATTTGCGGCGCTCGGGTTTCCGACGACGAAGAACGAGGACTGGCATTACACGAGCGCCGCGCCGATCGCCGATCAGGAATTCGCGCTGCTCGACTCGCCGAGCGGCGACGTTCAGCGCGAAGAGTCTCGATCCGTTCAAGTTCGGCGCGTCGCGGCTGGTACACGATGGTGTTCGTGAACGGGCGCTTTTCGCGCTGAGCTGTCGGACTGCGGCAAACTGCCGAGCGGGCGTGCAAGCTCCGCGATCTCGCGTCGGAGCTGGACGGCGGCACCGGAAGTCGTCGATCGCGTCGGCAAGATCGCGAGCTACGACGTCCACGCGTTCACTGCGCTCAACGCCGCGTTCATGCACGACGGCGCCGTCGTCCAGATCGCGAACGGCGTCGAGGTCGACCGGCCGATTCACTTGCTCTTCGTCACCGACGCGAACGCGGCGAAGGGAATGATGCATCCGCGCAACCTCATCATGGTCGGCAGGCAGCGCGAAGGCCAGCGTCGTCGAGAGCTACGTCTCGACGAGCGACGCGATGTACTTCACGAACGCCGTCACCGAGGTGTCGCTCGCCGACGGCGCGACGCTGCAGCACTACAAAATGCAACGCGAGGGCGCGCGTGCGTTCCACGTCAGCACCACGGAAGCGAATCAGGCGCGCGACAGTCACTATGTCGTCGTTCTCGTTCGCCATCGGTGGATCGCTCACGCGCTCGAACGTCTACACGACGCTCGACGGCGAGGGCGGCGGCGCGACGCTGAACGGTCTCTACATGCTCGACGGCGAGCAGCACAGCGATCATCAGACGCAGATCATTCACGCGAAGCCGAACTGCTTCAGCCGCGAGCTGTACAAGGGCATTCTCGACGACCGCTCGCACGGCGTGTTCAACGGCAAGGTATACGTCCATCCGATCGCGCAGAAGACCGACGGCAAGCAGACGAACAAGACGCTGCTCTTGTCGGACACCGCGCACATCGACACGAAGCCGCAGCTCGAGATCTTCGCCGACGACGTGAAGTGCACCCACGGCGCGACGGTCGGCCAGATCGATCAGACGGCGCTGTTCTACTCTCGAAGAGCCGCGGTATCAACGAATCGCTCTCGCGCCGGTTGCTGACGTACGCTTCGCCGCGGACGTGCTCGAGACCATCGAGGTCGACGCGATTCGCTGGATTTGGAGCGAATGACGCTCGAGCGATTCGTGTGAGCCAGACTGACGCCCTCTATCAGGAGATCATCCTCGAGCACAACCGGAAGCCGCGCAATTTCCGGGAGATGCCCGATGCCGACCGAACGATCGAGGGCCGCAATCCGCTCGTGTGGCGACGCGCTCACGCTGTGGATGAAGCTGCGACGGCGACACGATCGCCGACGTCAGCTTCGCGGGCGAAGGCTGCGCGATCTCGAAGGCGTCGGCGTCGCTGATGACCGCGGCCGTGAAGGGAAAGACGCGCGCCGAGGCAGAGCAGCTGTTCGACCAGTTTCATGATCTCGTGACGGGCAAGCTCGCCGAGCCGGACCAGAAGGCGCTTGGCTCGCTGCGCGCCTTCGCCGGAGTCGTCGCGATTTCCGCTCCGCGTGAAATGCGCGAGTCTCGCCTGGCACGCGATGCATTCGGCGCTCGCCGGCGGGCGAGCGAGCCGATCACGACCGATGACGCGTCGAGCACGGCCCGCCCGCGACCGAAGGCGCATGAGTGGGTTTGAATACCTCGCCGACGTCGGCGATCTCCCCGACGGCACACTGCCTGGGCGTTCGACGATCGGACGGCGAGGATGTCTGTCTGTTCAACGACGCCGGCAGCATCGGCGCGGTCGGGAATATCTGTACGCACGCGGAGTTTCTGATGTCCGACGGAACGCTTCTCAACACGGGTGTGATCGAGTGCGCGTGGCACGGCGCGTGGTTCTGACAGTCGCACGACGGGTCGCGTCTGCCGCGGGCCAGCCGAGGAGCCGTTGCCGGTGTTTCCCGTCCGTGTGGACGACGGCGAGAGCTGCTCGCCGGGCCGAGGGCCGCATGATCGCGCGCCGCGAGGATTTTCCGCTGCTCGCGTCGAGCCCGGATCTTCACTACCTGGACTCGGCGGCGACGTCGCAGAAGCCGCGCGTCGTGCTCGACGCGATGACGCTACTACTACACGCACGACAACGCGAATCCGCACCGCGGCGCCGTACGCGCTGTCGGCGCGAGCGACCGAGCGGTATCACGACGCGCGCGCAGCGCATCGCGCAAGTTCGTCGGCGTGCGCGACTCGGCGCGGCTCATCTTCACGCGCGGCACGACGGAGTCGCTCAATCTCGTCGCGACCGCGTGGGGCCGCGCGAACGTGCACGCCGGCGACGAGATCGTCGTCACGGGACTCGAGCATCACGCGAACTTTGTCCCGTGGCAGCAGCTCGCGCTCGACGTCGGCGCCAAGCTTGCGGATCTGCCGCGTTGACGCACGGACGGCGGCGTCGACCTCGACCATCTCGCGGTCGCTCGTCGGGCCGCGCACGAAGGTCGTCGCGTTCAACCACGTCTCGAACGCGCTCGGGCACGATCAATCCGGTCGCCGAGATGAGCGCGATCGCTCGGCGTGCGCGGTGCCATAGTCGTTTGCGACGGCGCGCAGGCTGCGCCGCATCTACCGCTCGACATCGATTCTCTCGACGTCGACTTCTACGCGTTCAGCGGCCACAAGATGCTGGGACCGATGGGATGCGGCGTGCTCGTGGGACGCCGCGCGCTGCTCGAGGCGATGCCGCCGTACCAGAGCGGCGGCGACATGATCGAGTACGTGGGCGACGAGCGCAGCACGTGGAACGTGCTGCCGCACAAGTTCGAGGCGGGAACGCCGAACGTCGCCGACGCGGTCGGGCTCGCCGCGGCGTGCGAGTACCTGGACGCGCTCGGCATGCCGGCGGTGCGCGGCGCACGAGCAGCAGATCACCGACGCTGGCGCACGGAACGGCTTGTCGGCGATTCCGGACGTTCGGATCTACGGCCCGCCGCCGGCGCGGCGCGAGCGGCGTGGTGCAGCTTCACGGTGGGCGACATCCATCCGCACGACCTGGCGACGATTCTCGACGAGGTCGGCGTGTGCGTTCGCGCCGGGCATCACTGCGCGCAGCCGCTGATGCGCCGCTCTGAACGTGCCGGCGACGGCGCGCGCGTCGTTCTACGTCTACAACACCGAGAGCCGACGTCGATGCGCTGGTTGCGGGCGTGGAGCACGCGCGCGAGGTCTTCGAGGCGTAAGGCTGTCGGCACTGACCCCGGCTACTTCGTCAGCCGCTTGAGGAAGTCGTAAGTGAAGTCGAGCCCATCGATCGAACGCCGTGATCGAGGATTCGCTCATCTTTCCCGTGAGCGCGGATGTCGTCGATCGCGATGAATAGCCGCTGACAGCCCGTACACCGGCACACCGGCGTTGCGCAGATAAAGGCCATCGGTCGCGCCGGTCTCCATGATCGGAACAACGGGCAGCGGCCCCAGATCACTCTTTACCGATGCCTCGATCGTCGAGAAGAGATCAGCGCGCAGACGGCGACGCCGGGCTCTGAACCGCGGTATCGGCAGGCGTCAGGTGAACCGCGGTGTCGCTCGATCACTCGAATCAGCGTTTTCTCAACGGTTGCCGGATCCTCGCCCGGCAGCATGCGACAATTCACCGTGGCTTTGGCGGTCTGCGGCAGGGCGTTCTGCGCGTGCCCGCCCTCGAGCATCGTTGCCACGCACGTCGTCCGCATGAGCGAGTTATACAGCGGCGTCTTGCTCCAGCCGACGCGATTGCCGCGGCGTCGGCCGTCCCGGCTGCCGACTTTCCGCATGTCGGCCGCGACATCGGACGCCGCGGCGGCCGCCGCCTTCGAGAAGTACGCCTTCACGACGTCGTTCGGCTTCGCCGGGAAGTCGAACTTGCTGAAAGTCGGTCGAGCGCCGCCGGCGAGCGCTGTAGATCGCGTTGTCCTCTGCGCGGCAGCGAGCTGTGTCCGCCGGGGTTCGTCGCGGTCAGCGTGACACGAGTGAAAGACCTTTTCGGCGGCCTGGACATCGAACAGCGTATGCTTCCCCTGTCGATCTCGCCGCCGCCCGCGTCGACGTTGATCGCGTACTCGGCGTCGATAGCCGAGCAGCTTGTTCTTGATCAGCCACTCGACGCCGTTGTACGGCAGTCCGCTCTTCTTCGCCCGGCCGTGAGCGCGAGAATCAGATCGCGGTCGGGAACATCCATTCTCCGCTTTTAGACGCAGGCAGCGTAGTGACGAGCGATCGCCGCTCCGCCCTTCACGTCCTGCGTCCCGCGCCCATAGAAGTAGCCGTCGCGCTCGGTCAGCATGAACGGATCGTATGTCCAATCCGCGCGCTTCGCCTCGACGACATCAGATGCGCGAAGCAGGAGAATCGGCTTCCGTGCGCCACGCCGGTCCCCGATAGCGCACGACGAGATTGCGGTTCTTGACCCCAGGCCCGACGCACCTCGACGTCGGCAGCGGCAAAGCCGGCGTCGCTGAGATCGGGCTGCGAGTTGCTCGGCGGCCATCGTGCGTGCTGCCGGTCGACGCCGTGGTGTTGATCTCGATCAGCTCGCGCAGGATCGCGTGGCCGAGCTGATGAAATGTCGTCGCGGACTGTTGTTGCGCGGTCGCCGGAAATGCGGCACGTGACGACGAACAGCGAGCCATAAGCGTTTGCTCCCATGGCACCACTCTGCGGCTACGCGCCGCGAGCGCGGCGACGAGCAACGCGGCCCACTGGGGCCGAGGTAGCCGTTCGGACCGTCCGGCATACCATTCTCCGAGCGAGTGCGCACCGTCGTTGCTGCCGCCGCCGCCGATCCGAATGCCCGGAATGCCGAGGCTGATCGGAATGTTCGCGTCAGTGCTCGACGCGCTGCGTCATCGCCGAGTGAAGCCGAGGCACTTTCCGGCGGCGATCGCCGTGTGACACGATCGGCGCGCAGTCGGCCTGTCCGCCCGTCGGGCGAATACCGATCGTGTCGATCTCGAGCGAGAGCTTCGCCGGCCGGCGCTGCGCGCCCGGTCCATCGCGCATTCTCCGCGGTCAGCGCGTCCGGAGAATGCTGCTGAACCTTCGCGTCGACCGCGGCGAGCGACGCGGCGTCCTCCGAGCGCATGTCGACTTCCATGACGCGCATCACCGGAGATCGAGTTGACCGACGTGCCGCCCTGAATGATGCCGACGTTGAACGTCGTCTTCGGCGTGGTCGGACACCTGGATGTCGGCGATGCCGGCGATTGCCCGGCCGAGCGCGTGAATCGGATTGGGAATGCCGAATGCGCCGTAGCTGTGGCCGCCGGGCCCTTGGTACGTCACGCGATAGCGATTGCTCCCACCGCGCGGCTGGCGATGTCCGAGACCGGCGCCGTCCACCGAGATGAAGTAGTCGATCTTTCCCTTCAATTCCGCTGGTGAAGCAGATGGCGCGTGCCGCGCAGATTGCCCGGTCCTTCTTCGCCGACGTTGCCGACGAAGTACACCGTGCCCGTTCGTCTGAACGCCCGCCTTCTCGAAGGCGCGCGCGACGGCGAGCACGACCGCGAGTCCGCGATCGTCGTCGCCGATCCCGGGGCGCGCAGCTTGTCGCCGTCGCGTTTCACGTGTGACGTCCGTTCCTTCCGGAAACACCGTGTCGAGATGTCCGGCAATGACGACCGTTGGTCCGGTGCCCACGTCCCTCGCCGCTCGGCGATCACGTTGCCGATCGAGTCGATGCGCACGTTGCGCAGACCGAGCGCCTCGAGGCGTCTTTTGTACTCGGCGCCGCGCACCGATTCCTTGAACGGCGGCGACGGGATCTGCGTCAGCTCGATCTGCTGCTGCAGCGTCCACGCGTTGTCGGCCTTGAGCATGTCGAGGGCGGCGCGGACCTTTGCGTTGGTCGCCGGTATGGTGGGCTGCGCGGCGAGCGTCGTCGCCAGCGCGGGGATCGCCAGGAAAAGCAGGATTTTCGCATGCGAGCAGCACGTATCGGTCTGGTTTGCTGCCGTCATCCCGACTTGCTTCCGTTCGATGCGCTAGCTAGCGTCAGCACCAGCGCTCAGGGGCGCATCCGTCCGCGGAAAGGGCCGTGCCCACCCAGTTCGGTACGCCGACATAACGAACTTCTTTCAGCCTGACGCGAGCGGACACCAGGCGATTCTCATGAAAGGAGTTTCGTATGGAATCCCTGCCGCTCCCGCCGCGCCCGAATTTCGAGCACTATCAGAAGCGGGCGAAGGACCTCCGTCAAAGCCGCGAAGTCCGCAAAGCCTGCAGCGCCGTTCACGCGTGGGTTTCCGGATTAGCTCGGCTCACCTCGCTAAAGCCCTCGGCGTCACCGTCGACAACCGCATGCGATCGGCACTCGACGAGGCAATCGTCAGGATCGAGAAGCGCGTTCGCGCGAGGTCGACGGCGCTCACGCCGCGAACGAAGACTTCACGTTGGCCGACGCGCAATTCTCATCGCCTCAGCGCATGGCTTCGTCAACCCTGGGGCGTTTCGCGAAGCATCTCGGCGAGGCCGTTTCCAGGAGACACGCGCGGCCGAGAGTTCGAGGCCGCGGTCGACGCCGGTCGTCACCGGAGACATGGCAAACGCTCGAGCCCCCTCGTTCGACAACACCCCGATCTCGTTCGGGCTCACTCGGCGCGCGGAGCATCGCGCTACGCTCGCTTCACTACGTCGCGGCCAACGGAGTCGAGACTATCGGCAGCGAACACCGAAGAACGCCGTGGACGTCGCGCGCTTCCTGCTCGAGTCGGGTGCCGATGGCCGACGCATTAGCAAGTACGTATGGGAATGACTGGCGGCAGACGACCATGAATCTGCTCGTGTCGAGCGCGCACCCCGCGATCGCGGGACTTCCGCAGCGCGCTCGTCGACGTTCTCGTCGATTTCGGCGCGGCGGTCAACGGGCTCAGGACGACGAGACGCCGCTGTTCACCGCGCTGGATTTCGGCTATATCCGCGCCCGCGGAGACGCTCGTTCGGCGTGGGGCGCGCGTCGATGAATGTCGTCACGGCGGCGCGCGATGGGTCGCATGGATCTTGTTCGGACATATGTGATCGACAAGAACACGCTGCGTCCGGCATCCTCCCTCGCCCACCGTGGCGCAAACTTCCCGCCCGATGCCAAAACTCACATCGAGCTCGCGCTCGTCTGGGCCTGCAAGGTTTGCTCGCGCCGACGTCGCCCGAGTTCCTGCTCGACCTCGGAGTGAATTTCGCGGCGGCCGACGGCTACGGCATGACGGCGCTCCCATTGGGCCGGTACGAGTGGTTTAACCGGTGTCATCGACGGCGCTGACTCGCGCCTCGGGGCGCCGCTTGAGGCCGAGAATACGTGGGGCGGAACCGTCTTGAACTCGACCCTGCACTTCGTGGTGAACGATTCGCGGAAAGGAGCTGACTATGCCGCGGTGATCGAGCTGCTCCTCGCCGCCGCTGGTGCGGATGTGACCGTGGTCGATCCGGAGCCGACGGGCAACGCGCGTGTCGATGAGGTGCTGCGGCGGTATCTCGGCTGAGTTGGTCATCCCGAGCGTGACCCTCGCGTGTCATCCTGAGGGAGCCAGAGGCGAGCGATTGGCGACCGAAGGATCCTTCGCGCCAAGGCTGTTCAAACTGCTTCGAGGGAGAGCGATCTACGCTCGCTTCGCTCACGCATCGGGATGACAGGCGGGGCCACGCCTCGCTGCGCTCGGATGATCGAGGGGCTCCAGATCTGCTAGCAAGGCTGCACCGCCGTCGCGAATCCGGCGACGACCTCGATACCCGGAGCGAGTTGCAGCTCGCGCACCGATGCGCGCCGCGACCGCCGCCACGATCGGTGTGCCGCTCGCGTCGATCGTCATGCGCGACAACGCGCCGGCGCGAGAGGATCTCGACGATGCGGCCGCGAAACTGGATTCTGCACGCGACGACGTCGACAGCTCGGCGGGAGATCGAGATCTCCTCGGCGCGGATTACCGCGTGCGCCGGGTCCACTGATAGCGTCGCCGAGCGCATAGAACGTGCAGCGTTCCCGTCGTGAACGCGACCGGGTGTTGCGTGAAATTCGCTGATCCGGAACCGCCACCCAATCCGGCGCCTCGCCGGGAATCGGACGAGCCGTGCCCGCGAAGACATTCTCGGCTCCAAGAAAATCCGCGATGTACGGCGACGCCGGCTTGCGGAACACCTCGGCCGGATCCCCCTGCTGAACCACACGTCCGCGATCGAGCATGATCGCCACGTCGCCGAGGAGGCCGGCCTCGGCGAAGTCGTGGGTGACCTGGAGCACCGTGAAGCGACGCTCCTGGTACAACGCGCGCACGACGCGACGCGCGAGCGTACGACTGCGCGGATCGAGCGCGCTGAATGGTTCGTCGAGCAGCAGCACCTCCGGGCGCCGCGCCAGCGCCGCGCCATGGCGACGAGCTGCCGCTCGCCGCCGCTCAACGCGTCGACGGTGCGCCCAGCCATCGACGTCACGCCGAAGCGATCGCTCATGTCGGCTGCCGTCTCCGGGCTCGTCGCGCCGTACGCGATGTTCGCGCGGACGTCGAGATGAGGAAACAGATATGCGTGTTGATAGACGATGCCGAGTCGTCGCGCTTCTGGCGGCGCGTGGGTCAGGTCATCGCCGCCGAGTATGATGCGACCCGACGCAGGCTTGATGACGCCGGCGATCGTCTCGAGCAGCGTTGTCTTTCCCGAACCGGCGGGACCAATGACGACGCCATATCCGCCCTGCGGCACGTCGAATGACACGTCGGAGAGCGCGAAGCTTCCGGCCCGCGCGGTGACGCTGTTGCAGCGAGATCATGATCAGGCTGCGCAGTGGCTCGCCGCGCGCGCAACGCGCGCAGCGCGGCGAGCGGAACGAGCGCGAACAACACCAGCACCGCGGCAACCGGCAGCGCTTCGCTCAGCCCGTAGCTCGTGAATCGATCGTAGCTGAGAACACTCACGACTTTCGGATTGTACGTCAGAATCACGATCGCGCCGAATTCGCTCACGGCGCGCGCCCACATCGACGACGGCGGCCGCCGTAAGACCGCGCCCGGACAGCGGCAGCGTGACCCGGCGAAACGCCTGCCATGCATCGTCGCCGAGCGTGCGCGCGACGGACTCGTAGCGAGCATCGACCCGCGCGAACGCTTCGCGCGCGGCGCTCACGTACAGCGGCGCCGGAGACAAACAGCATTGCGCACACGATTCCGGTCGGCGAAGCTCGCGACGCGGAGACCCGCGCTATAAAGCACCCCGCCGACTGGACTGCCGCGCCCAAGCACGAGGAGCAACGCTATGCCCGGCAACCGGGTGTGGGATGACCAGCGGGAGATCCATCAGCGCGGAAACGACGGCGCGTCCGCGGAATGACCGTCGCGCGAAGGAGGTACGCGAGCGGCGTCGCACCAACGATCCCGAGTAGCGTGGCGATGGTCGCCGTGACGGCCGTCAGCAGCAGCGACGCGCGGAAGTCTCGGTCGCTCGCCAGACTCGCTACGCCGCGCGCGCCGCCGGCCGACACGAGTCCCACAAGGGGGCCGAGCATGAACAGCAGAAACAATGACGACGCGACGGCGACGACGATGGTCGCGACAGCGCCGAAAGCGGGATTTGGCCGACGCGGTTCGACCGATTCGAGTTTGCTAACGTCGAACTGCGCCATGGCACCTCGGCTGGAGCGCCGGTTCCGACGACGACGGGATGATCCAGCATGTCGACGTGCGCGGCTCGGAGTGCCGCGATCGTTTGCGGAGACGTCAGGTAGTCGAGAAAGCGCTTTGCCGCGCTGTTATGCGGTGCATTAGTCGGTATCGTCAGCCCGTAGAGAATGGGCTGGCCTTTGACGGTCATCGTCTGCCCCGGCGACGTCCCCGAACCTGTACACTCGCCCGCGGCGTACTCGGCGGCGCGACTCGCGTCGCCCAGGTCGATAGCATTCGGCAATATCAGATATCGAAATCCGTTCGACTCGGCGACGGATTGGTAGTCGTAGATGTAGTCGAGGTCACCCGACGCGAGCAACGCGGCGAGCTCCGCGGCGTTCGGTCGAACGTTCCCGTCCGGCGCATGCTCGAGCAGCGCGGCGGCGAGGCCGGGGCGCTTTGTAGTACCGCTCCGCGAGTTGAAACATGAGTAAGGTGCGATAGCCGGCCGGCGCGAGACTCGGATCCGGTGCGCCCAACTTCGACATCCGGACGTTGGAGCATCGCCGTCCAATTGCCGGCGTTGATCTCGCTCGCGTGCTTCGACTTTGATGTGAACGCAACGACGAGGCGATTTCGCGCGAACTCCGCGTACCACGTCGCATACTTTGGAACGAGCAGCTGGGGAATGACTTCCGCGTCGGCGAGCATCATCACGTCGGGCACGCGACGGAGCTCCGTCACCTTTCGAACGTGCTCGAGCGACGCGCCGCTCTCGCGCTGGATCACCGTCCCCGTCCGCGCCGCGTAGGCGTCGAGCAGCGGCTGCATTGGCTTGCTGAGGCTGGCAGCGAGGTACAGAACAAGTGTATCCGCAACGAGGTGGAGCATGGTCCAAAGAAAGCGTCCGACGCCACCAGTCGCTACAGGTCGAAACTTCGCGGGAAGACAGCCGTCTTGTCCCTCGACCAGCTTGCGCTGAGCGCAACTTGTCCTAATGTTGTAGTACAAGTCCTGACGACTTTCTCCCGCCTTCCTTTTCCCCCATCCATGTCTGACCTCGCGATCGACATTCGCAATGTCGTGAAGCGGTATGAAGCAGCATGTCGCGGTTCGCGACCTGTCGCTTCAAGTGCCGCGCGGGATCGGTGTACGGCCTGCTCGGCCCCAACGGCGCCGGCAAGACGACCACCATCCGCATGATCCTCGATATCATCCTGCCGGATTCCGGCAGCGATCAGCCTCTTCAGGTCGCGAATACCGGCCCGAGGCATCCATGGACCGCGTCGGCTACCTGCCTGAGGAGCGCGGTCTCTACAAGAAAATGCAGGTCCGGCGCGTGCTGCTGTTCCTCGCCGAGTTGAAGGGAATCAACCCGACCGAGGCGACGCGGCGCATCGACGAGTGGCTCGACCGGTTCAGCCTTCGCACGCCTGAAAAGGACTGGGGAGAGGCGAAAGTCGACGAGCTGTCGCGTGGCATGCAGCAGAAAGTGCAGTTCATCGCGACGCTGCTTCACGATCCCGACTTGGTGATTCTCGACGAGCCGTTCAGCGGACTCGATCCGATCAACGCGCAGGCGCTCAAGGACGCGGTCGCTCGAGCTGAAGCGCCGCGGCAAGACCGTCATCTTCAGCACGCACGTGATGGACAACGCCGAGAAGATGTGCGACTCGGTGTGCATCATCGCTCGCGGCGAGAAGGTGCTCGACGGCCGCGTCACCGACGTCAAGCGAGCGCGCGAGTGCGCGGCACGTCGCGCTATCGCTCGTCGGCGGTGTGCAGACTGGCGTGCAACGAGGTACTTCGCGAGCCGCAGTCTCGTCCGTAAGCTCGACGACAACAACCGAATTTCATCGAGAGTCGAGCTGCGCTCCGGACGCCGATTCGCAGGTGCTGCTACGACGCCTGATCGAGGCTGGGCGCAACAATCGAACGATTCGAGCATGATGCAGCCTCACTGCATCAGATCTTCATTCAAGCGCGTCGGCGCCGCGGGCGTCGAGACGGGGATGTCCGGCCATGGATAAGAAGCTCTTCATCGTCGCCAAGCGCGAATACCTCGAGCGCGTGCCGCGCGAGATGGTTCGTCGTCATGACGCTCGCTCGTGCCGGCGGTCATCGCCGGCTTCGTCATGCTCACGGCGTTTATCGGCTCGCGCGGCAACGCGTCGGAGGCGGTTCGACACATCACGATCATCAACGCGACCGACAACCGATCTCGGCCACGCGTGTTGCAAACGCGCTGATCGCCGATACGACGCTCGGCCCGATTGGCAACGACACGATCTGCGCCGCGCGTACTGAACGTCCTACTGCGGCCGATCTTCCGGCACCGAACAGCAAGTCGCCGCGGAAGTCCAGATTCCGAACCACATCGCCGGCTACCTTGGTGATTTCCGACAGCACCATCGCTGGAAAGTCTGTGCGATACGCCGGCCGAAATGCGTCGAGCCTGTCGGACACCGACAAGATTCGCTGTCGACGGTGCGCGAGGCAGTCACGATGATTCGCCTGCAGCGCGAAGGGGTGAAGCAGGACATCAATCGACGACATGGCGCGGACGCGGTTCGTCTCACGTCCGAACGACTCAACGAGCGCGGACGATCCGGTTCCGGCACGGCGGGAATCTTCGCCGGTCTCGTCGTCGGCGTCAGATGCTGCTGATGCTCATTCTCATCCACGGGCAAACATTCTGCGCGGCGTGCTCGAGGAAAAGCGACACGCGTCGCCGAGGTGGTCATCTCGAGCGTGAAGCCGGAGACGCTTACTCGCCGGGAAGGTGACTAGGTGTCGGCGGCGTGGGATTGACGCAGCAGATCGCCTGGTTCGCGATCACCGGCTATCTGCATCAGTTTCCTCATGCCGATCATCATGAAGGGCGCAAAGCTCGGCGGCTGCCGACGGCGGCGGCCCTGACTCTCGCCCGTCAGCGGCGTCCTCAAGGCACGATGTCGCCGATGGTGCTCGGCGTCGCGGTCGCGCTACTTGCATCGTCGGCTTCGTGTTCTATGCGACGCTGTATGCCGCCGCCGGATCGATGGTGAATAGCGAGCAGGAAGCCTGCAGCAGGCCGCGGCGCCGGTGATGGTTCTCATCATGAGCGCGTGGCTCTGCGTCAATCCCGTCATGCTGGCTCAATCCGGAAAACTGGCCGTCGCGCTGTCGTGGCTACCGTGGTCTTCGCCGATCATCATGCCGATTCGCATGGGGCTGACGAGCGTTTCGCCGGTCGAGATCGTGTGGGTCGATGGCATCGTTGCGGCGATCGGATCCATTTTCACGATCTGGCTCTCGGCGCGAATCTATCGCGTGGGCATGTTGATGTATGGCAAGAAGCCGAGCTTCCGTGAAGTCGCGAAGTGGATCAGGTATGCTTCGATCTTTCGTCGCGCGCGCCATAGCTCCACCCTCACGGGGGCATCTCGACGGGGGGCGGTATGGAAACGCGGACGGTTGACGGCATCACAGAAGAGCCGACGCTCGGCGCTCTCTGCGGCTCGGTCGCATACCACCGGCTTCCGACGCAGTTCTATCAGATGCTGCAAATGGCGATTCCATTCGCCGCGCAGCTCTGGTTTTGGGGATGGAAGCGGTCGGCGGCTGGATGGTCGTCGTCCAGCTTGTTCGGACTGTGGGCGCTTTGCGAGCAGCGCGTCGACGACCTCGGAGAACGCTCGCCGCGCGGCGCGTGGCCGCGAATGGGACGACGCGTCAGCGGCGCCATCGCCGGGCCTCGCCGGCGGCCTCGTGCTCGAGGGCTTTGTTCAGCTAATGCGCATTGTCTTCAAATGTCCCGGGTGCGCCGGCTGACGTCCGCGTCGTTGCCTTGATGTGATTCTCGATTCGCCGGTCTGGAACCAGCCAGATCAGCGCGACGGCAACGTAGATCGCCTCGGCAATGCCTTGGTGGTTGACGAACGCCAGGGGAATTGCCATGGCGTACAGCAGGCTGGACACCTTTCCCTTGAGATCGTTGCCCGACCGCGGCCTTGAGTCGAGAGCCGGGTCCTTGTTCCGCGATGATCGTGTTGCTGAAGAATCGTGTAGGCGATTGCCGACGCGAGCAGCACGCATCCGTAGATCGCGGTGGGCAGCTGCAGCGAAGTGATTCTCGCCCATCCACGCCGTCGTGAACGGAGACGAGCGACAGCCAGAACAGCAGGTGCAGGTTCGCCCACAGAATCGCGCCGTTGATCCTGCGTCGCGAGCTGCAGCATGTGGTGGTGATTGCTCCAGTAGATCCCGAGAAACACGAAGCTCAGCACGTAGCTGCAGAAACATCGGCAGCGATCGGACGCAGCGCCGCCCAGTCGGCGCCGTGCGGAACGTCGCAGCTCCAGCACCATGATCGTGATGAGAATCGCGATCACGCCGTCGCTGAACGCCTCCAGTCGCGCCTTGCTCATGCCCGAATCTCCCGTCGATGATCTCGACAAAATGTACGTCCCTGGGGAGAGGGCAGAACCGCGCCTCGAATTCGACTGAGCTCTCGCCCGGAACCACCGGTTTCTCTTGGGGTACTATCTCGTCTGGGAGGAACAACCTATGACAAACGCGAAACCATTGCGCAGCCGTTTGGCAGCGGCCGCGTTGTTCAGTGCCTCGCTGCTCGCGCCGGCATCGGTGGCGCTGGCCAAACCGGCGGCGGTGGGCCTCGGCGGACCGCGCATCGAAGTGACTCAGCGCGATGTCGACCGCTCGAATGAAAAGGTCGCCATGGCGTACTCGGCGCTGGTCGACATGTGGACGAAAGACTTTCGGAACATCGGCGAACGCTTTGTTCCGCCACGGATCGTGCGCTACACGGGCGCGGCGCGAACGACTTCGCGGCTACATCGGACCGAGCAATGCGCGAGTACTGTCCGAACAACAACACTATTCTCTACGACGAAGTCTTCGTCGCGGGCATGGCAAAAACCGCGTCGAACGCGTTGGGAACCGATGGCGACATGGCGTCGGTCGGCGTGATCGCGCACGAGATGGGTCATGCCGTCGCGATGCAGTTGGGACATGCGTCGCGCAGCTCGTATCAGAACGAAGCGACCGCCGACTGTCTCGCCGGCGCGTTCGCCAGAGCAGGCCGGACGTGATAGCTCGTTGGAGAAAGGCGATATCGACGAAGCGTTTTTCGGAATGTCACTCGCCGGTGATCCAACGCCGGAGCCGACGGGCAACGTTCGCTACGACGCGATGGTGCAGGCCCGGCTCGCGCGTCAGAGCCACGGCACCAAGGAGCAGCGCACGGGAGAATTTCCGAGAGGGGGCTCGATGGTGCGAGCTCGGGCGCCTGTTTGGCGGAGTTTCGGTAGTCGTACAAAAAGCAACAACAAAGCAGCTGCGGATAAGCACGGAAGACCGCACGGATTGGCACGGACATCCCGTGCGTCTGTTGCTGGCTGTGAAATCTCGCGGCTGCTTTTGCTGGTTTTGGCCGTGGCTGTCGACCCAATCCGCCTCGACGCCGGCACTTCGGTTCTGACCGGCGCGCCGAGTGCGCTCTTTACCTGCGCCCACCCAGCCGTTGATGCGCTGATCGATCGCGTCGTGAACGCCGCGCAAGAGCGTGGCGACCACGTCGTCGAGCGCGGCGCCGAGCTTGTTGCTCGTGCCCTTCGTCGCGCCTCGCCGTCGCCGCCGGCGGCTTGAGATCGGCGCCCCGATCCGCTCAGCAGCACGCCGGCGCCGACCGCGAGGGCCAGCGCGGGCCACGGGTTGTCGCGAACGACTTGTACGACGTTCAGCTTTTGCTCGAGCTCCGTTCAGCGTGCTCGACATGCGTTCGCGCGTCAGCTCGATGTCGCGCCGGACGTCAGCCGTTGTTTCAGCCATTCCTCTGTCCTCCTTGAGCGTCGTCACCGTTTCGTTCGGCGCGAGCTGTGACGGCGACACGATCGCAAGCCCGTGTCTCGCGAACCACGCGCCGCGAGCCCGCCGGTGATGAGAAAGATGATGAGCGCCGCGATCCAATAGCGATCGGCCGGCAACCACTGATCGCCGATGAGCAACACGACGCCGGCGACGGTCGACAGCCCGCCGATGAGCACAGCGAGCATGGAGCCCGCGGCGGCGCAACGCGGTGGCGCGACCGATCGACGCGACGATGTCGCCGCATCTCCTCGATTCTCGCGAGGCGTACTTCGTCGCGCACGAGCGAGCCGCTTCCTCCGGCGAGCTCACGAAGCAGAGCGCCAATGCCGCGACGACCGTCGCGTCCGTCGAGGGTCATGAGACTTCTCTACTTTCTCAGCGCCTTGCCGAGCAGGTAGCCAAGTCCCGCGGCGATCAGCAGGGTTCGGCCGGGGTGCTCCTTCACCTGAACCCTCGATGCTCGTCCGCAGTCCCGCGAGATCGGCCTCGCGGAGCCAATCGGCTGTCGCATCCATTCCCGCGGCCACTTCTTCGTCACCTGCGCGGTGCGACCGTCGCTCTCGACGGCGACGCTCAGCGTCCGTCGCGCCAGCGTACTGGGCGGTGGATCCGCTCGACGTTCCGCGCTGTCGCAGGCGGTCGGCGCCCGAGGTCAACGCGTCAGCGAGTGAGTTTTTCATTGTGCCGGCGCGCTCGCGGACAGACGACCCGACGTCCGCCAGCTTTTCCTGCGCGGTACCGGCGATTCCACGCGCGCGATCGGCGAGTCCATGATCGCCGGTATTTGCAGCGCTGCTCGCCGTCGCGTCGGCGTTTCCTGTTTGACTGTACGCCTGCGCGGTTGACTCGCCCTGCGAGCTTCCAAATCCCGATTGACTCGATCCGCTTCCGGCCGTCGAGCCGGCGGGCTCTCCGAGTGTAGAGTCTCCCGATGAGAACTGCGTTGCGCTCCATGTCGCTACTCCTCACAAAGGTGGCGCCGTGATAGGTGCAGACGTTGTGCCGTGACTTGCGTTCGTCGATGGAATGCCGCGCGGAATCGCGATGTCCATCCTCAGAACACTTTCACGATCGAGGATATCATGCGTGCCAGAACGTTCATGATCACCGTGCCGCTGCTCGCCGGTCGCGGCACTTACGGCAGGAGCGCAGAACGGCGGACGGCGCGGCGGACCGCCTGGCGGATTCGGTGGACGCGGTGGTCGTTGCGCACAGACCGCCGACTCTCTCACCGACGCACAGAAAGTCGAGGTCAAAGGACTCGCCGACGCGTTCACCAAGGCGCACGCGGCACAGCTCGACGGTCTCCGCACCATCATGGAAATGGCGCGCGCCGCCGTGAGGCAGGGAAGACCGCCGACGAAGTCCGCGCGATCATGGAGACGGCAAAGCCAATCGCAGACGCGCTCGCGCCGGCTCGCAAAGCATTCTCCGACAGCGTGGCCGGCGCTACTCACGCCGGCGCAACTCGCGGCCGGGATGCATTCCGCCCGCGCCGGGTGGTCCGCCACCCGGTGGTCGGCGCGGTGGTCCGCCGCCGCGCGCTAGATCACCTCGATGAGCGCCTTGTTCCCGGATGCGCGGCGCAAGCCGTTCATCGCACGTCAGCATCGTCGCGCCCAGCCCTCGCGCGAGCGCGACGTATGCGGCGTCATAGGCCGTGAGGTTGGAGCGTAACTCCCAGATTCTCGGAGGAGCGGTTCGTGTGAGTATCTCGTGATTGGAAACCTCGCGAAGAGATCGAGCGCCATCCGCGCACGGTCCGGATACATCTCGCCGCGGGACACGTAGCGCCGCAACACCTGAGCGACTTCGAGATCGATCAGGCGCGGCGCGTGCAGCGACTCCCGGTTCGAAAGGGATACGATCCTCGATGACCGAGGAGGCGGGACTCTGGAGCAACACTCGCGAGAATGACCGACGCATCGGTCACGATCACCGGCGATCGCGCTCCTCGCGAAGCGCCTTGCCGGCGATTCTCGAACCGCGACTGGTTTGAGCGCCGCGAGTCGCTCGCGCAGCTCGCTGGCCGGCATCCGCTCAACAGAACGTTCCAACTCGGCGCGCAGGTAATCCGGAGCGTCATGCCGGCGAGCGCGCGCCCGGGCGCGCAGCGTCCGGTGCTAAGCGCTCGGGCAGACATTCCGAAGCTGGATCATTTTTGACATGCTATAAACATGCTGCACATGTGGTGCACATGTCAAGCATCCGACCGATGACCCGCGACGAGGTTGCACGGGCGCTTTCGGGCGGTGATCAACACCGCAATCTCGTCGGGCCGCGGGTTCACGAAGTCCAGGCGCACGCGGCCGTCGGGAATCGTGCTCACTGCCGCCGGGATCGAGCTGTTCGTCAGCACCCAACCCGCGGGCAGCACGACGGCGTTCGCCGGCCGGCCGAAGCTCCGATCCCAGATCAATTCATTGCCGACGACCTTGTACCGCGCGGTGTCGGTGTACGTCTCGAACATGCGAATACGCACCGACTCGCCCTGCTTCACTGGCGCGAATCGAAACACGACGATTTCACTCTGCGGTGTCACGTTGGCGACGTCGAGCTTTGCCGCCGTGATCGCGCTTCCTTTGAGGATCTCCCACTTGAGATCCTCGCCGGTGTCGAGATTCTTCGCGTGCGGATTCGAGACCGTGCTGCCCGCGCGCACCTCGTTGATGTACGTCCCGACTCCCACGCGGGACTCGGTGTAGTCGTGATAGAGATCGAACGCGTGCGTCTCCGGCGGCTGGAGGAAATACACGATCTCTCGATTCTGGCGCGCGCGCTCGCCGAGGCGCGCGGCGACGCGTCGATGGGTCAGCCGTCAGAGCACGGATCGGGTGAGCGCGCAGCGTGACCGCGGCTTCGACGGCGTGTTGTTCCAGAAGCTGATGCCGATGCGGCCATCAGGCTCCTGCAACACCTGCGACGGAAAGCTCGATGAGATCAGCTCGTATCCCTTCGGCAACGACGACCGAATTGCGCTTGATGCCGAGTGGCCGAGTGAACACGATCGTGTCGCCGCGCATGAAGTAGCTCGCGGCGTCTTCATACGTCTTGTTGATCAACACGCGGGCCTCGCCGCCATCCGGTGGAACGGACGCGCGAGCGTCACGCGAATGTAGGTCTGCGTCGTGTCGGGATTGCCCACGCCGCCGGCACGAGCGATGGCGCTGCCGACGACGTCGAACACGAGCGGCTTCCCCGTCGCGCGATCGAACACGCTCTCGTCGGTCGCGATGCTGCCTTTGCGAATCGGGTTGAAGTAGTGCGTCGCGCCACGGCGTCGTTCGCCGTCACCTCGTAGATGATGCGAAACTTTGCCGAGCCGGGCGCGAGGAGCTCGTAACGAGTGTAGGCGTCCGATTCCGTCTGCGGCGCTCACCTGCGCGGCGAGCCACGTGCGCCGCGAGCGCTCGTGCCGACGAGGCACAGTGAGGCGCCGCGCGCGTCATCCGCTATTTCTTTGACCCGGTGATCGGAGAAGCTGCTGCGCACCTTGGCGAGCTCGTTTCGCTGCTCGGGATTCTTTGCCATGATGTCGCCGAGCAGGGTGCCCATTGGCTCGTCGTCGATGATTGTAGGTTCCGGCGAAAAGCGCTTGCCGTGGCCCATGTGGCGGGCCGGATCGAGCAACAGCTCGTTCTTCAATACGACGTCGTTCTTGCCCTGTTGGACACGCACGGCCGCGAACTTCTTTCCCGACTTCTCCATATAGCTGACGCGCACGCCGGTCGACCTCGGGCGGAACGGCGGCGCAGCGGATGCTCGGTACCGTCGGTCCCGCCGGAACGTCGTCGCTCCAGCCTTCAGATTGGGAAATTGCGCTCGAAGCCGCCGTGGTAAATCAAGCAGTGCCGCATCATCGCCTCAGTTCGCGGGGAGGAAGGAGCTAGAAAGCGAGAGAGTTTGGAGAAGCTACGGTGGCCCGTGACGCTTCGCCATCCTATGTTTGCGCCCCATGACACGCACCCAGTCGGAGAACCGACGCCGGCTCGATCACCGGGCCGGGAACGTACAAGTGGGCGGCGAAGGGCGACATCAATGCCTTCTTCGGCTTGATGCTCGACAATGTCGTGAACCTCGCCGTCCTCGCCGGAATCCTCGTCGCCGGCTTTGGCTTTCCGGCGACGCTCGTCTACACGCGCATGTTCCCCGGCACCGCACTCGGCGTGTTGTTCGGCGACGTCGTGTACACGGTGATGGCGATTCGCCTCGCGCAGCGCACGGGACGGTCCGACGTCACCGCCATGCCGCTCGGACTCGACGCGCCAGTCGACGATCGGCATGGCGCTGACCGTGCTCGGGCCGGCGTTCATCGTCGCGAAGGCGCGGATGCCCGAGGCCGACGCCGCGATCCTCGCCTGGCAAGTCGGTATGGCGACGATGGTGTTGATGGGCGTGTTCAAGCTGGTCATGTCGTTCTATCGGCGATCGTGTTCGACGCGCGATTCCCGAAGCGGGACTGCTTGGTTCGATCGGCGGCGTGGGCATCGCGCCTGCTCGGCACGTTGCAACTCGGCCGAGATCTACGGCGAGCCGATCGTCGGCATGATGGCGCTCGGCGTCATTTTCTATGCGCTCGTCGCGAAGATCAAGCTGCCAGTTCCGCGCGCCCGAGGTGCTGGTGAGCGTCGCGATCGGCGCCACGCTCTATTACGCGCTCGGGGCGCTGGGGTTGTCGTTGCATCACTGTCGCGGCGCCGGCGGCGAATTTTCCGGTCGGGCCTGCCGTTACCGTCGTTGGGGTTCTTGAAAGGGATGCCGATCGCCGTGCGCGACTATCTGCCGCTGGCGCTGCCCGTTCGCGATCCTGACGCGTGATCGGCGGCATCAACGTCACCGAGAGCGCGCGGATCGCGCGGTGACGACTACAACACGCGCGACATTCTGTTGACCGAGGCCATCGCGACGCTGATCGCCGGCGTCTGCGGCGGCGTGAGCCAGTCGACGCCGTACATCGGACATCCCGCGTACAAGGCGATGGGCGGACGCGCCGGCTACACGCTGGCGACGGGACTTGTTCATCGGGCTCGGAGGCATGCTTCGGCTACATCGCGTTCATGGCCGACGCGTTGCCCAAGCCGGCGCTCGCGCCGATCCTCGTCTTCGTCGCGCCTCGACATCACGGACCAGAGCTTATCATGCAACGCCCAAACGCCACGCCGCTGGCGGTGACGTTCGCCGTGCTGCCGTCGGTCGCGCAGCTTGTGCAGATCTTCTTTATCGCAGGTCTACAACGGCGCGCTGATGTCGGCGCGCGATCGATCCCGCGCGGGCACGATGAAGGCGACAGGCATCACGAATCCGGATTTCATCGGCACCGTGGGTGTGATGGTTCTGCTCGCGCACGGATTCATTCTCACGGCCATGTTGTGGGGTGGGGCGGTCGCATTTCTCATCGATCGGAAGATGGCCGCGGCGGCGGCGACGCTCGCGGCGTGCGCTGTCCTCGCGCTCTTCCGGGTTTATCCATTCGATCACGCCCGCTGGCGGGATCATCTTCCGCCGTGGACGACCGGATCCACTCTGCCCTATCACTGGTCAGCCGGCCTACTTCGGCTTCGCGGCGCTCATTCTCGGCGTACTGGGGAGAGCCGGAGGCGTTTGGCGTTCAGGGTGCGCTTTCGAGCTGTCATCCTGATGCGAGCGAGGGCTGAACGGAGGACCTGCTCTATTGTGGCGCGGTTCATCGGCGGACAGCTCCGACACGTTTGAACGCGAATGGAGCGCGATACGCGGAGTGGGCGAATTCTTGCGAGATGAAGTGATTCGGTAGCGTCTTGCGGACGAACCGATGAAATTACGGAGTTTTTTCTCACTCTATTCTTTTGAACCGACGCTCGGGACCTTTCTCGTCGCGTCCCGAGCGGCTGTTTCAAAAGGGTTCGTCGAGGCTATCGTGGCGACGTCGTGCATCCGCCGCACGAGGAGCGATTCGTCAAATTTCTTTGATTCGCCCCGTTCGCGTTCAAAATGGCGTTTGAACCGTCCCGATGACCGCGGCGCTCTTCACCTCACGGCGAGCCCAGTCAGGGCCTCGGGCGGCATCGCGTCGTCCGCGAACCGCCGCGGCGTGACGTCGGCGACCGCCGTCGAGCGTCTCACTTCGATCGGAACCCAGCGGTACTCATCGCGCAGCTCGGTCACGACGAGGTACGTCCCCGGCGGAAGCTGCCGAAATGCGTAATGGCCATCGGAACTGCGTGTTCGCCCGGTTCATTGACAGTTTCTCGACGAGATCGCCGGGAATCGGCGGCGGCTGGCCATTCATCGACGCAGCGGAGTCGCGATACATGTTCATGGTTCGGATGAGCGAGGTCCACCTCCGGCTTCCTCGACGCAGCGCCAATTCGTCTCTGCCGAGTCGGCGTATGTGTGCAGCGAGGGCGCCGAAGCGCTTCGCGTTCGGCGCGGACCGCGTCGTTCCATCCTGGGGCATTGGCGGGGCAGACGGTGTCAGCGCCGAGCCGACGTCCGGAGAGGCCGCAAGGGAGAAATACGGCCGCCCGGACAGCCGAACGGCGGGGGCTGTCGGTCCCGAACACGCTGCCTTCTATTGAACCCGCCTGCAGCTCGCGCTCACGACCAGCCGGCGGCGATCATCAGCCGCCCTGAGGGGGTTGAAGAATCGCGATCCGGGTTGCGGCACCCAGCGACCAATGCTCACCCATGATGACCATACAATGAGGAACCTCTAATGAAGCGATTCGTCATCGCCTGTCGTCGCTGTGTGGCCGTCGCGGCCCGTCGTTGCGCGCCCCGAAGCGGTCCCCAGATTCCGCGTTCACGGCGGGCATACGCCACCCCGTCAAGCTGCCGCCGGGCCGGTATTTCGGCGAAGTGGCCGGCGTCGCGATGAACTCCGAAGCGGCACCTGTTCGTGTTCAGCCGCACGGGCCAGCGCTCGACAGTGCACGGCGCATCCGCGGCTGCAGCTGTTCGGAGTTCGGTCCGGACGGCGCGTTCATTCGTGAGATTGGACAGGGACCTCTATGGATTTGCGTTCGCTCATACGGTCCGCATCGACAAGAACGACAACATCTGGGCGACGGACGAGGGGACGAACATGGTCATCAAGTTCAGTCCCGCCGGGAAGGTGTTGATGGTGCTGGGCCGCCGGCCGGAGTCGGTCGAGGCGCCCGGCACGCCCGAGCCGGCGCCGGGTACAACCGCGCCGGTGTGGGGCGATTCAATCGTCCGACGGACGTCGCTCGGGATTTGGCGGGCAACGTGTTCATCGCCGACGGCTACAACAGCTCGCGCGTCGTGAAAGTCGATCCGCAGGGGAAGTGGCTGAAGACCTGGGGAACCCGCGGCAGGAGCCGGGGCAGTTCAACATCACTTCATACGATCGCCAACGACGCCCAAGGGCAACATCTATGCGGGCGACCGCACGAATCGCCGGGTCCAGGTGTTCGACCCGCAGGGGACGTTCTTGAAGGAGTTCACGATCGACGTCCCGTTCACGAAGGAGCCGAACGTCATGTTGGGGGCGGCGCCCGGAGGCGGGGAAATCCGCTTTGCCCGTATCGGGGGCGCCGTGGGCGATGTGCATCACGCCTCCCGGCGGAACGCAGTTCTATACGTATCCGACGCCGTTCCGGGCCGCATCTACAAACTCACGTTGGGGGAAGGTCGTGGGCGTACTGGGTGAGGCGGGAAAGGACCTGAAGCAGTTTGGCTGGATTCGCGAAATCGCATGTCCGTCGTGAGAACGAGCTGCATGTCGCGGAGCTACTGAACTGGCGTGTGCAGAAGCTGGTTTTGCGGCCGTAGCACTCTGCGACAAGTAGCGTTGGAAGATTCTATTTCACACAACAGCGTAAAGTTGATAATGGCGCGGGGTCGTCAAGAATGATGATCTGAGGCAACAGCGTGCCACGACGAAATTGGCATGATCTCACTCCGCCAAGATCGTTTTTGGCGTTTTCTAAACTATTGTATAAGAACACTTTAGGCCGCCGTGGCTCCAGAGAATCAGGCCAGGCGGCCTGTCTGCCTCCATGCCCATCACGTCGGAGCGGCTTTTTGCTGTCGCTCCAACGGCGCAGGCGAGCAGTACCGCACGTTGTACCCGTTGTCCTGCCCAGCTCTACCCCAATCACTCGCTGCCTGGAGGAATGCCAATGAAGTCCACGAAGGTACTCGTGTTGACCGCGATGGTAGCGGTCGCCACGGCCAGCAGCGCCGGCGCGCAGCTGTTTATCAGCTGCGGCGGCGCGGGCGAAGCTCGTCATCGGAGCGTCATCGACGACCTGCCGTTTGACAAACACCGTTTCGGCGACGGTTCCGACCGTTGCGCGTTTGACGTCACCAGTTTGACCACGACCCTGACCGCGCCGCTTGGCGGCGGATTTCCGGTACGGCCGCGGGTGTTGCCAGCGCCGGCCCGAGCCTCAACGTCGAAGGCGAACGCCCGGTTACCGCGCTCACGGCCTCGCCGGCTGCGGCGACGTTGGACTGGTCCCGCGACCTCGACCAAGCCCGCGTCTGATCTGAAGATGAACGTCAACGCCGGTACACAACGTCGCCGCTTGGCCAGGTTGGAACGTCGGCCGCCGCGACAGCCACCGCGGACTACGCGATCGGCTACAACATCGATCTACAACCTGGACCACGGATATCCCGGGCGTCTATTCGCTCGTCGTGAATTACACCTCACGGCTCCGTGATCGAGTAGGAACAGGATCACGCCATGATCGGGCACTGGTCGCAAGCCGTGTCCGGTCGTCCCTCCTCCCGAGATGATGCGCTCCCTTCTCACGATTTCGATGTCGGCGCTGCTGTCGAGGCGCTCTTCCGAGTGTTGCCGTTGCGCAGTTACAACGGAACCATCTCGGCGGGCCACAGCTCGTGCACGCTTCCAGTCACTGCCACTGCCGTCATCAACACGGTGGCGAAGCTGAGCACGACGAGCCTCACAACGACACTCAGCGCGCCAAACGCAATCGATTTCGGCGTCCGCGGGCGTCACGTCCGCGGGACCGACGTTCACGGTCAAGAGCAACCGTGCATTTGCACTCACTTGCTTCAGCGGCCACCGCGACCTGGACCGGCCCCGCCGGGAAGCCAGCAAGCCGGCCTCTGATCTCAAAATGAGAGTCGGGGCCGGTGGAACCATCTGTCGCGCTCGGTCAAGTCGGAAGCGTCATCCGACCGGAACGGCGGGCGTTGATTTCGACATCTTTTATAACACGATCTCATCATAGCTTCGACCGACCGACAAGCCGGGTGCGTACTCGCTCGTCGTGAACTACACCCTGACCGCCCCATGATCACCCCTCGCTCGCGCCGTCCGCCTTGCGCACTGGTTCTCTGCGCCGTCTCCACCGTCGCCCACGCACAGTTGCGGATCGACAAAACGGAGATGTTTCTGAACCCCTGCCGACTCGAGCACCCGTGGCGGTGTACTCATGGTGCGCAACGAGGGCACCGAACGCGCGCAGGCCGGCATGAAGCTCGAGGATTGGGATCGGAGCGAGGACGGCGGCAATCAGCTTCTTCTACTGCCGGCACGCACCCGCAGTCGTGTTCCAAAGTGCTGAAGGTGCTTTCCGCTCATGCTGAGCCTCGCCCCCGGTGAATCGCAGGCGATTGCATCGGCATCGACCCCCTTCCGCCGCGCGCGCGGCCACAGGGACGCGAGGATGTTGGTCGGTCGTGCTGGTCGAGTCGGCGGTTCCCGAGACGGTGCCAACGGACGGACGCTGGTCTATCGCATTCGGACCGGCCTCAAAGTCTACGTCATGCCGGCGGACTTACCGCGGAAGGCCAAGTGGCCGACGTCGCGATCCGGTTCTGAGACGCTGGACCGAACGCCAAGGACACCCGTCGAAGTCGCGTTCCAGAATACCGGCACCAAGCATGTCGTCGCCCCATGGCCGAGTCGAAGTCCGACGTCCCGACAACACGACGGCCGCCGTTGTCAGAGCTTCCGCCCGCGTATGCGCTTCCCGGCGCGACGATGCGCGTGCGCGCCGCGCTTCCGGCACTGCGCGACAGGACGCTACGTCGTGCTGGCGGTAATGCAATACGGCAGCAATACGTAACCGAACGAAGTACAAC
>ERZ1370068.831-contig-10761_pt1 | contig 36085 bp, 42 predicted proteins | sample MGYA00561227_ERZ1370068 | MGnify/ENA primary metagenome ERZ1370068 (study PRJEB38410, sample SAMEA6850437) | metagenome | study: Metagenomic assessment of the ecological functions of the soil: analysis of the soil microbiota associated with the... | reverse complement strand
CGCCCAACCGATCGGTCAGACGCGGCCGCACGACTCCCGCACGATCCCCGACATCCGCGCGCCCAGGTCCAGCGCGTCTCCGCCTCGCGTCAATACGGCCACACCCAGTTCGCAATCTCCGGTCGATCGGCGCCGTGCTCGTGCGCGTAGCGCAGGTTGTCGATGATCGCGTTCTTCATCTCCTCCTTCAGGTGCGCGGCCGTCGCGCAGCAGCCGCGGCACCCGATCGATCACGTCGATGACCAGGTGGAAGCGCGACGTCTCGTTCAGCATCGCCAGCTCGAGCGGCGTGTTGATGTTGCCCTTCTCCTTGTAGCCGCGCACGTGCAGGTTCTCGTGGCCCTTGAAGCGGTAGGCGAGCTTGTGGATCAGCCACGGGTAGCCGTGGAAGTTGAAGATGATCGGCTTGTCGGTCGTGAACAGGCCGTCGAACTCGCGCTCCGGTCGAGCCGTGCGGATGCTCGGACGCCGGCTGCAGCTTGAACAGGTCGACGACGTTGACGAAGCGCAGCTTCAGGTCGGGCACGCGCTCGCGCAGGATCGCGGCCGCCGCCAGCGCCTCCATCGTCGCGACGTCGCCGCAGCGACGCCAGCACGACGTCCGGCTCCTCGCCGGCGTCGGTGCTGGCCCGCGCCCAGATGCCGATGCCCCTTGGCGCAGTGGACGACCGCCTCGTCGATGGTCGTGAACTGCAGGTGCTTCTGCTTGTCGGCGACGATGACGTTGATGCAGTCGGTGCTGCGCAGGCAGTGATCGGCGACCGCCAGCAGCGTGTTGGCGTCGGGCGGCAGGTAGATGCGCGTGACCGACGGCCCCTTGTTGGTCACGAGATCGATGAAGCCCGGGATCCTGGTGCGAGAAGCCGTTGTGATCCTGCCGCCAGACCGTCGACGACAGCAGGATGTTCTCCGACGCCACCGGCGCGCGCCACGGCACGTGGTTCTTGCGAGATGTCCAGCCACTTCGCGTGCTGGTTGAACATCGAGTCGATCGACGTGCGCGAACGCCTCGTAGGTGTGGAAGAAGCCGTGGCGGCCGGTGAGCAGATAGCCCTCGAGCCAGCCGAGCAGCGTGTGCTCGAGAGCATCTCCATGACGCGGCCGTCGCGCGCGAGCTCGCCGCCGTCGGCGTCCTCGGGCAGCAGGTCGGCCATCCAGGTCTTCTTGCTCGCCTCGTAGACCGCCTGCAGCCGGTTCGAGGCGGTCTCGTCCGGGCCGAACAGCGCGGAAGGTGGTCGGGTTGTTCCTCATCACGTCGCGCAGGAACTCGCCGAGCGGCTTGGTGTTCTCGTACTGCGCCGTGCCGCGCGCTGGCACCGTCGACGGCGTAGGCGCGGAAGTCGGGCAGCTTGAGCGCCTTGCGCAGCAGCCCGCCGTTGGCGTGCGGGTTGGCGCTCATCCGCCGGCGGCCCTTCGGGCGCCAGCGCCTTGCAGCTCCGGCCGCAGCGTGCCGCTGCGTCGTCGAACAGCTCCTCGGGCTTGTAGCTGCGCATCCACTCTTCGAGCAGCTTCAGGCTGCGCCGGATTGTCGCGCACGTCGGCGAACGGCACCTGGTGCGAGCGCCACGAGCCTTCCGACCTTGTGGCCGTTGACCTCCTTCGGCCCGGTCCATCCCTTCGGCGACCGCAGCACGATCATCGGCCAGCGCGGCCGGCCGGCGTCGTTCGCGGCGCGCGGCCTGCGCTGCTGCGGCGCGAATCTCGGCGATGGCGCTGCTCGAGCGTCGCCGCCATCTGTCTGGTGCATCTGCGCCGGATCGCCGCCTTCGACGAAGTACGGCGTGTAGCCGTAGCCGACGAACAGCGCCTCGAGCTCCTCGTGGCTGATGCGCGCGAGGATCGTCGGGTTCGCGATCTTGTAGCCGTTCAGATTGAGGATCGGCAGCACCGCGCCGTCGCGGATCGGGTTGATGAACTTGTTCGAGTGCCACGACGGTCGCGAGCGGCCCGGTCTCCGCCTCGCCGTCGCCGACCACGCAGGCGACGATCAGATCGGGGTTGTCGAGCGCCATGCCGTAGGCGTGCGACAGGCTGTAGCCGAGCTCGCCGCCTTCGTGGATCGATCCGGGCGTCTCCGGCGTGACGTGGCTGCCGATGTGGCCCGGGAAGGAGAACTGCTTGAAGAACTTGCTGCAGCCCTTCCGCGTCCTCGCTCTTGTCCGGATAGACCTCGGAGTAGGTGCCCTCGAGATAGGCCGGCCCGAGCACGCCGGGCGCGCCGTGGCCGGGGCCGGCGACGAAGATCACGTCGAGATCGTGCGCGACGATCAGCCGGTTCAGGTGCACCCAGACGAACGAGAGCGCCGGGCTCGCGCCCCAGTGGCCGAGCAGCCGGTGCTTGACGTGCTCGGTCGTCAGCGGCTCCTGCAGCAGCGGGTTGTCCCTGCAGGTAGATCATGCCGACCGACAGGTAGTTGCACGCGCGCCAGTAGGCGTCGAGGAGCGCGACTTCATCGGGCGACAGCGGCTGCGGTGCGTCAGCGGTCGGCGCCGCGTCTTTCATCGAGAGCGTGTTGGCCACGGGACGGCTCTCTACTTCGGGTGGCCGGCCGACGCGTCGCGCGTCAGACGGCGGGTTCATTCGTGCGCGCCGCGACTGCCGGGCTGCAGCGCTCGCGCCAGCAGGACGATCGATCGCGCCTCGACCAGCCGGGTGCGCCCGGCGACGACCGGGGCGCTGGCCCACGGCACGAGTGTCGCCCGGAGGCGCCGCGGCGGTGTCGAGGCAGCAGCGCCAGCGCTCTTCGTCGTCGGAGGCCGGCGGCACCTCGAATGTCAACGGCTCCCGAGCAGCGTTGAACATGCCGTGCAGGAGAGAAACCGCGCCCGCACGCTCTGCATGGTGAACGCGATCGCGTGCGAGTGATCGCTCCAGTCCGGCCGATTGAGCTCGACGCCGTGCCATTCGACGCGCGCCCGGACGAGGATCTGGTTGAGGCTGCACGCGACGCCTTCGGCGACGACGTCGCGGCGCTGGCGGAACGCGATGAGCGCCTTCGCGAACCGGTGGATGTCGCGCGTGCCGCTCCAGCAGCGACCAGTCGAGCCAGTTGATCTCGGTGTCCTGGCAGTAGGCGTTGTTGTTGCCCTGCTGCGTGCGCCGCATCTCGTCGCCCATCAGCAGCATCGGCGTGCCGGCGGCGAGCAGCGTCGAGCGCCAGGAAGTTCTTCACCTGGCGGTTGCGCAGCGCCTCGATCGCCGGATCGTCGGTCGGGCCCTCGACGCCGCAGTTCCAGCTCACGGTTGTCGTCGGCGCCGTCGCGGTTGTCCTCGCCGTTGGCCTCGTTGTGCTTGCGGTTGTACGAGACGAGGTCGTTCAGCGTGAAGCCGTCGTGGCAGGTGACGAAGTTGACGCTCTGCTCCGGCCTCGCGCTCCTTGTGGCCGTAGATGTCCGGGCTGCCGAGCAGCCGGTCGGCGAGCGCGCGGCACCGTGCCGTCGTCGCCCTGCACGAAGCGCCGCACGTCGTCGCGGAACCGGCCGTTCCATTCCTGCCAGGCGTCGCCGACGAAGCTGCCGACCTGGTAGAGGCCCGCCGCGTCCCAGGCCTCGGCGATCAGCTTGGTGCCGGCGAGCGCCGGATCCGACTCGATGTCCCACAGCACCGGCGGGTTCGGCAGCGGGCGCCCGGCCTCGTCGCGCGACAGGATCGACGCGAGGTCGAAGCGGAAGCCGTCGACGTGCATCTGCGTCGACCCAGTAGCGCAGGCTGTCCTGGATCAGCCGCCGCACGATCGGCTGGTTGGCGTTGAGCGTGTTGCCGCAGCCGGTGTAGTCGGCGTAGCGCGACCGGTCCGCGCTGCGAGGATGTAGTAGACGTCGTTGGCCAGGCCCGCGGAAGCAGATCGTCGGCCCGTCCGTCGCCGCCTTCGGCCGTGTGGTTGAAGACGACGTCGAGGATCACCTCGATGCCGGCGCGGTGCAGCGCCTTCACCATGTCGCGGAACTCGTCGATGACGCCGAGCGGATCCGGCCGTCGAGCTGTAGCGCGTGGTGCGGCGCGAAGAACGACACCGGCTGGTAGCCCCAGTAGTTGACCCGGCCCGGCGGCGCGTCCTGCGGATCGAACTGGAAGACCGGCAGCAGCTCGACCGCGGTGACGCCCAGATCGCTGCAGGTAGGGGATCTTCTCGATCAGCGCCGGCGTAGGTGCCGCGCGTGCCGCGCGGCGACGCCCGAGCTCGGGTGACGCGTGAAGCCGCGGACGTGCATCTCGTAGATCACGGTCTCGGCGAACGGGCGGCGCGAGCGGCGTATCGCCCTCCCAGTCGTACGCCGGCTGGATCGGCGACGACGCTGCTTCATCGCGACGGCGGCGTTGTCGCCTGGCCGGCGCCGCCGCCGCGCGTCGTAGCCGCCGGGGACGGCGACCGCGAGACCGTGCGGATCGAGCAGCAGCTTGTCGGCGATCGAACCGCAGCCCGCGCTCCGGCGCGAACGGGCCGTGCGCCCGGTAGCCGTAGATCTGACCGGGCCGAGGCCCGGCACGAACGCATGCCAGTAGTGATAGCTGCGATGCTGCGCCGCGATCGAGGGCGATCACCCGCGACGGCGACGCGGCGTTCGGCGCCGTCGAACAGCACCAGCTCGACGAGCGCGGCGTCCTTCGAGAACACGCGAGAAGTTGACGCCGCCGGGCACGACCGTGGCGCCGAGCGGCGCGCTCGACCCCGTCGCCGCACGTCGCCGGTGCCGGACCCGGCCGGACGCTCGACGACCCGGCTCAAGGCTCGCGTCCCCGGGGGACCTCGACGTTCCAGATGTCACGACAGTAGTCGCGGATCGACCGATCCGACGAGAAGCGTCCGGCTCGCGCGCAGTTCAGGATCGACATCTCGCGTCCAGCGTCGGCGATCGCCGAACGCGGCGCTGACGCGCTCTGGCAGTCGACGTAGGCCTGGTAGTCGGCCAGCAGCATGTAGTCGTCGCGGTCGAGCAGCGAGTCGACGAGCGGCCGGAAGCAGCTCGCGATCGCCGTCCGAGAACGCGCCGTCGGCGATCAGATCGAGCGTCTCGCGCAGCTCGGCGTTCGACTCGTAGACGTCGCGCGGGCGGTAGCCGCGCGCCTTCGCGTCGCTCGACCTCGCCGGCCGTGAGCCCGAACAGGAAGAAGTTCTCGTGGCCGACCGCGTCGCGGATCTCGACGTTGGCGCCGTCGAGCGTGCCGATGGTCAGCGCGCCGTTCATCGCGAACTTCATGTTGCCGGTGCCCGACGCTTCCTTGCCCGCCGGTCGAGATCTGCTCCGACAGATCGGCGGCCGGATAGACGTGCTGGCCGCTCGTGACGTTGAAGTCGGGCAGGAACACCACCTTCAGCAGCCCGGCGGTCTGCTCGTCCTGGTTGACCACCGACGGCGACGCCGGTGATCAGCCTGATGATCAGCTTGGCCATCCGGTAGCCGGGCGCGGCCTTGCCGCCGAAGATCACCGTGCGCGGCACCGGCGTCGCGGCCGCGCCGCGCTTCAGCCGGTGGTAGAGCGCGATCAGGTAGAGCACGTTGAGGTGCTGGCGCTTGTACTCGTGGAGCCGCTTGACCTGAATGTCGAAGAGCGACTGCCGGATCGACCGGCGACGCCGGTCCGCTCGCTGCATGCAGCGCGGCGAGCGCGCGCCTTGTTGTCGCGCCTTGACCGCCTGCCACTCGCGCTGGAACGCGGCGTCGGCGGCCAGCGGCTCGAGACGCTCGCAGCTCGTGCTCGAGATCGCGCGATCCAGCCGATCGCCGATGTGGCGCGGTGATCAGCGCGCCAGCTTCGGGATTGCTGAGCGCCATCCAGCGCCGCGGCGTCACGCCGTTGGTCACGTTGAAGAACTTCTGCGGCGCGACACGGTGGAAGTCGCGCAGCACCGTCTGCCTTGAGCAGCTCCGAGTGCAGCGCGGCGACGCCGTTGATCGCGTGGCTGCCGACGCTGGCGAGGTGCGCCATCCGCACGCAGCTGCTCGCCCGTCTCGTCGATGATCGACAGCCGCGCGACGCAGCGCCTCGTCGCCGGGACAGCGCGCGCGCACCTCGTCGAGGAAGCGGCGGTTGATCTCGTAGATGATCTCGAGGTGCCGCGGCAGCAGCGCGCCGAACAGCGGCAGCGGCCACGTCTCGAGCGCCTCGGGCAGCAGCGTGTGGTTGGTGTAGCCGCAGGTGCTGCTGCGTCACCTGCCAGGCCTGGTCCCAGTCGATCGCGTGCTCGTCCACCAGCAGGCGCATCAACTCGGCGACGGCGATCGCCGGGTGCGTGTCGTTCAGCTGCACGGCCCAGTACGCGGTGGAAGTCGGCGAGCGGCCGCGCCGCGCTGCAGGTGCAGGCGGATCATGTCCTGCAGCGAGCACGAGACGAAGAAGTACTGCTGCGCCAGCCGCAGCCGCTTGCCGGCCGCCGGCTCGTCGTTCGGATAGAGCACCTTCGAGATCGTCTCGGACGCGACCTTCTGCGTCCACCGCGCCGTAGTAGTCGCCGACGTTGAACGCGTCGAAGTCGAACGACTCGACGCGCCTCGGCCTTCCACAGCCGCAGCGATGTTCGTCGGTCGGCACGCCGATAGCCCGGCACCGGCGTGTCGTAGGCGACGCCCTTGACCAGCCGCTCGGGAGCCAGCGCACGCGGTAGCTGCCGCCGTGCTCGTCGGTGTATGCCTCGGTGCGGCCGCCGAACTTCACGTCGAACGTGCATCTCCGGACGCACGATCTCCCACGGGTTGCCGAAGCGCAGCCACTTGTCGGTCAGCTCGACCTGCCAGCCGTCGCGAATCGCCTGATCGAAGATGCCGAACTCGTAGCGGATGCCGTAGCCGATCGCCGGGACGTCGAGCGTCGCGAGCGAGTCCATGTAGCAGGCGGCCAGCCGGCCGAGGCCGCCGTTGCCGAGGCCGGGCTCCTCTTCCTGCTCGATCAGGTCGGCGAGGTCCTGGCCGACCGAGGCGACGGCCTTCTCGACGGCGTCCCAGAGCCCAGGTTCACCAGGCTGTTGCCGAGATGCGGGCCGGTCAGAAACTCCGCGGAGAGATACGCGACGATCTTCTGCGATTCGCCCGGCTCGCCGAGTCGATCGACCGTCGTCAGGCAGCGGTCCAGCAGGCGGTCGCGAATGGTATACGCCAGCGCCATGTACCAGTCGTGGCGTGTCGCGATGCGGCGGCCGCTTGCCGAGGAGACACACGGAGGTTGTCGACGAGCGCCTCGGCGATCGGCCTCGGTCGTGAGGCCGGTGCGAACGCGCGCCGGCGCGAGCCCCGCCGATCGACGTTCCCGGTGATGGACTGGGGCCCTTGACGGTCATTGGCGGTTTCGGGGATAGAGTGTGGTTCACCGGAAGATGACAGCAATCCCTGCTGCCCGGCGCGGCGGGCGCCGGATCGGTCCAAACCCCACTCGGCTCCGGCGGCGGACTCCGGAGCGTCGGAGGCGCTCTGAGATGTCGGGCCACATGACGCCTACGACCTGCGATCGGGATCCGCGTTGCGCCCGCGCGACACCTGCTCCTGTCGCTCGTGCTGATCGGCGCCGCCGCCGCCGCGTCCGCCCAGGCGCGCGGCGCGCGGCGCGAGCGCGAAGACCTGGATTGGCGACGCGCCGAGAATGAGAGCGCACCTCCGGACCGCCGAAGTCAGTCAGCCTCGAGGACATCGGTGCGGGCGTCACGCTGCCGCGGCGCGTACCTGACCAGCCGAGCCCTTCAGAGCCTGGTCTGGAAGGTGCTCCGCCGGGATGCGAGGCGGCCACTGGGAGAAGCTACAAGTCCGAGATCGCCGCCTACGAGCTCGACAAGCTCCTCGGGATGCACATGGTGCCGCCGGCCGTGGAACGTCAGGTCGAAGGCAAGACCGGCGCCGCGATCATGTGGCTCGGAGTCGACAACGAGCGTCAAGCAGCGCGGCGGCAAGGTCCCGACCGGACCGGTGTTCGGAAGGCCGGTCCGCATGATGCAGATGTTCGACAACCTGATCGCGGCAACATCGACCGCAACGCCGGCAATATCCTGATCGACCCGGTCAACAACGTCATCCTGATCGATCACTCGCGGGCGTTCGTGACGAAGCAGGACCTGCCGTGGAAATTCCAGCGCGTCGACGCCGAGCTGTGGCGGGCGCTTGCAGCGCTCACCGCCGAGCAGTTGACCGCGGCGCTCGGTGAGTGGCTCGACGCCGGCGCCATCCGCGCCATGATCGGGCGCCGCGACAAGATGGCCGCGGCCGTCGGCAAGCTGGTCGCCAAACACGGCGCCGACGCGACGATCATCCCGTGAGTGCAGGGCGTCAGCTGGCACCACAATACCGTCAGGCCGAACACGAAGGAATTCGCGGTGTATGCGACCGGTAGACGTACCCCATGACCAGCGAGCTGGGCTGGACGATGCCGTTGACCACGCTGGGATCGAACGCGTAGTCATAGATGCTCAGCGGCTCGTAGAGATACGAGAACGTGCCCGCGAGGTTCTTCGTGATGCGGTGGCGCGCGTCGATGTGCAGCTGCTGCAGCTTGTTGAACACCTCCGGCAGCTGATTGGGCGTCGTAATCGGGCTGCCCGCCGGAATCGTGTAGAGGTTATCGCCTGCCGCGTGGCTGAAATCGTACGAGAACCGCACCTCGGTGTTGCGGCCGATGCGGGGCGGCGTCGCGTAGATGGAAAAATAGTGGACCGTCTCGGTCGAGTCGGACGTCCAGTTGCGCAGCGGATCGTTGAACTGCGCGTCTGACGAATCCCCTCGTGCGATTGCTGCAGTCCGGTATACCGCTCGAAGTTGTAGGTGGCACCCGCGCCCAGGCCGTTCGGCAGGTGGTAGTCGGCGGCGAGCGAGAAGGTGTTCCCGTTCGACTTCTGCAGTCCGAAGACCGTGTTGCTGTAGTCGTCGTGCAGGAGTCCGCCGGAGACGCTGAACATCCAGGCGTCCGACGGGACGATGTCGACCTGCCCGCTGAAGCGGTTTCTCGTCCGGTCGGCCAGGTCGTAATGCCGCATCTCCGGGTGCTCGCCGATGTCGGTCAGCGGCCTTCTCGTCGAGGCCCGATCCGGTGCGCGCTGCCGACCTCGTATTGCACGCGGAAGGTGGCCCAGGAGGATCCCACCGCGTCGGCCGACACGCGGAACACGTCCTCGCCGCTCGACTTGAAGATCCGCGCGTCGTAGCCGTTGCCGTTGTGCGTGTAGCCAACCGTCAGCGCGAGCGGCTTCAGCTTGTCCCACGTCGCGTCGGCGTCGAACGTGGTCCGGTCGTGGGCGTAGAGATCGGGACCGCCGGTGGGCGTCGTCGACACGCTCGAATCGTAGGCGACGTACTGCGTGATGCTCGTCGCCGGCATGTGGTTGGCGTAGGTGTAATTGCGGAAGCGCGCGCCGAACCGCCAGTCGGTGGCGGGGTGCGACGTCAGGTTCAGGTTCGTCGAGAACACGTGCGCTTCGGCATCCGCGTTGGCGCGCGGCAGCGCGATCGGCGCCAGCGCCGAATTGATCGTGAACGGCTGCAGCGGCTCGTCGTTGCTCCACAGGCCGTAGGAGAAGAAGCCGGTGACCTGCGTCTTGTGCGCCAGCTTGCGTGTAGCCGCCGAAGCTGATCGTCTGCGCCGAGTTCGACGGCCACAGCGACATGCGGCCGCGTCCCGGCGTGCCCGACGCGTCGTCGAGGCGCAGCGGGCTGTCCCAGACGAGCGTGGGCGCGAGATTGTCGAACCACGATCCGCTGTAGGCGACGCGCAGCATGTTCTTCGTGTTCGTCCACTCGGTGCCGATCGTGAAGTCGTTGGCCCGCGAGTCGTAGGGCAGCGGCACCTCGACGTCGTTGCTGAAGCCGAAGCTGGCGCCCCACGGCAGCTCGCCGCCGTGCTTCTGCGTGGTGAAGCTGGCCGTGACGTCGAGCTTCGGCGTCGGCGTGGCGACGACGTCGACGCGCCCGATGTCGCGCCGCTCGCGCAGCTCGAACTGCGGCGCGATCGGGACGTAGGGGTTGAGGCCCGCTCCGTTCTGGGCGGCGCGCTGCGCCGCATCATCGAGCAGCAGCGTGCCGCCGCTGCCCGTGTAGGGCGTCATCGTGTCCACGCTGTAGAACTGCGGGATCTGCTGGTAGCCCCCGGTGACCGACAGCTTGCCGGCGCGGTTGTAGTCGGCGAAATACTCCTGATCGCGCCAGCCGACGTTGTTCGCGCGCGCGTGAAGGTGTAGGTGCCGTCGGGCTGCGCGAACGAGTAGCGGAAGCCGGAGAAGAGCAGCCCGTCGCGGACGTCCTGGTAGCGCTGGAAGCGCGCCGGGTCGCCGTCGATGCTGGTCACGCGGCCGCCGATGAAGAGCTCCCGGTCGGTCAGCGTCGAACAGGCTGCGCGACGTATCGTCGGCCGCGGCTGGAGACGCTGCGGCCGGTTGTGCCGGCGTCTGCGCCGGCGGCGGCGTTCCCGCCTGGGCCAGCGCCCGCTGCGGCGCGGCGGCGGCGCCAACGAGAAGGATCAGCGAAATGAACGAGAGGCGTCGCATGTTCGTGTCTCCCGTTACCGCATGAAGAACTGGCCCGACGGATGGTTCGAGCCGTGAACGTTGGAGTGGCAGTTCACGCACGATCGACCGAACATCCGGTTGCTCTTGTTGGTGGTGATCTGGTCCTTGTCGTAGAGCGTCGCCGGATGCTTGCTGGCGATGTGGCAGCGCTGGCAGAGCATCGGCATGCGGACGACCAGCATGCGATCGTTCGACGAGCCGTGCGGGTCGTGGCAGGTGGCGCAATTCTCGCGCACCGGCGCGTGCTCGAAGAGCATCGGTCCGCGCATCTCCGTATGACAGCTCGTGCACAGCTCGGCGACAGAGCTGCCCGTCTTCAGATTCTTGACGTTGCTGATCGAGCCGTGCGGGTTATGGCAGGAGCTGCACGACATCTTGCCCTCGCGCACCGGCATATGCGCCACGGCGCGCTCGGTCTTGCTCACCTGCAGCCGGTGGCACGTGGCACAGAGCTGCGTCTGCGGTCGCCTGGACGAGCTGCCGTTCCGCCGACTTCGGGCTGTGCACGCTGTGGCACGTGCTGCACGAGAGATTGCGGCGCTCGTGCCCGCTGCCCTCCCAGCCCGCGTGATTACCGCGGTTGTGGCAGGTGAGGCACACGGCCGCCGCGTCGTGAGGCGCCATCGCGGGAAAGACGCGAATCTTCGTCTTGTCCCCGACTCTGCGTGCTCCCTCCCCGGGCCGTGACACGTTTCACAGGCCTGGTTGGTTCTCGCAGCCGGCGTGCCGCGTGTTGGCCGCCTTCCCGTGCAGCGAGCCCCGACAGCGATCTTGCCTTCGCTCTCGTGGCAGGCGGTGCAGGTGTCGTCGCCGACGAAGTCGGCGGCGCTGCCGGCCTGCGGTGGAGCTGGAGCGTGGGTCGACGCCTGCGCAGGCCGCGGCGGCGTTCCGGCCACCGCCGGCGGACCGGTGACCGGTTGCCGCGGCCGAGGTACGCCACGGTCCCGCAGAGCACGGCGCAGATCGCGAGGAAGAGGAGGTCGTGCTCGTCGATTCGATGCCATGACAGGTCTCGCGGTCCTGGTCAATCAGCGTCGGAGCGGCGTGCGCCGGCGGCCCGGCTATTTCTTCAGCGAGGAGAGATAGGCGACTAGGGCGTCGAGATCGTCCTTCAGGAGCTGCCCGCGCAAGCTTCGCGGGCATCGCGGGCTTTCGCGCCGCCTTGTGTTTCGCGGTCATGCCCGGCCGGATCGACGATCCACTCGTGGATCTCCGCGGCCGTGAATTTCGAACCGACGCTGTCGAGGGCGCCCTTTGCGTTGCCCTTGCCGGCAATCGCATGGCAGACCGAGCACTTCTGGTCGGTGTAGACCTTCATGCCGCGCGCCTGGTCCCGCGCGGCCGCTGACGACGCAAGCCCAGGGAGAGCAGGGCGAGACAGATCGGGATGCGACTCAGAATGCGACTCATGCAACCTCCTCGAAGGGATGACCGCGAACGTCTGCAACTTCCGCGCCGATACGCTCGAGGGCGGACGAGCGCGACGGATCGGCACGCCGGCACTCCGTCGGCCCCGGCGACTCCGGCATTTGGGAGGCCAGTCCGCGTTTCGCGAGATCCGAACTACCGTCGCTCGAGCGCAACCACACCGGGCGGCGTGCGGGCGCGACGCGCGATGGGCCGCGAATCACTGGATCTCGTGGCACAGGTCGCCAGTCCTGGCGAATGACGCGGCCTTCGGGCGACTTGTGCTGATCGTCGTGACACCGGAAGCACCCGGGTGCGTCAGTGTGTCCCAGGTTGTTCGGATGCGTGCCAAACGACACGTTCATCGCCGGAAACAGTGCGCGCATACAGGAACCGCGCGGTCGTGACGAGTCGATCGAGGTCGGCGCCCTGCGCCGCGTGGCCGCGCGCGGGCGTGGGCGCTGTAAAGGCGCGAAGCCGCTTCGCGATCTCTCGATCGGCGGTTTCGCGATCCTCGTAGCTTCGCCGCCACCGCCTCGATCACCTGACGCCGGGCGAACGGCATCGTGCTGGGGATCGCTCCGCGCGCCATCGCCACGTCGACCGCGCGCTCCGGCGACGCGAAAAAGTCGTGCGTCGGCCGGTTGTGGCAGTCCACGCAGTCCATGCGCCGGCGCTCGCCGGCCGCAATCTTCTCGTCGGTGCCGTCCGCGGTGCGAAACTCGACGAACTTGCCGTCCTGGCCCTTCAGCCGGACGTAAGGGATCTCCTGGCGCTTCTCGTCGGTCGCCACGTACTCGATTTCGATTCTGCGGATTGGTGTGCCAGTGAATGCCGGCGCCGAGGCCGAGATTGCGGCATGCCGCCGCCGACGTGGAGGACCAGGCGCGTCGGCGAGCTCGTGTTCTTCTCGTCGCTGGCGTAGGACGGGACGACCGACCACCTTGTCGCCGTGGAACTTCTCCGCCAATGACACATCTCGCAGGTGTTGCGCGCGGGGCGCAGGTTGAAGACCGGTGACGGCACGGGCCTGGGATAATTGCTCGCGCACCAGGTGCGCGAGTTGGCGCATGCCCGTTCAGCTTGTAATAGACGTACGACTGCGCGCCCGATCCGACGTGGCAGTCTGACGCAGGCCACCTGCGAGTGCGGGCCGTCGCGGTGCGCCATGAACTCCGGTTGCATCACGGTGTGGCAGACCTGCCCGCAGAACTGCGGCGACTCCATACTCGACGCCGCGATAGGCGGCGAGCGAGATCGATCAGCACGTTCACGATCGTCAGCCCGAGCACGATGACGGTCACCCGCTGGTGGACCGGATCGTTCAGATCGATCCGGGGCATGCGCCGCGCGCTGAGGCCCTTCATCCGGCGGCGCCGCTCGAGCGCGATCCCGAGCGGAATCATCAGCCAGCCCGAGCACGAAGAACACCGGCAGGATCAGGAAGAACACCAGGCCGACGCTAGGGGTTGCTGTGAGACCCGAACAGATCGATGAGCGAAGACGAGCAGCAAGACGAACGCGCTCAGCGTCGTGATCCACGCGCCGACGATCGACAGCGGATGTCGGGTCATGGCGTCAACCGGGCGACCGACACATCGAACACTCGGGTCACAACTCCTCCCGTTCACTGACAGGCGCGCGCGCAGATCCGCCGTCGCGCGGTTCGGCCGCTAAGCAATCTCGTGACCGCCGCCGCGGCCGGCGGTGGCGCGGGCGCCACATGCGGAACAGGCGCTTGCCTGTCGGCACCGCCGTGCGGCGTGCGGCGCGGCCGGCATGCAGCCGAACGATATCACCGTTGGTTGCACCGGGCGTAGTCCCGCCTCCGGTAGGTGGGAGGACCTCCGGACGCGCGGAGTTTTGTGGCCGGAGTGTGCCAGCCGCCCGGCAACCTCCCGCAGAGCCTGCGAAATGCCGTGAGCAGCACCGGGCCATCCGGGGAACGTGGCTTGCTCAATCCGGCGCGGGACACCGAGACACCCATGAGCCGAGGGACGAAGGCGGCCGTGATCGCGTGGCTGGTCACGGCGGTCTACTACTTCTATCAGTACGCGCTGCGATCGGCGCCGGCCGTGATGATGCCGCAGCTGTCGGACGGCGTTCGGCCTGAGCGCGATGGGCGTCGCGTCGATGGCCGGCCTGTTCTACTACGGCTACTCGCCGTTCAGCCTCGTCGCCGGCGTGGCGATGGATCGGCTGGGACCGCGGAAGGTCGTGCCGATCGGCGCCGCGGCGGTCGGCGTCGGCGCGCTGCTGTTCGCCACGGGCAACAGCCAGGCGGCGAGCGTCGGCCGGCTGCTGCAGGGCGCCGGCGGCGTGTTCGCGCTGATCGGCGCCGCCTACATCGCCACCACGAACTTCCCGCGTCGCGCGCCGCCACGCTCATCGGCGCCGACGCAGATGTTCGGCATGGCCGGCGGCTCGGCCGGCCAGTTCGTCGTCGGGCCGCTGATCGGCGCCGGCGTGTCCGTGGACGACGTTCTGGATCGCGATGGGCATCGCGCGGCCTGGTCGATCAGCGCGCTGCTCGTCGTGCTGCTGCCGCAGCGAAGCCGGCGCAGCGCGCAGCGACGACTGGCTGAAGCGCGGCGACGGCGCGCTCGGCGACGGTGTTCCGCAATCCGCAATCGATCCTCTGCGGCATGATCGCCGGCCTGCTGTTCATCCCGACGACGATCTTCGACATGATCTGGGGCGTCCGCTACCTGCAGGAGGCGCGCGGGCTCGACTACGCCTCCGGCGGTGCTGCGCTCGGCGACGGTGCCGCTCGGCTGGATCATCGGCTGCCCGCTGCTCGGGTTGCGTGTCCGATCGCATCGGCCGGCGCAAGCCGGTGATCATGCCGGCGGCGGCGTCGTGCTGCTCGCGTGCGCTGGCCTGGATCCTGCTACGGCCGCGCCGGGCGTGTTCCCGCCCTACGTCGCTCGGGCTGCGTCGCCGGCATGGCGTCCGGCGCCGCGATGCTGCCCTACACCGTCATCAAGGAAGCCAACCCGCCCGAGGCGAGCGGCACGGCGACCGGCGTCGTCAACTTCCTGAACTTCACGTTCAGCGCGCTGCTCGCGCCGGTCTTCGGCTGGGTGCTGACTGAGCGTCAGCGGCGGACGTCGCGCCGATGCGCTCGAGCACTACCAGACGGCGTTCGCGCCGCTGCTGTTCGGCGTCGCGCTCGCCGATCGTTCTGACGTTCTTCCTGAAAGAAACCGGACCGGCGATCCGGCTGCCGGAGACGCCACTGCACGAGGAGCCATGGATCGAACACCTGGAACGGGAAAGTACGAGCGCTGCTCGCTAGATGTCGCAGCCTCGAGCCGGTGCCGACCGCGGTCGCCCATCCCTGCGAGGAAACGGCGCTGGCGCGGCGCGATCGAGGCCGGCGAGCAGGGGCTGATCGTGCCGATTCTCGTCGGCCCGGAGCGCGAAGATCCGCGAGATCGCCGAGGCGCACGGCATCGCAGCTCGGTCAGACCGCGGATCGTCGACGCGCCGCACAGCCACGCGCGCGGCGGCGAAAGCGGTGGAGCTGGTCCGCGCAGGGCGAGGCCGAGCTGCTGATGAAGGGCAGCCTGCACAGCGACGAGCTGCTCGGCGCGGTCGTCGCGCAAGGAGACCGGGCTGCGCACCGGCCGCCGCATCAGCCACGTGTTCATCATGGACGTGCCGACCTATCACAAGGTCCTGATCGTCACCGACGCGGCGATCAACATCGCGCCGACGCTCGAGGACAAGGTCGACATCTGCCAGAACGCGATCGATCTCGCGCGTGTCGCTCGGCGTCGACGCGGCCGAAGGTCGCGATCCTGGCCGCGGTCGAGACGGTCAACTCGAAGATGCCGGCGACGCTCGACGCGGCCGCGCTGTGCAAGATGGCCGAGCGCGGACAGATCACGGGCGGCCTGCTCGACGGCCCGCTGGCGTTCGACAACGCGATCAGCACGGAGGCCGCGCAGGATCAAGGGCATCGACGTCGGAGGTCGCCGGCGATCCCGACATCCTGCTCGTGCCGGACCTCGAGGCGGGCAACATGCTGGCCAAGCAGCTCACGCTTCCTGGCCAACGCCGACAGCGCCGGCCTCGTGCTCGGCGCGCGCGTGCCGATCATCCTGACCAGCCGCGCCGACAGCGTGCGATCGCGGATCGCGAGCTGCGCCGTGGCGCTGCTCGCGGCCCACGCGCGGCGGCAGCAGCTGCAGGCGACCGCCGGTAGCGATCGGAGCGATCCGCATGGATGACTTACGCACTCGTCCTCAACGCGGGCTCGTCGAGCCTCAAGTTCTCGCATCTACCGGAGGCCGGCAGGCGTCGGCCTGGCGCGCTGGACGCGCGCGGACAGATCGACGGCATCGGCACGTCGCCGCGATTCACCGCGAAGCGACGGCGCCGGCGTCCGCCTCGCCGACGATGCGGCTGGACGCCGGCGTGGACAGGCGCGGCGCGCTTCGATGCCCTCGCCGCGTGGCTCCGCTCGCGCTACGGCGGCGCGCCGCGTGCTCGGCGTCGGCCACCGCGTCGTCCACGGCGGCGCGCGGTACGACGCGGCCGACGATCGTCACGCCCGAGGTCCTCGCGGATCTCCGCGCGCTGATCCCGCTGGCGCCGCTCCACCAGCCGTACAACCTGGCCGCGATCGACGCGGTGTCGGAGCGGCTGCCCGGCGTGCCGCAGGTCGCCTGCTTCGACACCAGCTTCCATCGCGGCCAGCCGGCGGTCGCCGAGGTCGTTCCGCTGCCGCGCGAGATCTGCCGCGGCGGCGTGCAGCGCTACGGCTTCCACGGCCTGTCGTACGAATACATCGCGTCGGTGCTGCCGCAGGTGGCGCCGGAGATCGCCGCGCGGCCGCGTGATCGTCGCCCACCTGGGCAGCGGCGCCAGCCTCTGCGCGATGAACGAACGGCAAGAGCGTCGACAGCACGCTCGGGTTCACGGCGCTCGACGGCCTCTGCATGGGGACGCGGCCGGGCGCGATCGATCCCGGCGTGGTCCTCTATCTCTTCCAGGGTCTGGGGCTCTCCGCGAAGGAGGTCGAAACCATCCTCTACAAGAAGTCGGGCCTGCTCGGCATCTCCGGGATCAGCAACGACATGCGCGATCCTGCTCGGCAGCAGCGAGCCCGGCGCGCGGCTCGCGGTGGACTACTTCGTCTACCGGGCGGCCAAGGAGATCGGCGCGCTCGCGGCCGTGCTGGGCGGGATCGACGGGCTGGTGTTCACCGCCGGCATCGGCGAGAACTCCGCCGAGATCCGCAAGCGGATCTGCGAGGCCTCTGCCTGGCTCGGCATCGAGCTGGACGACGCCGCGAACGACAGACAAGGACCGCGGATCTCCCGCTCCGGCAGTCGCGGTGTCGGCCTGGGTGATCCCGACGAACGAAGAACTGATCATCGCCCGTCACACCGGTGCGTTGCTGGGACTGCTTCAGAGCCGCGTCTGAACGCGCCGCGTGCGCACGCGGCATCGCTGAACTGAGGGGACGGACATGACGAGCCGGCGCCGAATCACAGTGGACGGAAACGAGGCGGCCGCATCGGTCGCGTATCGGGCGAGCGAGACGATCGCCATCTACCCGATCACGCCGAGCAGTCCGATGGCCGAAGTCTGCGACGAGTGGTCGAGCCGGAAGAAACCGAACCTCTGGGGCGCCATCCCCGAGCTCGCCGAAATGCAGTCGGAAGGCGGCGCGGCCGGCGCCGTCCACGGCGCGCTGCAGGCCGGCGCGCTCGCGACGACCTTCACGGCGTCGCAGGGCCTGCTCCTGATGATCCCCAACATGTACAAGATCGCGGGCGAGCTCACGCCGTTCACGATGCACGTGCGCCGCGCGGACGCTCGCCACGCACGCGCTGTCGATCTTCGGCGACCACTCCGACGTCATGGCGTGCCGCCAGACGGGCTTCGCGCTCCTGTGCTCGAACTCCGTGCAGGAGGCGCACGACATGGCCGCGGTGGCGCACGCCGCGACGCTCGAGACGCGCATTCCCTTCCTGCACTTCTTCGACGGGTTCCGGACGTCGCACGAGGTCGCGAAGATCGAGGAGCTCAGCGACGACGACCTGCGGGCGCTGATCGCCGAATCGTCGATCTTCGCGCACCGCCGGCGCGGGCTGACGCCCGACCGCCCGGTGCTCCGCGGCACGGCGCAGAACCCGGACGTGTTCTTTCAGGCACGCGAGGCCGCCAACGGCTTCTACGACGCGTGCCCGGCGATCGTCGAGCGCACGATGCAGGCGTTCGCCGAGCTGACCGGCCGGCGCTACGGGTTGTTCGAGTACGTCGGCCACCCCGCCGCCGAGCGCGTCATCGTGCTGATGGGATCGGGCGCCGAAACGGCGCACGAAGCCGTCGACGCCCTCGTCGCGCGCGGCGAGAAGGTCGGCGTGCTCAAGGTCAGGCTGTATCGACCGTTCTCGCGGCGCGCGTTCCTCGCCGCGCTGCCGACGAGCGTCCGCAGCCTCGCCGTGCTCGATCGGACGAAGGAGCCCGGCGCCCCGGCGACCCGCTCTACCTCGACGTGACGACCGCGCTCGCCGAGGCGCAGGCCGAAGGCGTCTCGCCGTTCGCGGTTCCGCCGCGGATCGTCGCCGGCCGCTACGGCCTGTCGTCGAAGGAGTTCACGCCGGCGATGGTGAAGGCGGTCTTCGACGAGCTCGCCAAGGACACGCCGAAGCGGCACTTCACCGTCGGCATCGTCGACGACGTGACGCACACGTCGCTGCCGTGGGATCCGTCGTTCCGGACCGAAGCCGACGACGTGTCGGCGTCGGTGTTCTACGGTCTCGGCGCCGACGGCACCGTCGGCGCCAACAAGAACTCGATCAAGATCATCGGCCAGGAGACGGATCTCTTCGCGCAGGGCTACTTCGTCTACGACTCGAAGAAGTCGGGCGCGATCACCATCTCCCACCTGCGCACCAGCAAGCGGCCGATCCGCTCGGCGTACCTCGTGGATCGCGCCGGGTTCGTCGCCTGCCACCAGTTCGAGTTCGTCGACAAGATCGACGTGCTCGAACACGCGGCGCCCGGCGCGACGTTCCTGCTGAATGCGCCGTTTCCCGCCGACGAGGTCTGGGATCACCTGCCCAGGGAGATGCAGGAACAGATCATCGAGAAGAAGATCCGCTTCTTCGCGATCGATGCCTACGACCTGGCGAAGCGCGCCGGCATGGGCACGCGCATCAACACGATCATGCAGACGTGCTTCTTCGCGATCTCCGGCGTCCTGCCGCGCGACGAAGCGATCGCGCACATCAAGAAATCGATCGAGAAGACCTACGGCAAGCGCGGGCCCGAGGTCGTGCGCCGCAACTGCGAGGTGGTCGATCAGGCGCTCGCGCACCTGCACGAGATCCGCGTGCCGGACGCGGTCAGCGCCCGCCGCAGCCGCCCGCCGCTCGTCTCCGAGCGGGCGCCCGACTTCGTGCAGAAGGTGACCGCCGTGATGCTCGCCGGCAAGGGCGATCTGCTGCCGGTGAGCGCGTTTCCGGTCGACGGCACGTGGCCGATGGCGACCGCGAAATGGGAGAAGCGGAACCTCGCGCTCGAGATTCCGGTCTGGGACACGAAGGTCTGCATCCAGTGCAACCAGTGCGCCCTGGTGTGCCCGCACGCCGCCATTCGCGCGAAGGTCTACGACGAGGCGCGCTGGCCGGCGCGCCGCCGACGTTCAAGTCGACGCTGTACAGGGGAACGAGTACAAGGGCAAGCACTTCACCATCCAGGTCGCGCCCGAGGACTGCACCGGCTGCAATCTCTGCGTCAACGTCTGTCCGGCCAAGGATCGCACCAACCCGAAGCACAAAGCGATCAACATGCAGCCGCAGGCGCCGCTGCGCGACGCCGAGCGCGTCAACTACGACTTCTTCCTCGAACCTGCCCGAAGCTGGATCGCACCGCCATGGTGCGGATCGATCACAAGCAGCTCGCAGTTCATGGAGCCGCTGTTCGAATACTCCGGCGCGTGCGCCGGCTGCGGCGAGACGCCGTACCTCAAGCTGCTCACGCAGCTGTTCGGCGATCGCCTGCTGATCGCGAACGCCACCGGCTGCTCGTCGATCTACGGCGGCAACCTGCCGACCACGCCGTACACGACCAATCGCGACGGACGCGGCCCGGCGTGGTCGAACTCGCTCTTCGAGGACAACGCGGAGTTCGGCTTCGGGTTCCGGATGGCGCTCGACGCCCACGGCGCGACCGCGCGCGGCCTGCTGCAGACGCTCGCGCCGCAGCGTCGGCGACGGTCTGGCGACGGCGACTGCTCGACGCGGATCAGTCGAGCGAGGCCGGCATCGCCGCGCAGCGCCAGCCGGGTCGAGGCGCTTCGGCGCCAGCTCGCCGGGCTTGCCGACCGCCGAGGCGCGCCGGCTCGAGACGCTCGCCGACTACCTGGTGAAGAAGAGCGTGTGGCTCGATCGGCGGCGACGGATGGGCCTACGACATCGGCTACGGCGGCCTCGATCACGTGCTGGCGAACCGGCGCGACGTCAACATCCTCGTCATGGACACCGAGGTCTACTCGAACACCGGCGGCCAGGCGTCGAAAGCGACGCCGCTCGGCGCCGCCGCGAAGTTCGCCGCCGCCGGCAAGCCGATCGGCAAGAAGGATCTCGGCCTGCTGGCCAACATGTACGGCCACGTCTACGTGGCGCAAGGTCGCCTTCGGCGCCAAGATGGCGCAGACGGCGCAGGCCTTTCTCGAAGCCGAGTCCTATCCGGGTCCGTCGCTGATCATCGCCTACAGCCACTGCATCGCCCACGGCTACGACATGGCGCGACGGCGCGTCGCAGCAGAAGCTCGCCGTGGACACCGGCGTGTGGCCGCTCTACCGGTTCGATCCGCGCCGGCTCGTCAAAGGCGAACCGCCGCTGAAGCTCGACTACGGGCCGCCCAAAGGCGAAGGTCGCCGACTACATGCGGAACGAGTCGCGCTTCCGGACGGTCGGAGCGCGCCGATCCGGCGCTGTACAAGTCGCTTCGTCGCCGAGTCTCAGGCGGCCGCCGAGCGCCGCTACGCCGTGTATCAGCAGCTCGCCGGCATCACCGTGCCGGTGATTCAGACGACCGACGAGGAACCGGCGCAGCCTGACATCGAAGGAGAGTGATGGATCTCAGCACCACGTATCTCGGGATGCGCCTGCCCCATCCGCTGATCGTCGGCGCCGGACCGCTCGGCGACGATCTGGACACCGTGCAGAGCGCTCGAAGACGCCGGCGCCGCGCTGCTGGTGCTGCGCTCGCTGTACGAGGAGGAAATCACCGGCGAGCAGATGGACGCCTTCCTCAGCGCCGAAAGCCACAGCGATTCGTTTGCGGAGGCGGGGACGCTACGCGCCCGAGCCGATCGTGGCGCTCGGCCCCGACGAGTACCTGGAACATCTGCGGCTGATCAAATCTGCCGTCCGGATTCCGGTGATGGCGTCGCTCAACGGCGTCACACCTGGCGGATGGATCTCCTACGCCAGACTGCTCGAGGAGGCCGGCGCGGACGGCCTCGAGCTGCACCTCTATCACGCCGCCAGCGACATGACGTCCAGCGCCGCCGAGGTCGAGCGTCAGGCCGATCGAGATCGTGCGCGAGGTGAAGCGCAGTCTGCGCATTCCGGTCGCCGTCAAGCTCGCGCCGCTCCTCACCGCCTTCGCCCATTTCGCCAAACAGCTCGACGCGGCCGGCGCCGACGGCCTGGTGCTCTTCACGCGCTTCCACCGCGTCGACATCGACGTCGACGAGCTCGAGGTGATTCGCACGCTGCCGCTGTCGGACTCCTCGGAGCTGCCGCTGCGTCTCCGCGGCGCCGCCGCCGCTGGCCGGGCGCGTCAAGGCGTCCATCGCCATCACCGGCGGCGTCCACACCGGCATCGACGTCATCAAGGCCACCATGGCCGGCGCGCACGCCACGCAGATGGTTTCGGCGCTGCTTCGTCACGGCCCCGATCATCTCCGCACGGTCCGCAGGGACATCGAGTCGTGGATGCAGGAACACGAATGGAGCTCGCTGACCGAGATGCGCGGCAACATGAGCTTCGAGCGGATTCCCGATCCCGCGGCTTACGAGCGCGCGAACTTTCGATGGCACTGCGACGGCCCACGGCAGTGTGACGGCATGAAGTCCAGGCTCAACGGACAGGCCGAGCCCAGGATCGGAGTGGCCGTGACACGATTCGCACCGGTACCAGCGCCGAGGCGATTGCCGAAGCGCTGATCGACAACCTGCACTACCTCCAGGCCAAGCTGCCGCAGCACGCGACGCGCAACGACTGGTACATGGCGCTCGCCTATACCGTCCGCGACCGCATGCTCGACCGCTACATCGACCACCGTGGACGCGATCGCCGGACGCGAGTACGCGCCAAGGTCGTCGCGTATCTCTCGGCCGAGTTCCTGACCGGCCCGCACCTGGGCAACAGCCTCGTCAACCTCGGGCTCTGGGAGGCCGCGCGAGCAGGCGGTGGCCAGCGTCGGACAGGACCTCGCGACGCTGCTCGGAACAGGAAGAAGAGCCGGGCCTGGGCAACGGCGGCCTCGGCCGCCTGGCCGCCTGCTACATGGACTCGCTGGCGACGCTCGACGTGCCCGCGATCGGCTACGGCATCCGCTACGAGTTCGGCATCTTCGATCAGGCGATTCGCGACGGCTGGCAGGTCGAGCTGACCGACAAGTGGCTGCGCTTCGGCAACCCGTGGGAGATCGTGCGCTCGGAGATCACGCTTCGACGTGAAGCTTCGGCGGCCGCACCGAATGCATACCGCGACGAACGCGGGCGGCACCGCGTCCGCTGGCTGCCCGACCGGATGGTGAAGGGCGTCGCCTACGACACGCCGGTGCCCGGGCTATCGCGTGCCGACGACGAACCTGCTGCGGCTCTGGAAGGCGGAAGCCACGGAGTCGTTCGACTTCGAGGCGTTCAACGTCGGCGACTACTACGGCGCCGTCGACGCAGAAGGTCGCGTCGGAAACCATCTCCAAGGTGCTCTATCCGAACGACGAGCCCGAGGCCGGCAAGCAGCTGCGGCTGGCGCAGCAGTAGCTTCTTCGTCTCCTGCTCGCTGCAGGACATGATCCGCCTGCACCTGATGCGCGGCAAGCGGCTCGACGAGTTCGACTCGTACTGGGCCGCGCAGCTCAACGACACGCACCCGTCCATCGCCGTCGCCGAGCTGATGCGGCTGCTCGTCGACGAGCACCTGATGGACTGGGATCAGGCCTGGCAGATCACGCAGCGGACGTGCGCGCTACACGAACCACACGCTGCTGCCGAGGCGCTCGAGAAGTGGCCGCTGCCGCTGTTCGGCGCGCTCCTGCCGCGTCACCTCGAGATCATCTACGAGATCAACCGCCGGTTCCTCGACGACGTGCGGCCGCGGCATCCCGGCGACGATCGAGCTGCTTCGGCGCCTGTCGCTCATCGACGAAACGGGCGAGCGATACGTGCGCATGGCGCACCTGGCCTGCGTCGGCAGCCATGCCGATCAACGGCGTCGCGGCGCTCCACACCGAGCTGCTCAAGCAGACCGTGCTGCGCGACTTCTACGCGCGTCGCGCCGGAGAAGTTCTTCAACGTGACCAACGGCGTCACGCCGCGACGCTGGATGGTGCTGAGCAACCCGCGGCTGAGCGCGCTGATCACCGGCACATCGGCGACCGGTGGGTCTCCGACCTGGAGGACGAGCTCGGGCGGATCGAGCCGCTCGCCGGCGACACGCGGCTTCCAGCAGGAGTGGCACGGCGTCAAGGCCGACGAACAAGCGGGCGCTCGCCGCGCCTGATCAAGGAGCGCACCGGGCATCGGTCGTCGATCCGGAGTCGCTGTTCGACATCCAGGTGAAGCGGCTGCACGAATACAAGCGGCAGCACCTGAACGTGCTGTATCTCGTCACGCTGTACAACCGGCTCTGAAACGGCGTGCGACGCGTCGACGACGCCGCGGACCGTGATCTTCGGCGGCAAGGCCGCGCCCGGCTATCGCATGGCCAAGCTGATCATCAGGCTGATCAACGGCGTCGCCGGCGTCGTCAATCACGATCCGAAGACGTCGCGAGCTGCTCAAGGTGGTGTTCCTCCCGGACTTCAACGTCAAGAACGGCCAGCGCGTCTATCCCGCCGCCGATCTGTCCGAACAGATCTCGACGGCCGGCAAGGAAGCCTCGGGCACGGGCAACATGAAGTTCGCGATGAACGGCGCGCTGACCATCGGCACGCTCGACGGCGCCAACGTCGAGATTCGCGAGGCGGTCGGGCCCGAGAACTTCTTCCTGTTCGGCCTCACGGCCGGCGAGGTCGATCGCAGCGGAAGGCGACGGGCTACCGGCCGCGCGACGTCTATGAGTCGAACGCCGAGCTGCGCGAGGCGATCGACGCCATCGGCAGCGGGCTCTTCTCCGATGGCGATCGCGATCTGTTCCGGCCGCTCGTCGACTCGCTGCTCGACCCGCGACGACTACATGCTGCTGGCCGACTACCAGGCGTATGTCGACTGCCAGCAGCGCGCCAGCGAGGCCTATCGCGATCAGCCGGACTGGACCCGCATGTCGATTCTGAACTGCGCGAGAGTCGGACGTTTCTCGTCGGATCGTTCGATCCGTGACTACTGCCGCGACATCTGGCACATCGACCCGATGACGTCGAGGTGCAGCGTTGACGGCCGTGATCGCGCGACGGCGCCACCGTCCGTGAGCGCGCACGGCGCGATCGACGCTCGCGATACGCGGGCACGAGCGCTCCGCTCGGCGCCACCGTCGGTCCGGGCGGCGTCAACTTCAGCGTGTTCTCGCAAGAGCGCCGACGCTCGATCGAGCTGCTGCTGTTCGACGACGCCGACGCGACGCAGCCGGCGCGGGTCGATCCCGCTCGACGCCGAGCGCGCATCGCACGTATCACTACTGGCACGCCTTCGTGCCCGGACCTCGGGCCGGGACAGGTCTACGCCTACCGCGCCCACGGACCGTTCGCGCCGGAGCGCGGGCTCCGGTTCGATGGCGACGAAGGTGCTCCTCGATCCGTACGGCCGCGCCGTCGCCGTCCCCGATGCCTACGACCGCGGCGCCGCGACGCGGCCCGGCGACAACGCCGCGACCGCGATGAAGAGCGTCGTGGCCGATCCCGGCGCGCTACGACTGGGAAGGCGATGCGCCGCTCGGCGGCCGTTCGCCGAGACGATCATCTACGAGCTTCACGTCGCGCGGCTTCACGCGGCATCCGAGCTCCGGGCGTCGCGCCCGGAAGCGCGGGACCTACGCCGGGCTTGATCGAGAAGATTCCCTACCTGCAAGGACCTGGGCGTCACCGCCGTCGAGCTCGCTGCCGGTGTTTCAGTTCGATCCGCAGCGACGCGCCGGCAGGCCGCGTGAACTACTGGGGCTACCAGCCGGTCTCGTTCTTCGCGCCGCATCACGCGTACAGCTCGCGGCACGGAGCCGCTCGCCGTGCCTCGACGAGTTCCGCGACATGGTCAAGGCGCTGCACCGCGCCGGCATCGAAGTCATCCTCGACGTCGTCTTCAACCACACCGCGGAAGGCGGCGCACGACGGCCCGACGCTCTGCTATCGCGGCCTGGCCAACGACGTCTACTACATCCTCGAGAAGGACCGGTCGCGCTACGCCGACTACACCGGCTGCGGCAACACGCTGAACGCCAACCAGCCGATCGTGCGGCGGCTGATCCTGGACAGCCTGCGCTACTGGGTGACCGAGATGCACGTCGACGGCTTCCGCTTCGACCTGGCGTCGATCCTGTCGCGCGACGAGACCGGCCATCCGCTGCCGAACCCGCCGGTCCTCTGGGACATCGAATCGGATCCGCTGCTGGCCGGCACCAAGCTGATCGCCGAGGCCTGGGACGCCGCCGGCCTCTATCAGGTCGGCAGCTTCGTCGGCGACGCCTGGCAGGAGTGGAACGGCCGCTTCCGCGACGACGTCCGGCGCTTCCTCGAAGGGCGACGACGGCACCGGTGCCGCGCCTCGCGACGCGGCTGCTCGGCAGTCCCGACATCTACGGCGCACAAGGAACGCGAAGCCGAGCAGAGCATCAACTTCGTCACCTGCCACGACGGCTTCACCCTGAACGATCTCGTCTCGTACAACGACAAGCACAACGAGGCCAACGGCGAGGACAACCGCGACGGCGCCGACGACAACCTGAGCTGGAACTGCGGCGTCGAAGGGCCGACCGACGATCCGGCGATCGAGGCGCTGCGCAACCGCCAGGTCAAGAACTTCCTCGCGCTCGACGCTGCTCGCGGCCGGCACGCCGATGCTGCTCATGGGCGACGAAGTGCGGCGCACGCAGCGCGGCAACAACAACGCCTACTGCCAGGACAACGAGATCAGCTGGTTCGACTGGGGCCTGGTGGAGCGGCACGCCGACATCCACCGGTTCGTGAAGCTCCTCAACGCCTACCGCCAGCGCCGCGACGTCGTCGCGGAGGGATCGAAGCTGAGCCTCAACCAGCTCCTGCAGCCGGGCGCAGATTCAATGGCAGCGGCGTCCGATGCTCAACCGCCCGACTGGAGCGAGCACTCGCACTCGCTGGCGATCACGCTGGAGAGCCTGCGCGGACGCTTTCGCTGCTGCACGGCATCTTCAACGCCTACTGGGAGCCGCTGGCGTTCGAGCTGCCGCCGGCGCCGACGGGCACGTCGTGGCGCCGCTGCATCGACACGGCGCTCGCCCTCGCCCGACGACATCCGCCTCATGGAGCGAGGCGGCCCCGGTGACCACGACCAGCTACCTCGTCGCGCCGCGCTCGGTCGTGGTCTTCGCGCTGGGGCTTCGGAGCGGCCGGTCACGAGCGATCGCCAGCTGATGGCGCGCGGATGACACAGATCATGCCCGTAGCCGACTACACCGCATGTACCGCAGGATGCTCGATCGCGCGCGGACCGGGAAGTTCGCCTACCCGGCCGTCAACGTCACGTCGCTGACGACCGCCAACGCCGTTCTGAGCGGGCTGGCCGAGAGCCGGAAGCGACGGCATCATCCAGGTATCGACCGGCGGCGGCGCCTTCGCGTCGGGCACAGCGGTGAAGGACATGGCGCTCGGCGCGATCTCGATCGCCGAGCACGTCCACCGCGTGGCCGAGCGGTATCCGATCCATGTCGCGCTGCACACCGATCACTGCCAGGCGGACAAGCTGGACGCGTTCGTGATGCCGCTCGTCGAGGAAACCGAGCGGCGGCGGGCCGCCGGCCGGCCGAACCTCTTCACCGGCCACATGTTCGACGGCAGCGCGCTGCCGCTGAAGGACAACCTCGACATCGCGGTGAAGCTGCGCGAGCGGTTCAGCAAGAGCGATCTGATTCTCGAAATCGAAGTCGGCGTGGTCGGCGGCGAGGAGGATGGCGTCCGCGCCAGCGCGGCGGCAAAGCTCTACACCACGCCTGAAGACACCGCTGAAGTCGCACGGCGGCTGAACGCGAGCGCGGGTCCCCGCTACCTCGCTGGCCGCGACCTTCGGCAACGTGCACGGCGTGTACAAGCCGGGCCACGTCAAGCTCAAGCCGTCGATCCTGAAGGAGTGCCAGGAGGCGGTCGTCGCAGACGTTCGGCCCCGGCAGCGCGCTTCTACTTCGTCTTCCACGGCGGCTCCGGATCCGACCTGCGGGACATCCACGAGGCGCTGGACTACGGCGTGGTGAAGATGAACGTCGACACCGACATGCAGTATGCCTTCACGCGCGCCATCGCCGATCACTGTTTCAAGCACTACGACGGCGTGCTCAGGGTCGACGGCGAGGTCGGCGACAAGAAAGCCTACGACCCGCGCGCCTACCTGGCGCGCGGCCGAGCAGGCGATGGCGGATCGCGTCAAGCGCGCGGCGACGGAGCTGCGGTCGGCCGGAACGGCGCCTGGTGCAGCCGTGACCGGACAGGGGCGGGCCGGAAACGGCAGTCTCGACTTCACGATCGCGCGCCTCGGCGACTGCCGAATCGCGTCGCCGATGTCCGGCGTGCGATTCATCGACGATCGACGGATGGCGTCCTGTATCCCTCGACGCTGGGCGATCTGAGGCGGCTGCGGCAGTTCGGCGAGGAGCCTCCGGCGATGGAGTGCGCAGGCCCTCGGGAGCGGCTCTTCTTCGACCCGTCGGCGCTGGCGTGCGGCATCGTCACGTGCGGCGGGCTCTGCCCGGGCTTGAACGACGTCATCCGCGCGATCGTGCTGAGCCTGCACCATCACTACGGCGTGCAGACGATCTACGGGTTCCGCTTCGGCTTCGAAGGGCCTGGTCGAGCGGCATCGGGCACGAACCGCTGCGAGCTGACGCCCGACGCGGTCAATCGGATCCACGAGATGGGCGGATCGATCCTCGGATCGTCGCGCGGTCCGCAGGATCCGGCGGCGATGGTCGACCGACTCGAGCGCCTGCGGCATCGGCATCCTGTTCGCCATCGGCGGCGACGGGACGCTGCGCGGCGCGCACGCGATCGCGCGAGGTCGCGGCGGCGCGGGCTCGACGATCAGCGTCATCGGCGTGCCGAAGACCATCGACAACGACATCTCGTTCGTGCAGCGAGACGTTCGGGTTCGAGACCGCGGTCACCGAGGCGCGGCGGGCGACCTACGCCGCCAACGCCGAGGCCGAGGCGGCGCGCAACGGCATCGGCCTCGTGAAGCTGATGGGCCGCGACTCGGGATTCATCGCCGCCTACTCGGTGCTCGTCGACGGCCAGGTGAACTTCTGCCTGGTGCCCGAGGTCCCGTTCACGCTCGAGCGGTTCCTGTCCGCGCTGCGGCGGCGCCTCGAACGCCGCGGCCACGCCGTGATCGTCGTCGCCGAAGGCGCGGGCCAGGATCTCATGGCCGGGGACGAGGAACGCGATGCGTCGGGCAACGTCAGGCACGCGCGACATCGGCGTGTTCCTGCGCGATGCCATCGCCAGGCGCTTCCAGGAATCCGGGACGCCGATCAGCCTCGAGCTACATCGATCCCAGCTACGCCATCAGAAGCGTCCCCGCGACGCCGCACGATTCGGCGTTCTGCCTGCTCCTGGGACACAACGCCGTGCACGCGGGCATGAGCGGGCGGACGGACATGGTCGTGGGCTTCTGGAACCATCAGTTCACCCACGTGCCGATTGCCCTCGCCGTCTCCGAGCGGAAGAAGATCGATCCCGAAGGCGCGCTGTGGAGCAGCGTGCTCGCCTCCACCGGCCAGCCGAGGGACATGCGGTGACGAGCCGCACGAAGATCGTCGCCACGATCGGCCCGGCGTCACGAACGCCGCAGGTCTTGCGTCAGCTCATCGAGGCGGGCGTCAATGTGTTCCGCCTCAACTTCTCTCACGGCACGCACGAGGAACACAGCGCCGTCGTTGCCGACATCCGGGCGCTGAGCCGCGAGATGGAGCGCCACGTCGCCATTCTGCAGGACCTCTGCGGGCCGAAGATGCGGCTGAACCCGTTCCCCGGCGACGTCGTGGACTGCAATCTCGACGACGAGTTCACGCTGGTGGCCGAGGCCACGTCGTCCATCTGCGCAGGAACTGACCTGCACCTACCGCGAGCTGCCGAACGACCTCAAGGCCGGAGAGACCGTCTTGTTCGCCGACGGCACCGTCGCCATGACCGTGATCGAGACCGCGCCCGGCCGCGCGCGCCTGAGGGTGACGCTGCCAGGGCGTCTGCGCTCGCGGCAGGGACTCAACCTGCCGGGTTCGGATCTGGCCGTCAGCTCGCTGACCGAGAAGGATCTGCGCGACCTCGACTGGACGGCGCGGCACGCAGGCGACGTCGATTTCGTCGGGTTGTCGTTCGCGCGCAGCGCGGAGGATGTCGCTCGGCTGCGCCACGAGCTCCGAGTCGAGGAACTGTCCGGCGCACATCGTGGTCAAGATCGAGAAGCCGCAGGCCGTGCAGCATCTCGAGGAGATCGTCGCCGCCACCGACGCGGTGATGGTGGCGCGCGGAGATCTGGGCGTCGAGATGGACGTGCAGCGGGTGCCGGCCGTCCAGAAGCGCATCATCGCGCTGTGCAACCAGGCGCACCGGCCGGTGATCACCGCCACGCAGATGCTCAACAGCATGGAGCACTCGAGCCGCCCGACGAGGGCCGAAGCCAGCGACGTGTTCAACGCCGTCCTCGACGGCACCGATGCCGTCATGCTGTCGGGCGAAAGCGCGGTCGGTCAATATCCGGTTGAAGCGGTGATGACCATGCGCCAGATCTGCACCGGAAGCCGAAGCCTACCTGAAATCGGCGGGACGCCACGCCGGCGGCCGAGGTTTCGCCGTTGTCCGGATTCGTCGATCCGATCACGAAGGCCGTCCGTCGACGCCGCGTGCCTGATGACCGAGCAGCTCGACGCCACGCTGATCGTCGTCACCGCCGCGTTCGGGCCGGACCGGCGCTGGCGCTCAGCAATCGCAGACCGGCGGCCTCAATCCTGGCGCTGTCACGGACCGAACAGGTCGCGCGGAGCCTGAGCCTGTGCTGGGGCGTCACGGCGGTCGTGCTCCCCGAAGCATCATGGGCGGAGCGCGTGCTGGCGTTTGGCGTCGAGTGGGCGAAATCGCACGGCATCGTCACGTCCGGCCAACATGCCGTCACTGCTCAGCGGCCAGGTTGTCCGGGCGCGCCGCCGTCCGCGCCGTGTTGGCCGGGCCAGTCACCTGGCGCTGTGTCGGGCCACGAGCCGCGGCTTCAGCGCCAGCCCGGAGCAGCACACGTGATGGAACGCCCCGGTCATGCAGCACCAGCCCGGAACCACGGCGTTCCGATGATCAGGTAGATCCAGCATGCTGCACGCCGTCGCCAACGCGCCCAAGCCGGTAGAGATCCCGTTGCGGCAGGTATCCAGCTCCCGGCAAACAGCAGAGTTCGCGCGCGGCGCCTTGCGGAGCGTGATCGCCGTGAAGTAGTTCGTCGCGAACAGCAGCTGAAACGCGAGCGGCGCCGGCCGGCACGCCGAGCTTGACGCCGACATCGAGGAACACGCCGAAGCAGCGCGAGCGAGGTGCGCCGTCTGGCTGACGAACAGGTAGTGCAGCAGCACGTAGCGCGACGACCAGCGACGACGCCGGCCGCCAGCGGCGGCAGAGCCGCCGAGCGCACGCGGCAAGCCGCTGGCCCGAGGAAGCCCATGAAGCCGAGCTCGTTCAGCTGGCTGCTCAGCGTGAAGAGCACCGCGAACCAGATGAACGTCGCCAGCGACGTCGCCTTCTTGCGCGATGTCCTCGAGCGTCAGCACGCCGGACGCGAGCAGGACGCCGAGGCCGAGAGAAGGCGATCGCCGTCGAGTCGAGCGCCGAGCGTCGCCGCGCGGCCCCACAGACGCCACCATGCCGACGAAGACGACCGAGCACGATCTTCTCGTCGCGGCGAAGCGGTCCGAGCGCGGCGAGCGCCGGCGCGCGCGCGCCGCGGGCGCCTGCGGCGTGGCCGTGCGCTCCGGCGCGATCAGCCGGTAGAGCACGCAGCGGCATCAGCGCCATGCGCGCAGCAGCGTCGGCACCGATGCGGCGAGCAGCCACGAACCGAATCCGATCTCGACGCCGAACGTCCCGCGCGATCTCGGCGCCCGAGCGGATTGGCGGCCATCGCCGTCAGCCACAGCGCCGACGAGAGGCTCAGGCTCGACGATGCCGGAGAACATCAGGAACGCTGCCGACACGCCGGCGGCTGTCGTCGCCGGGCTGCGCGCCCGCCGCGTCGGCCAGCGAGAGCGCCAGCGGGATAGATGACGCCGGAGCGCGCCGTGTTGCTCGGAAACGCCGGGGCGATGAGCGCGTCGACGAGGAAGATGCTGTAGGACGAGCCCGAGCGTCGATCGGCCGAAGCGGCTGACGACCAGGTGGCCGATCCGCGCGCCGAGCCCGCACTTCACGACGCGCGCGCGCCACCAGAAACGCGACCACGATCGAGCAGGATCGTGCGCGTTGGCGAAGCCGGCGTAGGCCTTCGCCGGCGACAGGCAGTCCCGCTGAGGACCGCGGCCGCGACGGCCGAGACCGACGCCGTCAGGATCGGGAGGGCGTTCGTCGACCACCGAGCACGATCGCCGCCGGCGAAGATCGACGAAGAGCCGCCACGCCTGAACCGTCAGCCCTTCCGGCGGCGGCGTGAACCACATCCGGCGATCGCCGAGCGCGATCACCAGCGCTGCGCGACGACGGCTCGTCTCCTGCCGGCCGACGTCAGTCACGGCGTCCGGCCTTGCCGGAGCCGGCCGCGCAGATCGACCGCGCGCCCCTGGACGTCATCGTCGTCCGTCCTGCGACGACGTACTGCCAGCTCAGCTCGTAGTCGCCGGTCACGCCGTCATAGCGGCCCGGTGCCGCCGGTAATCGTGCCGGTGATCGCGGCGTCCGGCTGGCGACCGGTTCGCCTCGCAGCGTCGCTGAAGCACGCGATCGCCGCGCGCGTCGGTCCACACCGCCCGGCCGACGCTGACGCTCGGCCGTCGTCGAAGGCGATCGCTTCGGCGAGCATGCCGCCGCCGAGGTCGCTTCCCGTCGCGAGCACGATCGGCACCGGACAGGCGGACGATGCCGGCGAGCCGGCCGCCTTCGGTGGGAATCGTCTGTCGCTGACCGCTGCGCCGACCAGCTGCCGGCGAACGTCCGCCAGACCGTTCGGTGCGGCGTTCCTGCGCGCCGGCGCGCGCGACGACGGCGACGACCGTCGCCGACGCGACGAGCCGGCGCAACCGGCCACGCCGCGCCGCGGATCATGCGGCACGGCCCTGGCCGGTCATCGTCATCGGATCGAGGACCGCGCGCGAGCTGCTGCTCGGTGAGGATCTTCTTCTCGCGCACCAGCTCCAGGATGCCGCGGCCGGTCTTCATGCGCTTCGGCCGCCAGCTCGGTCGAGCGGTCGTAGCCGATGACCGGGTTGAGCGCGGTGACCGTGCCGATGCTGTAGTCGACGTAGTGGCGGCAGACGTCGGCGTTGGCGGTGATGCCCGTCGACGCAGTGCACGCGCAGCGTCCGCGCCGCGTTGATGAACATCGTCTGCGCCTCGAAGATGCAGGCGGCGATCACCGGCTCGAACACGTTGAGCTGCAGCTGCCCGCCTTCGGCCGCCATCGATCACCGTCAGGTCGCTGCCGATGACGCGGAAGCAGACCATGTTGACGACCTCGGGAATCACCGGGTTGACCTTGCCCGGCATGATCGACGAGCCCGGCTGCTTCGGCGGGCAGGTTGATCTCGCGCAGGCCGCAGCGCGGGCCCGACGACAGCAGCCGCAGGTCGTTGCAGACCTTCGAGAGCTTGATGGCCAGGCTCTTCATGCAGGACGAGTAGAGGACGAACGCCTGCGTGTCCTGCGTGGCCTCGATCAGGTTCGGCCGCCAGGTGGATCGGCAGCCCGGTGATCGTCGCCAGGTGCGCGGTGCACTTCTGCGCGTAGCCGGCCGGCGCGTTCAGGCCGGTGCCGATCGCCGTCGCGCCCATGTTGATCTCGCACAGCACGCGCTGGATCGCCTCGAGCGCGCGCACCTCGCCGGCCGAGCGTCTCGGCGAAGGCCTCGAACTCCTGGCCGAGCGTCATCGGCACGGCGTCCTGGAGCTGCGTGCGCCCCATCTTCAGGATCGCGCGCGAACTCCTTGCCCTTCGCGCGGAACGCCGCGATCAGCTCGTTCATCGGCGGCGACCAGCTCGACGGTTGCCGAGCGCCATGCCGACGTGGAGCGCCGTCGGGATAGGCGTCGTTGGTGGACTGCGAGCAGTTGACGTGATCGTGCGGGTCGCAGTGCTTGTACTCGCCCTTCTTGTGGCCCATCAGCTCGAGCGCGCGGTTGGCGATCACCTCGTTGGCGTTCATGTTGGTCGAGGTGCCGGCGCCGCCCTGGAAGACGTCGAGCCGGAACTGGTCGTGGAGCTTTCCGTCGATGAGCTCCTGGCAGGCCTTCTCGATGCCCGTCAGGATCGTCGCTGCTGAACTGGCCGCACTCGACGTTGGCGCGCGCCGCCGCCAGCTTCACCATGCGCGAAGCGCCTTGATGAGGTTGGGATAGAGCCGCAGCTCGACGCCGGAGATGTGGAAGTTCTCGAGGCGCGCGGGCGGTCTGGACGCCGTAGTAGGCACGCCCGGCACGCTTTCTCCCCAAGCAGATCCCGTTCGAGACAGTGGACTGACCCAGACAGCAGTGCTCTGTTGAAAACATTACCGCTGAGTGAACGGATGGCTTGCGTTACGGCGGCTGGCGCATCGCGTTCCGACGTACGTCGTGAAGAGCTTGCTGCGGCTGCGCGACCGGGCAGCTCTTGAGCAACGCGAGCGAAACCAAGAAGTTGAGGCTTTTCTGCAGGTTCAACTCGTCAGGACTGATCAGGCGCCATCTCATCATCGTTGATCCTCGACGACCCGATCATTCGCGTTCGATCCCTCGCGACCGCCCCAGGAGGCTACTGCACGACAGTGCCCTTCTTGACGGCTTTCGCCATGGCGGCGATCGACACGCTTTGTTCGCTATTTGCCGTTCGCCGACGCCACGAACTGGCTGACGATGCCTTCGCTCATTAGCGGCAGCCATCAGTGGGGTCAGCGACATAGCCACGGCAGCCACTTCGGCGGGTGATGTCCCGCGCGCTTACGGCGCATCGTCACCTGAGAATCTCGAATTCGCTCTGCGTCGTGTCTTCCATGTTGGCGAGGTGTTGAAATCCGTTTTGCGCGTGATGGCGGTGCCACCGAGCGCACCAGGACATCGGTCAATCACCACCTGCGCGGTCGTGCGTTTCATCAGCAAACTCACGCCACGCGTCGATCCGATCGGCGTTCGCGACAAAAGCCGGATGCCCTCCCGCGTACGCTGGAAGGTCGACCATTGCGGTGCGGTTCGGCGGTCAAATAAACTCTGCCGCCGTGGAGATACGCTCGGTACGAAACATGACGACTGAAGCAGTCAGTGCTACGGTCAGATTGAAAGAACGCCAAGCTCTCCAGCGTGATGTCACGGAATTACCGTGGGTGATCTGAAGCCGTCGCGCCGTTCGACTTGAAACTCGTTGATGCGTTTCCGCAACGGTGAAGTGACATGATCGCGAACGTCAGCTGTCCTGCGATCCGACACGTTGGCGACCTGCTCACGCCCAGGAAATACCTGACGAGGTCGTTGATTGCCGGGCCTGGCGGCGATCGCCAACGATCGATGGTGACGGCGCCCAGCAGCCAGGCAGCCTGGGTGCCGGTGTCGCGCAGCACCCCAGCGATCAATTGCGCCAGTCATAAAATCTACGACGCCACCGGGCTTCCGCGTTGGCGTGAACGATCTGCTCCGCACGACAAGCGCTACAATCACGTCGCGGCGATGCGGATGCGCTGGCAACGTGTGCTCTATTCGAATCTCCTCAAAACTGTTGCGGCGACCACGCAAGGACTGGCGGCTGCCGCGATTCTGTCATCGGTCGTGCGGTTTGTCGTCGGCAAACACCCAGCGTAGCGCAGGTTGAAACGTCGTTGCGTGGGTCCCACCGCGGCGATACCGGCTTCATTCGGAGGAAGGCAAGAACTTCATGGCGTCGGGCGGAACTCTCGGCTCTGAATTAAAAATCCCGGGCACTCACCACCTGGCGTGGGCGCATCAGAACTCGCCAGCCGGGGGACGTGGAGAGAAAAAGTTAAATCGGCCCCAGTCTTGACCACCTTCCACAGAGTCACTGAAAACCGATCATATCGATTCTCGAAGCTCCCGCTGCGTTGTCTTCTTTATCCAGGCATCCGAAACTTCTGATCTGCGCATACGCCAGCTGCCTTCGCCTCGCCCACACGCCTTAGCGAAATGGATCCACGAACCAGGCACGGCAAACCCCAGGTAATCGATCATTGCACGGCCTGGACGCACCGCCTCCTGGAGTTTAGAAGACGGGCGGTCTGGTCCCCGATCCCGTTACGATCGCCCCGCTAAGGAGCTTCGAGTACGCATTCCACGTAGCGCAGGTCATTACCAGAGCGACTGCTGCCTGGCCACGGATGTCCCCGGTCCATCGCGCCCCAACAGCGGATGCGTCCCGTATTGCATCGACTCAGCAGGCCAGGCCTCTCGCTGTTTCTCGAGAGAGGCGTTGTTTCGAGTGGAGCTGCCATGTTCGCGATGGAAGACCTTCAGCGATCTCGACGGTGCGGTGGCGCCGATCGCCCGTGTTACTCATCGTGATATCGCCCACGCGGACAATGCCCGTCAGAAAGACTGATTCGCTGAGGGGCGTCACTGCGTCCCACCGAGGTCTGACCAAATCACCGACGCGCCAGCTATAAGC
>ERZ1370068.1097-contig-11001_pt1 | contig 36087 bp, 54 predicted proteins | sample MGYA00561227_ERZ1370068 | MGnify/ENA primary metagenome ERZ1370068 (study PRJEB38410, sample SAMEA6850437) | metagenome | study: Metagenomic assessment of the ecological functions of the soil: analysis of the soil microbiota associated with the... | reverse complement strand
GTAGTACTTCGTTCAGTTACGTATTGCTGCAGCGCCTGTATGCGAACGTCAATCTCGTTGCGGCGCGCCATGCAGCACGTCCGTGATGCTCGCCTTCGCGCCACGATAGGCGGCCAGCGTTGCCTGCTGTCGCGTTCCGTCGCCAGCGGTAGCAGCTCCGCGTTCATGCCGGGACCGGCGCTCGCGGTCGTTCTCCCATTCGGCGATCATCGCGCGCACTTCCGCGGTGTGTGCCCGCAGCATGTCCTCGCGCTCGGCCCGCGCCTGGTCAGCATCGCGAGCTTGGCTGCGACCTCACGGTCCTGGCGGTTCTTCTGGTCCCATTGCAACGGGACCGAGACGTTCACGCGAAATCATGTTCGAGTACGCGGACCCGCGTTGGCTGTACATGAGCGCGACGCTCCAATCGGCTTTCTTGTTGGTCTGCGCCATGCAGAACCTCGGCGGCGGCCACCTCTTCCTTCTTGGCGAGCACCGCAAGCTCCGGGGTGGTGGGCGAGATCTTGTCAAGCGTGGTCGGATCGAGGCGGATCCGCGTCGATCGCCGGCTTGCCCGCCAAGGGCGCGTCCGCGTCGTTGCCGATCCAGCGCGCCAGGGCGATCTTGGCCGCGCTCAGCTTTGCGCCCGACCTCGCTGGCGCGATCGTCGAGAGCACCAACGCACTGCGAGCGGCCAGGATGTCGGCGAGGTTGCCTCGTCCGCGCGATACCGCGCTCTCCGCGGCTTCGATTTCAGCCTGCGAGCCTGCTGCCTCTGCTCGGATATCACCGTCTGCATCGCTTCCGCGTAGTATCGATCGAGCCACGCCAGCGCCGTGTCGCGCTGGATCGCGGCGATGCTGGCGACTCGCTCGGCGAGCGTGACTTCTCGGCATCGCGCTCGAAGCGCTCGGCGCGCGCCTCGCGTTTTCCGCACGCGTGAATTCCTGCATCACGCCGACGCTGGTCATCGTCATGAAAGTCGCGGCGTCAGGCTCCACGCATCCGGGCCGTTGACCGGCAGGTTGTTGACGCCCAACGTCGCCACCGGATCGGGTAGCTGACCCGCGGCAAGCCGCCATCTCGCGCGCAGCAGTGACGGCGGCGTCCTGTGCCACCAGTTGGCGGGAACGCGCAACGGCAGCGAGGCGTTGCGCCGCGGCGCAGTGTCAGAGCGCGCGTCGGCGGCAGCGGCGACAGGCCCGTGCAGCGCGCCAGCAGCACCGGCGGTGAACGCGGCGAGACGAACGACTGGCTGCGGGTGCAGCCCGGTGACTACCTGTGTGACGTTGCATGGGACCTCCACATCGACGTGACTGACGTCGGCGCGCGCGACGAGCGCGCACCGAAGTTCAACGCGATGCGGCAGATCAGATCAGGGAAGCGGCTGAAGAGAAGCGAGACAGGCGGCGCGGTGCTTCGCAGCGTGGAGGAAGACTCGGTCGAGCGAAGGCGACGGCACGATCGACGATACAACAGTCAAACGGTCAACGCAGGCTGCTGGCGCGAGTCGCGGCAACCGGCGCATCGGGCTGCACGTCGATCTGCTGACCGTCACGGTGCAGTGCGGCGACACAAACATTGCCCTTTCACTGGCGGCGGGCTTGGCCATCGCGGCGCAGTCCGCGGGCATGGTTGTGTCAGCCGGCTCAACGAACGTCACTTTCGCCTGCGCCGCGCGGGGACGGTCAGATTGCAGGCATGCGCAAGAGTGACGAATCTGGGCGAATACCAATCCCAGTGTCACGAAGGCCCGCACGCCCACCGCCGATGTCGACGAACCATGATTTTCCCCCGCCCGGGCACTGCCCGCGCACGATATCAATGCTACCGTCTGCAGACCTGCCGGGGAAGCGAAGCCGGCGCCGTGCTGCGGATCAACCGCGTCGCGGGCATCAAACGCCGTGTCCATCGGTCGGGTGCTGGATGATCCGGCGCACGATAGAGGCACGTGCTCGGCGGAGCACGATTTGGGCGAAGAGTGCAGCTTCCATCCGGCGCACCGCTGTGCGAATGCGGCGGGTCGGGTCGTCGGTCAACGGTCGACGGACGCGTCGGCCCCAATCGTGGGGGCATCACATGAGAAGCTTTTCCATGCACTTTGCGCCAGGTGGTGATGTTTGGCATCGCGCCGTTGGCATGGGCCGGGGAACCCGACCATGCGATCCACGAGGAGCTGCGCGGCATTGCTGCGCGAGGTCGTGGCGGCGATGAACACGCGGCCAGTACGACAGGATGCTGCCCTACCTGACCGAGAACGTCGAGGCGACCAGCATCACGCAGGAGGTGATGTCCAGCCGCGCCGACATCTCGAAATATTTCCAGGAGTGGTTCGGACCGACCGGCTACATGCGCAAGATGGAGATGAAGCTCGACGCCGACAAGCTGACCGAGCTTTCGCCCGACAAGAGCTGGGGCCTGGTGCGCGGCAAGGCGCTCGAGCACTACGAGGCGAAGGACGGCGACCTGTTCGACTTCGTACGCGCTGGACCGCGGTGATGGTCCGCGGCGACGACGGCAAGTGGCGGCTGCGCGCGATCCACTTCGGCACCAACAACCTCGACAACCCGGTTCTGACCAAGGTGAAGAACACGCTGATGCGCGACGGCATCATCGGCGCGATCGCGAGTCTCGCTGGTCGGCCTGGGGCTCGGATGGTGGGTCGGGCGCCGGCGTGGTCTGGCACGCGCCGGCCGCGCCAGCTTGACGCGACGGAACGCGTAAAAGCGGGACGAAACGGGTGTCGATCTACGCGCTGAAACCGAATTTCCAGGCCTTCCTGCGGCCGCTCGCCGGTGCGCTCGCCCGCGCAGGCGTCACCGCAGAATCAGTCCTGGTCGCGACCGCGTCAGTATCGTTTGCGTTGGGTGCGTTCGTCGCTTGGCGGCTGCCCGATACGCGCGCATTCGCATTGATACCGGCATGTGGATGTTCTTGCGCATGGCGTTCAATGCGCTCGACGGGATGCTCGCGCGAGTTCGGCCAGAAAAGCTGGCGCGTATCTGCACAGCCGACGCGTTTCCGACGTTGCGCTTTCTGCCGTTTGCTGCGCCGCCTTTCTCGCCGCTTTGGACGGGCCTGGTGATCGTCTGGCGTTGGTGAGCGAATATGCTGGCGCGCTTGGGCCTCTGGTCGGCGCGTCGCGGCATTTCGAGCCCGATGGGGAAGAGCGACCGCGCGTTCGTCTTCGGCGTGCTCGGGCTCTGGGCCGGTCTGGGACGCCGCTGCCGGACTGGGCGGCGCTCGTGCTGCCCGCACTCGCCCTGGCTTCGTGACGATCGTCAACCGGGTGCGCGGCGGCTTGCGGGAGGGGGCTGACATGAACGACATGACGGCGGGCCCGCAACTGCGGCCGGTGCACGAGCTGTACGTTCCGCACGCACGATGGGGTCGAGCTCTTCTATCGGCACTGGCCGGCGATCAGTGGTCCCGCGCGCGGCGCGATCGCGCTCTTCCACCGCGGCCACGAGCACTCGGCGCGGATGGCGCACCTGGTCGACGAGCTGCGTGCTGCCCGAATTCGATTTCTTCGCGTGGGACGCGCGCGGCCACGGCCGCTCGCCCGGCGCGCGCGGCGACTCGCCGAGCTTCGGTACGTCCGTGCGCGACGTGCAGACGTTCGTCGACCACATCGGCGCACAGCACGGCTTCGTGCCGGAGGACATCGGCATCGTCGCACAGAGCGTGGGCGCCGTGGTCGTCGCCACCTGGGTCCACGACTACGCGCCGGCGATCCGCGGCATGGTCCTCGCGTCGCCCGCGTTCCGGGTGAAGCTCTACGTTCCGTTCGCGCTGCCGGGGCTGCGCCTGATGCGCAAGCTCTTCGGCAACTTCTTCGTCTCGAGCTACGTCAAGGCGAAGTTCCTGACGCACGATCCCGCGCGCATCGCGAGCTACGACGCCGATCCGCTTCTCTCGCGGTCGATTTCCGTCAACGTCCTGCTCGGCCTGCAGGAAGCGGCCGACCGCGTGGTGGCCGACGCGCAGGCGATCACCGTGCCGACGCAGCTCCTCGTCTCCGGGGCCGACTGGGTCGTGCGCCACGGCCCGCAGCACGCATTCTTCGACCGGCTCGGCAGCACGGTGAAGGAGCGGCACGTCCTGCACGGCTTCTTGCACGATACGCTGGGCGAGCGCGACCGCGCGCGCGCTGTCGACCGCGTGCGCGCGTTCCTGGTGCGCGTGTTCGCGGCGCCGCGCGCGCGCCCGAACCTCATCGAGCGCCGACCAATACGGGCCGACGCGCGAGGAGGCGGACGCGCTCGCCGCGCCATTGCCTCCCTGTCGCCGCGCGGTCATGTACTGGGCCGGCGACGCGCGCGAGCCTGCGCTTCGGTGGCTCTGCTCGCCGACGGCGTCCGCCTCGGCCTTGCGACCGGTTTCGATTCCGGCAGCACACTCGACTACATCTATCGCAACCAGGCGAACGGCCGGACGCCGCTCGGCCGCTGGATCGACCGCACCTACCTCGACGCGATCGGCTGGCGCGGCATCCGGCAGCGCAAGCTGGACGTCGAGGCGCTGCTGCGCGAGGCGATCGCACGGCTCCGCGCGATCGGGAGCGCCGGTGCACATCGTCGACATCGCCGCCGGGCACGGCCGCTACGTGCTCGACGCCGTCGCCGCCATGCCGGAGCGGCCCGACTCCATCCTGCTGCGCGACTACAGCGCACTCAATGTCGAGCGGGGACGGCGCTCATCGGCGAGAAGGGGCTCGCGCGGCATCGCGCGTTTGTGCATGGCGACGCTTTCGACCGCGCGAGCCTCGCCACGCTTGCGCCGCGGCCCACGCTCGGCATCGTCTCGGGTCTCTACGAGCTCATGCCCGACAACGCGCCCGTGCGCCAGTCGCTCGGCGGACTTGCCGATGCCATCGCGCCCGGCGGCTTCCTCGTCTACACGGGCCAGCCGTGGCATCCGCAGCTCGAGTTGATCGCGCGCGCGCTGACCAGCCATCGGCAGGGCGCGGCCTGGGTAATGCGCCGGCGCACGCAGGAGGAAATGGACCAGCTCGTGGCCGCCGCCGGCTTCCGCAAGTTGACGCAGCGTATCGGCGAATCCGGGATCTTCAGCGTGTCGCTCGCGCAGCGCGTGGCTTGAATGACGGCGACCGTTTACTCTGCCGCTTCGTCGAGCCCCGGCCCTGGCGGCGCGCGCTCGCGTGGCTCGCCTTCCTCGCGCCCGTTCTTCATCGTGAGCTACTGGCTCGCGAACTGGTCCGCGGCGCAGCGCGCGGACGTGCCGTCGGTCACCTTCGCCTGGGAGACCGGCATCCCATTCTGGGCGTGGACGATCCTGCCGTACTGGTCGATCGACCTCTGTACGGACTGTCGCTCTTTGTCTGCACGACGCGGCGCGAGCTCGACACGCATGCGAAGCGCCTGCTGACGGCGCAACTGGTCGCCGATCGCCTGCTTCGTCCTGGTGCCGCTGCGCTTCTCGTTCGATCGTCCCGCCGTCGACGGCCTGTGGGGTCTCATGTTCGCCGCGTTGGCGGGATTCGACCGGCCGTTCAACCAGCTTCCGTCGCTGCACATCGCGCTGGCCGCCATTCTCTGGGCACTCTACGCGCGCAAGCTTTCGGGCGTCGCGCGTCTCGCGATGGACGCGTGGTTCCTGCTGATCTGCGGCTCGGCGCTCACGACCTACCAGCATCACTTCATCGACATACCAACGGGCCTGTTGCTGGGCGTCCTGTGCGTCTGGGCGTGGCCGTTCGCCGAGGACGGTGATGGACGCAACGCCGGCGCAGTGGCGCTGGACGCGCGACCCGGTCCGGTGGCGCCTGGCTGCGATCTATGCCGGCGGTGCGCTGCTGTTGGGTGCGGTCGCGCTGTCCGCCGGCGGCTGGGCGCTGTGGCTCACTTGGGGAAGCGTGTCGCTTGCTGCTGGTCGCGCTCGCCTACGCGCGCGATCGGCGCCGGTGCGTTTCAGAAAGGTCGCGGATGGCCGATTGTCGGTGGCCGCGCGCTGGTTATTTGCGCCGTATCTCGCCGGCGCATGGCTGAATTCTCGCGCCTGGACGTGGCGCGATAGAGAGCCCGTCCCTGTCACCGCCGGCGTTTTCCTCGGGCGGGTGCCGACCGCGCGCGAACTCGCTTTGTCGCCGTTCACGGGCGTGGTCGACCTGACGGCGGAGTTCGAAGTGCGCGCGGATGCCCGCGCGCTCGCCGTCGTGCCTCTGCTCGATCTCACCCGACCGACCGCGGACGCGCTGGCGCAGGCGGCGCAGGCAATCGAGCGGCTGCGCGCGCACGGACCGGTGCTCGTATGCTGCGCACTCGGTTGTTCGCGCGAGCGCGTGCGCGGTGGCCGCATGGCTACTCGCCACCGGCCGTGCGCGCGATGTCGATGCCGCAATTGCGGCCGTGCGGGCGGCGCGCCAGATTGTCGTCGCTCGCTGCCGGGCCATGCCGTGGCGCTGGGCGGCATGGCGGCCGCGCAGGCGCCGCAACATTTCCGCCACCGTGATGACCCCTGGGGGTGACCGATGACCGAACTCACGCGCTGCAACAGCAAACGATCAGCCTCTTCGCCGGGTATCGGCGTCGTCCTCGCTCGTCGCGTCGGCTGATCGGCTACGTACTCAAGACTGCCGTCGCCCACGGCCAACCGCACGGCGTCATCGACAACCTGAACGCGCGCATCAAGGCGTGGTGGGTGATGGTGTTGGTGATCGGCTGTCGCGTTTCTCGTTCGGCCGCGCCGGCGTGACGCTGCTGTTTCGTGTTCGTCTCGTTCATCGGCGCTCCGCGAGTTCACGTCGGTCACGCTCACGCCGCGACGGCGATAACAACGCGCTCGCCGCCGGCTTTCTCATCGTGCTGCCGGTGCAGTACCTGCTGGTCCTATCTTGGCTAGGTACGACCTCTTACTCGATCTTCATTCCGGTCTATGTGTTTCTGCTCCTTGCCCATCGATCGCGGTCGTCCGCGCGCGACACCGAGGCGCTTCCTCGAGCGCGTCGACACGATGCAATGGGGCCTCATGATCTGCGTGTTCTGCATTTCGCACGTGCCGGCGCTGCTGACGCTCGATATCCCGGGTTACGAGGGCCGCAACCTGCTGCTGATCGTCTTCCTGGTCGTGGTCGTGCAGTCGAGCGACGTGCTGCAGTACGTCTGGGGCAAGCTCTTCGGCCGGCGCAAGGTCGCGCCCGTCGTTATCGCCATCGAAGACTGGGAAGGACTGGTCGGCGGCGTGGCGAGCGCCACCGCGCTCGGCGCGGCGCTGTGCTGGATCACGCCGTTCACGCCGCTGGCAGGCGGCGCTGATGGCGCTTGTCATCAACACGATGGGCTTCTTCGGCGGCCTCGTGATGTCGGCGATCAAGCGCGACCGCGGCGTCAAGGACTGGGGCCAGCATGATCGAAGGCCACGGCGGCATGCTCGACCGCCTCGATTCGGTGGTGTTCGCCGCGCCGGTGTTCTTCCACCTGACGCGCTACGGCTGGACGTGATCTCGCCGCGACCCTCGTCGATCATCCTTGGGTCATGGTCAGCACCGCGGCGCCGGTGAGCGCGCCTTCGACGCAGCGCCTTCAGCGCCTCGTTCGCGCGAGCCAGCGGAAACGGCGACACCGTCGTCGCACGGGCACCCGTTGCGCAAGCTCGATGAATTCCGCCCATCCCGCCGGGTGAGGTTGGCAACCGAGCAGATGCGCCGCTCGCCCCAGAGAATTTCGTAGGAAACTGGGGGATGTCGCTCATGTGGATGCCGCCGCATACCACCACTCCGCCCCTTGGCCACATCGCGCAGCGCCGTCGGAACGAGCGCGCCCACCGGGGCGAGCAGGATGGCGGCATCCAGTTCCTCGGGCGGCGCGCTCGTCAGCTTGCCGCCCGCCCAGGCGGCGCCCGGCTCCCGCGCAAAGATTCTGCGCGCGCGATGTCGCCTGGGCGGGTGAAGGCGAACAGTTCGCCGACCTTCGAAATCGCGCAAGCTGCGCGATGATGTGGGCGGCGGCGCCAAAGCCGTAGATTCCGAGACGCGTTTGGCATCGCCAGCCTTGCGCAGCGCACGGTAGCCGATGAGGCCCGCGCACAGCCAAGGTGCTAGTTCGATATCCGAAAAGCCATCGGGCAGGCGGAAGCAATAGCGGCTGTCGGCCAGCGGCATAATCCGCGTAGCCTCCGTCGATCGTGTAGCCGGTGAATTGCGGCGCGTCGCACGAGATTCTCGTGCGCCAGCGCGGCAGTATCGGCATACGCCGCCGGTAAACCCCAGCCACGCGAGACGCCAACGCGATCACCCGCTGCAAGCGTCGTGACACCTGCGCCGACGTCAGCCACCGTGCCCACGATCTCGTGCCCGGGAATGACCGGCGAACGCGCATCGCGGCAGCTCACCGTCGATCACGTGCAGATCGGTGCGGCACACGCCGCAGGCATGGACCTTGACCACCACCTGGCCCGGACCGGGCCGGGGATCATCGACGTGCGTGAGTTCGAGGGGCGAGCACGCCGCCCGCAGTACCATCGCATGCATGCGCTATGCCGTTTCAACGTTCATGCGAGTCGGCGCGCAAGATTCTCGATCGCGCGTTGCGGTGTCGTCGAAGCCGAGACACGCGTCGGTGATGCTTTGTCCGTAGGATCAAAGTCGCCTGCGCCCAGTTCTTGCCGGCCGCCGACCGGGTGACTTTCGATCATCGAGCGCCACCAGCCCCGCGCAGCCGGCCTGGCGCTGCGCGAGCACTCGTCGATCACCGCAAGCTGGCGTTCCGGGCGCTTCTCGCTGTTGCCGTGGCTGCAGTCGATCATCAGGTATCGCCGGCAGGCTTGCAGCTTGCAACTCGGCAACGCGCTGCCGTCACGGCCTCGCTGCCGAAGTTCGGTCCGGTCATCGCGTTCCTCCGCGAAGCACGAGGTGACAGTACGGATTGCCAGTGGTTTCGAGGATCGCCGGCGCGCCTTCTTTGGTGAGCCGAAGGAAACAGGTGCCGCTGCCTGCGCCGCCAGAATGGCTTCCACGGCGACCTGCACGTTGCCGTCGGTGCGATTCTTGATGCCCACGGGCATCGACAGCCCGAAACAAGCTCACGGTGCACCTGGCTCTCGGCGGTGCGCGCGCTCCGATCGCTCCCCAGCTCACGAGGTCCGTGTAGAACTGCCTAATGTCGGTGTCGAGGAATTCCGTTCCGGCGGGAAGGCCCATCTCCGCGATATCGGCAAGCAGCTGGCGCGCGAGGCGAAGTCCTTTGTTGATGTGATACGAGCTGTCGAGATCCGGATCGTTGATGAGGCCTTTCCAGCCCACGACGGTCAGCGGCTTTTCGAAATAGACCCGCATGACGATGAAGACGCGATCGCGGACCCGTTCCGCCAACTCACGCAGCCGCTGCGCGTGACGTCGATGGCCGCCTTCGGGTCGTAGTATGGAGCATGGGCCGACGATTACCAGCATGCGGTGGTCACGGCCGTCGAGGATGGCCTCGATGGTGCGTCGCGCACTCGCCACGCAATCGCCGGCACGCGCCGTGAGCGGGATCTCTTCCGGCGAGGATCGCCGGCGCAAGCAGGGGCGGACGCGGCTGATCCGCAGGTCGTCCGTCCTCATGACCTCGGGAAGCGCGGCAGGACGTCGGCCATGCGGCGCGCCGGAAGGGGCCCGCTCCATTCTGCGATCTCGACATTGGAAACTGGGAGCCTGTCGGACAGAAAAGCACAAGCAGCAATGCGACCAAGGTCAACGCCAGGTCGGTTGAGATGGCCAATCCGCCAGGACCGCCACGGCCCCTCATTGTGCTTACGATATGCGAATCGGCCAGAACGCGTCCAAGCGGCCGTGCCTCGGAAACGCTCATTCTCCGAGCCAGCCCGCTTGTAGTGTACACGACGGGTCCGACTTGGAATGAAGATCGCGACCTGAAATAATCGCCTCATGCGCCAGACCCCTCGGGCCTCCGCGTGATCGGTACCGACGAAAAGGCAGTCGCCGCGAAAGTTGCGGAGGATTGCGCCCGCCGCGCTCCGTTCGTTGGACCGCCGAGTCGGGTTGTGGCTGCAGACGCACAAGATTGCGCCGACGGCCGCATCTCCCTGTCGCGCAAGACCGACGGGAGCAACAGCGAGGAATTCTGGCTGGTCACGGATCACACGGGATCCGGACGACGCCAGTTTTCGCGTGGTGTACGACGACGTTGTCGCCCGCTACGGAATCGAATGCGCGATCCTCAATTCGATCTCGCTGTTCATCGGCTATCGCGCGTCGCTGTTGGAAGCGATAACCGATATCAAATACGTTCGCTGAGGTTCTTGCGCCGGACGCGCGCCCGCGGGTCTGGTGCGGCTTTCCTTGCACTTGAGGACGGTGCAGCGAACTCCGGTGAATCTGCACGTGCCGAAGGGTGGCCGAACCGAACGCGGCATGGCGCCGCGCTGGAAGAAACCACGATGAGCGCTATGAGGATTCCAGCCGTTCCGTGCGCTGGCGCTGCTGGCTGGATCGGTCGCGGCAAGCTTCGCGACCGCATCTGCCGCCCCGGAGGAATGCCTGTCGCTGCGCGACGACGTTGCCGTTGCCGGGTGCGCCAGCAAAATGCTCCCGCGACGTCCGGGGCCCCGCAACCGACGCGGCCATCGACCCGACCTGCCCCCAGCCGATCCAGCTAGCCGAGCAGGCGCTGCTCTTTCCCATTCCTCCGCCGTCCCGCGTCCTACGCCAAGACCGGAATCCGCTGCAGTGGTGGCCGATAGGGATCACCGAGCTGATACGCCGCAGCGAAATGGGCGCGGTAGGCTTAGCGGGCATGGGCTTGCTGTTCGGGATCTGGCGCTGGCGCGCATCGAAGATCAAGACTTGTTCGTCTTGTGGCACGCGCATCGCTACCGGCGCCGCCGTGTGCAAGCGCTGCTTCCGAGCTGTCTAAGAGGGTCTGACATTGCCGTTTGTCCCGGGCGGCGGATTGCGACCGGGGCCTTCCTCATCGAACCTGCGCACGACGCAACCTCGACGCGGGTAAAATCCAGCGTTGATCCCCAGTGTCGCGCACCAGAACCGCGGCACTCCCGCGGCGCCCGGAACACCATTCCCATGAAACGGCATGCCCCGAAGGACCGGAAGCGCTAGCGATCGTCGCGCTCGGCGCGCTGGGCGTGGTCCTACGGCGATATCGGAACGAGCCCGCTCTGTAAAGCTGAAGGAGGTCTTCGGCGGAGCGCACCACCCCGTGCCGATCAGCGAGGTAACGTTCTGGGCATCCCTGTCGCTGGTCTTCTGGTCGCTGATGCTGATTGTGACGATCAAATACGTCATCTTCCATCATGCGCGCCGACAACAAGGGCGAGCGGGATCATGGCGCTGATGGCGCTCGTGGCGCGCGCACAGGCCACGACGCAAAGCGTGCGCGGATCCTGATGCTCCTGGGCCTTGCGGGCGCGGCGCTCTTCTACGGCGACGGAACATTTGATCACGCCGAGCGATTTCGTCCTGTCGTGGTTGAGGGCCTCCAGGTTGCGACACCGCCCTCAAGCCCTACGTCATTCCATCACGCTGCTCGTGCTTGCGGGATTGTTCACGGTGCAGAAGTGGGGCACCGGACGCGTGGAGCGCGCTGTTCGGTCCAGTGATGGTGATCTGGATTCGCAGTCCTCGCCCTCCTCGGGATAGTCAATATTCTCCATGTGCCGCGCGTGCTCGCGGCGCTCGACCTCCATGCGATCGGCTTCATGTTCCTGCGGATCGCTGGGATTCTTCTCGCTCGGCGCGGTCGTGCTGGCCGTCACGGGAGCCGAAGCTCTTTGCGCCGACATGGGCATTTCGGACGCGTGCCGGTGCGGCTCGCGTGGATGCTGGTGGTCTTGCCTGCATTGACGCTCAGTACTTCGGACAGGGCGCGTTGCTGCTCGTCGACGCCAAGGCGATCAGAGCCCGTTCTATCTGCTCGCCCCGGATTGGGCCCTCTATCCGCTGGTCGTGCTGTCGACGATTGCCACCATCATCGCGTCACAGGCCGTGATTTCGGGCGCCTACTCGATCACGCAGCGGGCGATACAACTGGGCTACAGCCGCGCATGGCGATCCAGCACACGTCCAGCCGGCAGATGGGCCAGATCTACCTGCCCGGAATCAATTGGGCGCTCTTCCTGGGAGTCGTCGCGCTCGTCTCGGTTTCGGGTCGTCGACAAGCCTGGGCGCGGCGTATGGCATTGCGGTGACCGGAACGATGGCGGCCACGACCATCCTCGCGTACGTGGTCGCCCGGTCGATGGCGGAAATGGAGCGTTCTCGCGAGGCACGGCGCTCTTCGGCGCCTTCCTGCTGATCGACCTGGCGTTCTTCAGCGCCAACGTCCTCCAGTTCACCGATGGTGGCGGCTGGTTCCCCGCTGGCGGTCGGTCTCGGCGTCTCTTCTTATTGATGTCGACGTGGAAGCGGGGCCGCCAGTTGCTGCAGTCGAGGCTGGAGACCGACTCGATTCCCCTGGATGCCTTCGTCGCGGAAGCGCGTCGCTGGGCTGCACGACAGTGCCCGGATCCCGCGGTATTCGCGACCTGCCAGCCTGGGACTCGGTGCCGCATGCGCTGCTGCACGGCCTCAAGCATTACAAGAGCCTCCATCGGCGGGTCATCCTGCTCAATGCCATGACGCTCGAGGTTCCCCGTGTTGCCGGAGGCACAGCGGGATTGGTCGTCGCAGAAACGATCAACGGGCAGTTTCGCAAGGTCAAAGGTTGTTCTTCGGATTCATGGACACGCCGGACCTGCCGCGCGCGCTCGAGTGGTGCGGCGAACGGGGTTGCATCTCGACATGATGGACACGTCGTTCTTCCTGGGCCGCGAGACGCGCTTATCCCAAGCTGGAAGCTCCGGAAATGGCCTTCCCTGGCGCGAGAGGCTGTTCGTGTCGATGTACCGCAACGCCACCGACGCGGCGAACTAACAACTCATGTTGCCGCCCAATCGCGTCGTCGAGCTGGGGTCGCAACAAGTCGTGCTCTGACGATAGACTCCCGCAATCAGCGGCTTCGATCCGCCTCCCACCGCAGCAGTTCACCTGGAACGTGTAGTCCCTCGAACACCGCCACGCCGGGAACGTCGGCGCGGCCATTTCTCTGCTTGTCGATCGACTTCGTCAGTCATTCGCCAGACTTCCAGTCAGGAACGCGAAAGCCTTGGCGCATAACATCCGCCGGGTATCACCCGCTTCGCGGACACAGCATTGGGTCATGCACTAAAAATAATTCCACTGTGCGGCTCGTAGCTCACGACAGCTGGCTGCAGTGGCTCGCAATAGTCGAGGAGGAACAATGAAGAGCAAACGACTTGCTTAGCGATTGCGGTTGCACTCGTCTGCGCGGGCGCCAACGTAGCCCATGCCATGCGGCGACCCGGCGGGCGCAATCGAGGCGCAGGTTGGGGCATTGCGGAAACGCAGCTGGACGCGCTGAAGGCGCAGCTGGAGCAGGTGCAGGGGGCAGGTCAGACGCTGAGAAGGACGCGGCAGGAGAAGGACAAGGCCGCGGCACGCAGGGGACAAGGCCGCGTTCGTGCAGATGAAGCCGGGGCTCGGCACCACGTTTTCTCTCACCGGGCGGCGGCGGCGAAGTCACCATCTACGGCAACTTCGACGTCTCATTCGATTACACGACCGAAGGGATTGCAGAGCAGCTACGACCGGGGCGGATGCCAGTCGGGAATATGGGATGGATGTCAGCGATATCGACCAATCTTTCCTACCTCGGCCTGCGAGGAAACCATCCGATTAGGGACGACCTCGCCTTCATCTGGCAACTTGGAAGCCGGGATCGACATATCGGCAACGCCCGGCACGAGGGCGACGAACTCGAACACGAGCGACGCCGTCAATGGCGCACTGTTCTCGCGCAACAGCTTCGTCGGATTCAGCGGGAAGGACTGGGGCAGCGTGATGCATCGGCAAGTCGGAGACGCCGTACAAGCTCTCGTCCGATCGCCTCAATCCGTTCTCCGGGAATGATCGGCGACTACCGCGTCATCATCGGGAACACGCGGCGGCGACAATCGCGTCGAATTCGGTACTCGCGCGCACATGCGATCTGGTACAACTCGCCCAACTGGAGCGGGTTCTCATTCAGCGCGATGTACGGCCCCGGCCAGAATCGGTCCAATAGCAGCGACCCCATCGGGGCGAACAGCAGCCTGGCATCGGCGGAACAGGATTGCGCAGGCGGAAACATTCCGGGGAAGCGGCGCGCTGCCCGCCGTCCTGCAACGACGGCTCGTTCGGCAGCCTGTACAGCGTGAACGCCGAGTTCATCTGGGAGTCGCTCTACCTCTTCGGCGCCTACGAGGAGCACGTCAAGACCAACCGCAGCAGCGACACGATCGGCTTCCCGACCACGCCGCCGGCGGAGGACACGCAGGGCGATCCCAACGACGTGGCCAACGAGACCGCGTGGAAGTTGGGCGGATCGTACACGTTCGCGACCAAGACGACTGTCGGCGGCATGTACGAGAAGTTCAAGCGCAACGTTCCGAGTTACCTCGAGTATCAGAACGAGCGCCAGCGATCAGGGTACTGGCTGTTCCTGACGCAGGCGTTTACGGAAAATGACGTCGTCAGCGGCGGTTGGGCGCACGCGGGCTCGACACCGGGCGATCCGGGGACGCACAACACGCCGGGCGGCGCGGATCGAACAATCAGGCCAACATGTACACGATCGCCTGGAAGCATTTGCTCGATCGCAACGACGACCGTTTATGCGGACTGGGCGATGACGGTCAACCATACCGATGCGCACTACGACCTTGGCGCTGGCGGCCGTGCCAACACGACGGACTGCCACGATGCGAGCCAGGAAGCGGCGTTCGATCCGACCGCCAATGGCAGCGCGGGCGGCGTGTCCGGCGGCGGCCCGCATTGCTTCGCCGGCGGCAAGGTGACAGAGGTCTCTGTCGGCGTGCAGTGATCGGTTCTGGCGTTGGACTGCGCGACGGGCTCGATGCGACCCGGACGGCGCTTGTCCCAGCAGGAAACGCCGTTCGAGTCTGTCCGATGGAGGAATCCACGAAAGGATGACCATGGGTAACCCGCTTCCCACCGCCATACCAATTCGCACGATGGTGGCCGCGCTGCTGGCACTGGCGGCCCTATCCTGTGCGTCAGAATTCGGCGCAAGAAAGCGGATTCAACGCGTTCCTCCAAAGGATTGCGACCGACTGCAAGCCGCTGATCATCGGGTCCGACAATATCGGACAGGCGATCGTGTTCAACTGGCTTGGGTGCGCAACTCGGAGAACTACAACAACTTCCTTGGCCAGACCAAGGCGCTCTACAACGGAAGCATCCCGGACACGTCTTACCGCAATGCACTGAACAGTTTCCTGGGCGGGGGCAGTTCCAACGACCGCTCTCTTTCGATTGCATCGTCGCGCATCTGCCCAAGAGTTAGCTAGGCACGCCCACGCAACCGGCGGGCCGCGCGAGCATAGGAGGTCGTGGTGGAGAAGATTCAAATGGCAGAACAGCAGAAGCAAAGGTCGTTGGTATCGAGCCCGGCTTCCTACCGCTGGATCAGCTGTTTCTCGGAATCATCTGCATGACGATGATCGCCAACTTGCAGTATGGCTGGACGTTGTTCGTCAATCCCATAGCCGACAAATTCGGCTGGACGCGCGCGGCGATCAGGTTGCGTTCAGCATCTTCGTGCTCACGGAGACCTGGCTCGTTCCGGTGGAAGGGTATCTCGTTGATCGCTTCGGGCCCCGGCCCGTGGTGCTGGTCGGTGGCCTGCTGTGCGGCATCGGCTGGGTGATGAATTCGTATGCGGACAGCCTGACAATGCTCTACGTCGCGGCAGCCGCGGTCGGCGGCATAGGCGCAGGCGCTGTTTATGGCACTTGCGTCGGTAACGCGCTCAAGTGGTTCCCTGATCGCCGCGGGCTGGCCGCAGGACTGACTGCCGCCGGATTCGGCGCCGGATCCGCGATGACGATCATCCCGATTCAGGCGATCATCAAATCCATGGGCTACCAAACGGCGTTCCTCTATTTTGGCATCGCCCAGGGCCTGATCGTCATGATGGTCGCCATGGCATTGACCGACCCACGCCGGGTCCTGAGCTCCCGCGCTGGCGAAGATGGCCCAGAACCGATCGTCAATCCACGGATTCCACAGACCGGGCGTGACTACCGGCCGCTGGAAATGATTCGGCAGCCGGTCTTCTGGGTCATGTACGTGATGTTCGTCCTGGTGGCGGCGGGCGGCCTCATGGCGGTGGCGCAGCTGGCGCCGATCGCCAAGGATTTCAAGATCAGTGATATCCCGGTCAGCATATTGGGACTCACTCTGCCGGCGCTGACATTCCGCGCTGACGATCGATCGCGTTTTGAACGGCATCACGCGCCCGTTCTTCGGCTGGGTTTCCGACCACATCGGCCGCGAGTTGACGATGCTGATCGCCTTTTCCTTGGAAGGCGGTCGGCATCATGCGCCTCTACCGGTTCGGCCAGGAGCCCGTGGCATTCTGTGGTCCTGAGCGGGCTTGTGTTCTTTGCGTGGGGCGAAATCTACAGCCTGTTTCCCTCGACGAACGCGGACACCTTCGGCAGCAAGTTTGCGGCAGCCAATGCGGGTCTGCTGTATACCGCGAAGGGAACCGCTTCGCTCGCTCGTTCCCCTTTCGAGTGTGCTAACCGCGGCGACCGGCAACTGGCATGCGGTGTTCGTGGTCTGCAGCAGCCATGAACGTCGTCGCGGCACTTCTTGCCTGGTTTGTTTTGCGGCCGATGCGCCGCGCGGTCATCGAAGAAGCTTGCATGGCGCCGAACCTGCGCCCGTGTTGCAACCCGCATCAGACGGGCTGCCGAGCGTAAGAGAAGCTTCGAAGCCTTTCAGTGAAATGACAGCCAAGGTTCAGTGAATCGTCAGATACCGGGAGTAGCCTCCAACCCGAAACAGCAGCACGCACGCCGCCCGTCGCAGCCGCTCCGATACGGAGGCCGACTTCGCTCGGCGGTCCAATTCGGATTGCCGAAGGAGGCTCCTCATGCGCAACGGCAGTTCGAGAGCCTCGTTGCGTGGTTGTCCCGATTGGTCGGCGGCGGGCTTGTTGGCGGTGGGTGCTTTGCTGAGCGCGGCTCCGGCAACGGGCCAGAACTGCGGTTGGTCGCCAGCGTCGATCACCTCGTCAGTTATGATGCGTCTGGAGTCTGGAATCCAAACGCGTTTATCGCGGCGTCGTCGGGGCCCTCACGATCGCCGAAATCAGTGGGGCCGTCTGGGAGGGTGCCGAGTCGCGCTTCGGCAAGACGATGTGGCAGGGGCATCGATTCCGAAATCATTGCCGACCTGTCCGGCCGGGAGGCGGGCAAGTACTATTTCTTTACGAGGACTCGCCGCCTCGACCGCGAGGCAATCCATGCCTGTGGTTCCGGCACGGCTCGAATCACGCTTCCCAGTGGCGAGGCTTCCGTGCTGCCGCGCTGGTCGCGCCTTACGTGCTCGAGTACGGCAGCGAGTATCCGGCAACGTACGCGCTGCTTCTGCTGCCACTCTACGTTGGCGCCGGGCGTATCAAGAATCAGGCGCATTGGCAAACCGACGTGCTGGCGGGCTGGGCGGTGTCGGCGGCCTGTCCGGCTGGATTCGCGCACAGCCGCGACGTCCCGATCATGATCCAGTTGCTGCCTCATGGTTTCGAGATCGGCTTCAAAAAGCAGTTCTAATTGGGCTATATTGGCCTCCCGTCGCTGTCCGATGCGAACATGATCGCGTCGGCCACATAGGGCGGATGGTTTCTCATGCGCATACTTGTCGTCGAGGACGACGCTCTTCTCGCGGATGGACTGACCAGCGTGCTCACGCGCGGGGCCGTCGTGGATCGCGCCGCCTCGGGCGGGCACGCCAACACCTTGCTCGTCAACGAACAAGTTCGATCTCGTGGTTCTGGATGTCGGTCTTCCCGACATCGACGGGTTCGAAGTCTTGCGGCGACCTGCGGCTGCGCCATGCGCTCGACGACAGCGTCCTGGCCGACGGCGCGCGACGCGGTCGAGGATCGTGTCGCGCGCGGACTCGACCTTGGCGCCGACGACTACCTGACCAAGCCGTTTCTCGGTGACGGAGTTCAGGCGCGCGTTCGGGCATTGCTGCGCCGCGCGATTGCGCCAGCCGCGCGGCGGTCGATTGCCGGGCATGACCAGTGGACGATCGCGGCCAAGCGTGTTCGCGTCAATGACCGCACGATCGAGCTCACGCCACGGGAGTGGGCGCTGCTCGAGCTGCTTCCTGAGCCACCCTGGCCGCGTACTGCAGCAAAGACCAGATTGCCGAAGCTTGTTCACGTTCGACGAGCAACTCTCGCCGAACGCCATCGAGGTTCACGTTCCCGGCCCACGGACGAAAATCGAGCCGGCCGGCACGCACATCCGCACCGTTCGTGGTTTCGGCTACTTGTGGGAGGCACGGATGACTGACGATCCCGGGCAGACCCACCAGCATCCGGCGTCGTTTGCTGATATTCCTGATCAGTTCGCTGCTGTTGATGGTTTCCGGGCAGCCATCGTGACCTATTGGGTGGCGTCGCGGTCGGCAAACAATGCGTACGACCGCTCACTCTCGATCCCGGCCTTCGACATCGCCGACAACGTGAGCATCGACGCCCACGGCGCGCACGTCGATCTGCCGCGGAAGGCGCTCGGACGCGCTCGTACACGACCAGGTCGACAAGGTGATCTTTCAGGTGCGATCGCCAGGCGACGCGATCATCGATGGAGTGGCCGATATGCCGCCGCCCCGGCATTCAGCCTCGGAGCAGTTCATTTTCTTCGGCAGTACGCACCGCGGCGAAAAGATCCGTGTCGCGGCGCATGCGGGCGTCGAACGGGCTTGTCGTGCAGATCGGCGAAACGTTGCACAAGCGCGATCGCCTTCGTCGGTGAAATTCTCGCCGCGGAACTGGTTCCCGCGCTTCTGATCGCCGCAGCCTCGATTGCCGCCTCGCCTGGTTCGGCGTTGCGCGCGGCACTCGTCCGCTGCAGGATCGCTGCGATCCGGAATTGTTGGGCCGAGCGCCGCGGAGATCTGCGCCCGCTCTCGCGCGACGCGCTGCCCCAGTCGAAATCGCTCCGGTCGTCGAGCGCGCTTCAGCCGGCTCCTAGATCAGCTTGCGCGAGGCCAACACGCTGCAGCAGCGTTTCCTTGCCAACGCCGCGCACCAGTTGCGCACGCCACTGGCCGGATTGCAGGATGCACCGGAGCTCCTGTTCCGGCGCGAGCTGCCGACGGATGTGAGGGCGGAACTCACGCGCATGCACGGCGCCACCGTAGCGTGCCAGCCGCCTGGCCAATCAGCTGCTGGCGCTGGCCAAGGCCGAAAGCGCGCCGAGGGAGGCCAGGACCCTCGAAATCGTCGACCTGCGGGCCGTTGCCGGACGCGGCGGCAAGAGATTGGGCGCCAAAGGCCCATGCGCAGAATATCGATCTCGGCTTCGCGCTCGAGCGGGCGGTGATTCCGGGAGATCCTTTGCTTCTCCCCGAGATGGTCAACAATCTCATCGACAATGCGCTTCGCTACACGCCTGCCGGAGGATCTGGTGACGGTGAATACCGGTTGCGAACAGGACATCCCCTTCTTCGAGTGTCGAGGACACGGGACCCGAGCATCCTGCCGCCGAACGAAGCAAGGTCCTCGAGCGTTTCTATCGGATTGCGGGGAACACCCGGCGAGGGTTCGGGTCTAGGACTCTCCATCGTGCAGGAAGTCGTCGAACGGCATGGCGGCCTTCTCGAAATTAACCAAGGCGGCGAACGTGGCGGCACGTGCATTCGCGTGTGGTTCCCGCGAGCTCGCGACGCCGAAGCCAGGATATGGTAGGACCGGCGGTCAGCGCAGGTCCGTGAGGCGGATCACCCGTCCGCCGTCGGGCGCGTCGGCTGCGTCGTGTGTCACCAGCAGCACGGGCAATCCGCGTTCGGCGGCGTGCTTCGAATACGAACCGGCGAAAGTCGTTCCGCAATTGCGCGTCGAGGCCTTCCGAACGGCTCGTCCAGAAGCAGTACCCGCGGCCCGGACAGCAGTGTGCGCATCAACGCTACGCGCGCGCGTTGGCCACCGGACAGCGTCGCGGGGATCGCGGCTCGCGAATCCGGATAGATCGGCTTCCGCCAGCGCCCGTTCGATGCTGCACGGCGTTCGCTTCGATCACGCACGCGCGCTCGAGCGCAAGGCCAGGTTGCCTGCCACGGAGGAGATGGGGGAACAGCGAGGTCGTCCTGGAACAGGATCCCCACGCGCCGCCGCCTCGGGGAGCGAGGCGCGTGATGTCGACCTCGCCCACGAGTACGCGGCCGGACGCCGCAGAATGCGGCGTCGAGCGTGCCGGAGATGAATGCGAGCAGCATCGACTTGCCGCAACCGCTCGGGCCCATCAGCGTTACGCATTCGCCCGGCGCCACCGTGATGTCGAGTGCCGGAGATCAGCGTCCGCGGCCGGCAGCGCAGAGGCACACCTGTTCGAGACGCAGAGGTCGGTCACGCGTGCGCACTCCGTGCGCGCCAAGGCCGCGCGTGCGGGCGACGAGACAGCGCCGGCAGCACGGCCGCGGCGAGATACGCGGCGAAGGGAAGGCACGATTGCAGCAATGCATAGCGCGCGACCAGCGCCGGTCGGCACCCGAGGCGAGCGTCACCGCCTCCGTGGTGAAGCGTCGCGACGCGGCCTGTTGCCGGCGAACTAGCGTAGGCAGGTACTGGCCGACGCTGACCGCGAACGCGATCGGCGCAGCGCGATCGGCGATAGGCCGCAGCAGCATCGGCAGTTTTATCGCCGAAGAGCACGCGTGACGGCGCGTTGCGCCCAGTGCCCGCCGCGCGCGTGGCAGTAGCGCGGGTCGAGTGCGCGCCACGGATCTGCCAGCGACAGGAACAGGTACGGCAGCACGAACACGAGGTGGCGCCCAGATGACGGCCGCGAGCGCACCATCGAAGCCGAATGCGGACCAGCAGGCACCTGCGTGCCAGAAGGAACGCGACCTGCGGCACCAGCAACGGCACGTAAGAGAATCCACAGCGCGACCGGACCGGCGCGCACGTGTCCCCGGCTCTCGTTTTCGAGGCATGCCGGTCACCAGGCGCCAGCGCAATCGACGTGGCGAAACGCCGACGGCACGAGTCGTCGCCCAAGCCGGTGCCGGCAAGTTCCGGAAGACGCCGCGTCCAGTTGGCGCGTCGACCACGCCGATGGCAACGCATCCGGGAAGCGCCATTGCGCCGCGAAGCGACCACAGCGCCATGCCGAGCATGGACAGGACCGCTAGACCGAACACGGCGCATGCAAGCATGGCTGCCCGGCCGATGCCGCGGCGACGCGATCCGCCGCGGCCGCCGCGCGCGCAATCCACCGGCGACCAACGAGCATCGCGATGCGCTCTGCGCCGAACCAAAGCGGCGACAACGCCAACGACCGAGCACAACTGCAAGTATCGCGGCGGCCGCGGCAGGAAAATACAAGCGAATGTCGGCGTCGGTGAACCAGCGAACCGCGAGCACCGGGAGCGGCGGCGGATTGGACGGACCGAGGATCAGCGAGACGTCGACAACCGACAACGAGAAGGCGATCACCGCGTAGATCGGGCAAGCGAATCTGCGGATAGACCTGCGGCAGGATCGTCTTCAGCCACGCTTCGACGCGCGCGTACCCGAGCGAGCGCGCGATCGGCCAGATGTCGCTGCGCCGGCACCTGATTGAGCGCGCCCACGATCATCAGGATGAGGTACGGCACTCCTTCAACAGCAGGCCCGCGCATCAACGCGAATCCCGCGCGGTCGCCGACCGTCGCGATGTCGGGCGGAAGCGCCCATCCGGTGAGCCACGGCGAAATCGCGCGCGACGATCCATCCCGACGGTGCCACCAGGAAGGCAAAGCCGATCGCGATGGCGGAGTGCGGCGTGGACAGCGACCGGCGCGAGCCAGCGCGCCGATGCGCCGCGTCCACGGCCGCCCGTGCGCAAGCGCACAGAAGCCGAGCGCGCAGCACGAGCGCGAGCAATGCGGTGAGGACACCGGTGAAAAGCGTGGTCATAACGCTCGGTGACGAAGCCCGGATACGCGACGAGCGTGCCGCCACGGAGCGAGATCGAGCGCGCGGCCGCCGATCGCCGGCAGATAACCGAACGCGGGCAACAGGGTGCCGAGAAGACCTGCGCCGATCGGCAGCAGCAGGACGCCGACGGTGATCGCAGGTATCACGGCAAGCCAGATGGGTCGCCGCGCGGTGCGGGACGCGGTCATCACCTCGTGTACCGGCGCTCCCACTCGGCCGCGATGCGCGTCATCCACGACGGATGCGGCTCCAGCAACGCGGTGCCGAGTTCGGCGTTGGTCGGCAGCGCTGCGCGATTTGGGAAGATCCAGGAAGCGCTGCCGGTCGCCCGCCGACAGCCTGGAAAGATCGAGCACCGTGAAATTGCCCAGGTGTTCGATATCCTGCGCGTACGCCTGCGTCACGGGCTCGAGCAGGAAGTCCGCGACGACCATGGCGCCCTCCTTGCTCGCAGCGTTGAAAGGAATCGCGACGAAGCTCGTGTTGCCGATCGTTCCCTTGGCGAACACGAATGTGCGCGCGCTGGCGGGCAGCGTTCCCGACTGGATCGACACCGCAGCTTCCGCCGGATTGAACGAAACCATCATGTCGATCTCGCCGTCGTTGAGGAGCTGCCTCTGCGCGGGACCATTGTCGGGCAGTTGCCGCCCCTGCCGCCACAGGTGCGGGCGCAGCGCGTCGTACCACGCCCACAGCGGCGCCGTAGTGGCGGCGAAATTCTCGTCGGTCGCGGGCATCTGCAGCACAGCCGGGTCCGGTGCGCAGTTCATGCAGCGCCTGTTTCAGGAAGGTCGCGCCGAGAAAGTTGCGCACGGACGGGTGCGTGAGCGCGTCCCGGATTCTGCCTGGCCCACGCCAGCAATTCGACCATGGATTTCGGCGTCGCGCGCATGCGCGCGCTGTGTCGTACACGAACACGATCTGCGCGCGGCGCCACGGCGACTCGAGGCCGTCGACCGGGAATCGGTGAAATCGACCACGTTGGCGCGCGTCGTCGTCGTGTCGACATACCGGAAATTGGGCAGGAGCTGCGTGAACGGGCCGTAGAGCAGGCCCCTGCGCCTTGAGCGCCAGGAAATTCGGGCCGTTGATCCAGATGAGGTCGACGGTGCCGCCCGCGGTGCGTCCCGCGGCCTTTCCGCGACGACGCGCGTCACCGCCTCGGCCGTGTCCTTCAGTTTGACGTGGTTTATCGTGACGCCGTAACGCTCGGCGACTCTGCCAGCCTGCCCAGGCGATGAACGCGTTGGTCTTCTCGTCGCCGCCCCACGCGTTCCAGTGCACTGTCTGGCCGCGCGCCTTCGCGACGATGTCGCTCCACTTCTGCTCCTGCGCGAAGCTGCCGGGTTGTGCAACAGCAATGCCGCAGTCCGCGGCAGCAAGGCGCCCACAGGCGGACTCACTTGCCACCTCACTTCGGCACTGCAGTCAATTCACTTTGCCTGCGGAGTCAACTGAAAATGTCGCTGGCGCGCCGGCGACGAGTCGTGATGCCCGCGGTGACTCCTTCGCCGCAAGCCTGCGCTGCCGCGCGGCGCGCGAGCACCGGACCCAACACCTGCTCGTGGAAGCGGTCGCAGCCGATGCACAGGTTCTGATACGGCGTCCCGTCCGGCGTGCGTCGTGCGCGACTGCGCGATGAACTGCGCCCTCGTCCCAGCCGTAGTTCAACCCCATGCGCTCGGGATGCCCATCGTGATCGCCTCGTACGCCGGCACGCCGGCGAGCGAGTCGAGGATGTCGATGAGGTCGTCCTCGAGCAGGCTGCCGATCGGCAGTTTGGTCTTCACGCAGCACGGATAGACCGCGCCGTCGGGCTCCACCGACACTTCCGAGCCGTTGTATTGGTGGCGCAGGAAATTGAGGCCGCCCGACCAGCGGTTGCAGAAGTTGTCGGCCAGCGTGGCCGCGAGAGAGGCTGTTCTGCCACGCCCGCCCGCGCGGCCACAGCTTGCCGATCCACGAATCCGGCGTCGCGCCGAAAAAGCTGTAGACCGGCCCCGCCTCCTCGTGCCAGTTGCGCGTGGTGGGCGACAGGCCCGACGGCTTCATTCCGTGCCGCTCGAACATCGCGGAAAGCTTCGTCGATGAACGCCTGCTGTTTTTCCGGCCCCTCGAGGCCGACATGGAAATCGTCCACGCTCGCCACCGAGATCATCCACACGCCGCGCGCGAGAAGGTCGTCCACGATGGCGTCGGTGAGGATGTCGCCGGTGGTCTGCACCACCACTTTCACGCCGCCTTGCGCCGCGTATCGATCGCGCAGCGTCTCGATGACCGCGATAGCGTCACGCGCTCGCGCACCGGATCGAGCAGCGACTCGCCGCCGGACAGGATCACGCGCCCGGTCTTCTCGGGAAACGTGCCGTCCGGTTGCGGATCGTCGAGATCGCGGTACGTAAAGCGCGCGGGAAAGTTGGCTCAGGATGCGCGGGAAATTGCGTTCGCGCCTCCTGCACGACCGGTCTCGAGCTCGCCGCGAACGTAGGGTCGGAAGCGATCCTCGTAGCAATGGCTGCACTTGCGATGGCAAGCCCATGCCATGACGTAGTAGATCGATTCCATCGGACGGATCGGCTTTCCGGTAAGGACGCACCGATTACGCCGCACCGGCCTCCAGGCGCCGGGCGGACGAAGCTGAATAACCGCGTACCGCGGCGCGGTCAATTCAACTTATGCGGAGGACGGGTGCCGTGTGCAGGCGGCTGTTGCGCGGAACCCTGGCCAGCAGATATTCCATCTGGTCGGAAAGGATGCGACGGTTGCGCAGGATGAAGTGCTCGTGGCGGTTGGGGACGTACGGAATGTAGAGAAGTGGCATGCCCGCCAGTTCGGGCGTCTGGCCGCCCTTCCGGATGTTGCAGTGGCGGCAGGCGGTCACGGTATTGGTCCAGGTATCTCGGCCGCCACGCGAAACGGCACGACGTGGTCTCGCGACAGGTCGCGTGCCAGGTAGCGTTTGCCGCAGTAGGCGCACAGCTGCCGGTCGCGCGCGAAAAGCATCGGGTTGGTCAGTCCCGGGGCATGCAAATGAGCGCCCGCGCCAGTGCCCTTTGATGGCGAGGATGGACTTGGTCGCAATCCGCGAACGCTCGCCGCTGCCGCTGCCAGCCGCCGCGGAATTCGCGGACCTGCGTGCCCGAGCGACCACGCCACCATCTGCTTCGCGTGGTGAGTGATCGCTTCCTCCAGTGCCACCCACGCCTGGGGAAGTCCTGCCATGTCAACGGTCAGTACCAGGGGTTCCATTCTTGAGTGCGACGCCCGGCCGGCAAACCTGCCGAGCCTCCATAGCAAAGTACGTGCCCATAAGTATGCACGACCTTGCATGACTTTGTCTTTACCGGGGATTAGAACGGTCTACGCCCGGGGCGTGCCTTTTTCGCCACGGCCCCGGCGGGTTGCCCCGCCGAGGGTGCCGCGACTACCGACCGCGCGCCCGGAGGATGGGCGCGGCGGCGATCCCGCAATGTCGGTTGGGAGCGCCGCGCACAGCGCTCGAAATCGCCGTTACTACAGCCAAAGTCGTCACCGACCCGGCTTTCCTTACCGCCTCATTTGTCCCATCTCACTGCTCGATTGCGTCGCGGACGGCCAGCGCGAACAGCGCGCGCTGTTCCGCCACTGCGTCCGGCACCGCCTCGCCCGCCGCCACGCGGACGATCAGGCCGTCCTTCAACTGCCAATACGTGCCTTGCCTGGGCGCCCGCAGGCGCACGGGTTCGCCGAGCTTCAGTGGCACGTCGAATTCATCCCAGAGCCTTGTCATTTTGTGTGCCTCATTCTCGTCAATTTACAGTGGAACCAGGCAACAAAAAAGCCCGGTGCCGTCATGAGCGGGCCGGGCTTCGCGACGGGAAATCGACGCCTTACTTTAGGCGCCTCCCGGGGCGAAACTCCGGCAGCAATGCTGATCGATGCCCATGGACGCGAAGCCGTTCCACAGCGCGCCCTTGCGGACGGGCGGCGTAACGCGCGAGCGCGTGGCCGGAGGCCATTGCGGTCATGGTGTCGAAGTTGCTCATTCGGATCTCGCCTCCTTTCCTTTCGTCACGCCTGCGCACCGTGCGCACGAGCGAAATGCAACGTGATCCTCGCCGGGTGGCGGAACCGCAGGAAGGCGTGTGGGAAGACCTTCCGAGCGTTCCGCCGACCCACCTGGCGGAATGTCTTCCGGTCAGGTGAGGCTACAGCGTCTGCCTATTACCCATGAACGCACCGTCGCCCCGGACAGGTTGGTCCGGTGCGAGGGTGGTGAATTTGCGAACGGCGTTGATCATGGGTTTCGGGTACGACGTTGTGCCTGGTGAGGGCAAGTGATGCAATGTTAGTATTCGCGCCGCCTAAACGCAAGTGAGCGCAAGTTCCGCGCACGGAAATCCCGGCCGTCGGTGAGCAAAATGCAACACACTAATAATTGACCGGGATGCCGTTCCCGCATTCGGCCAAGCGGAGGAGGCTCCATGACCCTCGGAGAGCCGGCTCAAGCTCGTCCGCGGGCGACCAGCCAGAAGTCGTTTGCCGCCGAATTGGGGATCCACGAAAACTCGGTGTCCAACGCCGAGCGGCGCAACTCGGCCACCCACGAATATCTGCTCAGGATCGGGCGGGTACGCAACATCAATCTCCATTGGCTGCTGACTGGCCAAGGCGCCATGCGCGTCGACGAAGACGACGCCGGACTGTTGGCGGAAAAAGATCAGCCTCGCGCTGGCGGATGCGCTACGCTTGGCCTACGGCACACGCTACGCCAGCGTGCCTCTGGAAACGCGTGCACGTGCGCTGCGCGCCGGGACGAGTTACTTGCGCGCGATCGGCGTGACCGAAGACACGTTGCCTGACACCGAGGCCCTGGCCAAGTTGCTGAAGCTCACGATCGACGTCATGCGCAAGTCGCCGTAGCGCCGCCGCCCCATCTCCTTCGCAACAATCACCCCCGTACAAATCAGGAATACTCCCGTGCCCTCCTTGCGTCGTGCGGTTGCCTTCACCCTGCTCTCGCTGGTCGCGACCGCCGCGAGCGCCGGCTTCGCATCGTGGAAGTTCAAGCGAGGTCTATTCCAACGCCGATGGAACACTGCAATACGTGGTGCTGAAGGAATCGCAGGGCGCCGATGGCATGGCCAACCTGGCCGGACTCGCGCTGACGGCCACGCATGCCGGCATTACCAAGACCTATCACCTTCGGCCTCGACCTCCCGAGCGCACTGACCGCGAACAAGCGCGTGCTGATCGCCACGCAGGCGGTGGCCGCGACCGGACTTGTCACGCCCGATTACGTGATGCCGGATCGCTTTCACCGACCAATGGGGCACGCTGAACTATGCGGGCGTGGATTCGTTCACCTACGCGGCGCTCCCGAACGATGGCGTCGCCGCGCTGTTCTCGAGCGGTACCCTGTCCCCAACATTGGCCCGAACATCGCGACCAATTTCGCCGGGCAATCGGCGTCGATACCCGCCGGCACGATAACGGTCGTCGAGTTCTACCATGCGGTCCTCGACCATTACTTCATGACGCCGCTGTCGGCAGGAAATCGACGCGCGCTGGATACCGGCCCGTTCGGCGGCTGGTCGCGCACCGGCCTCACCTTCAAGGCGTATCCGAGCCAGACGAGCGCCGGCGCCGGCGCCAATCCAGTATGCCGCTTCTACATTCCGCCGCAGCACGGCGACTCCCACTTCTATTCCGCGTCGCCCTTCGACTGCGCGTTTGTCCTCGAACACACCGGGACGGATCCCAATTACAGCGGATACATCGAGGAGACACCGAACGCTTTTACATCGCGTTGCCGAACATCGCGACCGGTGCTTGTCCGGCGGGAACGGTCGTCGTTTACCGGCTTTGGAATCACCGGGGCGATTCCAACCATCGCTTCACGACCGATCCCATCGTCAAAGCGCTGATGCAGGCGAATGGGCTACATCGCGGAAGGCTACGGTCCCGCCCCTCCAGCATGTGCGCCAACGGTACCGCGTTGCCCGATCCGCTGTTCCTGGCCTCTCGCGCGTCCCCCTTCGCGCCCGGATGTGACGGAGTCGCCGCCACCGGTGCGTTGTACGAAAACGCCGAAGTCGAGCCGATGATCGCCGTCAACCCGACCAATCCGGCCAACCTGGTTGGCGTCTGGCAACAGGACCGCTGGTCGGATGGCGGATCGCATGCCTTGATGACCGGCTATTCCTCCGATGGTGGCCGCACCTGGGCGCGCACGGCGGCGCCCCTCTCGCGCTGCGCCGGCGGCAACGCGCGTCAACGGCGGCGACTACGATCGCGCGAGCGACCCGTGGGTCACGTTTGCGCCCGACGGCACCGCATACCAGATCTCGATCTCATTCATCGGGCAGGAAGACCAGCCGGGCTCCGTCAGCGCCGTCCTGGTCAGCCGCTCCACGAATGGCGGCATCTCCTGGAGCGACCCGATCACGTTGATCCGCGACAGGCCCGAGGCCTTCAATGACAAGGAAACGATCACCGCCGACTCGACCGACGCGCGGTTTGTATATGCGGTGTGGGACAGACTCGCCGGCAATCTCGGCCCGACGTACTTCGCCCGCACGACCGATGGTGGCGCAACGTGGGAACCTGCGCGCGCGATTTTCGACCCCGGCGCCAATTTCCAAACGCTCAATAACCAGATCGTCGTTCTGCCCAGCGGCACGCTGGATCAATTTCTTTACGCTGTTCAACCCCAACCCCACGCTGGCCGTCATCCGCTCGACCGACAAAGGCGTCACGTGGTCCGCGCCCATCATCATTGCGCAAGCGATTGCACTCGGGACGCAGGATCCCGAGAACGGCACCGGCGTGCGTGACAGCGCCACGCTGGGTTCGATCGCCGTCAGCCGGCAAGGCGTGCTTGCCGCCGCTTGGCAGGATTCGCGCTTCTCGGCAGGCGTTCGCGACGGCATCGCGTTGTCCCGCTCGACCGACGGGGCCTCACGTGGTCAGTGCCCGTGCGCGTCAATCACGATCCGGGCGTGCCGGCGTTCTCGCCTACCGTTACCGTGCGCGACGACGGCACGATCGGTGTCACCTATTTTGACTTCCGCAACAACACGGCCGACCCGACGTCACTGCCGACCGACCTCTGGCTCACTCGATCGAGCGATGGCCTGACTTGGCTCGAGAGCCATGTCGCGGGACCGTTCGACCTTTCCATTGCGCCCAACGCGCTGGGTCTGTTCCTCGGTGACTACCACGCGCTGACCAGCATTGGCACGACATTCGTGCCGTTCTTCGTGGAGACGAACAACGGCAACCTGGACAATCGCACCGATGTATTCGCGAGTCTCGTGAATGCACTGGGAACGGCAGCGAAGGCGGCGACTGAAAGCGCTTCCGGCCGCGGTGTGCCCGTGCTGGCGCAGACGCGCGCCCCCTTTGCGATGACACCGGGTCTCGCGCAACGCCTGCAAGCGACCGCCCAGCAAATGTTGGAGCGGCGCAGGTCCGAGCATACGGCGGGAGGGCCTCCGTGCCCAACCGCTAATGCGGTCCGTGATGCTTCACAAAGCCATCGCCACGCGCGTTCCTGATCGATCGCGCGCTTGGCATCGAGCTCCAGCGCGACGTCGGCCCCGCCGATCAGCTGGTGCAGAATCCGGTTGTCTTCGAGTCCGGCGACCAGCTCGCGCCGCGGCTCCTGTCCTGCGCAGATGACGATGGTGTCCACGTCGAGCACCTCGGACTGGCCGTCCACGGTGATGTGCAGCCCGAGGTCGTCGATCCGGTCGTAGCGAACGCCCGCGACCATCGCGACGCCGCGTTTCTTGAGGAGGGCGCGGCGAATCCACCCGGTCGTCTTGGCGAGGCCCGCACCGACCTTCTCGTCCTTGCGCTGCAGCAGCCACAGCCGACGCACTGAGGCGTGATCGTGCGGCGGCATGAGGCCTCCGCGTTGTCCATACGCAACGTCAATGCCCCATTCGTCGCGAAAGGCGGCGATCGCGGGATCGTCGTCGCGGCCGAGGCTCGCGTGGCCATCGGGTGCCGCGCCCGCCGTGAGAAATTCGCCCACATCGAAGCCGATGCCGCCCGCGCCAACGATCGCCACACGGCGCCCCGCGACCTTGCGGCCCATCGACGATCTCGACATAGCTCGCGACCTTCGGGTGGTCGATACCGTGAATTTGCGGAATGCGCGGAACGATGCCTGTTGCAAGGATCACGTGGTCGAAGCCGCGCAGGATGTCGGCCGTCACGAGGCGATTCAATTCGATGCGCGCGCCAGCTGCCGCAACCGCGTGCGGTAATAACGCAGCGTTTCCGCGAATTCCTCCTTGCCCGGTATCCGTCGCGCCGAGGTTGAACTGACCGCCGATCTCGGCGGCCGCCTCGAACAGCGTGACATAGTGGCCGCGCTGCCGCCGCCGTCGTCGCGCACGCGAGGCCCGCCGGTCCCGCGCCGACCACGGCGATCTCTGAGCCGCTCGGCCGCGGCCGCGATCTGCGACTCCGTCTTCGCGGCAGGCGAAAGGATTGACGAGGCACGACGCGATTTGCGCGCGAAGATCTGGTCGAGGCACGCCTGGTTGCACGCCGATGCACGTGTGTTGATTTCGTCGGCGCGATCTTCGGCGGCCTTGACCGACGAAATCCGGCGTCCGCCAGGAACGGCCGCGCCATCGACACCATGTCGGCGTCGCCGCGTGCGAGGATCGCTCTCGGCTATCGCCGGGTCGTTGATGCGGTTGGTGGTGATCAGCGGAATTCTCACCGCGCCCTTGAGCCGCTTCGTCACCCACGCGAACGCCGCGCGCGGCACCATCGTCGCCGATCGTCGGGATGCGCGCTTCGTGCCAGCCGATGCCGGTGTTGATGATCGATGCGCCGGCGGCCTCGACGCCTCGTGCCAGCTGCACGACCTCGTCCCACGTGCTGCCGCCGTCGACGAGGTCGAGCATGGACAGCCGGTAGATGATGATGAAGTCGCGGACCGACCGCGTCGCGCGTGCGCCGCACGATCTCGACCGGAAAGCGCATGCGATCGCTCGAACGAGCCGCCCCACTCGTCGTCGCGGTGGTTGGTCGCAGGCGCGACGAACTGGTTGATGAGGTAGCCCTCCGAGCCGCACGATCTCCGACGCCGTCGTAGCCCGCGCGTTGCGCGAGCTGCGCGCAGCGCACGTAGTCGGCGATCGTCCTGCGGACGCCCCAGCCGGTGAGTCGCGCGCGGCCGGAACGGCGCGATCGGCGAGCGCGACGACGACGGCGCGACGGCGAGCGGGTGATATGCGATAGCGTCCGGCGTGCAGGATCTGCAGCGCGATCTTGCCGCCCGCCGCATGCACCGCGTCGGTGATGAGTGCGGTGGCGGCCGAGCTGCCACGGGAACGACAGCTGCGAGGCCCGCGGCTCGAGGCGGCCGCGAAGATTCGGCGCGATGCCGCCCGTGACCATCGAACGCCACGCCACCGCGCGCACGCGCCGCGTAGAACTCCGCCATCTGGCGAATCCGTCCGGCGCCTCCTCGAGGCCGGTGTGCATCGAACCCATCAGCACCCGGTTCTTGAGCGTCGTGAAGCCGAGGTCGAGCGGCGCGAGAAGGTTCGGGTAGGCAGCGCATCCGGTTTGGCAGGCGGGTCGCGTGGTCGCCAGACTACCAGTGTAAGCGCCGGGCGTGACGGCACATATCGCGCGTCGCGATCAACAAGGCAAAATGGGGTCTGCCTTCCGACGCCGCCTACCCCACATGCAGCCTGCCATCCGAATCCCGATGTCTCCCGATCTCCACGCGAGCTCGCTGACCGAGCTCTCCCGTCGCCGGCTTGGCGCGGAGTCATCCTCGCGGGAAATCGTCGCCGCCTGCCTGGCGCGCGGATCGACGCGCTCGACGCCAAGCTGCACGCGTTCGTGCGATCGTCCGTCGCGACGACGCCCTCGCCGCAGCGCGCGCCGCAGATCGGGAAGAAAGGCCGAGCAAAGATCTGCGGTCCGCTGCACGAGCCTCCCATCGCCCTCCGGGGACCATGCTGCACTTCGAAGGGCGCCAGACGACCGCGGGATCGAAGAGCTGGCTGGGACGCATTTCGGACCGCACCGCCACCGCAGTGGAGAATCGATGGCGGCGGGCATGATCCCCCTCGGCAAGACGCACATGGTGGAATTCGCGTTTGGCGGTTGGGGCCGCAACCAGCCGATGGGCGCGCCGTGGAACCCGTGGGATATGGCGACGCATCGCGTCGCGGGCGGCTCGAGCAGCGGTTCCGCTGTCGCCGTTGCCGCTGGTCTGGCGCCGGCCGCCATCGGCTCGGATACCGGCGGTTCGATTCGCATTCCCGCCGCGCTGTGCGGCGTGACGGGCCTCAAGGCCACCTGCAGGCCTCATCAGCCTGTACGGCGCGGTGCCGCTTTCCACGACGCTCGACTCGATCGGGCCGCTCACGCACCGTCGAGGACGCGGCGCTGCTCACCGCGGCGATGGCCGGACCCGATCCGCGCGATCCGGCGACATTGCACGCGCCGCATTGCGACGTTGCGGCAGCGCTCGCCGGCGAACCCTCCATTCGCGGCATGCGCATCGCCGCGATGGCGGCCGAACAGCTCCCGAAATCACGATTCCCGAAGTGTTGGCATCGCGTGCCGACACGATCGCGCTGCTGCGCGACCTGGGCGCGATCGTCGACGAAGTGCGGTTCCCGCTCGCCTTCGAAGAGCTGATGGTTCGCAATGGGCAGTTGATCGCCGCCGAGGCCTACGCCGTTCACCGCGCGTATATCGAAGACGAAGCGCTGCCGATCGACCCGTGGGTGCGCCGGCGCATGCTGGGCGGCAAGGCGATCAGTGCCGCCGCCGATTACATCGGCAGGCTGGCGGAACGCGCAACGCGCCGCGGCGCGACGTTCGCGGACTGGATGCGCGGGCACGACGCGCTGCTCACGCCCACGCTGCCAGATCACCGCCACGCCCGTTGCGGAAGTCGACGAGAGCAACCGCGCCGCTGTCCGGTGTTCACGCGCGCGGTCAACTACCTCGGTACGTGCGGACTTTCGCTGCCGTCGGTTTCGCCGGCGACGGACTGCCGATCGCCATGCAGCTCTCATCGGCGCGCCGTTCGCCGAAACAACGCTCGTGCGCATCGGCCGGGCCTACCAGCAGAGGACGCCTTGGCACCTCGCGGCGGCCGGCGCTGTGAATGACGTCAGCGAACACCCTCGGTTGACACCTCGGTTGCCGCCTTCTGCTGCGTGCGCGCGATCCGGCACGAGCATGAGCTTCGCTTGCGCGTCGCGCAGCGCGGTGCGCAGCCCTTCTTCCACGACCGGGTGATAGAAGGGGCATCTCGAGCATCTGCGCGATGGTCAGCTTCATCTGCAGCGCCCACGCGAGCAGATGCCCGATGTGTTCGGCCTCGGGTCCCAGCATCTCCGCGCCAAGGAAGAGGCCGGTGCCGGTCTCCGCATAGACGTGAAGCACACCCTGGTTGCGGGTATGATCCGGGCGCGCCCCTGATCCGCGAAGGACACTGCGCCGGTTACGTGCGGTATTTCGCGCACGCGATGGCAAACCGCCGCCGATGATGCTGATCTGCGGGTCGGTGAACACGATGTTCAACGGCGCGCGGCGCAGACTCGCACGCACGTCCGGAAAATGCGCCGCGTTCTCGCCCGCGATGCGGCCTTCGTCGGCGGCTTCGTGCAGCGGGGAACATCGTCGTTGACGTCACCCGCGATGAAAATGGACGAGTGGCCGCAGCGCAGCGTTGTCCGGTCGAACGAAGGAACCCCGCGCTCGTCGGTCGCGAGCGTCGTGCGTTCGAGTGCCAAGCCCGCGACATTGGCGGCGCGGCCAGTGGCCGCAAGCAGATGGGAGAACCGTTCGACCTGCGCCGAGCCATCCCGCGCGTGGTACCGGACCACGACCTCGTCGCCGTCGCGCGCGACCTCGGCCGTGCGCCTGTATCAAAGATGAGAACTCTGCGCCGAAAATATCCCTGGCCGCATGCAACAACGCCGGATCGGACGGTGGCCCACGCCGCCGCCGCGTCCGAACACCTTGACGCGGACGCCCAGCCGATGCAACGCCTGTCCGAGTTCGAGACCGATCACGCCGGGACCGAACACCGCCACGCTGTCCGGGAGGTCGTCAAGTTCGAAAATGTCGTCGTTGGTGAGCAGACGCTCCCCAGCGCCTTCCACGCCGCGGGGAAAGACGGCGAGGAACCCGTCGCAATGACGATCGACGACGCACGCACCGTCACGCGGTCGTCGATCGCGAGCGTCTGTATCGTCGACGAATCGGGCGCGACCATGAACCTTGTCGCTTTCTGGAATGCCGGCGACACCGTCGGTAACGAACCCGACGAAACGGTCGCGCTCGCTGCGAACGCGCGCCATGACCGCCTTGCCGTCGACCTTGATCCGGCCAGAGAGTTCGAGGCCAAAGCCCTTGAGCCGATGCGTCGCGTGCGCGGCTTCCGCGGGCGCGATCCAGCAGCTTGCTGGGCATGCAGCCGACCCGCGCGCACGTCGTGCCGTGGGGGCCGCCTTCGATAAGGAGCCCGCTCTTTCCTGCGGCCTTCACGCGCACGGTAGGCCGCAAGGCCAGCCGTTCCCGCTCCGATGATGGCCACATCGGTGCGAAGATTCGTATGCAGCTTGTTTGCCGAGTTCGACACGTCGGTTCCTTCGTTGCGTGGCCGGGCCGCCCCTCGCGGCGACCTAAGCCCTTCACAGTAGTCCCTTTGCTCTGGCTGCGCTTACGCCGCCTTCCGTAAAAGCTTCGAGGTCTTCCGAATCGCCGATCAGCCGGCCGTTGATGAAGACTTGCGGCACCGTTCCGGCACTCGCGATGGCGCCCAGCGCCTTGGTGCGGATCGAATGCGGTAGCGGCACTTCCACGTACTTGTAGCCGGCCTCAGCCAGCTGACGCTTGGCCTTGGCGCAGAACGCGCAGCCTTCGCGCGTCAGGATCGCTACCTGGTCCGGTTTCCGCGCGCGCGGATTGATGTACTTGAGCATCGTGTCCGCGTCGGAAACCTTGAACGGGTCGCCCGGCTCCTGCGGCTCGCTGAAGATTTTCTCGATCTTCCCGTCGCGGACCAGCATCGAGTAGCGCCACGAGCGCCTGCCGAAGTCGAGGTCGGACTTGTCGACCAGCATGCCCATCTTCTCGGTGAACTCGCCGTTGCCATCGGGCAGCAGGAAGACGTTCGCCGCTTCCTGGTCGCGGCCCACTCCTCCATCACGAACGGGTCGTTGACGGAAACGCATACGATCGAGTCGATGCCCTGGTCGTGGAAGACCGGCGCCAGCTCGTTGAAGCGCGGAAGGTGCGTGGATGAACAGGTCGGGGTGAAGGCACCGGGCAGCGAGAACACGACGACGTTCTTGCCGGCGAAGAGATCGTCGGTGGTCAGCGTCGCCCATTCGCCGTCGCGGCGCAGGCGGAACGTGACGTCGGGAACGAACTGGCCCTCACGGCTGGGCACATTGGACTGGGACATGGCTTGCACTCCTCGGGTTGATGAGAACACACAACCAAATGATCGGGGAGGCAGGGTCATAAATCAATTTATATGATTGAATGATCGTGATAACCGTGGTCTATGCCAGATTTGTCATATCAGCGGTTTCAGTCGAACAGGGACGGCGTCGCTTCCGCTTCGCGGCGGTCCGGTTCCAGTGGGCGTCCTCCGGCGCCAGCGCCCCGACTCTCACGCCGAGGAGACGGATCCGCCGCTCGAGCGGGACGCGCTTCAGGCACTCGCCCGCGGCGCGTCGTATCGTCTGCGCGTCCTGCGTCGGCCGGTCGATCGTCTGGTCGCGCGTCACTGTCTTGAAGTTGTCGAAGCGAAGCTTCCAGCCCGATCGTCTTGCCGACATAGCCCTTGCGCTGCAGGTCGCTGGCTCACGCCCACGCACAGGTCGGTGAAGATGCGCGACAACTGCTCGCGGTCGCGCGTGGCCGACAGGTCGTGATCGAAAGTCGTCTCGCGGCTGATCGATTTCGGCTCGCTGAACGTGACCACCGAACGCTCGTCGTGGCCCTGCGCAGCCGCGGTGCAACCGCGCGCCCGTAATTGGAGCCGAAGTGCTCGATGAGCAACAAAGCGTCGGCATCGGGGCAATACGTAAGC
>ERZ1370068.10097-contig-8823_pt1 | contig 36090 bp, 33 predicted proteins | sample MGYA00561227_ERZ1370068 | MGnify/ENA primary metagenome ERZ1370068 (study PRJEB38410, sample SAMEA6850437) | metagenome | study: Metagenomic assessment of the ecological functions of the soil: analysis of the soil microbiota associated with the... | reverse complement strand
GTTATACGTATTGCTCGGCCGTCGCCAGCTGACGAAGTCCGTCGCTGGCTGCCGTCTCTCCGGCGCCGAGCGTGAAGCCGCCAGTGACTGCGGTCGGTCAGACGTCACAGACCGTCCGCCGGAACCCGCTGCTGACCACTGGTCGGAGGCTTGCGGCCAGGATGAAGCGCATGAACGGGACGTATTCAAGATTCTGCACGCTTAGACCGTCGCGCGTCCGCAAAGAAGGCCGTCAGATCGCCGGCGTAATGTCGATTCAGCTGCTGCAGGCGCGGATGCACCGATGCGGGCGAACTTTATAGGTGCCGGACGGTTCCTTCTGCATTGGCAGGGGCCGAGCCGCTGCCGTCGTTCGGCTTCTTCCCGAGGTGGCTTTTGCAACATGGGGTTCGTCTTTACCGAACCACGAGAGAAGTCCTACGCCCTCCGGTGTGAAAGACCCGCTTCCAGGGTGTGAAAAAGGCGTCTTTAATCTTTTCGGCTCATCCCGATGGTCGCGCCGTCAGTCGCCGCCTGCCGTGGCCGTGCGGGACGGAAATGACGGCGGTCGGATGCCAGGGCCACGGATCACGCCGTTTCGGCGGTCGATGCCGATGCAGACTGGCCTGGCGCATCGAGGTTGCGGCGAAGAAGACGCGCGCGCTGCTCGCCTATCTTGCCCTCCCAGCGCCCGGCCGCGGTGGCACTCCGGCACGAGGCTGGCGGACCTCCTGTGGGGCGACGCGGTGATAGCAGGCGGCGCTGTTTTGCGCTAGGCGCAGCACCAGTGAAGGCTTCGACGCTGGACGCGTCGCCGCTTGACTTCGACCACGGCCGGTGGCGCTCGACCCGGCGCTGACGGAGGTCGATGTGGCCGACGTCAAAGATGCCGCAGTCGCTGGCGCGCCGGAGAGAATCTGGAGGATCTGGCGCCCGCCGCGGCTGCGATCTACGCCGGGCGACCTCGTTCCAGGGACTGGAGATCGCCGACCAGGCCTATGCCGGTTGGCTGCGGTGCCGAGCGCGAGCGCCTCCGCGCGTGGCGCTCGCATGCCGCTCAAGCTGCCTGCTGGAGCGCGAAACCAGCAGGCCAGCGCCCTCCGCGGCCGGCCAGCGGCTGCTCGACCTCGATCCCCTGGGAGAGGACGCCCACCGAGCCCCGATGCGCCGCCATGCGGACGCCGGCGAGACCGGCGCCGGCCCTTCGCGCGGCAACATGAGAAACGCCGCGAGATCTCTGCAGCGCGCGAGCTGAGCGCCAGCTGCCGCCGCCGGAGACCGAAGCGCTGCAGCGCACGATCCGGGCGATCGCGGGCGAGCCGCGTTGCCCCCGCCAGGACGGCCGCCCGTCTCGTCGCGTCCAGGACACCGCGGTGGGCGGCGCCGGCCTCGAAGCCCTCGATCGCCGTCCTGCCGTTCGCGAACCCCAGCGGCGACCCCGCCCAGCAGCAGTTCGCGGATGGCGCCGTCGAACGACCTGGTCGCCGATCTCCCGCGCTTCAGCGGGCTTTGCCTCGTCAAAGGCGGCCGGGGCAGCGCCGTCGATGTCCGCCAGGCGGCCCGGGGGCTCGGCGCCCGCTATGCTGGCCCTTGAAGGCAGCGTCCAGCGCTGGCGGCGCGCGCGGCTGCGCGTCAACGCCCAGCTGATCGATGGCGCCACAGGCCGCGCATCTCTGGGCCAAGCGCTTCTGACCTGGAGGCGGCGGCGAGCCTGCTTCGCCGCGCAGGACGCGGTGGTCGAGGCTGATCGCCGCCGAGCTGGCCGCCGGAGTCGCTGACCGGAGCGCACGCCATGCCGACCGAGGACCTTCCGGTCGATGACTGGTGGTTGCGCTTCGCGCGGTCACTCTACCGAGGCATCGTAGAGACGACACGGCGATGGGCGCGCCGATATTGCTCGAACGCGCCGTCGAACTCGATCTGCACGACTCCGCGCTAAGTTGCCGACCTGGCGCTGTGGCGCAACGACGCTACGAGTCCCGTTGGGGCTGGAGCGATTCCCAGGACCGCTCCCTGGAGGATTTAGTCAGACGCGCTGGCCCGCAAGGGCGTCCTGCTGATGACGCTGACTACCGCACGCATTGCGCCGCGGCCAGTCCTGCGCGCCAGCGTTTATTTCGACGGTCATGCCGCCTGGCTGAGCCTGCTACGCCTCAATGCGAACGATGCCGATCTGGCAGCGGATTTCGGCGCTCTTCATGTCTATTGGGGAGAGCTGGCTGAGGGTGGCTCGCCATCTGAGATCGCGATGTGCCTGAACTTGCTTCTGTATCCGACTGGTATCTCCGGGTGCTGGTGGGGCCTGTTTCTGCGCCGGCGACTACGCGAAGGTCGTCGATGTCGTGCGCGGCACGGCAACCGCACGCGGATCTCTGGTGGTAAAGCATGAAAAATCACACCGATGCTGGGATCATGGAACAGGCCGCCGCGGCATGCTGAGGATGGGCGAGCCATGGTTCGCGCGATCGCGACCGCGCGGCCTTCCCTATGACCCGCGCTGGGAGAGTCCTTGTTTGCGGCAATGCGCAAGGCTGGGCTGCCGAAGCGACGATTAACTTCTATTGCGGACATGACCCATTCAAGAATACGACTCTGACCCCCATTTTTTGATCGAGCGCTCTAAGTCAACCGTCGAACGCAGCTTGTTCTGCTGAAGCCACTTGAGATCGTAGTGCTCTGGTCTGTGCCCAGCTCCGAACCCAATCGTGCTCGGGCACATGTTCTCAGGATCGTTAAGGATGTTGGCGTATTGGCCGCACCAGACGCCTGGTCCAGCCAAGTACTGGGTGTCTTGCTGGATCCGATGATGAGTGGCGGCGAACACATCGCGAGTTCTGTGGATTGGTACGCCCCAATCTTGCGGTTGCGGATATCAATCGCTAGTACTTGGCGCTCAGCATTCGCCCAGTCGGGACCTCGAATCTTGATCTTTTTTAGTGTGCATAACCATACCAAGTCCATAGAGATTGCGATGGTAGTCTCCCCTTATTGTCGGCCCGCGTTAGGGCTACAGAAAGATAGATGGCGGTTTGGGCCATCAGCCTTTGTCGCTGCGCCACATTCTATCGCGCATATCGTGAGCCCGGTAGAAAATCTGCGTCGACGTCGGGAGATGCGTTCTCAACCGCCGTCAAGTTCCACTGCGTTGGCTTCCGCTGGCTGATGAGAGCTGTGAGGCAGCCAATCAGCGAAGCGCTTTACATCTGCGGCTACTGTTCCTCCAGACGAGTCAACGTTTCAGTGATCGGCGCGCTGTGGGTGCTCGGCAAGCGCTCTACCGATAGAGCGAGGTCGCTAGATATCCTAGTAAGAATCCTGAGATGGAGAAATGCAGGATGATCGCGATGGCAAACGGTTTACTGGTACTGCGTGAAGCTGCCCAAGCCCATCGCTGCTGCTGTGCCAGCGTCGTCCAGGGCGCTACGAATTGCTGAATTTGCGTCAGACCTATCTTGACCAGTATCTTTGTTACCAATCGGAGATCGCTCTGGCGATTGGTGTTGGGGAGTAGATCGGACGATCTTCCTCTCCTGATTTCGCATCGGCAGCCGATCTTGAGTGTCGCTCTGCAGGTGCATGCGAGAATTCTGAAGAGAACCCGCTTAGACCACCCGCCAGAAACGAAGCACCAGGAGATCGCTAGCCCGACAGCGGCCAACGAGTAGTTGGGCCACGAACCCGCTTGAATGGCAAACAACTATGGCCAGTGCGCCCAGTGCAGCAACTGCGGCAACTGCATATAGCGCCCACGGTGCGCGAATGTCGTACTCATCGCGGCCTGGGTCTCGCTTTTAGGGCTTATTTGCCGCGTCATCTGAAGTTTCTACTGTCACGGTGTCCTGCGTCACAGGATGAATTCGACAGTTTCAGAATGTTTACGTTAGTTTGCTGATTTGCTCGCCTCAAATGGGGGGGAGGTGAGTTATCTCAGGTACTTTCAACTCTCAAAGATAGTGAAAAACAGCCACCATCAGTGCATGCAACTCGGCATCACCGCGAATCTCAAGGAAAAGCCAGAGAGCTCGATTCTACCTAAAATGCCTCACCCCCGCAGTTTAATTATCATTAGCTCTGTTTTGTTCGCGCCAGAGACCACCTCGGTTTGGCGGCGTGCACCGAGCCGCCGGGCTGGATCACCGCGCTGGCGCCGGCCGCGATCGCGGCCAGCAGGCCGTCGGCGAAGGGGAAGAAGGCGTCGGAGGCCACCACCGAGCCCTGCGTGCGCGGCGCCGTCTCGCCCGGCGGCGTCCGCCGCCGCCTGCGCCTTGAGCGCCGCGATGCGCGCCGAGTCGACGCGGCTCATCTGCCCGGCGCCGATGCCCACGGTGGCGCCCGCCTTCGCATAGACGATGGCGTTCGACTTCACGTGCTTGGCGACGCGGAACGCGAACAGCAGGTCCGCCAGCTCCCGCTCGCTCGGCGCGCGCTTCGTGACGGTCTTGAAATCGGCGCGCCCGACGCGGCCGTCGTCGCGCCCTGCAGCAGATAGCCGCCGGCCACCGAGCGCAGGCTCATCCCGGGCGCCCCCGCCGCGGGCATGCCGCCGGCCTCCAGCACCCGTAGGTTCGGCTTCGCCGCCAGCAGCTCGCGCGCCAGCAGCATCACCGCCGGCGCGATGATCACCTCCACGAACAGCTTGCCGATCGCCGCCACCAGGCCGGCGTCGAGCGGCCGGTTCACCGCGATGATGCCGCCGATAGGCGCTCGTGGGGTCGCAGGCCAGCGCCGCGCCGATAGGCCGTGGCCAGGTCGTGCCGCCTCGGCCACGCCGCAGGGATTGGCGTGCTTGATGATGGCGACGGCCGGCCGCTCGAATTCCCGCCGCCAGCTCGAAGGCCGCGTCGGTGTCGTTGAGGTTGTTGTAGCTGAGCTCCTTGCCCTGCAGCTGCGTCGCCGTGGCGATGCCCGGCCGCGCGGCGCCCCCGGCTCGATGGCCGCATAGAACGCCGCCTGCTGATGCGGGTTCTCGCCATAGCGCAAGCCCTGCCGATGCCGCGCCGCCAGGTCAGCAGCGCCGGAAAATCTTCCTTCGCCTCCCGGTTCATCCACCCCGCGATGGCCGCGTCATAGGCCGCCGTATGCGCAAACGCCGCCCGCGCCAGCCGCTCGCGCAGCGCCGGCGACGTCGCCCCGCCCGCTCCCGCCATCTCGTCCATCACGGCCGCATAATCCCCGGGATCGGTCACCACCGCCACGAACCCATGGTTCTTCGCCGCCGCCCGGATCAGCGCCGGCCCCCGATATCGATATTCTCGATGCAGTCTTCCCGCCCGGCGCCCGAGTCCACCGTCGCCGCAAACGGATAGAGGTTCACCACCACGAGATCGATCCCCCGATCCCATGCTCCTCCATCGCCTTCCGATGCTCGGCCAGATCCCGCCGCGCCAGAATCCCGCCATGGATCTTCGGATGCAGCGTCTTCACCCGCCCATCCATCATCTCCGCCAGTCCCGTGTACGCCGCCACCTCCAGCACCGGCACCCCCGCGTCCCGCAGCGCCTTCGCCGATCCCCCGTCGAAATTATCTCGACGCCCTTCGCCGCCAAAAACCGCCCAAACTCGACGAGCCCCGCCTTGTCCGAAACCGAAACCAGCGCCCGCTTGATCGGCGTGTTCGCTCATGCAACCGGATCCTCCAACATTCCCCCGCCCCTTGCGGGCGGGGAAGGGACGGGTCCGCGCCGGCAGGCGCCCCGGAATCCTCCAAACCCTCTTACCGAGTGTCCTCGCTCGGCAACGCTCACCCTCGAAGATACAGCGTCCGCTGAGTGCCCCCGGATCCCGTCTCCTCGGATAGTCCCTCAGACATAGGCCAGATCCGCACAAGGTCATCTCATTGATATATAAGGACTGTTTTTTAATGCATGGGGTTGTTTTGCAGAATCGCATAGTTGACACCCGCCCCCACCAGTCGAAGTGACGCCAGCCCACACCCCGCCGGGCCGCCGCCATGCCCGCCCAGCCCCCCGCCATCGAGACCGTCGGCCTCATCGGCCTCGGCTATGTCGGCCTCCCCTGGCCATGGCGCTCGCCCGCGGCGGCCTCCGCCAGGTCGTCGGCTTCGACATCAGCCCACCGCATCGCCGAGCTGAACCGCGGCCACGACCGCACCCGCGAGGTCACCCCCGACCAGCTGAAGGCCGCCCTCGCCGGCCCCCTCACGCCACCACCGACGCCCAGGCCCTCGACGCCCTCGACGCCTACATCGTCACGGTGCCCACCCCGTCGACGCCGCCAACCAGCCCGACCTCAGCCCGCTGCAAGGCGCCTGCCGCACCCTCGGCGCGGTCCTCGCCGCGCCGCGCCGCCGGCGCCGCCGCCCATCATCGTGTTCGAGAGCACCGTCTACCCCGGCGTCACCGAAGACATCTGCGGCCCCGCCATCGCGGCGGCCGGCGGCCGCGACTTCCTGCTCGGCTACTCGCCCGAGCGCATCAACCCCGGCGACCGCACCCACACCGTCGACCGCATCGCCAAGGTGGTCGCCGGCCAGACGCCGGAAGTGGCGCAGCGCCTCGCCGCCCTCTACGGCAGCGTGACCAGCGGCGGCATCCGATCGCCCCCGACATCCGCACCGCCGAGGCCGCCAAGGTGATCGAGAACGCCCAGCGCGACCTCAACATCGCCTTCATCAACGAGCTGGCGATGATCTTCGACCGCCTCGGCATCTCGCATCTACGACGTGCTGGACGCCGCCCGCACGAAGTGGAACTTCCTCGACTTCAAGCCCGGGCTGGTGGGCGGCCACTGCATCGGCGTCGATCCCTACTACCTCGCCGCCTGCAGCCCAGGCCGCTCGGCCACGAGCCCGAGATCATCCTGGCCGGCCGCCGCATCAACGACGGCATGGGCGACCACTTCGCCGCCCGCATCGCCGAGCAGTGCCGCGCCACGAAGCCGCGCACGCTCGTGCTGGGCCTGACGTTCAAGGAGAACCTGCCCGACCTGCGCAACTCAAGGTCGTCGACCTCGTCCACGGCCTGCAGGCGCGCGGCCACGCCGTCGACGTGCACGATGCCCACGCCGACGCCGCCGAGGCGAAGTCGAGTTACGGCCTGTCGCTGCTGTCGACACTACCGAACGGCGGCGGCTACGACTGCCTGGTCGGCGCCGTCCCGCACGCGGCCTATCACGCGTTCCGCTTCGCCAGCGTGCGTGAAGCCCGGCGGCCTGGTCGCCGACATCAAAGGCCTGTGGCGCGACGTCGCCCTGCCGGAGGGCCTGCGCGCGCTGGCAGCCTTAGCGCGTGCTTGCCCGGCTTGGTCTCGCGCGCGATCGCCCACTTCACGACGGCATCGCCCTCGCCCTTCTCGCTGCTGATGACCACCTGCTGCGTCCTGCGGATCTCGTCGCGGCGCCCGAGATAGATGCCGTCGGCCAGGCTGACCGGCGCCCGTCGCCCGCAGCCGCCAGCCGGCGCCGCTCGGCAGCCGCAGCAGCGCTGCCTGCCCGTTCTGCGCCAGCGATGCCGCTCACGTCCGGATGCAGATGGAAGCGGATGGCGAACGGTCGCTTGCCGCCGCCGCTCAGCCGGTCCTCGCCGCGCAGATCGTCGCCGCCGGCCGCAGGAACAGGCGCCGCCGGTGGATCAGGTCGAAGGTCGGCGAATAGCCGTCATGGCTCATGTCGAGCCAGGCATTGCCCTCGGCCTCGTCGCGCTTGCAGGTCACCGTGCGCGGGCCGCGCACCAGGCCGCTGTCGGGCGAGAACACGCTGGAGTTGGTGTCGTCGACCACCAGCGTCGAATGGGCGGCCGTGCTGCGCTGGGCCTGCCACCAGTCGCCGCGGCCGCGATGCGCGCCGCAGTTCACGATCAGCCGCTCGCGCCCGATGCTCATCTCGAACGACAGCGTGCCCGCATGGGCGTGGCGGTCATAGCCGGCGGGCGCCGGCGCCCCGCTGTCGACGAGATCGCAGCGTGCGGTTGGCCAGCAGCCGCTCGAAGCCGCTGTCCGGCGCCTCCTTGAGCGCCGCGCTCCGGTTGCCCGCGTAGGACGGGATGGCGCGCGCCAGCGCCATGTCGACCAGCCAGTCCTCCTCCGCATTGCTGTCGTTGAACAGCGCGAGACCGCCATCGCCGTGCTGGAACAGGCGCAGCATCTGGCCCACGCCCTTGATTGCCTCGTCGAGACCCGCCGGCAGCGGCTGCTCGGCGCCGGCCAAGGCCGCCCGCAAGCCGGCCAGCAGCCGCAGCATGGCGAACTGCATCGGACGGGCTCCGCTCCAGATGCCCGCCATCGGCAGGAACTGGCGCTGCAACTCGCGCTCGAGCAGCCGGCTGCCGCGCTGGATCGAGACTGCCGCCGCGCGGCACCGCCAGGCCGGCATGGATCAATCCGGCGATGGCGACGAGCAGATCGGCTGCCGCCGAGTCCCGCGGGCAGCACGCGCGAAAGATGGCTGGCTTGTCGTGCCACGCTCAGCATGAAGCGGCCGCGGAACAGCGCGTCGCCGCCCACCGCCAGGAACTCGTAGTGGGAGAGCCACGCCATCAGCCGCCGCCCGATCAGGTCGGGCCGCCAGGCCAGGGCGTCCCAATCGCGACAATTCTCGACCCAGCGTCCGACCAGTTCGCGCCCGGTGCGCCGGCCGCGCATCGCCGCTCGCCGCCCGCAGATCGCGCAGCCATTCGAAGCCGTGCAGCTCCTCGAGCCAGGACGGACTGGCGCCCACCGGCTCCCCACAGCGGCGCCGGATCGCGGATGGTCTGGCCGCCGAGGGCGAAGATGCCCTGGCCGATGGCGGCCCCCGCGCCGCGTCGCCGGGCCAGCTGTCGGCGGCTGGAACCGGGCGCCGGCCCGCTGCCGACGCCGAGTCGGCTGCAGCAGCCGATAGAGCCGGCTCGCAAACAGCGGTTTGCGGAGATCATACCAGGCCTGGCTCCACAGCATGCTCGCGGGTAGGCGCAGAGCCGCACGCAAGCCGGGCGCGATCGGCTCCCGCACGCGGCGATGCTGTCGGCCCGGCGGCCGATCTGGCCATGGCGCTCACGCGTCCGCCTGTCGCAATCGCTGAATGTTGCCGGCATAGGCAGCGCTCCCGCCGGCGAAACTGGCCAGTGCCCGCCACCAGCACGTCGGCGCCGGCCCCGACCGCCTGCCGCGCCGTCTCCTCGTTGATGCCGCCATCGACCTCGAGGTCGATGGTGCGGCCATTGCCGGCCGTCAGCGCATCGATGCGCTGACGCAGCCCGCGATCTTGTCGAGCTGTGCGGCGATGAACTTCTGGCCGCCGAAGCCGGGATTGACCGTCATCACGAGGATCAGATCGATATCCTGCGAGCACGCCGTCAAGCGCGCTCGGCGGCGTCGCCGGATTGAGCGAAACGCCGGCCTTCTTGCCCAGCGACTTGATCAACTGCACCGTGCGATGGAGATGGGGTCCGGCCTCCGGATGGACGGTGATGATGTCGGCGCCCGCCTTGGCGAAGGCGGGGACGTAGGGATCGGCCGGCGAGATCATGAGGTGCACGTCGAAGGGCAGCGCGCTGTGCGGCCGCAACGCCTCGACCACAACGGGTCCGATCGTGAGGTTGGGGACGAAGTGGCCGTCCATCACGTCGATGTGGATGTAGTCGGCGCCGGCGGCCGTGATCGCCTTCCACCTCGTCGCCCAGGCGCGAGAAGTCCGCCGACAATATGGACGGAGCGATCTGCGTGCGCTGGCGCATGGCCGGTTAACTAACAGGTCCTTGGGGTCGCCCGCAAGCGCAGGCCGCGCCTTCAGCGCCGCCGCAGGCGGGCGGCGAAGAATCCGTCGATGCCGCCTTGCTCGCTCAGATGGCAAGGCAGCGTGCGCAGATCGCCGTTGGCGTCGATCAGCGAATCAAGACCTCCGACTTCAACCGGCTGAATCGGAAGGCGCTCCACCGACGCGTCCCGGCGCAGGAGTGCATCGATGTGCGCCGGCCCCTCTTCGGGTTGCAGCGAGCAGGTGCAGAACACGATCAGGCCGCCCGGCTTGGTCATGCGAGAGCGGCCCTGCAGCAGCCGTGCCTGCAGGGCAGCGAGCTTCGCGACATCCTCCGGCCGCTTGAGCCAGGGCGACGTCGGGGTGGCGGCGGATCGTCCCGGTCGCCGAACAAGGCGCATCCACCAAGACGGAGTCCGCGGGCCGGTCAGGCTGCCACAGTGTGGCGTCCGCGACGACAGTGGTGGCGTTCAGGCCGAGCCGCGTCAGGTTGCGGTGCAGCCGCTCCAGCCGCGGGGCCGAGCGATCGACCGCGATCGACCTCGGCGCCGGCCGCCGCCAGCTGCGCGGTCTTGCCGCCGGGCGCGGCGCAGAGATCGATGACTCGTTTGCCCCTGACATCGCCGAGCAGGCGGGACCGGCAATGCGGCGGCCGCGTCCTGCACCCACCAGGCGCCCTCGGCAAAGCCCGCCAGCGATCTGACCGGGCCATCGAGCGGCAGCCGCAGGCTCCCGGTCGGCAGCAGCGCCGCTCCCAGGCGTTCGCGCCAGGCCGCGGCGTCGCTCTCGGCGTAAGATCGAGCGGCGGCTCCCGCAGATGTGCAGCGGCGATCTCATCCGCGCGCTCGACGCCATAGGTCGCCACCCAGGACTCCCACAGCCAGGCCGGCGTATTCAGCGAAGGAGCGGCCGCCTGTTCGAGCTAAGCGGCGCGCTCGCGGTCGACGCGGCGGAGGATGGCGTTGATCAATCCTTTGAAGCCGGCCTCGCCGCCGCGCGCCGCGATCAGTTCGACCGTCGTGTCGACCGCCGCATGGGGCGGCGTTCCCAGGAACAGCAATTGGCAGACGCCCAACCGCAGCAACTCCCGAACCGCTCCGGCCCGGCGTGGCAGCGGCTTGTCGAGGCAGCCGTCGATGACGCGGTCGATCTGGCCGAGACGGCGCAGCGTCGTTGCCACGAGCATGCGCGCGGAAGCGCGGTCGCGCGGGGCCAGGCGTGTCGCGATCGGGATTGCCGTCCAGGACCTCGTCGAGCGGGCGCTTCTGCTCGAGCACGGCCCTGAGGTGTCGAAGGCGAGGGCGCGTGCCGAAGGAGAAGGCGACGCGGCCGGCGATGAATCGAAGTGGCGGCTATCCCCACGGCCCGCGGCGACTCGCGATCCGATGTGCCCCCATCGTTCGCGCCAACTCGTGCAATCGGCGGATGCGGTTCTCGGTGCTCGGATGGGTCGAGAACAGCCCATCGACGGCCTGCCCATGCAGCGGGTTGATGATGAAGAGATGCGCGCTCGCCGGATTGGCCTCGGCGATCGGGTTGTCGATGCGCAGCGCCGTATTGTGAATCTTGGCGAGGGCCGAGGCGAGCGCCAGCGGTTCGCCGCAGATTGCAGCGCCGACCCGGTCGGCCTCGTATTCGCGTGAGCGGCTGATGGCGAACTGCACGAGCATGGCCGCTATTGGCGCCACGATCATGGCGAGCAGCGCGCCGATCGCGCCGAGCGGATGATCGCGCTGGTCGCGGCTGCCGATGAAAAAGAAGGCGAAGCTGCCGAGCATGCCGATGGCGCCGGCGAGCGTCGCCGTGATCGTCATGGTCAGCGTGTCGCGATTCCTGACGTGCGCCAGCTCATGGGCGAGGACGCCCGCGATCTCCTGGCTCGTCCAGGCGCTGCAGCAGGCCCGTGCGTCACCGCCACGGCCGCATGCGCGGGTCGCGACCGGTGGCGAAGGCGTTGGGCTGATCGTTGTGCATGATGTAGACGCGCGGCATCGGCAGTTGGGCGCGCTGCAGCCAACTGCGCGACGATGGCGTAGCAGTCTGCGGCGCGTTGGCGGCATCGACCGCCTGAGCGCCGTGCATGCGCAGCACCAGCTTGTCGGAATTCCAGTAGGCGAACGGCGTTCATGGCGAGCGCGATGACGAACGCGATCGTCATGCCCGCCCTGACCGCCGATCAGGTAGCCCATGGCGAGGAACAGACCCGTCATCGCGGCCAACAACAGGGCGGTGCGGGCGTAGTTCATTCAGCAGACTCCATTGGTAGTGATTCCAGGCCCTTAGGTTGGGGTCGCGGCAGGCATATCAAGGCTGGCGAAATGGGCGCTGTGATCCTATCTTTATCCGTGTGTTGCACCCAAATAAAGAAGCTCCGCAACCTACCGCACCGAAACCCTCGGCGCAGCCGGTCGGCGACAAGCCGGCGCGTCCGAAGCGAGGTCGGCGGTCCGCCGGGGCCGGAGCCGACCGCGCTATGGTGACTGGGAGAAGAACGGCCGCTGCATCGATTTCTGAGCGCAGCCGACGGCCGCTGCGATCGTCATTCTGCTGCGTTAGTCGCGATCGCCGGGATCCTGGCCATGGGTCCGGCACGTGCGGCCGCCGACGTCTTCGTGCTGCAGGACGGCACACCGCTCGTCAGCAAGCCGGGGTAGGCGGCAAGATCCTGTTGTGGGTCGACACCGGCTTTCCGCTCACGGTCGTCGGCCAAGAGGGCGATTGGCTCAGGGTTTCCAGCGCGGGCCTCAAGGCGGGCAGTGACACGCTTGGGTGCCGGCGGCGCGGGTCGGCCGTCATCTGCCGGGTACGGTCGACATCGACTGATTCCCAGGAAGGACCGTCCGGCGCATCGCCGGGCGAGGCTCTCTTTCTGGAGGTCGTCGGCACGCCAGCAAATCCGCGTTCACGCCCGCTGCCGGATCGTCCAGTTCGGACAAGGACGACTTCATCGACGTGATCAACGAGACCCCCGTGGATCTGGACGTCGCGTGGTGCAGGCGCCGACTGCTACGGTGAGCAAGCTCGGCGATAGCGGGACGATTTACGTTGCGCTGCGCATGGGCGACGGCCGAACGGTCGCCACCGCCACGACCTACACGCGCCGCACGGCGCCGTCCGCGTCCGGACGGCCGGGGTCATGGGGCGGTCCCTCCGGCACGCGGTTGCCGACAAGGTTCGCGTTCTTCAAGCATAGGCGGGGTAGCGCCATTCCCGCCCGGCAATCCGGTTCCGCCGCTCGGCAACCCGACGCCGGCGCCCGGCAATCCCGTGCCTGCGTTCCAGCAGTCGCCGGTGCCGCTGCCCCGACGATCTGCCGGCCCGTCCGAAAGAAGAAGAAAGCCGCGTTAACCATAGATCGCGTTTGGCGCGCGTGGTCGCGCGGGCTTATCCTGTCGACAAGAACAACAGACAACGGCGCTGCCGATGTCCGAGAATTCCCGGGCATCGGAGCCGGAGGTAACGCGATGATGATTGAAAGAACCTCGCCGCGGCCTTGGCCCCGGCTGCCCTGGGACTCGCGCTGCTGCTGCAGCCGGGCGTCGCCGGGGCCGACGAAGTAACCGCGAAGAAAAATGGTACGCCGCTCACGCTGGCGCCGACGCGCAATGCCCCGACCGAGTGGAAGCTGAATGGCGGCTTCCCGCTGACGGTCGTCGAAGAGCGCGGCGGCTGGCTCAGGGTAGAGAGCAGTCAACCTGCCGGACGAGGGGCACGCGCTCTGGGTCCGCGCCAGTCAGGTAGCTCGGCGGCCCTGGGCACAGTCCATGGGAGGGACACTCGAAAAACCGATCGGCTACCGGATCGAACTCACGGGCACGCCGGGCCTGAAGTTCAAGATGGAATGCCGGATCGTGAAGGCAGACGGGCATGTCGCGTTTCCGCCCTCACTTCAATCGGCTACCGCAGACCTACGAGTTTTCCAGCGACCCTCTCGCCTGCTTCGCCTGGAAGAAGGAGCATTGGGGCGATCTCGAGGTCAGCTTGGTCGAGGTCTATCCGTCCGGGCGAGCGCCTCATCGGCCACGTAGGCACGATGGGACTATGACTTTTCGAACTCGATCCTTGTCCGCTCGCGCGGTCCGGACTATCCGACAACTATCTTTACGCGGTCGGAAACTCCCTGGGGACCGGAAGCCGTCGTCCTGGCGACGGACGGCAGTCTGTTCTAACCGTCTGCCGGTCCGTGAGTTGAGTCGGGCGTAGCTCCTACGCCCGATTCATCCGGTTCTCGATGAGGTCGTTGACCACCGTGGGATCGGCCAGGGTCGAGGTGTCGCCGAGACTGCCGTAGTCGTTCTCGGCGATCTTGCGGAGGATGCGGCGCATGATCTTGCCGGAGCGCGTCTTCGGCAGGCCGGGCGCCCACTGCAGCAGGTCGGGCGTCGCGATCGGGCCGATCTCCTTGCGCACCCACTGCACCAGCTCCTTGCGCAGTTCGTCGGAGGCCGGCACGCCGACCTTGAGCGTGACATAGGCGTAGATCCCTGGCCCTTGATGTCGTGCGGATAGCCGACGACGGCGGCCTCCGCCACCTTCGTATGCGCCACGCAGCGCGCTCTCGACCTCCGCGGTGCCCAGGCGATGGCCGGCGACGTTGATCACGTCGTCGACGCGGCCGGTGATCCAGTAGTAGCCGTCCTGGTCGCGCCGGCAGCCGTCGCCGGTGAAGTACTTGCCGGGGAAGGTCTTGAAGTAGGTGTCGATGAAGCGCTGATGGTCGCCATAGACCGTGCGCATCATGCCCGGCCAGGAATCGAGGATGCAGAGGTTGCCGGTGGCCTCGCCCTCCAGCAGCTTGCCCTCGCCGTCGACGATGGCGGGCCTGACGCCGAAGAAGGGCCGCGTCGCCGAGCCCGGCTTCAGCGGCGTGGCGCCCGGCAGCGGCGTGATCAGGATGCCGCCGGTCTCCGTCTGCCACCAGGTGTCGACGATCGGGCAGCGAGCGTCGCCGACCACGCGGTGGTACCACAGCCAGGCCTCGGGATTGATCGGCTCGCCGACCGTGCCGAGCAGGCGCAGCGATTTGCGGCTGGTCCGCTTCACCGGCTTCTCGCCCTCGCGCATGAGGGCGCGGATCGCGGTCGGCGCCGTGTAGAAGATGTTGACCTTGTGCTTGTCGATCACCTGCCAGAAGCGCGAGGCGTCCGGATAGTTCGGCACGCCCTCGAACATCAGCGTGGTGGCGCCGTTGGCGAGCGGACCGTAGACGATGTAGCTGTGGCCGGTGACCCAGCCGACATCGGCCGTGCACCAGTAGATGTCGCCGTCGTGGTAGTCGAACACGTATTGGTGCGTCAGCGCGACATAGACGAGATAGCCGCCGGTGGTGTGCAGCACGCCCCTGGGCTTACCTGTCGAGCCCGAGGTGTACAGGATGAACAGCGGGTCTTCCGCGTTCATCGGCTCGGGCGGGCAGTCCTTCGATACCTTCGCACACTCCTCGTGGTACCAGACGTCGCGGCCCGCCACCCAACTGATCTGACCGCCGGTGCGGCGCACGACCACGCAGCTCTTCACGCTCGGGCATTTGGCGAGCGCGGCGTCGGCGTTGCGCCTTCAGCGCCACCTTGCGGCCGCCGCGCAGGCCCTCGTCGGCGGTGATGACGCAGTTCGACTCTGCAGTCCTGGATGCGGTTGACCAGGCTGTCGGGCGAGAAGCCGCCGAATACCACCGAGTGGATGGCGCCGATGCGGGCGCAGGCCAGGATGGCCACGGCGGCCTCGGGGATCATCGGCAGGTAGATGGTGACGCGATCGCCCTTCTTGACGCCTTGGGCCTTCAGCACGTTGGCGAGGCGGCAGGTGTCCTCGTGCAGCTCGGCGTAGCTGACATGCCTTGTGCTCGGACGGGCTGTCGCCCTCCCACAGGATCGCCGTCTGGTCGGCGCGGGTGGCGAGATGGCGGTCGAGGCAGTTGTAGGCGGCGTTGAGCGTGCCGTCGTGGAACCAGCGGACATGGACCTTGCCGGTGAAGTCGACGTCCTTGATCTTGGTCGGCTGCTTGGTCCAGTGCGAGGCGCTTGGCCTGCTCGCGCCAGAAGCCCTCGGGATCGTCGATCGAGCGTTGGTAGAGCTTGAAATAGCCGGCCTCGTCGAGCCAGGCGGACTTGGCGGTGGCTTCGGGCACGGGGAACAGGTTGGTGGTGCTCATGCCGGCAGACGCCCCCTTCTCCAGAAAATTGGTTAATACCGTGTTGATTGGACGATTATTGCCACAATCCTATGGCCTAACAAGCGCTTACTCGGCGTTAACCGAAACGCCGCAGGGGCGTCTTGCGCGAGACGAATCGGATCACGGTTTTGCGAGCCGGACCGTTCACCTCGTGCTAATCAGTCCCCATATAGGATATAATACGCGCACCTAGTCCGGCGTTGGCCGGCGGCTCGAGGAGCGATGGCGTTGCGGCTCGGAATCATCACGGCGGCGTTGGTCCTGACGGTCCTCTCGACCGGTCAGGCGCTGGCGGACGATTCCGTGACGCCGACGCCGACGCCGGCGGCTTCCTCGTCGGCGATCCCGGTCCGTCGCCGGCGGACGGCGATGGCTCGTTCTGGATGGGCCTGAGGGCGCTGTTTTCCGACGCGACGGTGTCGGTGGACGCCGCGCCGCGCGCCAACGACTACTCTTTCGCGACCGACCCCGGATACAACGCTTTCGCGCATATCGACATCGATGGGTTCACCGTCGGCGGCCGCTTCGCCCGCTGGGGCCAGACGCGTTTCTCCGATGCGGACCAGCAGTCGTACGGCGTCGGCGCCTCCTACCGCCTGAATTCCTTGACCGTCGGCATCGACTGGTCGCGCGGCAACTTTGACGAGGGCTTTCTGGATGTCGGCAGCAGCGACAGCAGCGACGTCGTCGCCTTCACCTCGTCCTATGCGTTGCGCCCGGGCGTGAAGAATCAACGGCCTGCTCGAATACAGCGATGACCAGCCGGCCCCGGACCGCGCGGCCCCCGGCGCCTTCACGGTCGGCGTCGGCACCCTCATCAACTCCTAGCGTCTCGCCCGCCCTCGGTGGGCTGGCCAACGCGGGACCAATCGACCTTGCGCGTGACCGTTGGAGAGGCGGCGCTGATGTCGCCGGTCCCCACCGCCTTCGCGGATGGTCGATCGGTCGGGCGAGGGGCCAGGATCGAAAACACGAAATTCGAAGCTATCGCATTTCGCGTATTCGCCGGTACAGCTCCGCGCCTGCAACAGGCTGTTCCGTCACCCGCCCGAGATATAGAAGATGTGATAAGAACATTATAAGAACATAGCGATTGGGAAGTCAAGGGAAATCCGCCGTCATTGTCGGAAACACGCGACAGCCCTCATTCCCTCTGTGCCGCGTGTAGCGGGCTCGCGCTGCTGCGTCGTCAACCGGCGCGCGTCATCCAGGCATTGCCCGATCAGTCCAAACAGCTCAGCTGGCGCGCTGAACGAGCCTTTGCAATCGTCGCGCGGTCGCGCCGACCGGCATGTGAAGATCCTGGCCACGATCCCGATCAGTCGGCACGCTGCGGATCGCCGCGATCGTCTCCATCCTGCCGTGCCTCGGCATGAAGGTCGTCGCAGATCACGAGATCGACGGCTTGTTCGCGGAAATGCCGCACGCCCTTTCGCCATGCGGCGCCAGCGCGCACCTCGTGACCCTCCAGCTGCAGCATGGTCTTGAGCGTCTCGCGGATGAGCGCGTCGTCGTCGATGACGAGGATCCGGGCCATGAGCGATCTCACCCGATCGATGGTCGGCATCGAGAGCGACAAGTGAGCGCAGGGATTTTCCCGGGGAGTCTGGGCCGGCCGGAACCGTCGCGACCCGCACACTTCATGACGGTTCCGGCCGGTGTGTCGGAGGCCAGAACTCGGCCCCCGGTGCTCAACGCTAGGACCTCATGATGCACCGACGCATGAACGGGGGAATGTCGCGGCTGCATCAAATTGCATCAAATTGTAACCGCGCCGTTCGGTGTGAGCAGGACGTGATCCCGCATCGTGGCGCGTCGACGGGGTTGTCGGTACGATCAGGACCGGCCATACCTGATCGGAAATCACAGCACCGGGAATCCGTCGTGCGATTACCGCTATCACCGCCTACCGACTCGACCTGCCGTTCCGCGATGGCCCCTATATCTGCTCGGGCGGACGCTCGGCGCTGGGATCTGATCTCTGCTCGTCGTCCGCGTCGACAGCGACGCCGGCGTGACCGGCTGGGCGATGGCGCCGCTCGGCGGCTTCTACGATCCGGCCTTTCCCGGCGGCGCCCGGGCCGCCTTCGGCGAACTCGCCGCGACCTTGATCGGGGAGGATCCGACCCAGCTCGTCGCCGTCGACCGCCGCATGGATCACCACCTGAAAGGCCATCCCTATGCCAAGTCGGCCATCGACATGGCCTGCTGGGACCTGCTGGGGAAGCATGGCCGAGCGGCCGCTTGGCCGAACTGCTGGGCGGGCGCTATCGGCAGTCGCGGTCGATCTCTTATCGCTCGGTCGTCCCGGGGCGCGCCGGAGAAGATGGCGCGCGCGCCGTCGCCTACGTGAAGGAAGGCTATCGCCGCATCCAGGTGAAGGTCGGGGCTCGATCCCGACGACGACATCCAGCGCGCATCGAGGCCGTGCGCGCGGCCGTCGGAGTGCATCGTCCTCTTCGCCGACGCCAACTGCGGCTGGTCGACTCCACCAGGCGCGCCGCTTCCTGCGCGCCACCCGTCATGCTCGACTACTACCTGAGCAGCCCTGCGCTCATCCATGCGCGGAGGTGCCGGGCGCTGCGCGGCGACTGCGACCGTCCCGCTGGTGCTGGACGAATCGATCGACGGATTGCCGGCCCTGCTGCAGGCCCATGCCGACGGCGTCGTCGACGCCATCACCATCAAGATCGCGCGCGTCCGGCGGCGTGACGCGGGCGAAGCTCATCCCCGCGACGTCGCGGTCGAGCTCCGGCATCGCCGTGACCGTGGAGGATACCGGCGGCGCCGAGATCGACACGGCGGCGCATGATCCATCTCTCGCTCTCCACGCCGGAAGCGCTGCGGCTGCACACCTGCGACTTCAACAACTGGGTGACCCGCCCCAACGCCGCGGCGTGCCGCCGAGCCGCCGACGGCAAGATCGGCATGAACAGCGCGCCCGGGCCTGGGCGTGGAGCCGCTGGTCGAGAGCTTCGGCAAGCCCCTGCTGTCGGTGACGGCGCGCGGCAATGGGTGACGTTGCAGATGCTGCGGCGCTTACTCGCCGAACACCACCCTCATCATCGACGAGGCTCGATCGGCACCGGCTCCAGCAGACATCGCCGGCGCAGGGGCCGGAGACACGCAGTAGCCGTCATGCGGCCGGAAGAGCGCGCCGGAGCGGTGCCGCACAGCAGGTGGAAGCCGTCGAGCGAGATGAAGCGGTCGGGCGCCCAGTCGAGCGGCGAGCCGACATGGGGACAGGAATTGACGTAGCCGCGCACGATGCTGCCGTCGCGATGCGACGAGGATGTCGCGCTTGCCGGCGGCGGTTTCGACGGTGAAGCCCTTGGCCGTGCCGTCGGGGATGTCGGTCAGGCGGCAGAGACGCTGCCCGCTCAACGGCCGCTCACGGCTTGATGCCGCCCATCGCGCAGATGAGCTTCCAGGACGGCTCGTCGATCGGCACCGACCGACAGCCGCGACTGCTTGACCAGCAGCAGGTGCTTCAGCTTCGGCTCGGCCTTGATGGCGGCCAGCGTCACCGGCGTCTTCACGCGGCTGGCCGGCCTGGACGTCGACCATGCCGAACTTGCCGGTCTCGTCGGTATGGTCAGGATAATATTCTTGGCGATCTCGACCGTGCCGACGACCGCCTTGTCGTCGCCGGAGTGGTAGAAGAAGGCGCGGTCGCCCTTCTTCATCGCCTTCATGTTGCTGGACGGCCTGAAATTGCGCACGCCGCTCCAGAAGGTGCGGCCGTCCTTCACCATCTGCGTCCAGGAATAGGACGAGGGTTCCGATTTCAGCAGCCAGTAGGCCATCGGTCGAGCTCCGTCACTTCGGCAGCGTCTTGCGCCAGGGGTGATCGTCACGGTCTGGAACAGGCCGGCCTTGCGGTAGGGATCGCCGGCCGAGAAGGCCTCGGCCGCCTTGCGGTCCGCGAACTCCATCAGCAGCAGGCTGCCGATCATGGCGGCGCCGTCCTCGCCCAGCAGCGGGCCGGCGATGACGATGTTCTTGGTGAAGCCTTCGAGATAGGCGAGATGGGCATTGCGGTTGGCCGCGCGCACTCGCCATGGCCCGGCTTGTCCAGGCCGTAGATCATGAATTGCATGGTCGCCCTCGCTTGTGGGTGCCCAAGCTGGCAGATCGAGGCGCCGGTGCCAGGCGCTCTCGGCAATGGATGCAGGGCGACCAGCAGCGCCGGGGTCCGCGCACGATGGACGTGGCGACCTGCCGGTCGCCCCTGCCGGGATGCCCGTCGATGCCGCATCAGGGCAGCGCCGTCAGCTCGACCGTGAAGGGGCGCTCGAGGAGGGCGGCGATGGTGGTGTCGATGTCGGCGCCGCCGTTGACGATGGCGTCGACGGCGGCGCTGATCGGCATCTCCACGCCGAGGCGGCGGGCGAGGGCGACGACGGCGCCGGCGCTGTGCACGCCCTCGGCGACCGAGCGGCGCTCGCCCAGGATGTCGGCGAGGCGGCGCTCTTCGCCGAGCGCCACGCCGAGCGACATGTTGCGCGACTGCAGGCCGTTGCAGGTGAGCGAGAGGTCGCCGAGGCCGGAGAGGCCCATCAGTGTCGCGGGCTTGGCGCCGCGCGCCAGGCCGAGGCGGATCATCTCGGCGAGGCCGCGGGTCATCAGGGCGGCGCGGGCGTTCTCGCCGAGCCGGCGGCCCATGCAGATGCCGCAGGCAATGGCCAGCACGTTCTTCACCGCGCCGCCGATCTCGGCGCCGATGGGATCGTCGGAGAGGTAGGGCCGGAAGGTGGCGGTGCCGATGGCCTTCACCAGCTGGGCGCCGACTGCGCGCGTCGGCGCAGGCCAGCGTCACCGCGCGTCGGCAGGCCGCGCGCCACCTCGGCGGCGAAGGTCGGGCCGGAGAGCACGGCCATCGGGCGTCCCGGCAGCGTCGCCGCGATCACCTCGGTCATCAGCAGGCCGCTCGCCTGCTCGATGCCCTTCGCGCAGATGACGACCGGCGTGGTCTTCGGCAGGTGGCGGGCCAGTTCGGTGGTGACGGCGCGCAGATGCTGCGCCGGCGTGCATAGCAGTGCGGCCTCGCACTGCGCGGCCTCGTAGAGGTCGGCGGTGGCCTGGATGGCGCGGTCCAGCCGCTGGCCCGGCAGATAGAGCGGGTTCTCGTGGCGGGCGCGGATGGTCTTGGCGACGTCGGGCGTGCGCGCCTGCAGACCAGCACCTCGCGCTTGGCCCGCCGGAGCACGATGGCGAGCGCCGTGCCCCAGGCGCCGGCGCCGATGATGCTGATGCGCTGCGGCGACATCTCAGGCCTTGACGCCGGCGCCGATCGCCCGGGTGCTGCCGGATCGAGCGGCCAGCGCGGGCGCGGCGCGAAATCGAGGCCGTCGACATAGCCGCGCCGCAGCCGCTCGATGCCGGCCCAGGCGATCATGGTCGCGTTGTCCGTGCACAGCCGCGCCGGCGGCACCACCAGGCGCAGGTCCGCGGCGGCGGCGATCGCTCGCAGGCGTCCGCGGATGAAGCCGTTGGCGGCGACGCCGCCGGCCACTACCAGCGCTGCAGGTCGGGGCGGTGGGCGCGCGCGATGGCGATGGCGCGCTCCGTGCGATCGGCGAGACAGTCGGCGATGGCCGACTGCAAGGCGGCGGCGAGATCGGCGCGGTCTTGTGGCGCGAGTGCACCGAGTTCGGCGACGCGCTGGCGCAAGGCGGTCTTGAGGCCGGAGAACGAGAAGTCGGGCTCGGCCGCCCGCAGCATCGGGCGCGGCAGGCGAAGCGGGCGGATCGCCGGCGGCGGCGGCGCGCTCGATCGCGGGGCCGCCGGGATAGCCGAGGCCGAGCAGCTTGGCGCCCTTGTCGAAGGCTTCGCCGGCGGCGTCGTCGACGGTGGTGCCGAGGCGCTGGTAGCGGCCGACATCCTCGACGATCAGCAGCTGGCAATGGCCGCCGGAGATCAGCAGCAGCAGGAAGGGAAAGGCGACGTCGTCGGTGAGGCGCGCGGTGAGCGCGTGGCCCTCCAGGTGATTGACGGCGATGAACGGCCGCTCGCGCCACGGCGGCGATGGCCTTGGCCATGGTGACGCCGACCATGACGCCGCCGATCAGGCCGGGTCCGCCGGTGGCGGCGATGCCGTCGAGGTCGGCTGAAGCGCAGAGCCGGCGCGCCGCATCGCCTCGGCGATCAGGCCGTCGAGGTGGTCGAGATGGCTGCGGGCGGCGATCTCCGGCACGATCGCCGCCATAGGGCCGATGCTGGTCGAGCTGCGACAGCACGACCTCGGCCCGCACCTGCCGCCCGTCGTCCACCACCGCCGCGGCCGTTTCATCACAGCTCGTTTCTATTCCCAGCACGATCATCGCCTGCAATCTACGGCCGATCTGCCTGCAGACGCCAATCGATCGCTGCGGTCACAGGCTGGGATCAGCGTCGCGCGTCCTTCGACCGGCTCAGGATCAGGATCTATTCCTTTCCGCCAGCGAAATGCGCGCCATCCCGGTGCCCGTCGCAGGACGCGAAACGGTCATGCAGTGCAGACCGCAATCGCGACGGGCCGTCTCTTGCACCGTGAGGCGCGACGGCATAAACGTGAGCCATGAGCGGAATCACCAGGCCTAGTTCGCATCGGCACGCGCGGGAGTCCGCTGGCGCTGGTGCAGGCGCGCATGATGCGGGGAAGCCTGGCGGCTGCCCACTTCCGATCTCCGCGGGCGGACGATATTCGAGATCCTGCCGATCAAGACCACCGGCGATGCGGTGCAGGACCGCAAGCTGATGGAGATCGGCGGCAAGGGGCTGTTCACGAAGGAGATCGAGGAGGCGCTGCTCGACGGCCGCATCGACTGCGCGGTCCATTCGATGAAGGACATGCCGACCTGGCTGCCTGAGGGCCTCGTCATCGGCGCCATGCTGCGCGCGCGAGGATGCGCGCGACGCGCTGTTCGCCAAGGCCGGCACGCGCATCGCGGAGCTGCCGCGGGGCGCCACCGTCGGCACCGCGTCGCTGCGGCGGCACGGCGCAGCTGCTGTCCCGCCGGCCTGACCTCGAAGATCGTGCCGTTGCGCGGCAACGTCGAGACGCGGCTGCGCAAGCTCGCCGCCGGCGAGGCCGATGCCACGCTGCTGGCCGTGGCCGGCCTGAAGCGGCTGGGCCTGCTCGACAAGGCGACGCGCTCATCGATAGCGACGAGATCCTGCCGGCGGTCGGACAGGGCGCCATCGGCATCGAGATCCGCGCCGGCGATCGCCGTCGCGGCACGCTGCTGGCGCCGCTCGATCACCGCGCGACGAGCCGTGCGTGACGCTGCCGAGCGCGTCCTGCCTGGCCGAGCTCGACGGCTCCTGCCATACGCCGATCGCGGCCTATCGCCGAGATCTCGGCTGATGGCCGCACGCTGCGCCTGCGCTCTCTGATCGCGCTGCCGGACGGCACGGCCGTCCGGCGCGACGAGCGGGAGGATCGGCGGCTGATCCCGCTGCGCTCGGGCGCGCGCCGCCGGCCAGCGTCTGAAGGCGCGCGGCCGAGCCGGCATTCTTCAAGGTGGCAACAGCATGACACACTACGCGCGCTCGTCACCCGCCCGGAGGAAGACGCGGCACCGCTGGCGGCGGCGCTGGCCGGCGAGCGCGGCATCGATGTCACGCTCGAGCCGCTGCTCTCCATCCGGCCGCTGCCGCAGGCGCCGATCGATCTGACGGGCGTGCAGGCGCTGCTGTTCACCAGCGCCAACGGCGTGCGCAGTTTCGCCGAGCTGGCAGGCGCGCGCGATCGCGGGCTGGCGCGAGTTGCCGGCACTTCGCGGTCGGCAACGCCACCGGCGGCTGCCGCGCACAACGTCGGATTCACGCGGGTCGACAGTGCGGGCCGGCGATGTCGCCGCCTTGGCCAAGCTGGTGGCCGAGCGTCTCGATCCGAAGGCGGGCGCGCTGTTCCGCGCCGCCGGCAGCGCGGTTGCCGGCGATCTCGCGGGCCTGCTGGAGCAGGCGGGGTTCAGCTTGCGCCGGGAGATGCTCTACGAGGCGCGGCCTGCGGACCAGCTGTCGCCGGCGACGGTGACCAACCTCGGCAATGGCTGGTTCGACCTGGTGCTGTTCTTCTCGCCCGCACGGCCGCGACCTTCATCGCGTTGGCGCGTGCCGCCGGCGAAGGCGTGGTGAGCGGGCTGCGGCAGGGCGCGCCGCGCTCTGCCTGAGCCAGGCCGTGGCGACGGCGGCGCGCGACCTGCCCTGGCGCGAGGTCCAGGCGGCGGCGCGGCCGGAACTGCCGGCGCTGCTCGACCTGATCTGACCGCGAGCTGGCGGCGCGGGCGCAGAGCGCGGGAAAGGCGAATGGTGCGCGCGGCGGAGGCCTCGTCCGGAGGCGGCTGCGCCGGCGATCGAGCCGCCGCGGCGGCGCTCGCGCCTCGGCCCATCGTCTGTGACTGCCGGCAGCGCCACGGCCGTCGTCGTCGCGCTCGCCGCCAACCTGCTGTGGGGCTGGTGGCAGGGGATCGGATCGCGGCGCTGGCAAAGCGCCTGAGCGATCTCGAGCAGGCCCATCAGGAGACGGCGACCGCCGCTACCATCATGAGGGATACGTCGGAACGCTGATCGGCGATGTCCGCAAGACCAGCGACCGGGTGCTCGCCTTGGAGACGGCGGCCCAGGACGCGCCGACGGGATCGGCGCCCGATCTGACGCCGCTGACGAAGCGGCTGGACGCGCTTCGAGAGCAGGACATCGGCGGCTCGCGCGCAGCGCGACAGCAGCCGACGCGGCAGCGCCGGCGGCCGATCTGTCGGCCTTGAACGAGAGATCTGCGGCGCTCGAGACGAGGCTGTCTTCGTCGCCGTCACAGTCGGCGCCGTCCGCCGATGTCGCCGGCCTGAGCGAGAAGATCGCGGCGCTGGAAGCGCGACTGGCCGCGCTTCAGGGTCAGCCGCCGGCGAACGCGCCGCCGTCGATCCGATGGCGATCGACAAGCTGAGCAAGGAGAACGAGCGCTGCGCGGCGACGTGGCGGCGCTGAAGGCGCAGCTTGCCGCCGTCGATCAGGCGCTGACGGCGCGGGGCCAGGATGCCAACGGAGTGGCCTTCGTGCTCGCCGTCGGCAATCTCGGCGGCGCGCTCTCGACGGCGCGGCCGTTTGCCGCCGAGCTGAGTGCGCTGACCGAGCTGTCCGCCAAGGGATCCGGCGCTGGCCGCGCAGGTGAAGGAGCTGACGGCGCCGCTGGCGTCGCGCGCGGCCGCCGGCGTGCCGACACTGGTGGAGCTGCAGTCGCGTTTTCCCGCGATCGCGCGCGCCATCGTCGATGCGGCGAAGCAGGATCGCGCCGGCCGTGGTCGAGAAGCCGGAGTCCCAGAGCTGGTACGATCGCCGCTCGGCTGGCTGTCCTCGGCCGGCGATTGGCTGGCGTCGCAAGTGAGCGCGTGCGTCCTGTCGGGGAGGTCGCCGGCGACGATCCGGGGCGCGGTGGCGCGGGCCGAAGTGCGCCTGTCCCGGAGGCGATCTGGCCGCCGCCGCCAAGGAGCTGGACGGGCTGAGCTGGCCGCGGCCGCGGCGGCAAGTTGGCTCGGCGATGCGCAGCGCGCGGCTGGCTGTCGACCAGGTCGTGACGGCCTTGCAGGCAGCAGCGGTGACGCGGCTGGGTGCGAGCGCAGCGGGCACGGGCGGCGCCGGCGGATGACCTGAGCGCCATGCGTCGCATCGCCTTCGCTTTCTCCTGCTCCTCCTATTCGCGTGGATCGGGGTCGTCAGCTACGTCGCGTATGTGATCGCGCAGCGGCCCGGCGACGTCTCGGTGGTGTGGCTCGGCTATCACGCGGACATCCCGATGTGGATGGTGCTGGCCGCGCTCGTCCTCGTCGCCGTCATCGCGGCGCTCCTCTGGCAGTTCACGCGGTTCGTCCTGCGCTCGCCGGGCAAGCTCGGCCAGGCGCGGCGCGACCGCCGGCGGCCGCAAGGCCTACAAGGCGCTCACCCAGGGCATGGTGGCGGTGGCGGCCGGCGATGCCGTCGAGGCGCAGCGCCAGGCTGAGCTGGCGGGCAACCTGTTGAACGATCCGCCGCTCACGCTGCTGCTGGAGGCGCAGGCCGCCCAGCTCGGCGGCGACGAGAGGCGGCGACGCGCTATTTCCGCGCCATGCTCGATCATCCGGAGGCGTCGTTCCTCGGCCTGCGCGGCCTGCTCATGCAGGCGCTGAAGGCCGGCAACGACAGCGAGGCGCTGCGGCTGGCGCGCCAGGCCGTGACCGAGCGTCCCCGCACGAGCTGGGCGGTGTCGACGCTGCTCGATCTCGAGCTGCGATCGGGCGACTGGCCGCAGGCCGAGGCCACGCTGAAGCGGGCCGAGAAGCTGAAGATCATGGAATCCGCCGATGCCAAGCGCCGGCGCGCCGTGCTGCTGACGGAGCAGGCGCGCACCAGCGGCGATCTCGATGCCGCCATCGCCCGCCTGCGCGAGGCCGTGAAGCTGGCGCCCGACCTGGTGCCGGCGCGCGCCCTGCTGGCGACCGACCTGGCGCGCGCCGGGCGCGGGCGCGAGGCGGCCCGCATCGTCGAGCAGGGGCTGGGTCTCCGCGCCCCATGCCGAACTGGCGGCCGCCTATGCCCAGATCGATCCGGCCGAGGACGCGCTGGCGCGGGCCCGACGCCTGGAGCGGCTGGCGGGGCTCAATCCGGCCCATCTCGAAAGCCACATCGCCTTCGCCGGCGCCAACCTGGCGGCGGGATTGTGGGGACCGGCGCGGGCCGAACTGGAGAAGGCGCTGGCCGAGGTCGGCGGCGAGGCGAGCGCGTCGCAGCGGCTGGCGCGGCTGTGGGCGCATCTGGAGGAGGGCGAGGGCAGCGATCCCGCCGCGGCCCGCCGCTGGCTCATCGCGGCCGCCGCCGCTGCCGCCGATCCGGCCTGGACCTGCGAGCGCTGCGGCACCATCGCCGCCGCGTGGGCCGCCCGCTGCCAGCATTGCCGCCAGTTCGACAGCCTGGTCTGGCGGTCGACGCCGCGGCCGGCCGCGCTCGCCTTCGATGGCGGCCTGCCGACCATGCCGGCCCTGGCGCCGCCGGCCGCCGCCAGCAGTCGCCCACCGCCGCGCCCGAGGGGCCGAACGGGCGGCGCCGGCACCCGAGCCGACCGCCGCGCCGGTTGACGCCGCGCGCCTCGTGAACTAGCGTGCGCGCACTTCGCATCAGCACCGGGACGCCGCAGTAGCTCAGGGTAGAGCAGCGCATTCGTAATGCGCGGGCCGGGGGTTCAATTCCCTCCTGCGGCACCACCTCTTACAGCAGCCAATCCTGCCTCTCCGACGCCACGCGTCGGCGAAGCGAGGCGGGCTGGTTACTGAAAGCCGTTGCTGTTGATCGTCGCCGACAGCGTGGAGATGGCGGTCAGGCTGTTGCTGGTGCTGATCGTCGAGGTGCCGCCATTGCTGAAGCTGGGCGCCGTTCCAATGGGCTTGGCCCGACGAGGCCGGCAACAACATGCCACTGCTGTCGCCGGCGACGGACTGCGCCCGCCGAGCCGGACTGCTTCTTCAAGTCCGAGTCGCTGGCCGGTTGATCGGCCAGATCGAGGGACGGATCAGTCGCCGTCGCGGTGTCGCCGGCCAGGGCCGCCGTCGTCGGCAGGCCGCTCGCGGACGCGCCGACGCACAGGATCGCCGCCAGGAGGATTCTGTTTACCATATCCGCTCTCCCACCCGCCGGTCAGGCATCGCCCGCCGGCTCTTGTTGCATATAAGGGTGTACGGCCGAACGGTCGGCCCAATCAAGGCATCCGCACGGCTGTTAACCGAATCTTGAGGTTCCCAGTTAATCTTCATTTAGGGCGACCACGGCATGATGGCCGGCGAAGACCCCCGGACCAGAGTGGGACGTGGCGCCATACCCTTGCGGTATGGGAGCTTCCTTGACGTGTTACGGCGAGCGCTGAAGCCGCGAACCTACGTTGAGAACACCGGCGCAGCGAGCGTGGGAGGCCGGATGCGGCCGTTCGAGCGCAGAGCAGGCGGCTCAGCCGACAGCGGAAGAGGATTCCGGCGATCCGCCTGCGCGAGGCGCTCGATCGCAACCGGGAGCTGCTGGCCATCGTCGCCAGCCTGCCGGGTGCTGCCTATCGCTTTGTCCGCCGCGCCGACGGGACCGAGCGCCCTTACCTTCGTCAGCGAGCGCGCGATCGCCGTGCTCGGTTCCTCCGCGCAGAGGAGTTGCGCCGCAACCCCGGCCTCCTGCTGGAAGGTTTCTCGCCGGAGGCGCGCGGCGCGTCTGCAAACGGCGATCGCCAGCCGGCCGCGCGCGTGATGCCGATCGATGTCGAGGTGGAGATCGAACCGCGCAATGCCGCGCCGCGCTGGGTCCGCTTCATCGCCCGCCCGAGCGTGCTCGGCAACGGCGACGTCGCCTGGGACGGCGTCATCCTCGACGTCGATGACGATGTCCGCACGCGCCTGAGCCACGAGCTGTTCGCGACCGCCGTCGAGAACGCCGCCGACGGCATCGAGATCACCGACGCCCAGTTCCGCCTGCAGTATGTCAATCCGGCCTTCGAGCGCATCACCGGCTATGCTCGTCAGGAGGTGATCGGCAAGACGCCGGGATCGCTGGTGCGAAGCGGCCATTTCGATGCCGCCTACTACGAGGGAATCGAGCGCACGATCCTTGCCGGGCGGGTCTGGCGCGGCGAGCTCATCACGCGCCGCAAGGATGGCGATCTGCGCTACCAGGAAGCGACGATATCTCCTGTCGTCGACGCCGGCGGCGCGATCACCCAGTTCATCGCCGTGAAGCGCGACGTGACGGAGCGGCGCGCCGCGGCGGCGGCACTCGAACATGCGCACGCCCTGCTGTCCGACGCCGTCGAGTGCATCGACGAGGGATTGGCGCTGTTCGACGCCGACGACAGGCTGCTCCTCCACAACCGCAGGTTCACCGCCATTCTTTCCGTTCCTGGCGGAGCAGCGGAACTGGCGGGGCTGCGGTTCGAGGAAATAGTGCGGCTGGCCCTCGCCGCCGGCGCCATCGGCGATCCGAAGGCGCTGACCGACCCCGAGGGCTGGATCGTCGAGCGTCTGCGCCAGCATCAAAATCCGCTGTTCGGCGCCCTCGATCTGCGGCTGGCCGACGGCCGCTGGATCGAGGTGAAGGAGCGCCGCACCGACGCCGGCGGGATCGTCGGCGTGTGGAGCGACATCACGGAGCTGCAGCGCCGCGAGGCGGCGACGGTCGAGGCAAAGAACGCGGCCGAAATCGCCAACCGCGCCAAGACGACGTTCCTGGCCAATATGAGCCACGAGCTGCGCACGCCGCTCAACGCCATCATCGGTTTCGCCGAGTTGCTCGAGCTTGCAGCTCAACGGGCCGCTCGGCCACGAGCGCTATCTGGGATATGCCCGCGACATCGGCGCCAGCGGCGAGCACCTGCTGAAGGTCATCAACGACATCCTCGATCTCACGCGCGATCGAGGCCGGCGGCATGGAGATCCACGACGAGCCCATTCGCTGCGTCGATCTCATCGCATTCCAGCCTGCGCTTCATCCGCGACCAGGCGACGCGCGCCGGCCTCGCCATCGCCATCGAGAGTGCTGCGGACCTGCCGCGCCTGCGCGCCGATCCGCGCAAGTTGCGGCAGGTGCTGATCAACCTGCTGTCGAACGCCGTCAAGTTCACGCCGCGCGGCGGCCGCATCCGCGTCGAGGCCGCGCGCGCAGCCAGACGGCAGGCTGCTGCTGCAGTCGCCGACACCGGCATCGGCATGGCGGCCGATGACATCGAGAAGGCACTGACGCCGTTCAAGCAGATCGACAGCAGCCTGGCCCGCAAGTATGAGGGGCCGGCCTCGGCCTGCCGCTGGCCAGAATCTGGTGGAACTGCATGGCGGCACGCTCGAGGTGGCGAGCGAACTCGGGCAGGGCACGGTCGTGACTTGCGGTTTTCCGCCGGCGCGCACGATTAGCGGCTGAGCTCCGGCGCCACGTTGCGCGGTAACGTTCTGTTAACCATCGAATCGCCGTTCGCCGGCGGAATAAGGGCGCGGTGCGCCCGTTGTCGCTGCAGGATGGGTAGCGGGAGATCGGGGTGACCCAGGAACTGCGAGCCGAACTTGTCGGCCTGCTGCCGCGCCTGCGACGCTTCGCCTACGGCCTCACGGGGTCGCTCGACGATGGCGATGACCTTGTGCAGGGCGCGTGCGAGCGGGCGCTGAGGCGGCTCGACCAGTTCCAGCCGGGCACCCGGCTCGACAGCTGGATGTATCGGATCGTGCAGAATCTTTGGATCGATCAGCGGCGGGCGCGCCAGGCCCGACCGGAAGCCGCGGATGGAACCGGCGGACCTCGAGGCGCTGGCCGTCGGCGATGCCGAGCGCGAGCTCGATAGCCGGCTCGCCGCTGGCAAGCGTGCAGCGAGCGGTAGCGTCGCTGCCGGAGATCAGCGGGCGATCCTGCTGCTGGTATGTGTCGAGGGCCAGTCCTCACAAGGCGGCGGCGGACGTCCTGGAGATTCCGCTGGGCACGGTGATGAGCCGGCTCGCGCGCGCCCGCCTGGCAGTCGGGCGGGCACTTGAACCCGAGATCGATGCGAGTCGCCCTCGCAGGCGAAAGGATGAAGACGATGACCAAGCAGCCGAAACCATGGGTGGAAAGCATGCTGGTGGCCTATGTCGACAACCAGCTCGAGCCGGCGCAGATGGCGGCGGTCGAAGAGATCATCCGGGACGATCCGGAGGCCCGCACCATCGTTGCCGTGCTGCGGCGCAGCGCCGCCGCCGTGAAGACCGCCTTCGACCAGCCGCTGCGCGAGCCGGTGCCGGCGCGCCTGCTGGCGACCGTCGGCGCGACGATGGCAGTAGTGCGGTCGGCGGCAACGTCGTGTCCCTGCGTCGCTCGCAAGCTCCGATTGGGTCGCCCGACGATCACGGCGCTGGCGGCGTCCCTGGCGGCGCTCGCGATCGGCTTCGGCGCCGGCCATTGGCAGGCCGCGCCCAGCGGCGGCATTCGCGTCGCGGGCGGGTCCGATGGAGCGGAGTCGGGCCAATACGAGGCGGCTCTGTATCAGGCCCTCGAGGACAGCAACCCCGGCACTCAGAGTCGCTTATGTGAGAGACCGCCGACGGACGGCACGGCGCCGTCACCATCGTCGGGCCGGTCGCGGCCAATGTCGGCGGCAATTGCCTTGAATTCCTTCGCGAGTGGAGCGACGCTGGCAGCAAGGTCATGAGCCGCGGACTCGCCTGCCGATCGGATACGGGCGAGTGGTCGGTTCTCACCATGCCGCCGAAGCCGGCGTCGTAGCAGGGACGTCATACCGCGGGATGATCGCCCAGGCGATTTCGACGACTACCGCAGAGTCTGCAGAACGATCGCGCTCGCCGGCGCGGCCGTGCTGATCGTCGGCCTCCTGTCTGCCGGCCTGCTGGAGCGCTGGTGCCCGCTGCTCCGCCGCATGGGCCGATCCCGGCGGCAACGGCAAAGGCAGCGGCAAAGGTGGCGAGAACGGCAACGGCGGCCAGAGCGGCCAGCACGGCGCGGGAGCCGGCGCGAAGCGGCGAAGCCGAGGGTGACGAGGGCGAAGGCGCTGTGGGTTCGCCACAGGCTGGCGGCGCAGCGGGAACGACCGAACGCAGTGGCCGCGACTATGTTGCCCGACGAAGTGGTCGTCGCAAACCTGGGCAGTAGCGCCAGAAGCGATATCGGCAACCTCGGCTTCGTCGTGCTCGACGAGCAGCAGCTGGAGTCGCTCGGCCTGACCATCACCCGCTTGCGCGTGCCTCGGCAGATGACGGCGCCGACGGCGCGCTACGCTACTGGCGGTCGCTACCCCGACATCCTCGTCGACGTCAACGCCATCTATCGCCCGCAGGGGCAGCTCGCACTTCCGCCGCCCGATTATCCCGCCAGGTTGATCGGCTGGGGCCACGCCCCGCGAACTGCGGCCAAGGCATTCGCATGGGCATGCTCGATACGGCAATCGACGTCGCATCGCCCGGCCTCTCCGGCGCGGAGGATCGTCCAACGCTCATTCCTGCCGGCCGGTGCCAAGGCCGCGTCGATGGAGCACGGCACGGCCGTCGCCGCCATTCTCGTCGGCCAGCGCTCCGGCGGCGGCTCCGGCCCCTGCCTGCGCCGAGCTGAAGGCGGCCGGCGTTTTTGGCTGCCGACCCCGATGGCATTCCCATCCGGCGACGTGATGGCGCTTGGTCGGCGGGCTGGATTGGCTGCTGGGCGCGAAGGCTCCGGTGATCAATATGAGCTTTGCGGGCGACGCCAACGCCATCGTCGCCCTGGCGCTGCGCCGTGTGATGGCGGCCCACGCGATCGTGGTGGCGGCGGCCGGCAATGGCGGTCCCTCGGCGCCGCCGGCATTTCCGCCGACGAGCCCGGCGTGATCGGCGTTACGGCGGTCGACAATCATTCGCAGCCCTACGCCGACGCCAACCGTGGCGACTATGTGTTGCCTTCGCGGCGCCGGGCGTGCGCGTGTGGACGCCGGGACCGTTGGCCGCGGGCAGCGTCATCACACCGGCACCTCGTTCGCGGCGCCGTTCGTGACGGCGGCCGTCGCGGCGCGTCTCTCCAACGGTGCAACGGCGGATGCCGCACACGCATGGCCGACCTGCTGGCCAGGACGGCAATCGACCTCGGCGAGCCGGGACGGGATCCCGTATTTCGGCCGCGGCCTGATCCAGATCGCCAATCCCTGCGCCCAGCAGACGCAATAGCCGCTGTCCTCGGGTCGTTAGCGCATCCCTAACGCCGTCCGTCTAACCTCTGACGCATTGCGGAACCCGTTGCGCAATGCTCCGCCAACGCAGCTCACAGGGAGATCACGGAATGAGAGTTGCTCTTTCACTGCTTCTGGCCGCTCTCGCGGTCTCGACCCGGCCAGTGCCGGCAACAAGGGCAAGAATCCGCATCATGTCCAAACCGAGCAGGTGCCCGCGACCTCAAGCGGCCGTCGCCACTCATCACCGTGACGGAGCGGACAATCATCTGCGACTACGTCAACCAATACCGGGACGCTCTCGTCCCTCCACCCCAGAGCACAAAGCCTCTGCCGCCGGGCATCGCCGAGAAAATTGCGCGTGGCGGCACACTGCCCCCGGGCATCGCCAAGCGGTATCTCCCGCAAAACCTGCTCAGTGCAGCTGCCGGCCCGACCGGGTTACCAGTGGGTCGTGGGTGGACAACGACGTCCGTGCTGATCGTGGCCGCCACGGGCCTCATCGCGGATATTCTGTCCGACGTACTGTGAAGCCGATCGCCACCGGGAGCCGCCAGCGACGCCTTGAAAAGTAAGCCCCCGCGCCGATGGGTCGGCGCGAGGGCAGGGCATCGCGAGCGGGACTAGGGTCAGGTCGATGCCCAGGAGGTGGTCGACGGCGTCGCGCACGTCGGAGAAGACGTTGCCGTCGGCGTCGGTGATGTCCTTGTTGGAGGCGTTGACCAGCGCGGCATCGGCATCGTCCTGCGCGGTCTGCGCGCTCGCATCGACGGTAGCGGCGGCGGCTTGCGCGTCCGCCACGTCTTGCGTCAGGCCATCGATGGTGGTCTGGTCGACGTCGTTCACCGGATCAGCGTCGGCGTTGGCCGCGAGTCGCTGCATCGAGCTGCCGCCTGCGCATCGGCGACGCGCCTGGTCAGCCGCGGCGGCGTCCGCGGCCGCGGCCTTGGCCGCGATTTCCGCATCCTTGTAGGCAGCGATCTTGCCGACGCGCGAATTGGGCGACGCGTTGGCGAGGGCGGTATCGGACGCGTGAGCGGCATTCAGCGCGCCCAGGTCGTGGGCGTCAGCGTCGTCGTCGTCCGAATCGTCGTTTTCCGCGGAGCTGTCATTTCCCCGCATGCTTGTCGTGACCATTGGCGTTGCCATGGCTGGCCATGTCCGTTTTCCGAGCCGGCCCAGGCCTGTGAGGCAACCGGGCTGAATTTCGCGCCGTCGAAGCCGACCGGCAGCGCCGTCAGCATCAGGCCGGCAATGCCAGCGGAAAGAAGCAATGGGAGACGATGGGTCGATCGCATGATGTCGTCCTTATCTCAATTGAAGGGTGTGCCTCGCATCCGACACTGCCGCAGCGATCGGTCAGTGATGGATCATGAGCGACAACGAACGACCCCGGGGAATAGTCCGCGACATTCCCGTGGCGTTGCTTGGCTGCAGTAACGTTAACGCGCCGAGACGCGCTGACTAGCTGCCGACTATATCCCTACCGGCGATATGCCGGCGCGGTGCGTCCGCATTTTTCCGGATCGATGGAGATTAACCGCGAGCCACGGCGCAACACGGCCTGGACAAACCGGTGAGGACAGTGATGGCGGCGCGCCCGATCAAGGCTCCGGCGATGCTCAGCCGCTGGCTCACCTGGCGGTCAGTAGGCTTTCTGATCGAAGCAACGGTGGCGCGCCGGTGGCGCCCCGCTTGCTGTTCACCATTCGACCGGGCCCGCGTTGGGATTGAGCTTGCGTTGGTAGACCTCGTTGCAGATCGCCTTCAGCTGCTCGCGCGCGGCACTTCCGAGGCCAGGGCATAGGCGAAGTCGTCGTCATGCCAGTAGTAGACGGAGACGCCGTCGACGGGAATGAAGCGGAAGGCGGGTCCCGCTGGTCGACCGCAGGCGTGAAGTAGAGCGTCACGCGGTTGCCGGCCACGTTCTGGTACATGAGTTGCCCGGCCATGTTGCGGCGCCGGACGGCAGCAGCCGGCCGCCCAGGAAATCATACCCGATCGCCGAGAGATCGGGCGCGCGGACCGGGTGGTCGAGGTTCTTGGACAGTAACGCCAACAAATGATCCGTCTCGGCCTTCGGTATCTCGACCGGGTTGCTCACCTCGGGGAGGCATAGACGACGTGCGCTTCGGCTGCCAGATCGGCCAACGCCTCCGCCTGCTGTTCGTATCCGGGGTTCAACTCGTGCGCCAGCCAGCCGCCGACCCCGCCGGCCGCCAGCAGGGCGATGGCGGCGGCGACGCGGGTCAGCTGTCTGCCAGCTGCGCCGTCGCGGCCGTACCGCCAGGCGGGCGGGCACCGGCTCGTTAAGCATAAAGTCATAGCCCGTGTGAAGCGCGGCGTTGACGTGGCGGTAGAAACCAACGCGCGCGGCGGCATCGGCGCTGCCGGCGAGGGCGGCATCGACCGCGTCCTGCCGCTCCGGCGGCACGCGGCCATCGGCTGCGCGCGTGCAGATCGTCGTCGTTGATGGGAAGTTCGGCGGTCACTTGACCCTCCGCAGGTTGGCGCCGCCCCTGGTTGGTCAGCAGCTGGCGCAGCCGTTCGCGGCACGCGATGCAGCCGCGACATGACCGTGCCCATGGGCACGCCCAGGATGTCGGCGGTTTCGGCGTAGCTGAATTCCTCCAACCCGACCCAACAGGATGACCTCTTCCTGCTCGCGCGGCAGGCTGTTGACGGCATCGCGCAGGGCGGCGATCGATAAATGGTCCTCTTGGGTCGCCCGCGTCGACGGCTCCAGGCCGGGCCGGTCGAGCGAGGCCAGGAGTGGCGCGCGATAGTCGCGCCGGCGGGCGTTGACGCTGACATTATGCATGATGGTAAACAGCCACCCCGGAGATTGCCTTCCCGCCACAGATGGGCGCGGCTCCAGGCCCGCTCCAGGCAATCCTGCACCAGGTCGTCGGCGCGGTCGCGGTCGCCCATCAGGGCATAGGCGTAGCGCCGAAGCGTGCTGGGATTTGTGCCGAAATCAGCTGGCCGAAGTCGTCGATGCGGCCGCACTCCTCGTTTGGCGCCGCAGCACTATTCCGTCCGAAATCGATACGCGCCGGAACGCCATTCCTGCAATCAACAAAGGGAGTGGGGCGCTTATTCCCCCGCGGCCCCGGCCAGGTCGGCTTCGTCGGCCACGTGCCGCCGCTCTTTCTCCGCTGCCGCCAGGGGCCGGCCGGCGACCGGCGAACAGGGGGTGGTAGAAGGTCCGGCACCACGAACAAGGTGAAGAGCGTGCCGAAGGCCATGCCGCCGACGATGACCCAGCCGATCTGCTGGCGGCTCTCGGCCCCGGCCCCGGTCGCCAGCGCCAGCGGGATGGCGCCGAGTATCATGGCAGCCGGTGGTCGCGAGGATCGGCCGCAGCCTCAAGACCGCCGATCCGATCACCGCCTGCGCGCTTGTCGCGGCCCTGCTCGCGCAACTGGTTGGCGAATTCCACGATGAGGATGCCGTGCTGCGGTGATGAGGCCCAAAAGGGTCACCAGGCCGATCTTGGTATAGACGTTGAGGGTGCCGCCGGTGAGATCGAGCACGAGCGGGGCGCCGGCCACCGCGGGCACAGGCTACGTAACTGAACGAAGCGCATACC
>ERZ1370068.11072-contig-9718_pt1 | contig 36101 bp, 57 predicted proteins | sample MGYA00561227_ERZ1370068 | MGnify/ENA primary metagenome ERZ1370068 (study PRJEB38410, sample SAMEA6850437) | metagenome | study: Metagenomic assessment of the ecological functions of the soil: analysis of the soil microbiota associated with the... | reverse complement strand
TATGGGCGTTCAGTTACGTATTGCTTGGCCGCCCGACCAGGCTGTGCTGCCAAATCCAATGCTGACTCATCTTTACTGCGAACCGAAGGCGCCAGATAAGTCACGGCGAACGCTGGCAATGGGGCTTTGGCACTGGACAAGACTTCGTGCCTATCCTCTTTACGCGGAGGTTCAGCGACGGCCACACGCCGGAATATCTTCGTTGTCGGTCTGGGAATTCGGATCGAAGTATTTTTGGTCCAGGTTTCCAGGTCACTCGCCTTAAAATCGCCGACTACAACTAATGTTGCATTGTCCGGTCGATAGAAGGTCGAATGAAACGCTTTTACCTCTGGTAGTTGCGCCGCGTCGAGCTCTCGTAATATTGCCGATGCTCGGACGTTTGTAAGGATGGGGTGGCAAACGACTCCTGATCGATCGCTAACGAGAATTCGCCATACGGTTGGCCAGGATGCGCTGGCGATATTCCTTCCTTCACCACATCCCGCTCTGAACTGAAGTTCGCATCATTGGGAGGCCGGGGAAGCCATCCGTTCCGCTTCCGCCAAAGGACCGGCTCCAGGTAGTTCTGAAGGAACGACCTCATGGTAAACAGTGACGTCCGGCGCGGTATAGGCGTTGTTCTCTCCACCGACGTTTTCGGTCAACTGCTCAAAGGTGTCAGGGTCAGGTGCTCGTTGCCCTTAAACATCATGTGCTCGAACAAATGCGCGAACCCGCTGCGCCGATCGGGATCATCCTTGGACCCCGACGTGTACTCAAACCTGACTGCGACCGTTGGACTGGAGTGGTCCTCGATCGTAAATCTCCAGACCATTTTGCAGGGTAGTGTGATTGAAAGACAACTTCTTGATCTCGACTTCGGGCTCTCGCGCGAGAGCTGAAGCCACTGAAGGGTCAAGCAAGGTAGAAAAAGAACGAGAAGTCGGCTGGCGCACACAGAGCGCAAACCTTAGGGAGCGATTCTGCTTTCGACAACCACTTTCGCGTGCAATCGAAGGTAGCGGACTGGCCTTTGTTTTCGATTCTTTGAGCTTACGCCCTGAGCCGGTGACGGCGCAGAACAACGCCTATCGCGCAACAAAGCAGGCAAAGCCCGGAACGGGAAGAAACGCTTCACGCCAAAAATAACTCATGTTCACCTCGCCGCGTTTATTTGCAAGTCTTCGATTTTCTGCGCGCGCCTGCCATCGGGATCAGTGCTTTGCTATATCGCTATGAATCGCGCTGCACCCATCTGCGCGGGAATACGTGGCTCCGGCAGTAGCGCGATTGCTGCGCAGAACGTAACAGCTTGAGCAAATCAATTCCGGACCGCCGATTGCGGGCAAAAATTGTGTGGCGGCGATCTTCGCCGCCATTTCCATTCCTTGGCGGCAAGGACGACCGCTCGCAACGCTGTTTTGTTCCGAGACGCCAAGACGTCTTCACCCATCGCGCAGCTCACGCTGCTTGCTCGTGCGAAATTCGTCCACAGACGGGACAATTGCTTGCCGTCCAGGTCTGTCGCGACCAGCTCCGGCGGCCAGCAGCGGGACACAGACCAGACTCTAATTCGCCGCCAAGCGTCGCTTGGGCCATCCGCAGATCGTTTTCGGCTCGCAAAGACACTTCCCAGCCGAGCCGGCGCATCTCCCGTAGCCGAGAGGATTTCTCGCGCGGCGCGAACTTTTTCAGAAACCACTGTGATTGAAAGGAGCGCAGAATGTAGAGCGTCACTGTCCATGATAATAGATTAAACGCCTCCCGCGTGACGATTCGGTTGCAGTTGTGTGCCGATTTCCGTGGAAATCGCAGATCCGAGGTGCTGGATCCCAAGTAAGGAATAGCAGCGCGGCACCGAGCACTCTCCCTCTTCGAGAGCGGGGCCTGACTGGGCTCGAACCAGTGACCCTGCGCTTATCAAGCGCATGCTCTAACCAACTGAGCTACAGGCCCGCTTCGCGGAGGTGAAAAGTGATCGGTGATCAGGGAATGGTCAAGCGGGATGCGCGAACGAGTCCCTCAAGTCGCTATTCCTTTGGCACTCCGTCCATCGCAGCGCAGCAGGCTAACAGCCCGTTGGGCGCACAGACTAGAAAGTCTGCGTTCCGAACCAGCCACGTCCGGCATGTCGCGGAACGCAGGCCTTCCTGTTGTGCGCCAAACGGGCATTCCCCTTTTCTTCCGCGATCGAATGCGAGCGCTCCTTGCTTTGGTGCCGAGATCAGGAGCGGCTTGAATTATGCGACGTGTCGCGATCGACCAATACAGGATTACCGCCAACATTGCGCCACAGATGTCGATCATTACGTCGCGCAGTGACGCCGTTCGTGATGGAACGAAAGACTGATGAAATTCATCGGTTGCGGCATAAGCCGCACAGAGCAGTAGCACGAGGCCCGCGGATAGTGCCCTCCGTCCTTTCAATGCCGTATGGACAAAGGCGCGATACAACAGCACCGCGAGGATGGCATATTCCGATACATGCGCGAGCTTGCGCATAAAAAGTTGACCCGCAAAACGGTGAAGGGCGAAATTGTGGGAAAAAGCCAGTGTAAGAGAGGCCCAATAATACGCGAAGTATGTTCGGCTGACATCAAATCAGTCGACCCAATGAAAATGAGGGCCAACCAAATTATGATCGGCAACCAGTATCGAAGAAATGCTTTCAAATAAGGAATGTTAACCCGCGCAGTCCTGTTCGACAATTTACCCTATTATCGGTTCAATAATTGAAGACGGTTGATGTTTGACGTTTGATGTTTGATGGAGGGCATGATGGCGGGCTCCGATTCACCGGTCGTGTTCGAACCGGATTTTCAAGGAAAGGATTTGGGGTGGTCATAACCTTGCCGCGTCGTTTGGCAAGAGAATTGCCTGCCAACAAACGAATCGGCGAGTCATGGGAGATCGTCGATCGACCCGAAGCCCAAAGTATCGTGCGCGAAGGCCGTTGGCCGGCCGATCGCTTCACGATCTCTGGGTTAACTTTCGCGAAAAGCTATTTGGCGCGGTGCCCGATGCCCCGCGTTTTCCGCTGCTGATTAAACTGCTTGATGCGCAGGAGAAGTTGTCGCTGCAAGTCCATCCGCCGCCAGAAATCGCAGAATCGTTAGGCGGCGAAGCCAAGACCGAATTACGGTATGTTTTGCGGCGGAGCCGAAATGCCGAAATTTTCGTTGGTCTCCGGAAAATCGATGACGCGCGATCAATTCGAGGACGCCCTTCATTGCCGGAACTGTCGCCGATTGTGTTCACGCGATCCGGATGAAGAACGGTGACGCCATGTTCCTGCCTTCCGGGAGATTTCACGCCATCGGCGCCGGAAACATCTTTAGTCGAGGTCCAGCAAAACAGCGACACCACTTATCGCGTTTTCGATTGGAACCGAGTCGATGATCAGGGGAGCGGCGACAACTTCATGCTGGATCAGGCGTTGCAATGCATCGATTTCAATGACGTGGCTCCCGAGCCGATTACACCGAGTGGTGAATTACTGGTGCGACATGAGACTCTTCGAGTGCAGAAATGGAATCTCGATGCTCAGCGTGCGATCGCGCCGCTCGGGCAATTTGCCATTGTTTTGTGCTTAACCGGCGCGCTCCGATGCGCCGGTGTCGATTTCACGCCGGGTGATTTCTTTCTCGTGCCGGCTTCGTTACAGAACGAATGATCTATCCGCGCGGCGGAGGCGCATCGCTTCTGCGCGTCACGATTCCGATCTAAAAATGGAGGGACATGCTCTGTCATTTCCCAGTATTCGGGACGTGACAGACGCGTCCCTCCAGCGGCGCTCCAATCTCGGTCATCCCCAGCGCAGTCGTTGTGAATCGTTGGAACGTTGACACGATGATTCATTTCGGTGTCGTGCTCGAAGCCAACCGCCGCAGGTATTGGAAACTGTAAATCCCAGTGTTGTGTCCATCGTGCCAGCGCGGTTGCAGGGCGTAACCGCCGACGACGACGAAACTGTCGAGCTGAAAGCTGGCGTCGGTATGACTGACCTCCGGTCGGCAAGACATTTCCGAGCACATCCGGCTCGCCGCCGCAAGCTGCGCACGGACATGCGCGACGGAGTAGCTCAAGGTTGAGATACGATTCGCCGCCATCGCTCCATTGAATCGCCAACTCGTTACCGATTTGCTGAATATTTGTCGGTTGCCAAAGCCATTGAGTATCGAGTTTAGCAGGATGCCGCCGGAACACAGGCTTTCAGCCTGTGCGCCCAGCGGCTGCGCGGCGAAGTTCAGCGGACAAAATGTCCGCTGGGCGCGCAGACTACAAGTCCGTGTTCCTTCGCTTTCGTTCACCGAAAATGGCGGTGCCGACCCGACAAGCGTCGCGCCTTCTTCCACTGCAACGCTGTAATCATTTGTCATTCCCATCGAAAGATCGCGGCAGTTCACCTGGAATTCTTGTTCCAGCGCATCACGTAGCTCGCGAAGCTCGACAAAGTATTTACGCGAAGTCTCCGCCTCCTCCGCCAGCGGCGGAATACACATCAAACCTTCGATGGACAGTCGCGGTAGCAAGAGGAGCGATTCCAGCTCGGCTCGCAGCGTAGTGGCTTTGAACCCAAACTTGCTTCCTTCACCGGCGACATTTAGCTTCCAGGAGGATTCGCGGATGCAGTCCATCCTCATGGGCGATGCGATCAATCGCCTGCGCGAGCTCGAGGCTATCGACACTATGTATCATTTCAAACAAAGGGAGCGCATGACGGATTTTGTTCTTCTGAAGATGACCGATTAAATGCCAGCGAATGTTCGATGGTAACAAAGGGATTTTGGCGCGAGCTTCCTGCACTTTGCTCTCGCCGAAAACAAGCTGACCGGCATCGACTGCTTCGCGCACAATCTCGGTGGGATGGGTCTTGGTAACAGCAACCAGCTCAATGTCGGTCACCTTTCTTCCGGAGACTTGCGCCGCTTGTGCGATCTCATTCTTCACGCGGTTAAGGTTTGCTTCGATATTCATCATGGCTTCCATTCAGAACAATTCCGGCGGCGCAATTTCTCGAGCCTGCTGATTGTCGCCGCCATTGACCTGGACATTGCCAGGCTTTTCTTGCTACTGCGATAGAGTTGTTCGCGCCCACCGAGATTGCTCAACCACTAAACGATTAATCGCAATTCAGGTATTTCCAATTCCGCGGTTTCCGTTGGGCCATTCAGGCGATGGCCGTTTGTAATCGTTTCGAGCGAGTTCTTCCAGCTTGGCTGGATCGATGGATCACGGTCTACGCTCGGAATGGCAAACCTTCGCGGTCGTCCCGGCCTTCGATTGGATACGATCCCCCGGCGACAGTTCGAGATATCGTTGGGCGCCGCGCTAGCAACAAGAACTCGCGGTTCGGCCCGGGTTCGAAGCCCGACATCCAGTTGGGCTATAGATACCAACGGGCTGCCTGGCCTGGCCGAATTGTTCGCCCACGGCTCGACAGAGTCTCGCCCTACCACTTCACAATCGAGACAATTTTTAGTAGGGCGACGCTCTGCGGAGCCGTGTTTGGCTCCCAAAACGGAACAAAATCTGCTTAAACTTTACAATGGCTGCTGTTTTGCATGACGTCCCCAGCGAAAGTTCTTCCGGCCATATCGATATGTTTCGGGTTCGGCAGAAACCGCCCGAATTGCCGCGTCAGTCTTTTCCAGCCGCCGATGTCGTTCCCGGTTATCGCATTACTGAGGTTATCACTTCGTGCAACTAGCTCTTGTCACCGGTCTTTTTGCCTGCGGCGGCACTGGTTTGTTCAATGCTCTTGGTCGACTGGTAGCGATAACTCCCTGGGGCCACGCTATTGGCCACGGAAATCGCATAAGCTCGCCTGCATTAGCGACCCCACAAAGACCAATGTCCGCACCGACCGTTCCACAAAATGGGCAATTCAAATCAAACGACGAGGAGAAAACTGCGGCATTGCAAGAGCGTCGCGTCGGCGATCGCAAAACGTCGACCTCGCCTCTCTCACTAGCATCCGCAGCTCAAAATTCCGTACCGCGCCGCTAAATCGTCTCACGGACGAAGCGGGCGAATCTCGCCTGAAATTTCTGTCACCACCGGATAACCTTCGATTTTGCGCGGTATCTTGCGCTCGGTTTCCGGCGTGGGTCGCGCCAGCATCACTTTGAGGCAGGGCGTTTTGCCATCTGGCAGGACACCGACGTAAACGCCGACGACAGCAGGCAAGTCGAGCAACTGCCGATCGTGTGCAGCCAGGACAGCGTTGATATCACGCCTGGGGCGGAGCTTTCGGCCATAAGTTGCGCGAACCCTAGCCCGACAATCACCCCAACGCACAGCCACCAGACCCTCATCCTGGGAAAGATTGTGCCAGTTGAGAGGAATAGCGAGGCGTGATTGCTGGTCCATTGAAACCTGCGGAAATGATCTCCGATTTTCCGCGGGTAATGAGCGAAATCAGGAGATTGTTTTTGGCAATTGGCATCTTGTTGTTGGCAACAGGAGACGGCGAGGGCCGAGCGGATTAATCAGGAAGGACGAATTCTTGGTCCAGCGCCGCAGGTTGCAAGGCCTACTCTATTCAATACCCCGGAAGCCGACGCGGTTGTTTCGGCGATGCAAATCATGCCCGTGACCAATCCGTGGAATTAAGATATTTCGCAGCGCCCGCGTCTGGCCAATTCCGACGCCATGATCGCGCAAATCAAAAGCGATCTTTCGCCCACGCGTCAGAACTTACGTGCCTTTTACGAAATGAATTATGTGCTCGTGCCGGGACAATCAGCCGCGGCTAACGATTCCTTTTCTCGATTACCCGGACGAATCAGATCTCGATGGCGGCATGTTTCTAACGGGAATTATCCGATCCCTCAAACATGCCGATTGAATCCTGGCCCAAGGGCACGGGCAGTCTGAGTCTCTTGCAATGGCAAATGGATGTGAACAACAATGGCGGCGACCGACACGGTATCATGGTTGCGCCGGGTTTGGGATCGTTTTGGGAAACGTGGCAGATGAAATTGACGCAAAGCGGCTGGCAGGCTTCGAATGGTGCGAAGTTCGATCTGAATTCAAACGCATTGCGACCGGCTGGTTGGACTTCGGGGGACGCCGCAGGGTTGCCGATGTTCCCGGCAGTGCCGCGTTTCGACGAATGCGAGCGCGGAATGGTCGAGCACGCAATGCGGCTTGCCGTAGCGAAGACGCGCCGGGAATATATTTATCCCGCGGTGCATTATGCCTCATCTATTCCAGCTAGTTCGACAAACTATCCCGCGATGGGTCAGCGGTTGCCGCTTGAAGGCGAGCGTCGTCATTCCAAGTAACTGGACAACCGAAGAAAGGCTATCTTGCTCGGGCTAAAGAAATCTTTGCGATCTCAGCACGAGCAGACATGGCCGCGTGAAGCGGTGCAAAACGCGTCAGGTCCTCTTTCGTTGGGGGTTGGCACCCCGAGACAGTTCCTCTTTCGGGGCCTCGGGCGTCGCCGTTTTGATACCGCGCGTGTGAAGGGGCGAGGACTGCCAAACCGATTGGAGACGGCCCTGCGCAAAACTAAAAGCGCAAAAACACAAGTTCCAAACCGCAAGAGAGTAATAGCAGAGTCTCAAAGTTCGCATTAGGACCGGGTCAATCCTCACTATTTGCACTCTGTGGATTGTTTCAATCCTGGCTAATTAAGCCGGAACGCGCAGCCTAGAGCTTGACTGAGCGTTTGCTGGCTGGCGAACCCGGTGAACTATGTTTGATTAGGCCGAAGAATCGATGCGCCCACCTAATCTGCTCGTAATTTCTCCCGGATCAGCAGAGAACCGATACCATTGCTTGCTACGGAGGAACAAAGGTTCATGCTCCGGCCCTGAACAAACTGGCTTCCGAGTCGGTCATCTTCGAGGCGTGCCTATGTGACCCAGCCAATTTGCACGCCCTCCCGCGCATCCTTGCTTAGTGGTTTATGGCCGCATACTACTGGTTGCACGAGGAACAGCGTTACGCTGGAACAGCGCTTTCCTACCTTCGCCGAACTACTAGAGAATAAAGATTATCACTGCGCTTACATGGGCAAGTGGCATCTCGGCGGAGATGCCTCCGCTCAACGCGGCTTTCGCGGTTGGGTTTCGACTGAAGATGTGAGCGACTATAGCCGTTTTCTTATCAGCCATGGGATAGCTCCGGACCGCCCGAGCAATGCCTTCTCGCGCCGTTTCGATTAGCACGCTTCCTCTCGAGCTATCGAAGCCAAAATTTCTGGAAGATCATGCCTGCCGGTTTATCGAGCGGCATCGTCGTGATCCATTTGTTCTCTTTGTCGCTTTTGTCGAGCCGCACACACCTTACAACGGACCGCTCAACGAGGAACATTCGCTTGCTGAAGTGGATCTTGATCAAACCGCACTGACTCCGCCGACGGATGAGGTTCCCTTTGCGTGCCCGTCTGATCCGCGAGCGACAACACGCCCACGCGATACTTGATCGAGCGCGTCTGCCGCAACTTTACTATGCTGGTATCACTCCGGAAGAATACCGAGGGATCAAACAGCGATACCTCGGCCTGGTAACGCTGGTGGATCGAAGTATTGGCGCGATCCTTGGCTCTCTCGGAGCAGTTCGGCTTAATGGACGAGACGATTATCGTGCACACGAGCGACCATGGTGACTGCCTCGGCGCACATCAGCTTTTTGGAAAGGAAGTGATGTTCGAAGAAGCGGCGCGGGTGCCGTATCTGATTCGGATGCCTGGGCAGCGTCGCGGCATGAGAATCAATCAATCCATCAGTCATATCGATTTTTTGCCGACACTGTTGGAGTTGCTTGGGCAGACCAAACCACCTCATTGTCCAGGACAAAGTCGTGTTCCACTGCTCAAAGGAGAAGCGATGCCGCCACAAAGCGTCTTTATGGAGTGGTCGCCGAACCGGGCTAAAACGGTCAAAAGAAGTTCGGTGGCAACGCGCCGGCAAGCAAGACGGGCGATGGAGGAATCGACGCGCGCGATAGTCACCAGCGACGGTTGGAAGCTTTGCCTGAGAGATCAGGATTTGAATGAGCTATACAACTTAAAGGTCGATCCAATTGAAGCGCATAATCTCTATTACACAGGCAAGTATGACGCGGTGATCGCGCGCGGGAGAGACGAGATTCATCGCTGGCAGGAAACGACCGAAGATCGTCTCAAAATTTAATGGTGGCGAGAAATTCCGATAGAATGCCCTCATCCGAACATTCTCCCACTGGGAGAAGGAACCACTCTCTCTTTTGGGAGTATGTGTTTGGCATCAAAGGCGCGGCGGTCGTATACCAGCCTGCGGCGGCGCTCTAGGATTGGTTTGTCATCCCGAACCCCGAATGCCTTCGGGTGAGGGACCTCGCGAGTGGGCGATGATTGTGCAGCCTACCTTGTGCTGATCTGGGATCTTAGGCGGGATCCTCGCTTGCGCTCGGGATGACGGACGCGTGGTGTGAAAGCCACCGACTTGGGCGATACCGTTTTATTTCATTTTGTTGCGACCAGACAAACGGCTGCGCAATCTTTGCCAGTAAGTCTCCCGGTAGTTGTCCCATTGTGATTCGCTCCCCGTTTGAGCGTCGAAACCACTCCGGCAACTCAATATCAGTGCGAGCAATGCTTTCGAGGGCAATTTCAGTGATCGCGCCCCGTTTTGTGCTCTCGCCGAAGACGGCGAAGTTTTGCTGCGTGACAAACAGGTGATAGTCTTCGGGCTTTTCGATGCGATTCTTTAAACCATCCAGTGCTTTGGCGGATGGCACCTGTGCGGGCAGATGAGAAAACAGAAAGCGAAGGACCTTTGCCCGCAGAAATTGATGAATCCAGATTTGATACCACGCTTTGCGCTCGAGTAGGATATCGCCAGCTGGAGTCACGCGTTGGTTAGGATGCAAAGACAGTTCAGGTCGATCAAGGTAACCCGAGTGCGGCAAAAAGAAGACCGCTTATTTCGGACGCCGTGAGTGCATAATTGAGAAGCTCTTTGACTTTTCTACTATCAAAACGGATCGGATATTTATCATCGGAGCACCAGTAAACCCATTCCTCATCTTCGATGTCTTCGATCAATCGCAGGACAGTTGCGGGGATTTCTGGGGGCGACTCGATATACTCTGCGCGCTCCGTGTTTGGGCCGCGAAGCTGTTGATAAGGGATGCGAAACCGAAATGGGTGATCCGGCCAGAGACGCTGGTATTGCAGCATCAGGTGCTGGGTAATGGCGCGATGTCGATCGAAGGTCAGAACAATCGCTTTCATCAAAAGGGAGTCTTATCCTGCCCGTCTGCGGCTGGCTAAACAAGCCATGATCTCACATCGCTACAAGTGCATCTTCGTCGAAGTTCCCAAGACTGGTTCGACCAGCGTGCGTCACCTGTTGGGAAAGGCGATTAAGCCCCATTTGAACCTGTGTGAGATTAGAAGGTTGATGGAAAGTTACTGGGTTGTGCGCGGAGGAAGAAAAATCGAATACTGGAATGGCTCTATCTTACATTGCCGGCGGAGCGTCGGAAAGAACGGGGACGGCGGCAATTCGAAAGTTACTTTAAGTTCGGATTTGTTCGCAATCCCTGGGATCGTGTTGTCGCGCTCTATGAGCGCAATGAAGCGAGTACAAATGCGTCAGGAGATGACGTTCGAAGAGTTCGTTCGTTGGATTCAATATAGTAGCAGCACCTGCATTCATTCCTCGCCTCATCGTTCACCAACTTGATTGGTTTGTCGACGCCAACGGCAGGATGCTCGGCGGACTTTATCGGCCGATTCGAGCGTTTGCAGGAAGACTGGGCGGTGGTCGCGAAAAAGCTTGGAGTAAGCGAAGTGCTTCCTCATGCCCGGGCCAATCCCCGTTCGCGGCACTATACTGAATACTATACCCCGGAAACACAAAGTATAATTGAAGAGAAGTTCAAGATCGACATCGAAACATTTAACTATCGCTTCGGCGAGTGAGGTGAAGAGCGAGTAACCTGACTATTTTGCCAGATTAAAATTTCGAGCGCTGCGGCTACTTGCAATAAGCACGGTCGCCGGGCGACGGTTGGAAGCCCTCATCCTAACCTTCTCCCGCGGAGAAGGGACCCTCGCTCGCTTAATTACAGAGACACACGAAGCCTCCTCTCCATTCTCTCCCGCCGGGAAGACGCACGCGCAAGCGGCAGTGAGGAGCAGCGGCGTGGTGTGCGAGAGGATCCGAAGTGAGCCGTTTTCAACAGTCTGCCAAGGCAGTGCGTCGCGAGAGATCGCTACGATGTCAGAATAGTGGGCCGGCGTTAGTGAATTGGCTTTTAGCTACAGGGCAAAGAATCGAGTGGCGAGAGATCGTGATATGGTGATGGTGCCGCATGAGCGAGAAGGACTACGTTCTTGGAACGCATGATGAGGAGCTGCTCAGACTCGGGCTGCAACACCGGGTCTGGCGTCCGGTGGTGTTGGACTGCTGGCAGAGGGCAGGCATTACCACCGGGAAGCGCGTCCTCGATCTTGGAGCCGGGCCCGGTTATGCCGCACTCGATTTAGCCGAAATTGTTGGACCATCCGGTGAAGTCGTGGCGCTGGAGCGTTCCGACAAATTTGTTGCCGCGATGCGCGAGTCCTTTCGCCGACGCGGCCTGAGCAATGTCAAGATTCACGAGTTAGATCTGATGACCGGCGATTTGCCGAAGGCAATTACGATTTCTCCTGGTGCCGCTGGGTCTTGTCGTTTGTCAGCGATCAGGCGTTGTTGATCAAGAAACTCGGCGATGCGATGCCGAAAGGCGGTATCTCTATCTTTCACGAATACGCTCACTATGGAACCTGGCGTTTCTTCCACCGATCCCGAGTCAGGAAAAATTTCGCGAGCACGTGATCGCAACCTGGCGCGAGTCGGGCGGAGAAACCGGATGGCGCGGCCGATCTCCCGGTGTTGCTCTCGCAAAATGGGTTTATTATTCGGTCGGCCACGCCGCATATCTTTTGTGTGCGTCCGACTAACTACATGTGGCAATGGCCGGTGACATTCATCGAAGTTTATCTTCCGCGCTTGATTGAGATGGGTCGGATCGATCAAGCCTTCGCTGACAAAGTGCGCGCGGATTTGGCTGGTGCAGGAGAGAATCCGAATGCGCTGATGATTACGCCACTGGTGGTGGAAATTGTGGCGGAAAAATTTGATCGCAGGCAGCGCGTTGGATTGAACAAAGGAGGCTGCTGCCTCTTTTGTCATCCCGAGCGGAGCGAGGGACCTCTCATGTGCTCCAGCAATCACCCAAGAAAGGAAGCGTCTCACCGCTGGCGAGATCCTTCGCCGTCTTGCGCAGCTCAGGATGACACCGCTATGCGCCATCGCGCCGGACAAGCTTGCTGAAATGAAATTGCGAATAGTTTTCGCAGATTGAGCTTTTAACACTCTTCACAAATCACGTATCACCATTCACTCTCTGCCATGACCATCGGCATTCCCAAGGAAATCAAAGAACAAGAGCAACGCGTCGGTTTGCTCACTTCCACCGCGCAAACACTGGTTGGCCGTGGCCACACCGTTCTCGTGCAAAAAATGCCGGCGTCGGCTCCGGTTATCCTGATGAGGAATACGTCAAAGCCGGTGCGCAAATCGTCGAATCGGCGGAGGAAATTTTTCAGCGCGCCGACATGATCGTAAAAGTGAAGGAACCGTTGCCAGCGGAGTGGCCGTTGTTGCGTCGAGGACAAATTCTTTTCACCTATCTTCATTTGGCGGCGAGCAAACCTTTGACGGAAGCGTTGCTCACGTCTGGCGTGACCGGCGTTGCCTACGAGACGATTCAAATCGGGAAATCGCCTTCCGCTTTTGGAACCAATGAGCGAAATCGCGGGCCGTATGTCGGTTGTGATGGGCGCATATTATTTGGCAAAACACAATGGCGGCACGGGTGTCTTGCTCGGCGGCGTTCCGGGTTTTGCCGGGACGCGTGGTTGTGCTCGGTGGCGGCACCGCCGGTGTGAACGCTGGCGCGCATGGCCACCGGTTTGGCCGCCGACGTGACCATTCTCGAAGTCGATCTCGAACGGATGCGTTTTCTCGACATCACCATGGACAACGCCAACACGCTCTATTCCAGCGAGGCACATCTCCACGAATTGATGGCGACGACCGATCTGCTCATCGGCGCGGTCCTGCTGCCAGGAGCGAAAGCGCCGAAGCTAATTACGCGCGCGATGTTGCGAAAAATGAAACCGGGCAGTGTGGTGGTGGACATTGCGATTGATCAGGGCGGTTGCGCAGAAACGTCGCGGCCAACGACGCATCTCGATCCCGTTTATGTCGAGGAAGGCGTCACCCATTATTGCGTGGCCAACATGCCGGCTGCTTATGCGCGGACCGCTACCCAGGCGCTGACGAATATTACCGGCCGCTACGTCGAGTTACTGGCTGATCGCGGATTGGAAGGTGCATGCAATAAACAGCCGGCGCTGCTTGGTGGTGTGAACACGCGCGACGGAATACTCACCATTCAGGCCGTGGCTGAGGCGCATGGTCTGCCTTACACCCCAACGTTCTCCACTGAGGCGCTGGGCTCGCTGGGCGGGTGAACATTCACCCGGCGTAAGGCCGAAAAGACCCTTTGCCCCGAATATGAAATGACCCACATTGGGTTTTCCATCTACAACTTATGAAGAAATACATCTGCATTTTGGCTGGAGCCGCGTCGTTGCTCGCGGCTTGCGAACAAAAACTGAGACGGTAAATCCGCCGGCTGGGGAGAAGAAAGAAACCAATACGACAGTGGTGAATCCTTCGCCGGCCACGGAAAGCAAGACGGAGACGAATACGACGATCAATACGACGTCTTCGCCGGCCGCTTCGGCCACGCCGTAATCAACGAAGCTGTTTTGCGAGGTCTTCCCTGAGTGAACTCCGGGAAGACTTTTGCTGTACAGACGCCGCTGATTATGAGCAAGCGCTCGCGGTTGCCGCTCATCCTCGGCAAGCGGTGCGCTTGACCCTACAACTGACAACCGCCGTCGCGCAGATTAAAATCTCGGCAATGCAAAGACGCCTTCGTTTTCCGAAGTCGCGCCGACTCACTCTGGATTCGAATTCCAGCGCGTTCGGACGGAAGGCGCCTCCATCCGTGGCGGAACGCTTACACTCGGCGTTTGAAAATGCCGAACCAAAAGCGCTCGTTCGCGCCGGCTTCATTACTTCCCGACGCGTCGGAGGAGCCGTCGTCCGCAATCGCACCCGCCGGCGTTTGCGCGAGATTTTCGCAAACATCAACACGAAATCTGCGGCGGAGTTTGGGTGGTGACGATTGCGTCGGCGCGAGCAGCGCGCGAGACATCCCACGCCTTGGAAGATGAGTGGTTGCGCCTGGCGCGGCGCGCTTCTATCCTTGCCCCTGATGCGCACGCTCGTTCGCATTCTCATTCGCGGTTATCAGATAACGATCTCACCGGTGCTTTCGTTCCTCGGCGGAGCTGAATTCCGGCTGCCGTTTTTCGCCCACGTGCTCCGAATATTTCTTGCGAGCGGTCGAAGAGCACGGCGTCTGGCGCGGGAGCTTTCTCGGAATGAAGCGCCTGCTACGATGTCATCCGTGGGGTGGCAGCGGGTTTGATCCGGTGCCGGCGCCAGATTCACTGGCGCGGAGCTGCGTCTGCGAGTAAGCAGGCGCAATTAATTTATGGATCGAACCGCCTGGATCGCCATCACTCTTTGCGTTCTTGGGCTGATCGCCTGGGAAATTTGGATTGCGCGGCAACCCTTGCCGCCGCCAGCCGTTGCGACGGCGCCTTCGGCTCCGCCTTTAGCGAGTCGGCATTCCTGCTACCTCAGCCCCTCACGGCCGTTGCCACACCGGTGCAACAGGCGGGAACTGCGGCGACACCAGGTCCGAGCGCGACGCCGGCGCAATTTGAAGAAAAACCGAAACGCTCCGCAACTCTGACGTCGAATTGCATCTTACCAATCGGGGCGGCGGAATCAGCGAAGCAGTTTTGCTCAATTACCCTGCGGAGGTAGGAAAAAGCGAACGCGTAACGCTGAACTCGCCCGCACGAACTCCGATCGGCGCAATCGTCGACGATCCTGCGGCTCCGGTTTTGCCGGAATACAAAATCACCCGCGAAGCCGACACTGTCGCACTCGAGTATGTCACGCCCGAGCAGGTGACGATTCGCAAGAAGTTTTTCTTTCCGCCTACTAACGAGAAGAAGGATAATTTCGTTGCGAAATTGGATGTCGATTTCACAAACAACGGCGCGGCGCCCTACGCGAATCCCGGTTATTTTCTTGGGATTGGCTCAGCGGCGCGGATTCACCGCAACGACTACCCGAGCTATACCCGTTTGGTTTGGTTGGTTGGCGGCCGCACTAAAGGGATTGATGTCGGTTGGTTCGCCGGGGGCGGCGGCTTTTTCGGCATGGGGCAGCATCCGCCGCGTCCCTACTACACACAGAGCGTCAATGCTGCGGAGTGGGTGGCGGCGAGTAATCAATTTTCACTACTCTTGGCGGTTCCCTTGACTGGGAAGGCGGACGCGGTTTGGGGAAACGCTTTGAGATCGATCCGGCAGAGAAGAACTATGGTTTGGAGGGCGCGATGCACTTGCCGGGGTTCCGCGTGGAGGCCGGCCAAACTTACAACGCACACTTCCAACTCTATCTCGGCCCGAAACTTTATCATCGGCTCGCCCAGCTCGAACATAACGAAGCCGAAGTCATGGAATTCGGCATTTTCAAGATCATCTGCCAGGCGTTGCTCAACGGCTTGAACACGCTTCACAGTTTCCTTGGCAACTATGCCGCTGCCATTCTCGCGCTAACGACAATTGTCAAAGCTGTCGCTCTGGCCTCTGCAAAGTAAAGCGACGGCTTCGATGCGACGCATGTCGGCGCTCTCGCCCAAAATCCAGGAGCTACGCGAGAAATATAAGGACGATCCGACGCGGATGAATCAGGAGACGATGAAGCTTTACAAAGAATACGGGATCAACCCGGTAGGTGGCTGTTTACCAATGCTGATCCAAATCCCGATCTTCTTCGGCCTCTTCACCATGTTGCGACAGGCGGTCGAACTGCGGGGTGCTCACTTTCTCTGGATTCGCGATCTCTCTCAACCCGATACCGTAGCGCATCTTCCGTCGTCGGATGGCCCATCAATATTCTTCCACTCATCATGGCGGCGACCAGTTTTTGGATGACCCACCTGACGCCGAAGAGTGGCGATCCCACCCAGCAGCGGATGATGATGTTCATGCCCATAATCTTTATCGTCTTTTGCTATAATTTTGCCGCTGCCCTCGCCCTGTATTACACTGCGCAAAACCTTTTCAGCGTCCTGCAACTGTATCAGAATCGGAAACAACCGGTGCCGACCTTGGAGAAAGTTGCGGGGCCGAAAGCGAAAACGAAGATGACGCCGAAAGAGTTACTCGATACCATGCTTGGCTACCTCGGTTTCGTCGTGGAAATCGCGGAAATGCAAAGCGAAGGCGGAAATCTGACCTTGCAAATTTACACCGAGGAAAGCCGGCGTCTGATTGGTCGCGACGGCGAAATGCTCGACGCCATTCAATTTCTTCTAAACCGATTATTGCAGGCGAAAAATAAGGATGCGCAAAAAGTCATTGTTGATTGCGAGCATTACCGTTCTATGCGTGAAGACCGAATCGTCCAACGGGTTCGCGAACTTGCTGAGCGAGTGCGCATCACCGGACGTTCGCTTCAGCTCGAGCCGATGAATTCCTATCAGCGGCGCATCGTTCACAACGCTTTCAAAGACGATCCCGATGTCGCCACCTGGAGCCCGTCTGATTCGGCGCGGATCAAACAAATCACGCTTCTGAAACGCCAGCCGAAGAAAGAACCCGCATCTCAAGCCAGGGGCGATTGATATTGCCGGTCCGGCTCCGCCGCTAGAGTTTTCCGCGAAATCGCGCGGCTTCTTTCGTCTCGCCCGACTTCACTTCCGGACGCCAGCGAAATTTTCCCAGCAATGGATTCGATTTGCCTTCGACTGCGTCGGCGATGATTCCACCCAGCGCCGGCGCGAACTTAAATCCATGGCCGCAGTCGCCGGCCGCGATGGTCAATCCGGGACGCTCCGGATCGGGAGCGATCCAAAAATTTCCATCATGAGTATCGCAATAGAAACAGATGCGCGTGAATACAATTGGGGAATCCGCCAGCGCGGGAAACGAGTCGGACAAAAAATGGCGCATTTGGTTTTCCTCCTCTTTCGTTACGACGCGCTCGGGAGAATCCGGCGACATCTCGCGTCCTGGCCCGTGATTTGCGATTTTCACCACGCCGTCGCGATTGAGCGGGAAACCGTAATAGCCAGTAGTCGAAATATCCGCGCCGAAAATCGGAAAACATTCCGGAGTGAAAAGTTCGGGTTGTTTGGGTTTGAGATGAAATACCGGCTGTCCGCTTGCGCGGAGAAAATTGCGCGTGAATGGCAATGCGTACGGTGTCCAAGCGCCAACGGCCATCACAACCGCAGCCGCGGCAATTTTTCCCCATCTTCCAAAACAATCCCTTTTATCCGATCGCCCGCTTCATCCAGATCGCGGAACTTTGCATTTTCGCGCAATTCCACACCGAGCGATTTCGCCCACTGGATTAATGCGGCAACGACCCGTCCGCTTTCGGCATATCCGGCTTCCAAATCGAGAAAACCATCCGGGTAACGTTCCGAGTTCCAGGCCGGATAACGCTCGCGCAGTTGTCTGGAACCGATCCGCTCCACCCGATGCCCGCGTTGTTCGAGGAGGTGAAGCTTTCGTATTCAAAATCGCCCGGCTGTATCGGGCGTTGGCGCATAAAAGAAACCCGATCTCGTGATACAATTCGACGCCGAATTTCACGTTCCACTGCCGCCAAATCTCGCGCGACTGCTCGGCCAGCGCCGTATAATCTTCGTCTCCGCCGTAGGCCGCGCGAACGGCCTTACTGATATCAGTGGAAGCGGCGAGGGGATGCGGTAATGGGCCGGGATCAACCAGCGCAACTTCGTGTCCGCGTTTTCGCAATTCAATCGCGGCAACAACTCCATTGATCCCCGCGCCAACCACGATTGCCTTTTGCGTCGTCATTCAAGACAGAACATGCCCACGAAATACTCGAAAGAAGCTAAAATAAAACGATCAGCCGCCTGCCCTTTACTTTGTCATGTCGAGCGAAAGTCGAGAAATCTCTTACTATCTCTCTGTTAAAAATTAGAGATTCCTCGACTGCGCTCGGAATGACAAGACGGCGCTTACCCGAGATGAAAGTGTATCCTGGTGACGGCTTCGCGGTTCTGTCTCATTCCGTGTCTTTAACGGGTTCCAAACTCGAAAATGATTTTGCCGCGGCGCTGCGCGTGGGCGGCATGTTCGACCGCCGCCTTTATTTCGTTCAGCGGGTATGATTTCTCGACTTTCGTTTGCAGCAAACCGCGCCCGGCCATTTCGAAAATCGGATTGAACGCGGCCATTCGCTCTGCGGGCGTGGCGTTGTCGTGCCATTTGTTAATCCAAATTCCGCGGAAACGCAGATCCTTGAAAATAAGCAGGCCGTTCGGGATTTTCAGCGGCTGCAAACTCATCGCGCCGAAAGTTACGAGCGTGCCGCTGGCGGCGAGACAGTTCATCAGCCGCAGCGCGCTCTCGCCACCGACCGCGTTCAATCCCAAATGAATCGGTGCGCCGCCGGTAGCGTTTTTCACTTCATCGCGAAGATTTTCGCTGTCGATTAGAACAAGGTCGCCACCATCGGCGCGCAACTCATCGATTAATTCTTCACGCCGGACCACGTTCACGGTTTTGTACCCGAGTGCATGCGCGATTTGAATGACCGCGCGGCCCGCCGCCGAATTGGCAGCGTTTTGAATCACCCAATCGCCAGTCTTCAGTTCCACGTAACCGTGCAAGAGTCGCCATGCCGTCAGCGGATTAATCTTCAACATTGCCGCCTGGACGGGATCGACTTGCGACGGAACAACCACCAGTTGCTCTGCCCTAACTGCGCAGGCTTCACGCCATGTTCCGAGGTCGTGCGGTAAGATCACCAGTGAACCGATTGTTAGCTTGCTAACGTTCTCTCCAAGCTCGGACACGATTCCCGAGCCTTCGAAGCCCGGAACAGCCGGGACTTCCCGTTTCCCCGGATATTTCCCTTCAATTGCATTCAAGTCCGCCGGATTGATCGGGGCGGCTTGCATTTCCACGACCACTTCGTCGGCTCCCGGCGTTGGCCACGGCTGAGATTCGATACGCAAGACATCTGCAGGATTTCCGTGCGTTGAATAGACCGCTACGTTAATCGTTTCCTTGCGCATGAACGCTCATCCTACCGCTGGCACTGCAGCGAGCAATCTGCAAGCCGGCGCCCGCCTGGCTCTCGTCGGCCTCGCCGTCAATGTAGCCTTTGCCTTCATCAAAATCGCGGCCGGCGTTTTTGGAAATGCTTACGCGCTCATCGCTGATGGCATTGAATCGGCGCTCGACGCCGCGGGCTCGATCGTTATCTGGGGCGGGCTACGATTCGCCGCGCGTCCGCCCGATGCCACTCATCCGTATGGCCACGGCAAAGCAGAACCGCTCGCTGCTGTGGTTGTCGCCCTTGGCGTTCTCGTGGCCGCCGCTGCTCTGGCGGTTGCGAGCGTTCGCGAAATTTTTCTACCGCATCACGGGCCGGCGCCATTTACTCTCTTCGTCCTCATCATCGCCGTCATCGTCAAGGGATCGCTCTTTCGCTCCGTCAGCCGACTCGGCCGCGCCATTGACAGCACCGCGATCACTACCGATGCCTGGCATCATCGCGCCGATGCCATTATTTCAATGGCGGCAGCTGTCGGAATTTCCATCGCGCTTGTCGGCGGCGAAAATGGCAACGCGCGGATGATTACGCGGCCCTGTTCGCCTGTGCCGTTATCGCTACCACAGGGGCGCGGCTACTCGGCCCGGCGCTGCGCGAAATTCTCGATACCGCGCCGCGTGGTGAAATTAGTGAGAATATTCGAGGCGCTGCACGTTCCGTCCCCGGCGTAATCGATCTCGATAAATGTTTCGTGCGCAAGATGGGGTCTCCTATTACGTCGATCTTCACGTGCTGGTGAATGGCAGCATTTCCGTCCACGAAGGCCACGAGTTGGCGCACAGGGTGAAAGATGCGATCCGCGCCACAAATCCGCGCATCGCCGACGTCCTCGTGCACGTTGAGCCGGCAAATCCGCAACTGTAGCGGCGGTCTATGACCGCCGAATTGTTGTAGCTGCCGCTGTCTCCAGCGGCAGAGGCTTCAAAATATTTCTGCCGCCGGTGACGGCGGCAGCTACAACGCATGAATGACCGCGCAAAGCGCGTCTGCCAATTTCGTTTTTGCGCGCGTGATTTGCTGCGAGAATTGCGCCAGCCGAACTGCAGACGCCGGATCGCGAGCAAGGTATGCGACTAAAGCGGTAAATTTTGTCCGCTGCGCTTCCATATCAAAAAGCACGTTTGGCGGAGCGGGAAAGGGTGCGGCAGGGGAATCGCTTATTACGCGCAATGCCAGCACCGGAATTGATCTGTCCGCGCAGAGACGCGTAATCGTTTTCGTTTCCATGTCGATCGCGATGGCGCCGTGTTCGCGCCCGATCTCGTATCGGTCCACCGCAGGATCAACGATCCGATCCGCCGAATGAATTTTGCCAACAACGGCGCCGGGTAAAATCGCGCGCGCTTTCCGAGACAAATCAGATGCATCATCCGCAATCACGAGATCGCCCGGATGCAGTTCATCAGTTGTCCCACCGCAAAATCCGCTCGCGATTAACAATTCCGGCGTTTCCGCCCGCAAGAAATTGCCGAGACGCTCTTCGCATTTTTGCCGCGCCGACCCCGGTGTGCACCACGCAGATGTCCGAGGTTCGATGCTCCACGTTGCCGCGTACTACTGCCCCATCGCGCCTGACATTTTTAGGAAGCGAATAAACGCGCTGCTTTCTGTCGGCAGCGCGAAAGTGACGACGATCATTTCGCTTCCGTCAGCTGCAGGATTATCGAAATTCTTTCCGTGGAATTTGTCGTCGCTACGTCGCCGTTCACTTCCTTTACTCCGGGGAGTGGGGTGAGAGCGCTCTTAAATTCAGCTGCTTTGTTCGCCGGAATCTCCACCAGCACCTGGATTTCTCCGTCATTCGGAACGCCTTTAGTCCCGGCGCCCAGGAACTTTTCGCGGCCGTCACTATTCCATCTGCAACGGAATTGGTTTGCCCTTGCTCCGTCGTAATTTGCCATTCGCTAACCCCAAGCGGTGGCGGGGTCAGAGTAGCGGCGGCCGTTTTTCGAGAGATTGTCGGAGATCCTCGCGCGCCTGTTTGTCCAGCAATTGCCGATTCGGGTTTTTGCTTTCGTGATGAGCGATGTAAACCAGACCAAGCAACACGTTCATCGCTACCAGCACGATAAAAGCCAGCCCAACTTGTCGCGCCATGCGACGCCCGCGCGCGGCCGTTTCTTCCGACATCTCACTGAGAATTTCCGGCCGGTCACTTTGATTCTCGCGCATGCTGGCGTGAATGCGCCGGGCCACGTCGAATTCACGGCGCGCACTCGCATCACTCATTAATCGCTCCTCCAACGCTTGTCGTTCGTGATCGGGAAGTTTGCCGTCGAGGTAATCGAATAGCTTATCCGGATTCATGTCGCGAAAGAGTAGCACAGCTAACTCGCGACGTGGACGCGAGCTTTTAAACTAGAGGCGGTTTCCTCACGGAAATATCGCTTTCACCGCGCGCGCGTTCCTCGGATACGTTTTTCTAAAAGACGAACATCCAACAACAATTAAGAGGACAATAAAACTATGGGACTTCTCGATTCGATACTCGGTGCAGCGAGCGGAAAAACGGATGCTTCTGGCGAAGCGAATCCGCTCATAGGAATTCTCGGCGGTCTCCTGGCGCAGAGCGGGGGATTGCAGGGTTTGGCCAATAAGTTTTCGCAAAGCGGCTGTGGCGGCGTTTTTGCCTCCTGGGTCGGCATGGGCGAAAACCAGTCCATCTCGAGCGATCAAATTCAAAAGGCACTCGGTTCCCAACAAGTGCAGGCGCTTGCGGCAAAAATGGGAATTGATCCTGCGCAAGCCTCGAATCTCTCTGGCTGAATTTCTGCCCAAGGTGGTCGACAAACTAACACCAACCGGCAAAGTCGATCCGACGGCGGATCACCAGCAGGGCTTGGCCGCGCTGATCCCATCGCTCCTGCAAAGTGTCGGTGGTTCGCGCACGTAGCGCTTTTCTCCAGGAACAATTGGTTTAATCCGGGTCGAGCTGAATTTGGTCGTGCACAGAAGGGCCGCGATCATTGCTCGCATTACAAGGAGCAAGACCGGCCGGGTTATTTCAGGAAGACTTTTGAGCGAAAAATGCGGGCGCGGTTTTCAGGAATAATTCGCGAACATCGGCGGGATAGAGCTCGCCGTTTTTCTGCGGGTGAAATTCGAGAAGCAGCATTCCGCCCTCAGCTAATTGATGGGCACGAACGTCATCGATGAAGAATTGCCATTCCGCCGCCGACCAGGTACGCCAGTTTCCGTCACGCACACGTTCGAGGCGGTGGAAGCAAGTGAGATAACTGGTGATAAGATCGAATTTTTTTCCGGCGCAGGCAAGTGGAAACGCGGTTGAATGCTAATGCACCACGCGCTTTACCTTTAGAAGTCGGAGGGTGTCGCGAAAAATTGCCTGCTCGTCGATGTCCAATCCAACGCCGGTGTGTCCGAGTTTTTCTGCGACATAAAGAAAGAAACCCGGGACCGCAGCCGAGATCGAGGATGTGACGGCGCCGACCGCGATCAAGCGAAAGATCCTGTGCGCGTTCGACGTTGCGTATTAATCCAAAACTTGGTGTCGCCAAAGCGATGCACTTCTTTTATTCCGCGCGGATATTTCCGGCGGAGTTCTTCCCACGAAGGATCCATTTCGAGCTCGCGCTGTAATCGGCGCGCACTTACCGGGTGAAACGCGCGATGGATATGCTCGCGCATGCTGCCGATAATCTCGGGATCAAGAAGCTTTCGCAGTTTGTGGGCAAAATTCATTCCTGCAGGCGTCTGCCAACAATCACCGGGATGACAACGCGGTTGGGCTACCGTGGCTCAAAAATGGAAACGATATTGCCGACGGTCACGAGTTCCTTCACCCGCGCGGCGTCCCAGTTTGCCGTCCGGATGCAGCCGTGACTGGCAGCGCGGCCGATTGTTTCAGGTTGATTCGTTCCGTGAATGCCAACATGCGGCTTGCTTAGCGCCATCCACAAAATGCCAACCGGATTATTCGGACCAGCTGGCAAAATGAATGCGGTGTCGCTTTTGATTCCATAATTCAAAATGCCTTCGTCGTGACGAAAGACAGGCAAGACCGCGATGCCGGTAATTTTCCATACCCCGATGGGCGCGGGCAGCTTGGTTGAACCGGGAGTGATCGGAAATTCCGCGACAAGTTGATTGTTTTCGTAAATGAGAAGGAACCGTTCCGTGGTGTCGACATAAACAATACGGTTCGCGAATGCGGGATTCGGCGGCACGAAACCTTCGTGCAGATCTTCGATTTTAAAGGGCAGAACATTTGGCACCCTTACAGTGTCGCCGGGCTTAAGCTCGTCCAGATTCATCGGGCGATTTAGTTTGCGCAGATAATCCTCCGCGGAATGGAAACGTTCCGCCACAAACTCAAGAAGCGAACCATACTTGAGTGCTTTCAACTTCGCTTGCTCGCTTGGCTTGCTCGCCGTCGGTCCCACAAAGTTTTCCGCTTCCGGTGGAATCGTGTAATTCGTGAATGGTTCCGGGACTTGATCGAGCAACCATTGATCGACTGTGCCGTGTAGCGGCATGAGGTGCGCGCGTTTGTAAGCCAGCAGTGCCTTTGCGAAAAAATTCGCCCATTTCTCCGTCGATCTTGCCGGGGCCGAAATCGTTGTTATCGAGAAAGATTTGGAGGCGAGTAGCGGTGACTTCGTCGTAGTTGGGCAGAGCGACGAGTGTTTTTTCTCCGCTCTGAGCGCTTTGGGAGGGGCCGACATAAGGGGCAAGATCTTCGGTGCTTCCTCCGCGAGCGCCGACCCGCAGAGGCAGCAAAAGCCTGCCAGCAGCCAGGCACTCCCAAACCGGAGTTTGGAAACGAGATGAGAGAACCGGAGAAACTTCATTGGCCGCAAGTAATCGACTGACTGGCGGCTACGCGCAAGTAATGCCTGGAGCCGGCGGTAAAATCCATTTCCCAGGGAAATCCGGCCGCGGCCAACGACCCGCGGCTACAGGAGCGGCTAGCGCGCGTCACCTTTCGGGAATTTTGTCTTTTCCGGTGCAGCGTTCAGGGCGGCGAGAAGTTTGGGAAGAAGGCGAGTCTCTGATTGAGCCGGCTTCGCGCGGCGTGCACAAGATAGCGCACGATCGCTTCCAACCAGGTGTTCTCATTGACGCGAAAGATAACGCGCGGGCGTTCCCTCACTTCTAGTTCGTCCACTGGCGTTTTGGCCAGCAATTCGCGGAACATTGCCACCCGTTCCATCATCTCCTCGCCGATTTCTTCCTCGGTGATTTTCTGCATTGTTCGCGAGACGAACTCCAGATCACTATCGTAGGCGATGTAGAATTTGATCTCGTTCCAGATGTAGGGGAAAAGCGGCCACGAATAGTTGAAAACCATCACACTCAGGACTTTCGAGTTGGGAAACTTGATGATCCGGCCGCTCGGATGATCGGTGGAAAGATATTTGCCGCCGAATTCCCACAAGGTGGTGTCGAAATAACTCACATCAATAACGTCGCCGGTGGCGTCTTCGATTTGAATGCGATCGCCGACCTGATAAGGCCGCCGGATCAGGATGTGAGATCCAGCCCAGAAAACTGGTCATTGGCGTCTGCACGGCCAAGCCAACGATGACTGAGCCGATGCCGACGCGAAATGAGGGCGGTGACCAATTAACGAAAAATGACGCCGATCACGATGACGGCGATGACCAGAGCGACGAGCAAGTGCTCGATTCGACGCAAGCGTGAAGCGGGTGGCGGCATCATCGAGACGCCCGATTGCGTAAATGGAAATTGCTTTGGCAATCACGCGCATGATCACGATCAGCGCCGCGCCGCGGAGAAATCGCCGGGCGAGTTCAACAGTGTTTTGCGGCACCGGAATCAGCTTCGATCCGACGAGATAATAAAGAACGGCGCAGCCAGCGATCAAAGAGCGTGGGTAACGAAACCAGAATTTATCTTTCGTTGCGGCTTTAACTTTTTCCGTACTCCGCCTTGGGACCGCTTGTTTGGGAAAGGGCCTGCCGGACCTCAGGCTTTTTGGAAATTTCCTCAGCTGTCTCAGCCGTTGCCATTTACTGTAAAATTCGCGCCGCGCGATCCATTTGATTGTCGCTGGCGACAAGATTCCGGGCAGTGTGTCTTCTTGCGACTATTCTGTCATGTCGAGCGTAGTCTGAGACATCTCTAGTTTTTCAGGGAGACAATAGTTAGAGATCCCTCGACTACGCTCGGGATGACAGAAAGCGGTCAGTTGTAGAACTCCGTGGAACCTTCACGCGAAATTACAGGCCATACCCATAAAGGGTGAAGGCCTGGTTCTAAGCGGTCTTAATCCAGCTTCATAATACTTCAGCCACGCTCAGGCTTGCGCGATGCAACCGCCGGCAAAATGTGGATCGCGAGCGTCAAACACTTCGCTAATGATACTCAATTCCGTTGTCGTTGAGATGCTGAGGAAAGGTTCCGAGAAATTTTCGAGCGCTGGTCTTGTCCTGTGGGATGCACTTTCAACCACGCATCAACAAACGGCCCGATTAACCAGGCCCACACTGTTCCTTGATGATAAGCGCCGTCACGTGAACGGAGGTCGCCGGAATAGAATTGGTTTGTAATCGGGATGATCGGGGAAAGCGAACGCAACCCCACCGGGGTAACCAATTTCTCCTCTACGACCTCGACTACCGATGACCAGCGTGTTTGCTCGAGCACCGGGTGTTCCAGCGAGATGGCGAAGATCTGGTTTGGCCGGCAGGAAGAATCGGTCGTTCCGCTCTGGCCATTGCAATCGACCACGTCGAATAAATAGCCGCCATCAGCGAACCAGAAGCGTTGATTGAATGAATCGCGTGCGCGTTTTGCCGCATCACTGTACTTTTCTGCGCCGGCACACTTCCCCTTCCTCACGACACCAACGCGAGAGAAGTTCGAGCGCGTTATACCAAAGGGCATTGATCTCTACCGCCTTGCCGCGACGCGGCGTTACCACCCAGTCCCCCATCTTGGCGTCCATCCAGGTTAGTTGATAGCCTTCGGTGCCCTGCGCCAGCAGAACCGTCATCCGAATCGAGCGTGAATATTGAAACGTGTGCCGCGCAAATGATGCTCCGCGATATCGATCAAGACCGGCAGCAGCAGATGCAGAGTAGTCCGATCGTCGGTGTAATGCAGGTAACGACTAAGCGCGTGAAAAACCACAGCAGTCGCGTCGGCGGTATGATAAAGCCCTTCCTTTTCTCCATCCGGAAACATGTTTGGGATGAGCCCATCGCGAACGTAATGAGAGAAGGTGCGCAAAATATACCCCGCTTCCAAGCAGCGACCGGTAACGAGCGCGAGGCCTTCCAGCGAAATCATGGTATCGCGTCCCCAATCGGTGAACCAATGATAGCCGGCGATCACCGTTCGCACTTCATCGCCGGCGGCGTGCGCGCGAGCGGCTTCTTCCGCCGCGACCAGCCGGCGTGATGATGAATTGGTCGCCAGCAAAAACGCAGCTCGGCCGGAAATCCACGGCGCGCTTCCGGCAACGCATCGTCCAGCATTTTCGCGCGCCGTTCTTCTTCCGCCGCTATCGCAGCTTCGGGCGCGAGCACGTTAACGATGCCCCATTCTTCCGTTGAAGCGATGATCGCGGCCATGTTGCGCTCCTGCATAGTCGACATGAAAAAATCCCGGGCTCCAGAGACTACGCTTCGTAAGCGTAACCGCGGCTCTGCTCGATACGGTAAACGACCTGGTGAATGTCTTGCGGTGAAACCGTGAATTGCGCGCGATCGCTTGCCAGTTTTATGCGCAACGGTGGCAGGCCGCTGTCAGCCGCGCTGAGTTCGTAGCGATCTTCCATCGCACTCAAACGATAAGGACGCAGCCAGTCCTTCGTTCACCGGCGACTCGTAATGGCGGAAGAAAAAGGCGGGTCGCAGCTCGAGTCGCGGGCGCTTCTCGCCTTCGAGAATGCGATAGATGACGTGAACGGTGTTCTGCAAATGCAGCATCAGAATGCGTTTCTCGAGAACGAGATCGCGCGTACGTGATAGGTCCAGACCGGCAATCCATTTTCGAGGCGGAATTCATGCAAATAATCGGCGCGCCGAGATTAAGTTAGCCACCGGCGCGTTCTTCCGCGCCGAGCGAGACGACGTCGCGTCATCACGCAAAACGCAAGAATTCGGAGACGTGACTCCACATCACCATGCGACCGTGCACGGCGCCGGCGGCGCGGCGATGAGCAGACCATGATAACGCCGGGTGATCGCACCTGAGATAGTTCCGGAAGCGAACCCGCCGAGTCCATTGGTCACGAGCCACTCGCGCTCGAGGAGCAATTCTCGCGAATGGCTCGTTTTGTCCCATAGCGCAGGGAGCGGTTGGTGAAAGCCATATGTCTGCGAGAATCTAAGATCCGTTGGGAATCATCCGACGAAGATTGCAGTCGCCTTTTCAGTACAGATCGGCGCTTCAGGTCGATGAATGGGTAGCATCGCTTCTAGCGTTTCTTCGGTTTTTGCGGTTTGTGCGGAGTCGCGGGCGCAAAACGAGCGGCTTCCGCTGGCCGAAAATCCATTCGTCGTCGTCGCGGTATCGACTGTTCCCGGCCCGTCGTAGCGCTCGACTGCTCGACCAAAGTAGTTCCCATTCGCAACCTGATGGCGGCGCGAGCAGTGGCTCGGGCGCCGGAACAAGACGGTGGCGTCGCCCGAAATTGATAATCAAAAGTCGATCGTCATTTTGCTCACTCAGAACCTGAGCAGGAAACTTTCCGCGCTCAGGACCGCGCCATCGACCATGCCCGGCGATTTGCAAACGCGCAGTCAGGATCTTCCGCGGCAAGCCGGAGCAAATCGCGATGCAAGTGGCGGAGTGCGCTGTTCCGTTCCGTTCATTCCAATCAGAGTTTGCTCTTTGCAAGAGTGTGCGCGTGTCATGCGGCATCCCACCGATGCGCGTTCCTGCATCTCCGTTCGCCCGTCGCAGGAAACTGAGATAAGAAATTCGAAACAGCCTTTCCGCACCGCTTCCTTTAACCCGTCGTCACCGACATCACTGAGAACTAACAAAGATGTCGTCGCGCCGAATTCCTGGCCTTGGAAAAGCAACGGCGTCCATGGCCCGAGACAAGAAGAGTAGTCATCGCCCGGTATCGGCCGGGTGGGTTGTTGTGCGTGCACGATCGCCGAAGCGCAATTTGAACTTGGTCATGGTTGTCGATGAGATGTGACGAAGGTCTGCGGCGGAAGTCCCAATGCCGGATAACCGCGCGCGTGCTTTGCTGCAAGGAATATGGTTGTCCTTGAAAAGGTAGCCCATATTTCGCCGCTGAAATAAATTCCCAGCGGACTTCCGGTGTGATAGTCGGTGTAGTAGGCTTCGTTTCGTCCGGTCAGGCCACCATCGCACTGTGGTGCCAGTCGTCGTTCACACCGATGAGATCATCGCCTCCTTCTTCGCGTGATCGCACCAGTTTCGGTTCTTCTGTTTGCGCTTTCTGCGATTAAAATAATCACTCGCTCACCCCGCTTCGCGCGCGCGCCCGCGTCGATCGCGCTCCCACGATGCATTCCGCGCAGGTTGTCATGAATGCTTCTGGGTCGCATCAGATCGAAAACCGTCGAAATGAAATTCCTCGATCCAGTAGCGTCCGTTGGTGGTGAAGAATTCAGCGGACTGGCCCGCAATTTTCCCCATCGAAAATTGATTGAACTCACCCCATTCTGTGTTTCCCGCTCGCGATTCATGTCAATCGTCGAGAGTAAACGCCGAGATAATTTCCGTCGGGTCCGAAGTGATTGTAAACGACGTCCAGAATGCACGCCTGGATCCGAGGGCGTGCGCCCGATCAATGAATGCGCGCAAGATCGTCCGGTGTTCCGTAAAGATGCGTCGGCGCAAACAAATTAACACCGTCATAGCCCCCAGCCCGAAGCGCCCGGGAAAGTCTGGCGATCGGCATCATCTCCAGCGAGGTGATGCCATCGCTCTCTCAACAGCTCGAGTTCTTCTGCGGCGGCGCGCCATGGGTTCCATCCGGGGTAAATGTGGCCCAACATGAAATTCGTAAATAACCTGGCCGGCTAATTCGACGCCGCGCCAGTTTGCGTCCGTCCATTTGAAAGCGAATGGATCGACGACATACGAGCTGCCGCGTGCGGCCCGTCCGGCTGAAAACGTGAGGCCGGATCAGGATGAAAATTTTCCAATCCATTCAGCCGAAATCGGTAACGCGCGCCAACGCCGCAACTAACCGTTCCCGAAAAATAACCGTTCCGCCTCGCTTCAGCGAGATGAAAAGTGCGCTCAGCGCTTCTCTCGGCGGAAGGTTCCAATACGACGTCCAGCATGTTCGCCTTCGGCGCCCAAACGCGAAAATGCGTTTCGTTTTTGCTGATAACCTCCGCACCTATGGGATAACGCCGTTGCATTCTGCTGTTTTTCGTCGTGAATTAGGACGGCGGTTGTGCGCGATTTCGCTTCTCCGCCAAAGGCCGCGCGATTTAGATCATTCCGGTGAATAAGCGCGCATAGCCAGTAGTGTTCATTTGCTCGAGCATTCTCTTGTCGCGGCCAAGATGTCGGTCTTGCGCGATAAAACAACCGGGACTGCGCAATTTCGTCGTGCGCTCGAGCAGATTGCAATCTTGCTTCCTGACCGAGGCGTCGAAGCGTTGGCCGATCTCTCACCAGCGAAATCGAGACTCCACTTGCCATGATGGCCGGCGCAACCCTGGCGCGGCCGGTGGTATTCGTGCCAATTTTGCGTGCGGGCCTTGGCTTGCTCGAAGGAATGTTACGCGTCATACCGGGGCCCAAGTCGGTCATATCCGGGCTCTATCGTGACGAAGTCACGTTGCGTCAGGTCAATTATTATTGTCGTTTGCCCGCCGACCTGGCGCAGTCCGCATGTTCTACTGCTTATCCGATGCTGGCGACTGGTCGCAGCGCAACGGAAGGGCGACGCTTTTGAAAGCCCATGGCGCAACCAGTATTCAATTCATTTGCGTGGTTGCGTGCGAAGTAGGAATGCGCAATTGCGAGGCGCGCATCCGGACATTCCGATCTATTCCGCCGCAATTGATCCCGAGGAACTTAACGAGTTTGGGTGCGTTGTGCCGAGGCCTGGGCGACGCCGGCGATCCGCTATTTTTGAGCGCCCCTATAGCTGCCGGAGGGGCACCCGCTGCCGTGCCCCCTCACTTTTGCTGGAAGGAACAGTCGCCCCTGATTACTCAGCTAGTGTCACCTTATCCACGATCAGGTCGCCGCCCTGTTTAACGTAAGCTGGACTTTGACGGAGATGCACGTCAGAGCGGGCGCCTGGATCGATCTGCCCGTCCTTATCTACATAAGTAACTTTCTTGGCGAACCTGTAATAAAGAACTGGCTCACCTGACCCGGTATCAAGGACCAACGCGCTGCTTCCGGCGTATGATCGGTAATTTTGCCTGTTGTGCTCTCTGTTCCGGTCACAGTCGAGACTTGACCATTTGCGATCGCGACGAGAGAGAACGCTGGCGCATGTAGTAAACCAACCAAGGATTTAATCATACTAATTTTCCTTCTCTCCATTCCGACTGTGCGCGCACCGCTCTATTCCTAACGATGCAGCGCCCGTAAATGCTATCGTCCACCGCAAACCAGAGTTGAGCGTGTCTTGCGGTGAACTCGAAGCCGGCCGGGCGTGGACGGATGCCGGTGTTTCGGCTAAACTAAACTGTGCCTGAAGAACAGAAGCGAAAGTCGCCAGTTTCCGTGTTACCATCCCACTCATCATGCGCATCGCTCGCGATCGCTGGTGGGCCCTGCTTTCACGCTCATCGAGGCTGGATCTCAGGGGTGCCATTACTGGCCAAGCGATGCGAGGCCCAAGTATATTCCGATGGCGCGAGCACACGGCTTTTTGCTTCACCTTAATTGGTGTTGGATTGCTTGCGCACCTGTTGAAAGCGGCGTTACGCTGGATTCCACGGGTTGTTGCGTCGGTCGCGCTCGCGGTGGCGTGCGCGAAGTGAATAAAGTCTTTGGCGATTTGAACTTTGGCATCGTGATCCCTGGTTCGCGTTACGTAATCCCGGACGCTATTCGGCGCAGTCCCAGCCAGGACGAAGTGGCACCGATGACTGCATACAAACTTCCTCTCTGAGTGGAACCGGCCTGCCTCGCTCCTGCAGGCGCATGCAACCAGCTAAAATTCTTGCGGGCCCTCTGGCCGGTTGCGCTCAGCCGCTGTTATCGGCGCGGTTTGATTTCTTGTTGGCTATTGGTGCCGGAACGCCATTGCTTCGTGGCGGCCACACCATCCCCTGGTCGCGCTTTCCACTGCCTGCGGTTTTTCTATCGCGAATCGGCATCGTGATGGCGGCCGGCGGCGCGACAGGATGTTAGCCGTTGCAGAAAGAAAAACATTTCTGGGCGATTCCACCCGCGCTGTTGCTGCGTGCTTTTGTGCGCGTTAATTACCGCGCCACCGGCGCTGCACAATGGTTTACGAGATCAACGCGAAGAGATTACCCGCACGCATCCGGCATGTCAACCCGGCGGGGAAGTCACTTCCGCCCTCTGCGCAGTTTGGCAACCAGAACAGACCGCGAATCTTATCAGAGTTAGAGATTCCTCGACTACGGTCGGAACGACAGTTTTTAAATCCGTTTATGAACTGGGCCCGTCCACGCAAAATCGAAATCTTCGTATCGCCTTTTCGATCAAGCGATCGAGGTTGTGCAGGGGTTAATCCGCCATTTCGTCCGGTTTCGATGTTACAAAATGGCTCATCATCATCGCTTCGCTTCGCCTTTTCTCAGCCGGTTGGTTGAATAGCGGCGGCGGAAGTATCAATCCTGGGTTTCCGCGGTTTGGGAGGACACCTCAAGCGCCCAAGCGCCCTGGTTCAATTCGCAGTCGCTTTCAATCTCGACCATGCTGGCGTGTTCCTCCTGGTCACTCATCGCGGTTCGCGGTCGTTTTCATTTCATAATCCGCCATTCTCACCATGGCTTTGGGTCACGTCAGCGCGGCCGTTTCATTTTTTACATCACGATTGCGCCGATCATCCGCAATAACCGCACGCGGCCGATTGGCGAGGCATGGCGCGAATATCACCGGGAGGGCGATCGCTTTTTTCTTTTTCTGATTGTCCTGATCGTCGCACTCAGGTACGATCGTGGCCTTGTTAGGCGGAGTTCGTTTTCGGTTTCCACCCATGTTTGTGGCGGAATTACCACATCTCGAAGAACTCCACCGCCCGGCTGGCGTTCGCTCGTTCTCGTTGCGCAATCGCCGTCTTCGCGCTGGGTCGCATTCGCCGGTTGTGGTAAAATCTGATCGCTTTATTTCCGTGCACCGCCGGTCATGTATGCGCGGCGCTGTTCGCCGGGCGAATTGCACGCGCCATTCTGCCGGCTTGATTCTCGACGACCCGGTCCCTTTCATTCTCTTCATTCTATTCATGCTCGCGCTCTCGGATCGGGTGGATCATGATGGGTGGCCTGAGTCACCTGCCTGACCTGTTTGTCTTGCCTCGTTGCCTTATATTGGCACTGTCATGCGTGCCGCCTGTTCCAGTTTTCTTCCGCTTTCCCCTTTTCGCTGCTTATTCTATACGCCGAATTTGGGGCGGACTGGGATGTGTGAGCAAGATCCGGTTCCGGAGACGACGCTGCTCCACCCGTGCAAACGATCGATTCCGGCTCCTCCACGCCGGCACCAGCCGCGCCAGTGCAAGAAACCAACTCCGCCAGCGCGATCCGGGAGTTCCGCCGGAGGAGGCCGAACCCGCCAGAACGGCTCGCGCTCTGAGGCCGCCCGAGTCCACCACCGCCGCCAGGCAACCTGAACCGTGCACAAGGGCGGTATGCCGCCAGGAATAATACGACGCTAGGAAGACGAGGCGCAAGACCTTTGCCCCTGTCGCCTGGGACCACGTTTCGCATTCATCGTGTCTGCCTCGGCTGCTACTTCTGCTTCTGCGATGCGTTGATCCGTGGTCGCGGGCGGTTGGTTGCCGAATTTTCAAAGTAACGCATCATCGCGGCGCAATCACCGGGTTACCCTGCATTTTTTGCTGGGATGACGCGGCGCTTCGCATTTATGCTCCCTCGACGGCGATTTTATCCAGGGGCAATTTATTTCAACTGGCTCGCGCTTTCCGCTGCCAGGGCGATCAGCTTTTGCAACGCTCTGGCTGCCATCGAGATCTGCCAAACGACGTGTGATTTGGAAATTGAACGTGGTCTTGTCGGTGACGCGGCGGCGGCTATTAGCATTTGGACTTACTGGGCTTATTGTTACTTTGGACGCTGCAAGCTTACATCTCGCCATTTTCGCCGCCACGAGGCACGAGTTCGCTGAATTTCCGCACGGACCACTTTACGCGCTATGCTGTGCGCTGATCCAAGGAGGAAAGATTCCGAGATCGGCCTCGGACGAGGAAACCGCCGTCCTTGTTGGTGGCGGACGCGGATTCATCCGCTTTGGAACCCAGGCTCTCGGGCTCTGTGCGCCGCACAGGGCTCATAGCGCACTGTGTTCCGCCCCACCAGCCGCCCGGCGCTAAGCCCGGCTAAACTGCTTCTTGTCCGCGGGGGACAAACTGCTGTTTTGAATCCACGCACTTGCTGCGGCCGGATCCTTGTTCAGCCCAAATGCTGCGATCCCATTGAAGAGAGTTTCATCACGGATTTTCGGATCAGAGGATAGTCACGGCCACATGCCGCTGCCACGCATTGCGATCTTGGCGCGAGCAAGCTTCTCGGTATGGAGGTTGCCGAGCGCTTCGTCACGTGCCGGGCCGCTGAGTCGCCACGATCCATTCGCCGGCGGCCGCCGAGGATCGCTGCAGGCCCGGTAGATTGATTGCGCCACCAATGTTGCTTCAGCTGCATCGGGTGGAAGAGTGGCTGCGTATTCGGCTCGCGCCCCGTCGGGTCATTGGCCGCCATCTGAATAACCAAGACGTGCTCCGCCTGCCGGCGCGTTTCCCGGTCCGTGCAATTTACCTACCCGATCTTTCGCGCGCACGCTCCGGATCTTTGGAAAAGCCAATGCCAACTCGCCAAGGTGGAAGCCATTTTCCGCCCCTGAATGCAGTCAGCTCGCGCGTCGCAACGCATGCTGTTCGGCGGCCCCACGATCTTAGACGCAATACCATCCATTGATCGCGCCATTCAATCGCGCACTTGGAGATCGCTCGAAAGTATCGCCCCAGCGGGAGCGCGCCCATTCAATTGCGGCCGATGGATCAATCGCCGCCCAATTTTTGCGCGATAACGAGATGCCGCTGGATGAAAATGCAGCTGGCGTCTGCACCGTAATGTCGAGAGAAATTTCGCGTTAGCGCCCGACTGGATCGAGGTCCGGACCATTTCATGAGCGAGAATTTAGGAAGCCAGCGTTCCGTTGCTCACGCGGCAGGACATCTGCCAGCCGCTCCTGGATTTGTTGCGGCCAAAGCCTTTTGCACCTGAGCGGCATCGGCGCTGGTAATTACCGATTGCACAGCAGTCGTCTTTGGCCTCCGGAGGTTTTAAATCCAGCGCTGCTGACTCGCAATGCCACGCCGCAACCGGATCGGGAGATGCGCCCGGGCTTTAAAAAAGCGGCGACGCATAGCGTTCGCGTCTCTGCTTTGCCAGCCCGGGTAAATTTTTCAACTGCACGGCCCGACTTCGTTCCAGCTGCTGCGCGCAGCGCGGAAGGAGCACGCCGTATAATTCCACCTGAGAAACGGAACGGTGCACCGTACTCCCCAACCGAAGATGTTTGGGGATGCTCCATCTCCGATTCCAGACGTGAACCTGATTTCGGCCTAAGGTTGGCGGTGGCGCGGCGGCGGGAACCGCGCGCTACAATCTGCGCGCCAGTTGTTTGAGCGTTGCCCAGTGATCTGGCAGCGCTCGCCCTGAGATCTGTGCGCGCCCAATCCACCCACGCCAGCAAAAACCTGCCGGCGCGACCAGCCGCGGCGTTGTTGCGAACGATCGAACTATCGCCATGAGCCGTTAGATTTCGGTCGCACGGCCCAGAATTTGCAGAAATGCGCCCGGCCGAAGCTGCGCGTTCGATCCGCGCCCTGGCGCGCCTGCCGCGGTCTGCGGCGCGCTTTGCGCGCTTTGTCATTCACTAAGTCACGGATGGCCCGGGCCAGATCTTCAACGTCGTGCGAATTTTCGTAACCACGCCGTTGACGCATTCTCTTCGCCAACTCCTTCAGACGCCGGCCGGGTGTCGACACAATCACCGCTGGCACCCCCACGACCTGCGCTCGGTGACAACATTGCCGAGGAGTTGTCCGGTGACTGCTGGGGAAAGGCAAAAACTATCCGGCCCGGAAGCATAGGCGGCGGCGGGTTCTTTGCCTTGCGCACATCAGCCGGCCAAGATGGCGCTCCGGGCGACTGCCACGTGCAGTGCCTTTTGCGGTATAGGGGCCGTCGCCGCGACGAGATGAGAGCTGGAATGGGGGGTCCCTCGTCACGCAGTTGGCGATGCGCTTGCGCAGAACATCAAGGTCTTTCTCTCTGGCTTTCGAGATGAGCCGGCGTGCGCAGCCAGTGAACCGCGCCGTTGTGTTGGCCGAACTTTTGCGCCCAAAGAGCGGGATCGCGGACTGCTCCGGACTGCGAACAACGTCGTATCGAGGCCACGCGGCAGGATTTTTAATTTTTCCGGCGCAAATCCGCGCTGCCAATCCGGCGCGCCTACGCCTGATATTCCCGCCGAGTTGGGCGAAAACGCTATCCGAGCTGGCCAGCCGAACCAAGCGCATGCATATTCCAGGCCACACATAAAGCGAAGAAAACTGTAACGTCCGGCAGTCGAATGCGGACTGCATTGCGGAAGAGTCCGTGTGATAGATGCCGCTGGTTTGCAGGTTCAACATTTCGCCGCTGTTAATGCGGTCAATCCGAT